>Ga0070738_10000517_pt1 | contig 108609 bp, 97 predicted proteins | sample Coa_R2_2_FD_66446 | JGI IMG/M metagenome (GOLD analysis project Ga0070738, IMG submission 66446) | Surface soil microbial communities from Centralia Pennsylvania, which are recovering from an underground coalmine fire - Coalmine... | ecosystem: Environmental > Terrestrial > Soil > Unclassified... | reverse complement strand
CGCGCTCCCGAGCGCCTCTTCGACGAGACGGATGAGCTGCTCGCCTGGGCGCGAGCCGCGCTCGGCGCGGCGCGGCGGGTCGCAGCGAAGAGAGACCGGGCGGGGCCGGCGCGGAAACCAAAGCCCTGAGCGCCCGCCCCGCCCCCGCCTCCGGCTGCGACACTCACCCCGCCGTCAATACCCCACGGCCGGGGCCTCGTAGCCCGTCTGGTGCCCGTTCGGGAGCTGCGTGTTGTGATAGACGGTTTGCCTCGCCCCGGCGGCGCACGCCGCGAGGCCGAGACAGAGTGCGGCGAGGACAACGAGTCTTCTCATTCCATTTCTCCTTCCTTGAGAGCTGAACGCGAGCGCGCCCGCCACCATCCCAGGCGCCTCCCGGGGAGGCGCCGCCGAGGCAGCGATCGCGGAAACCTGCGGCTTTGCGGGTTGCGTGCCGGCGGGAAGCGCCTTTAGTCTGTCGCGCCCTGCAACCCCGGATGGACCATCCCGATCATGCCGACATCGCCAATTGTCCCCGCGCCAGCCCATCTCGACGCCCTCAAATGGCGGTGCATCGGCCCGTCGCGGGGCGGGCGCGTCGTCGCCGTCGCCGGCGACCCGACGCAGCCGATGGTGGCCTATTTCGGGGCCTGCGCCGGCGGCATCTGGAAGACGGTCGATGGCGGCGTCTATTGGCGTTGCGTCTCGGACGGGTTCATGGGGAGCGCCGCGGTGGGCGCCATCGCCGTGTCGCGCGCCGATCCCAATGTCGTCTATGCCGGCACCGGCGAAACCACGATCCGGCTCGACGTCTCCTATGGCGACGGCGTCTACAAATCGACCGATGCCGGGCGAAGCTGGACGCATGTCGGGCTCAAGGCCTCGAAGCACATCGGCCGCATCTGCATCGATCCGCGCGACCCCGACACCGCCTTCGTCGCGGCGCTAGGCGACATCTTCGGGCCGCATGAGGAGCGCGGCGTCTTCCGCACGCGCGACGGCGGCAAGAGCTGGGAGAAGGTGCTCTATCGCAGCGCCGATGCCGGCGCCGTCGACCTCGCGATGGACCCCGGCAATCCGCGCATCCTTTTCGCCGCCTTCTGGCAGACGCGGCGCAATTTCTGGAACCTGTCGAGCGGCGGGCCCGGCAGCGGCCTCTTCCGCTCGACGGATGGCGGCGACAGCTGGGAGGAGATCTCGCGCGCGCCCGGCCTCCCCGATGGCCCGCTCGGCAAGCTCGGCGTCAGCGTCTCGCCGGCGCGCGCGGGCCGCCTCTGGGCGCTCGTCGAGACCGTCGGCGAGAAGACCGGCCTCTACCGCTCGGAGGATTACGGCGCGCGCTGGGTCCAGGTCTCATCGAATCGCGACCTCATGCACCGCCCCTGGTACTACACCCACGTCTTCGCCGACACCTGCGATCCCGACACCGTCTACGTCACCAACTACCAGATGTGGAAGTCGACGGATGGCGGCGCCAGCTTCTTGGAGATCAACACGCCGCATGGCGACAACCACGATCTCTGGATCGATCCCGCCGACCCCAAGCACATGGTCGAAGGCAATGACGGCGGCGCCTGCGTCACCTTCAATGGCGGCCTCACCTGGTCCTCCATCTACAACCAGCCGACGGCGCAGTTCTACCGGATCGATGTCGACGACCAGTACCCTTACCAGATCTACGGCACGCAGCAGGACAACACCTCGATCGCCGTGCCGTCGGCGACCGTCTGGGGCGCCATCACCTTGGGCGATTGCAGTTATCCCGGCACCGGCGAGAGCGGCTTCATCGTCGTCCATCCCGAGGACCCCAACATCGTCTATTGCGGCGCCATCGGCTCCAGCCCCGGCGGCGCCGGCGCGCTGCAGCGCTACGACCACCGCACGCGTCAGATCCAGCTCGTCAATGTCTGGCCCGAGGAATCGACCGGCATCGCGCCCAAGGACATGCGCTACCGCTTCGCCTGGACCTTCCCGCTCGCCTTCTCGCCGCATGACAGCCGCGTGCTCTATGCCGGCGGCAACCACGTCTTCCGCACTCGCGACGAGGGCATGAGCTGGGAGGAGATCTCGCCTGATCTCAGCCTCAACGACCTGTCGCGCCAGGGTCATTCGGGCGGCGAGATCACGCGCGAGAGCGCCGGCGCCGAGGTCCATGCGACCTGCGCCAGCATCGTCGAATCGAAGCACCGCAAGGGCGAGATCTGGGCCTCGACCGATGACGGGCTCGTCCATGTGACGCGCGACGACGGCGCGAGCTGGCGCAACGTGACGCCGCCCGAGATGCCGGCGCTCGCCTATATCGGCTGCGTCGAGCTGTCGGCGCATGACGCCGACACGGTCTATCTCGCGGCGACGCGCTACAAGCTCCAGGATTACGAACCCTATCTCTTCCGCAGCACCGATTCCGGGCGCAGCTGGCAGTCGATCCGCGGCAATTTCCCGAAAGGCGAGATCACGCGCGTCATCCGCGCCGATCCGGTGCGGCGGGGCCTCCTCTTCGTCGGGACCGAGACCGGGGTGTTCTTCAGCCTCGATGACGGGTTGAGCTGGTCGCGCCTCCCGGGCGGCCTGCCGGTCGTCCCGGTCTACGATCTCAAGATCAAGGGGGCGGACCTCATCGCCGGCACGCATGGGCGCTCGTTCTGGATTCTCGACGACATCTCGCCGCTGCGCGCGCTTGCCGATGGCGGCAGCGGAACGCGGCTCATCGCGCCGCGGACGACGGTGCGGACGCGCCTGCGCTTCGGCGCGCTCGGCGCCGCCAAGCACGACATCTCCTTCGCCATCGCTTTCGGCATCGGCGGCGGCATCGCCACGGTCGAGCGGCCGGACGGCACGAAGATCCGCGAGCATCTCGATGTCGGGGAGAACCCGCCCAATGGCGCCATCATCTATTATTGGCTCGACCCCGATGCACCCGCCGACCTTGCCGGCCCCGTCACCCTGACCTTCCGCGACGCCGCCGGCGCCGTCATCCAAAGCGTGCGCAGCGACGACGCCGCGCTGCCGCCCGAGAAGCGGCCGCGGCTGCGGCCCGGCCTCAACCGCTATGTCTGGGACATGCGCTATCCGGGGCCGGCGCGGATCGACGCCGCGCTCGTCACGCTGCGCAACAAGCCGCTCGCCGCCGAGCCAGAGCCGCAGCCGGGCCCCCTCGCGGTTCCCGGCGACTACCGCGTCGAGCTGACGGCGGGGCCGACCAGCGCGGCCGCCGATTTCACCATCGTCAAGGACCCGCGCCTCGCAACGCCGATCGAGGCGCATCGTCAGCAATTCGCGCTGCTGCAGGAGCTGACACAATCGCTTTCGACCGTCAACGAAAGCATCAACCGCATCCGCCGCTTGAAGCGGCAGCTCCGCGCTCTCGCCGAGGCCGCGGGCGAGCGCCATGCCGATCTCGCCGAACGGACGAGGGCGGCGACAGCGGCGCTCGAAGCCATCGAGCGCGTTCTCGTCGACGTCCACCGGGAATCGCCGCGCGACATCCTGCGCAACCCCGCCGGGCTTGACGATACGCTCATCGACCTCATCAACACGGTCGCCATGTCCGACACCTCGCCGACGGCGCCGGCGGAGGCCGTTTCGCGCGAGCTCATGGCGAAGGTGGCGGCCGAGATCGCCAAGCTCGAGACGCTCATCGAAGGCGACATTGCCCGCATCAACCGCCTGGCCGCGGAGCGCCGGATCGCGCATGTCGGCGGGTAGGAGGCGGGAGGCACGACGGCGCCGCCCCGCCTCGATGCGCGCTCGATGCTAGCTCGATGCCGCGATGCTTGACAGGGAACGCCCCTTCGAGGACGACTTTCGGTTGATGCGCCACTGACGCTTGCTTGGCGAAGAGAAGGAGACGCTGTCGTGGATTTCATCGAGACGCTGTTCGGAATTTCGCCCGATGGCGGCGACGGTTCGCTCGAGGTCCTATGGATCGCCGCCCTCGTCCTCGCCGCCGCCGCATTCATCTGCCGCCGGCAGATCGCGGCGCGGCTCGCGCGCAAAGCGGCTCCGCGCTGACGCCGCGGGCCTCGCAGGCGGTCCGCCGCGAGGCGGCTCAGCGGATCATCATCGGCGAGTAGCGGCGCAGGACGGCGTCGATCCGCTCCGCGAGGGCGCTGAACGGAAACGGCTTCTGCAGGACATCCCCGATGCCGCCGATCTCGAAGATCACCGGGCGGCCGGAGATGAGGATGCTCGGAATGTTCCGCGTCGTCGCCTCGCGGAGCAGGCGCAGCCCGTGCTCGCCGATATCGATGATCGCGAGATCGGCGTGACCGCCGGCGATCATTTCCGAGGCCGCGGCGGCATCGGTGGTCGGCAGGACCTGGAAGCCGCGCCCTTCGAGAAAGAGCATCAGCGCGTCGAGCAGCTCGTGCTCGTCGTCGAGGACCAGAATGCGGGTGCCGTCCGGCATGACCGCCGACCCGTGAGCGTGTTCCTGCGCGGAATGAACGCGCGCGCCGGCGGCGAGTTCACCGCGCGCGCGACGGCACCGACCAAAAATTCGCCGATACCGTTATCGCGGCATGTGATCCCGGGCTTGCTATTTCCTCTTGAAGCTCGAAATGATAACGGAGTGCGGCGCGGCGATAGCCCGCGGCCGAGAAGGTTAGCTCTTCCTTCCGAAGGATGTATATAGTACCCGAAAGGGTCAGAACATTGCCGAGACCGCTGTACTCTATCGCTTTGTCAGCTTAGAAATTCCCCCTCGTAAGAGATTTTCGGAGGCAGGATTATGTCGCGGACCGCGAAGACGGCTTCTCCGCTTGAGCGCAACGCGATAGCCGGTACCGTGGCGACCGAGGGCGCGGCGGGCCGCAAGCTCGCGCGCAAGGGCGCCGGCAAGCCGCATCCCGGCAATGGCTTTGCCGCGCACGAAACTATCGATCTCCATGTCCTCCTCCATGCCTTGCAAGCGATCCGGGTCGGCGATTTCTCGGTGCGCCTGCCGCGCGACCAGCTCGGCCTCGCGGGAAAGATCGCCGACACCTTCAACGAGATCGTCGCCGCCAATGAGCGGATGGCGCAGCAGCTCGAAACGGTCGGTCAGCTCGTCGGCCGCGAAGGCAAGACGCGCAAGCGCGTCAAATTCGCCTCGACGCTCGGCGCCTGGGGCGAGATGGAGGCCTCCATCAACACTCTCATCGACGATCTCTTGTGGCCGACGACGGCGGTGACGCGTGCCGTCACCGCCGTCGCCCGCGGCGACCTGCTCCAGACCGTCGAGCTCGAAGTCGATGGCCGGCCGCTCAAAGGCGAGTTCCTGCGCTCGGCCACCATCGTCAACACGATGATCAAGCAGCTCAGCGTCTTCACCTCGGAGGTGACGCGCGTCGCCCGCGAGGTCGGCACCGACGGCAAGCTCGGCGGCCAGGCGCAGGTGCGCGAAGTGACCGGCGTGTGGAAGGATTTGACCGAGAGCGTCAACTCGATGGCGTCGAACCTGACGGCCCAGGTGCGCAACATCGCCGAGGTGACGATCGCCGTCGCCAATGGCGACCTCTCGAAGAAGATCACCGTCGATGTGCGCGGCGAGATTCTGCAGCTCAAAGAGGCCATCAACACGATGGTCGATCAGCTCCGCTCCTTTGCCTCGGAGGTGACGCGCGTCGCCCGCGAGGTCGGTACCGAAGGCAAGCTCGGCGGGCAGGCGCTGGTGCCGGGCGTCGCCGGCACCTGGAAGGATTTGACCGACTCGGTGAACGCCATGTGCGGCAACCTCACCGACCAGGTGCGCAACATTGCCCAGGTGACGACCGCGGTGGCGCGCGGCGACCTTTCGCGCAAGATCACCGTCGATGTGCGCGGCGAGATCCTCGAGCTGAAGGACACCATCAACACCATGGTGGACCAGCTCAACGGCTTCGCCTCGGAGGTGACGCGTGTCGCCCGCGAGGTCGGCACCGACGGCCGCCTCGGCGGCCAGGCGCAGGTGCCGGGCGTCGCCGGCACCTGGAAGGATTTGACCGACAGCGTCAACTCCATGGCCGGCAACCTCACCGCCCAAGTCCGCAACATCGCCGAGGTGGCGACCGCGATTGCCCGCGGCGACCTCTCGAAGAAGATCACCGTCAACGTCTCGGGCGAGATTCTGCAATTGAAGGAGACCATCAACACGATGGTCGACCAGTTGAACGCCTTCGCCGGCGAGGTGACGCGCGTCGCCCGCGAGGTCGGCACCGACGGCCGCCTCGGCGGCCAGGCGCAGGTGGGCGGCGTCGCCGGCACCTGGAAGGATCTGACCGACAGCGTCAACTCCATGGCCGGCAACCTCACGGCGCAAGTCCGCAACATCGCCGAGGTGTCGACGGCCATCGCCAATGGCGACCTCTCGAAGAAGATCACCGTCAACGTCTCGGGCGAGATTCTGCAATTGAAGGACACCATCAACACGATGGTGGACCAGTTGAACGCCTTCGCCGGCGAGGTGACGCGCGTCGCCCGCGAGGTCGGCACCGAAGGCAAGCTCGGCGGCCAGGCGCAGGTGAAGGGCGTCGCCGGCACCTGGAAGGATTTGACCGACAGCGTCAACTCCATGGCGTCCAACCTGACGGGCCAGGTGCGCAACATCGCCGAGGTCGCGACCGCGGTGGCGCAGGGCGACCTCTCGAAGAAGGTCACCGTCAACGTCTCGGGCGAGATCCTGCAATTGAAGGAGACCATCAACACGATGGTCGACCAGTTGAACGCCTTCGCTGGCGAGGTGACGCGCGTCGCCCGCGAGGTCGGCACCGAGGGCCGTCTCGGCGGCCAGGCGCAGGTCCCAGGCGTCGCCGGCACCTGGAAGGATCTGACCGACAGCGTCAACTCCATGGCCGGCAACCTCACCGGCCAGGTCCGCAACATCGCCGAGGTGGCGACGGCGATCGCCAATGGCGACCTCTCGCGCAAGATCACCGTCGATGTGCGCGGCGAGATCCTTCAGCTCAAAGAAACGCTGAACACGATGGTGGACCAGCTCAACCGCTTCGCCGGCGAGGTGACGCGCGTCGCCCGCGAGGTCGGCACCGAGGGCCGCCTCGGCGGACAGGCCAACGTGCCCGGCGTCGCCGGCACCTGGAAGGACTTGACCGACAGCGTCAATTCGATGGCCGGCAATTTGACCGCCCAGGTGCGCAACATCGCCGAAGTGACGACGGCGGTGGCGCGCGGCGATCTCTCGCGCAAGATCACCGTCGATGTGAAGGGCGAGATCCTGGAGCTGAAGAACACCATCAACACCATGGTGGACCAGCTGAACGCCTTCGCCTCGGAGGTGACGCGCGTCGCCCGCGAGGTCGGCACCGAAGGCAAGCTCGGCGGCCAGGCGGTGGTGCCCGGGGTCGCCGGCACCTGGAAGGACCTCACCGACAACGTCAACTTCATGGCGAGCAACCTGACGGGCCAGGTCCGCAACATCGCCGAGGTCGCGACCGCCATCGCCAATGGCGACCTCTCGAAGAAGATCACCGTCGACGTGCGCGGCGAGATCATGCTCCTCAAGGAGACGCTCAACACCATGGTCGAGCAGCTCCGTTCCTTCGCCGCCGAGGTGACGCGCGTCGCCCGCGAGGTCGGCACCGAAGGGCGCCTCGGCGGCCAGGCGGTGGTGCCGGGCGTCGGCGGCACCTGGAAGGATTTGACCGACAACGTCAACCTGCTGGCGGCGAACCTCACGACGCAGGTGCGCAACATCGCCGAGGTGACGACGGCAGTGGCGCGCGGCGACCTCTCGCGCAAGATCACCGTCGATGTGAAGGGCGAGATCCTGGAGCTGAAGAACACCATCAACACCATGGTGGATCAGCTCAACGGCTTCGCCTCGGAGGTGACGCGCGTCGCCCGCGAAGTCGGCACCGAGGGGCGACTGGGCGGCCAGGCGGTGGTGCCGGGCGTCGCCGGCACCTGGAAGGATCTGACCGACACCGTCAACGTCATGGCCGCCAATTTGACCGAGCAGGTGCGCGGCATCGTCAAGGTCGTCACCGCCGTCGCGAACGGCGACCTCAAGCAGAACCTGACGGTGAAATCGAAGGGCGAGGTGGCGGCGCTCGCCGAGACCATCAACAACATGACGAACACGCTCGCCACCTTCGCCGATCAGGTGACGACGGTCGCCCGCGAGGTCGGCGTCGAGGGGCGCCTCGGCGGCCAGGCCAACGTGCCCGGCGCCGCCGGCACCTGGAAGGACCTCACCGGCAACGTCAACCTGCTGGCCGCGAATTTGACGACGCAGGTGCGCGCCATTGCCGAGGTCGCCACCGCCGTCACCAAGGGCGACCTCACCCGTTCGATCCAGGTCGATGCCCGCGGCGAGGTGGCGGAGCTCAAGGACAACATCAACACGATGATCGACAATCTGCGGCTCACCACGGACCGCAACACCGAGCAGGACTGGCTGAAGACGAACCTCGCCCGCTTCACCAACATGCTGCAGGGCCAGCGCGATCTGGCGACCGTCGGCAAGATGCTGCTCTCCGAGCTGGCGCCGCTGGTCAATGCCCAGAACGGCGTCATCTATCTGGTCGAGACCGAGGAGACGCCGAGCCTCAAGCTGCTCTCGGCCTATGCCGACGATGCGGTGGGCGGGCATCCCGAGCGCCTCCGGATCGGCGAGCGCCTCGTCGGGCAATGCGCCGCCGACGCCAGGCGCAAGCTCATCACCGAGGTGCCGTCGAACGTCGTCCCGATCGCCTCGGGCCTCTTCAAGGCGATCCCCACCAACATCGTCGTTCTGCCGGTCCTCTTCGAGGGCCAGGTGAAGGCGGTCATCGAGCTCGCCTCGGTCGGCTCCTTCACCGATCTGCAAGTCTCCTTCCTCGACCAGCTCACGGCAAGCATCGGCATCGTCCTCAACAGCATCGAGGCGACGATGCAGACCGAGGGCCTCCTGAAGCAGTCGCAGCAGCTCGCGACCGAGCTGCAGATTCAGCAGAAGGAGCTGCAGCAGACCAACGAGCAGCTCGAGCAGAAGGCGCAGCAGCTCGCCGAGCGCAATGTCGAGGTCGAGCGCAAGAACCAGGAAATCGAGCAGGCGCGGCGCGCCCTCGAGGAGAAGGCGACCGAGCTCGCCCTCACCTCCAAGTACAAATCCGAGTTCCTCGCCAACATGTCGCACGAGCTGCGGACGCCGCTGAACAGCATCCTCATCCTCGGCCAGCAGCTCGTCGACAACCCGGACGGCAATCTGACGCCGAAGCAGGTCGAGTTCGCGCGCACCATCCATGGCGCCGGCACCGACCTCCTCAACCTCATCAGCGACATTCTCGACCTGTCGAAGATCGAATCGGGCACGGTCTCGGTCGATGCCGAGGAGGTCTTCTTCACCAACCTGCAGGACATGGTGGTGCGGCCGTTCCGCCACGAGGCGGAGAGCCGCAACCTGTCCTTCGACGTCGAGATCGCCCCCGATCTCGACCGCAGCATGATCACCGATTCGAAGCGCCTGCAGCAGGTTCTGAAGAATCTCCTGTCCAATGCCTTGAAATTCACCGAGCATGGCGGCGTCCGCCTCGCCATCCGGCCGGCGACGAGCGGATGGACTCCCGATCATCCGAGCCTCAAGCACGCGCCGGCCGTCGTCGCCTTCGAGGTGTCAGACACCGGCATCGGCATCCCGCCAGAGAAGCAGAAGATCATCTTCGAGGCTTTCCAGCAGGCCGACGCCAGCACCAGCCGCAAATATGGCGGCACCGGCCTCGGCCTCGCGATCAGCCGCGAGCTGTCGAACCTGCTCGGCGGCGAGATCCAGCTGCGCAGCACGCCCGGGGTCGGCAGTACCTTCACGCTTTACCTGCCGCTCAAATACGTCGCGCCCCAGGGCGTCCAGCGCGCCCTGCCGCCGCCCAGCGCCACGCCGGCGCGGGCGAACGTCCTCACCGGGCCGCGCCTCCCCGAAATGCCGCAGGAGCAGGTCGCCGATGACCGCGCCTCGATCGAGCCGGGCGATGCGGTCCTCCTCGTCGTCGAGGACGATCCGCATTATGCCCGCATCATGACGGACCTCGCGCATGACGCCGGGCTGAAGGTGCTGGTGGCGGCGCGCGGCTTCGATGCGCTGGAGCTCGCCCGCGCCTACCAGCCGAGCGCCGTCTCGCTCGACGTCTTCCTGCCCGACATGCTGGGCTGGACGGTGCTGAGCCAGCTCAAGCAGAACCCGGCGACGCGGCACATCCCGGTGCAGATGGTGACCTTGGACGAGGACCGCCAGCACGGCCTCGCGCGCGGCGCCTTCTCCTTCATCACCAAGCCGACCACGACCGAAGGCCTCGAATCGGCGCTCTCGCGCATCAAGGAGTACACGAAGCCTCGGCGCAAGCGGCTGCTCGTCGTCGAGGACAACCCGGCCGAGCGCCTCGGCATCGCCGAGCTGCTCGGGCACGACGACATCGACATCCTGCCGGTCGGGACCGGCAGCGAGGCGCTCGAAGCCATGCGCACGCAAGCGATCGATTGCGTCGTGCTCGATCTGCGGCTGCCGGACATGTCCGGCTTCGAGCTCTTGGAGCAGATCCGCGACGATGCGGCGCTCTCCGACATCCCGGTGGTAGTCTTCACCGGGCGCGAGCTGTCGCCGGAGGAAGATGCGCAGCTCCACACCATGGCGCGAAGCGTCGTCGTGAAGGGCGTCGAATCGCCCGAGCGCCTGCTCGACGAGACCGCGCTCTTTCTGCACCGGGTCGTCGCCGACCTGCCGCCCGAGAAGCAGCGCATGCTGGAGCGCCTGCACAGCTCGGACGAGGATCTCGTGGGCAAGACGGTGCTCCTCGTCGACGACGATGCGCGCAATATTTTCGCCCTCAGCAGCGTTCTTGAACGCCGCGGTATGCATGTGCTGACGGCGACGACCGGAAGCGAGGCCATCGCGCTGCTCGAAACTCCTGGCGTCGCGATCGTCCTTATGGACATCATGATGCCGGAAATGGACGGGTATCAGACGATGCAGGTCATGCGGGCGAACCCCGCCTACCGCCGCCTGCCCATCATCGCTCTCACGGCCAAGGCGATGAAGGGCGACCGCGAGAAATGCCTCGAAGCCGGCGCTTCGGACTATCTGGCGAAGCCCGTCAATACCGAGCAGCTTCTCTCGGCCCTCCGCATGTGGCTGCACCGCTGAGGATGACGCGGCTCATGGGTGACAACCACCAAGTCAACATTCTCCTCGTCGACGACCAGCCGGCGAAGCTCCTCAGCTACGAGGTGATGCTGCGCGAGCTGGGCGAGAATCTCGTCATGGCCGGCTCGGCGAAGGAGGCGCTCGAGCACCTTCTCAAGAAGGAAATCGCGGTCATTCTCATCGATGTCTGCATGCCCGAGCTCGACGGGTTCGAGCTGGCCGCGATGATCCGCAACCATCCGCGCTTCCAGACGACGGCGATCATCTTCGTCTCGGCCATCGCCCTCACCGATCTCGACCGGTTGAAAGGTTATGAATATGGGGCCGTCGATTACGTTCCCGTTCCGGTCGTTCCCGAGCTGCTGCGGGCGAAGGTCCGGGTGTTCGCCGAGCTTTACCGCAAGACACGGCTCCTCGAAGGGCTGAATGCCGAGCTCGAGCGCCGCGTCGCCGAGCGGACCGCCGAATTGGCCCAGGCCAATGCCGAGCTCGAACGGCGGGTCGAGGAGCGCACGCGCGAGCGCGAGGTGGCGCTGGCGCAGGTGCACGAGATGCAGAAGCTGGAGAGCCTCGGCCAGCTGACGGGCGGCCTCGCTCACGATTTCAACAATCTGCTGATGGCGATTCTGGGCAATCTTGACCTCCTCGCCAAGGGCGCGCCAGACGAGGCGGCGGCGGCGCGCCTCGTCGATGGGGCGATCAAGGCGGCCGAGCGCGGCGCGATGCTGACGAAGCGCATGCTCGCCTTCGCCCGGCGCCAGGAGCTGCGGCCCGAAACGGTCGACGTCGCCCGGCTCGTCAACGGCATGGCCGACATGCTGCGCCGCTCGCTCGGCCCCGCGATCGAGATCAACCTCGATTTCGCGCCGGGGCTTGCCGCGATCCGCGTCGATCCCAACCAGCTCGAATTGTCGCTGCTGAACCTCGCGCTGAATTCGCGCGACGCCATGCCCCAGGGCGGTCGCCTCACCATCGCGGCGCGAAGCGAAAAGGTCGAAGGCGGCCGGCTGCAGAATCTCGCCGCCGGCGACTATGTCTGCCTCGCCGTGACGGATACCGGCTGCGGGATGGACGAGGTCACCCTGAAGCGCGCGGCCGAGCCTTTCTTCACGACCAAAGGCGTCGGCAAGGGCACCGGGCTCGGACTCTCGATGGTCTATGGCCTCGCCGCGCAGTCGGGAGGCCTGACGCGCATCTCGAGCCAGGTCGGCGTCGGCACCACGGTCGAGCTCTTTCTGCCGGTGGCGCCGGCGGCCGCGGCGCCATCGCGCCCGCCCAGGTCCGACGGCGCGGCGGCGGCGCCATCCTCGTCCGTCCTCCTCGTCGATGACGACCCCATGGTGGCCGGCGGGACCGTTGCCATGCTGCGGCACCTCGGGCACCGCGTCATCGAAGCCTCGTCGGGAGCCGCCGCGCTCGAAATCCTGGAGGCGCAGCCCGTCGACCTCGTCATCACCGATCATGCGATGCCGGGCATGAGCGGAGTGGAGCTGGCCGAACGGATCCGCCGCAGCCATCCCGGCCTGCCGGTCATCCTCGCCACCGGCTATGCCGACCTGGCACGCGGCGAGGATCACGGGCTGCCGCGGCTCGACAAGCCCTATCGCCTCGAAAAATTGGCGGCGCTCATCGCCTCTCTCATCGGCGAAAAACCGACGCCGAGAGCGGTGACGCCGCTGCCGCTGGCGGCTTCGGAAGAGCCGCGCGAGAGCCGGTCAGGCGGCGGCTTCTCCGCCGAAGACGTCCCGGTGCTGCGCCGCACCTCGGGATAATTGCCGGGAAGCCTTCGATTCCGGGCTTCCGCGACGCGGAACCGGGCTTAAGGCTTCGAATCGGAGCGGAACTTGCGCCGCGTGTTCTTGTGCACGATGGCGAGGGCGATGCAAGTGAAGGCGGCGAGGCGCAGGAGGAAGATCCAGCTCTGCTCCTCCCGGGGGACACTGGCGAGGGTGAGGAGCGCTTGATTGGCCGCGAGCAGCCAGAAAGCGGCGGCAAAGGAAACGAAGAGGAATTCGCGGCTGCGGACCCAGAATTTCAAAAAGAAGACGCCGGCGACGAGATAGCCCATCGTCACCATACCCGAAAGAAAATTGAGCATTTTAGCCTGCCCTACTCGATTTCCCAAATAAAGCCGTAGATCAGGACGGCGACCGCCGAAAGCGCGGTGAGGAACCGGACAGGCGTCAGGTCGATCTGCGGCAGAAACAAAATGTCGATCACAACCAGGAGGTTGTTGAGCGCCAAGAGCGAGAAGCAGAGCGCGCTCCAGACGAGGAGGGTGGTTCTCTGCTTGCGATAGCCGGCTAGCAGCAGCCCGGCGCAGAGACAGCTCGTCACGAGGCAGAGGAAATAGACGATCGGTTCGACAATTCCCATTTGCTTCACTTCTTCTTAAAGAGGAAAGCATCGGCGAACGTCTGAATCTTGTCGTTCGGCGCGGACAGGATGGCGTTCGTGACGGTCATCGGCATTTCGGAATAGGCCGCCACCAGCCGCGCCGTCAGCTCCGCAAGGCGCTCGGTTCTCGGCCGGAAGCGATAGAGGCCGCCGCCTTCATCGGCGACAAGTCCCGCGGCGCCGAGCTCGGCGAGGCCGGCGGCGATGACCGAGGCGCTCGCGCGCAACTCGCGAACGAGGCGGTCGGTACGCCAGGGCGTGCCCGAATCGCTCTGCATCAGGACGAGGAGCTCCAGCGACCAGACCGACCGAATGGATGCACGGATAAAGGCGAGAACGTCGTCGGCAATCACAATGCGGCCAGTATAGCCGCGAGACCTTCCAGGTCCAGGTCAGTGGCGCCGCGCCTGGCCGGAACCGGTTCCCCGCGCGGCGCCGGGATGTGCGCGGGAGTTGGCGGCGGCCAGGAGAGCCGAGCGGTCCTCTGATGGCTCAAGAGAAGGGGATCAACTGCCGACGCAATCGCTCCCAGTAGATCGTGTTCACGAATTCGAAGCTCGGCACGGCACGCTCGTCCCCTCTCCAGGCGAGCATCGCCTGGATCAGCGCGCGGGCGTCCTGTCGCTTGACATCGACCGCGTTGCCCGGCAGCCAGGAGGCGAGGCTTGCCGCGGCGCGCGCCTCAAGACCGCGCGCCCGCGCCTGCTGCAACACGCGGCTCCAGACGCGGTCCTTATAGAAGAGCGCCTTCGCCGCCGCGGTCACCGCGCCGGCTGCGGCGTCGTCGAGGATTTTCGCGGCGCGGGCCCGCTCGGCCGTGGCGCGGATATTGACCAGGGCTTCGGTCAACGCGATGTAGCCGACGCCCTCGGGTCCGTGCAGCACCGCGACTTCGTCGTCATCCTCCAGCACTTGGTCGCGATAGGCGGCGAAGACACGGCCGATGCCGACCATGCCGAAGCGCGCCAGCTCGACGGCGCGAAGCGCGCCGAGGCTGGCCGCGCCGAAGACGGCGACGTTGCGGCTGAGCAGCCACAGGATCTCCTTGTGCCAAGGCGACGCCGTGCTCTCGAAAGCGCCGTCGACGAGGCCGATGGCGCCGACGTCCGCGCCCGCGATGCGGGCCATTTCGCCGCATCTGGCCGGGCCGTGGAATTCGATCGAGGGCACGCACCGGTCGGACGCTTTGAGGCTCGGCCCGGCGAAGACGATCATGCGCATCGCCAGGTCATCCTTCTCGCCCGCGCACCGGGTTTGTACCCCGGCTTGTGATGCATTCCCTCCAGCCCCGGCACGATGACGCGGACGCTCGGCACATCGATGAGGGGATCCGTCAGATCGATGCGGATCGCCTTGGTCATTCCGGCCGCGGCGAGCCGGGCGAGGACGGTATCGATATCGGCGTCGATCGTCGCGCCGTCGCAGCTGCGGGCTCGCGGGGCGACCGCGTCCGCCCCCTCGAGCACGGTCTCGTCCTCGTCGAGAACGCGCAGAAAATTCTCGTGCCATCCCACCGCCGCATAGCTCTCGCGGGGTATATCCTCCCGGGCGCCAACGATGAAGGTGAGGCGGCTCTGCGCCGCTTCGGCGAGCGCCCGGCTGAGGGCTACGCCGACCGCGGGATGACAACCGCTGCCGGCGCAGGGGCCGAGAAACGGCCCCCGCCCTTCGGCATCGTCGACAATGCAGAAAAAGCACGGCACCCCGACATCAGAGGTGACGTCCCAGACCGTGACCGCGATGTTCGCGCCACGGTAGCGGGCGAGGAAATCGATCACTGTCGCATCGTCGATTCCTTCGGGATCGATGCGTGTCGCGGCACGCCGCTCTGGCGGCGACTGCCGCCAGAGCGACAAGGCGTCTCGCTCGACCGTCTCGCACAAGGCGTGGAGAGTCGCCTCGGCGAGAGTGTTGCCGGCGGCAAGGCCATTGCTGCCGGCGAGGAAATAACCGCGCCCTGCCGGCTCTGGGAGCGCAAGATCGAGGGTGACGAGTTCCTCCGGAACGAAGATCTCGGCGCTGTCGATGAGATTGCGCCCTGCGATCCAGCCGATCGGCGCATCGCGCGGAAGGCGCCGCAGCCTCAGATGCCGGGGAGCGGCGAATGCCTCCGGCGCCGCGAAATGCGCGCTGGCGCGCCACACGACCGGATTGGGCGGCCGCTCGGCCGAGTGAAGCTCGGCCGCCTCCATGACGGCCGAAACCTTCGCCGCCGCGATTGTCGCGCCTTTCCCCTGCGCGACGGAGAGGCTGCGCGAGCCCGGCCTCACCGCCATGGCGACCGGAATCCCGATATAGTCGAGCCCGGTGATGTTGGCGACGCGCGTGATGCCGAGGGGCGCGAGCTTCGGCGCGAGCCAATTGAGCGTTTGGTCCGGGGGAAGGACCCGATGCGTGCCGAGCCGGAAGCGCTTCCTCGAGCAAGGACAAGGCGCCGGGCGCAAGGCCCCCGCCCGCTTAAGGAGTGGACGGCTTCTTCCGGCGCCGTCTTCCCGGCGGCCCCGGCTGCACCGGCATCGCCGCGTCGAAGACATGAAAGCGTGCCCCGACCATCGCCGCCGGGACGAGAAGATTCTCTTCCTTCAGACGAGCGAAATAGTCATCGATCTCGGATTTTTTCGGCGGCCGCTTTACCCGGAACGCTTCGAGCTTTGCATTATCGATGAAGTACAGATTGCCGTCGTGCCAGGCGATGAGGCCGCCCTGCGAGACGACGAGATCCGTCCCTATCGGAGCTTTCGCCATGGCTGTCCCCTATGAAGCGAGCTTCCGCCGGGGTCATTCTACCATCTATCTCGGCAACCCGACAGCCTCGAAACTCTCGATCATGAGGTTCAATTGCCGCTCGGATGTGAAAGGCGTGTTGGCACGCCAGTCCGAGATTCTGAAGTTCGGATACCGCCCGAGGAATTCCGCGGCAGTTTTGCGCGCCTCCTCGCCGCGGCCGAGCCGGTGAAGGGCCACGATCAGGATCCGGTAGGGCGTCGAGAGCAGTATCTGCCCTTTGAGGACGCGCCGCGCGAAAATGGCGGCCTCGTCATAGCGTTCGAGAAAGAGATTGGCGAAGCCGAGACAGAAGAACGGCAAGAAGAAATGCGGATCGAGCGCATTGAGCTTCAGCGCCGTCTCGGCATGGTCGATCGCGGTCGCGTAGTCGGCCTGATAGACGCGCACCATGCTGCTCCGTGCCCACCCTTCGGCAAAGCTCGGATTGAGCAGCAGGGCGCGGTCGATCCAGGCCAAGCCCCCCTCGTAATCGCCGCCGATCGTCGCCAGGACATGGCCGCTGAGACAAAGCGCCACCGGATCGTCGGGATCCGCTTTGACGGCCGCTCGTGCAAGACGCAAGGTCTCTTCGATTTCCGCGGCGGCGAGGGCGCCCCACCCTTGGTCGCGCCGCATGCTGAGGCACATCGCCGCTGTCGCCAGCGCCGGCGCGTATCGCGGATCGAGTTCGAGCGATTTCCGCAGGAGCCGCAAGGCTTCCGCATTGTCCTCGACCGTCGCGGCTTGGCGATGCGGCAGGGCGCGGAGATAGTAATCGTAGGCATCGAGATTGCCCGCCGGTTTTCGCCTTGCCCTTTGAATCTCCGCGGTTCGCAGGCGCGGCTCGATCGACGTCACGATGCGCTCGGCGATGCGGTCTTGCAGGGCGAAGACATCGGAGCTCTCGCCGTCGAAATGCTCGCCCCAGAGATAGGTGGCGCTGGCGGCGTCGATCAGCTGAGCGGCGATTCGCATCTGCCCGGGAGCACGACGAACGCTCCCCTCGACGAGATAGCGCACCCCGAGCTCACGCGCGATCTGCCGCACATCGGCCGCGCGGCCCTTATAGGCGGAGGCCGAGTTTCGCGCGATGACGTTCAGCCATCGGAACCGGCAGAGAGCCGTCGTGATGTCCTCGACCATGCCGTCGGAAAAATACGATTCCGCCGAATCGCTGCCGAGGCTGGCGAAAGGGAGAACGGCGATCGACGGTCGCTCGGGGGAAGGGTACGGCGCCTGCAGGAGAGGCGCACCGTCCATCTCGCCATCGCCCCAGCCGCGCAGCCGGTAGACGCGGACGGAACGAGGAATGTTCTTGAGCTGCTGCTCCCCCATGTCGTCGAAATGCCAGGAGCTGCTGCCGGCGCCGAGCTGATCGCGCACTGCCGCGGAAACGGAGATGCCGCCCGGCGGAGCCAGCCCCTGAATGCGGACGGCGATGTTGACGCCCTCGCCGAAGATGCTCGTCGGCTCGACGATGACCTCGCTGAGATTCACCCCGATGCGAAACTGCAGGAGCGGTCCGACCGGCCGCTTCTTGTTTTCCTCGGCAATAGCTTTTTGGATATCGACGGCGCATTGGACGCAATCGTGGACGCTGTGGAATTCCGCCAGAATGCTGTCGCCGGCGGTACCGACGATGCGGCCGCGGTCGTGCTCGATCACGGCATCGGCGATGCCACGGCAGGCGTTGAGACGATGATGCGTCGCCGTCTCGTCGAGGCTCGTCAAACGGCTGTAGCCCGCGACATCCGCGGAGAGAATCGCGGCGAGCCTCCGCTGGAGCTGAGGATCGGTCACAATTGGCTCCCAGAGGAAACCAGCCCCAGCTTGCCATAGCGCCAAGGAAAAACAAACGCGGCCAGGAGCGCGACGCGTAACGGGGCGCCGCCCTCTCCTATGCGATCACCGCCCGCAGATTGGAAGCGGCAGGCAAGCGGCCGCTTACACTCCGAGATGCGTCTTCATCAGGGCGGGATCGGCTTCGAGTTCCGCCGGCGTGCCCTGCCAGACGACATGGCCGTTGTTGACGACGTAGACGCGGTCGGAAAAGCTGAGCGCCGCGACCACGTTCTGCTCGACGATGAGGATGGTGCGGCCTTGCGCGGCGAGCTCGCGGCTGACGCGGACGAGGTCGCGCACGATGAGGGGAGCCAAGCCCTCGAAGGGTTCGTCGAGGAGGATGATCTGCGCGTCGCGGATGAGGGCGCGGGCGATCGCCAGCATCTGCTGCTCGCCGCCCGAGAGCTGGCGCCCGCCCGACCGGCGGCGCTCGCCGAGGCGCGGGAAGAATTCGTAGATGCGCTCGAGGCTCCAGGGCTTTTCGGCGGAGAGCGCCGCGAGGCGCAGATTTTCCTCGACCGAGAGCTGGCCGAAGATCGCCCGCTCCTCAGGGACGAGCTGGAGGCCCATGCGCGCGATCTCGTAGGTGGGCAGGCCCTGGATCTCGCGCCCGCTCAAGCGGATGCGGCCGCCGCGCGGCGCCAGCACGCCCATGATGGTGCGCAAGGTGGTGGTCTTGCCGGCGCCGTTGCGGCCGAGAAGCGCCACCACCTCGTTCTTGCCGACTTCGAGCGAGACGTCGAAGAGGATGTGGCTGTCGCCGTAGTAGCTGTTGATCTTCTCGACCTCAAGCAGGCTCATGCGCGCGCAGCCCTCCCAGATAGGCGCTTTGCACCGCGTCGCTGGCCTGGATCTGTTCGGGCGTGCCGTCGGCGAGGAGGCGCCCCTCATAGAGGACGGTGATGCGCTCGGCGAGCTCGAAGACCGCGTCCATGTCGTGCTCGACGATGAGGAGCGTGCGGCTGCGGCCGATGTCGCGGATAAGGGCGCGCGTCGCCGCCCGCTCGGCCGGGCTCATGCCGGCGAGCGGCTCGTCGAGGAGGAGGACGTTGGGGCCGGTAGCGAGCGCGAGGCCGATCTCGAGGCGGCGCTTCTCACCATAGGGAAGGACATGCACCGGCAGCTCGGCGCGCGCCGTGAGGCCCAAGGTCTCCATGGTCGCCGCCACCTGGCGCTCGACCTCGGCGATCGAGGCGGCGGCGCGCAGCACGTCGGGGCGGAAGGCGCCGCGCCGCCGCGCCAGCGCCGCGACGCGCAGATTCTCGCGCACCGTCATGTCGAGGAAGAGCTGGTTGAGCTGGTTGCTCTTGCCGATGCCGAGCAGCGCCGCGCGCGTCGAGCCGAGGCCGGTGACGCGGCGCCCGAAGAGCAGAACCTCGCCCGCGCTCGGCAGCACCTCGTCGGCGAGCATCTTGAAAAGCGTCGTCTTGCCGGCGCCGTTGGGTCCGATGACGGCGTGGATCGAGCCGGTGCGCACGGCGAAGGAGATGCCGTCGACGGCGCGAAGGCCGCCATAATGCTTGGAGACGCCGCGCGCCTCGAGCGCCGGCGCCTGCGAGCGCGCAACGACGAGCGGCGCCGTCATCGGCAGCGGCACCGGCGCCGCCGTCGCCTCCGCCGCGGCCGAGGCCTCCTCGGGCAGGGCGGCTTCGGCCGCCTTGCGGCCGCGCGTCAGGAGATAGCGGAGCTCGCCGACGACGCCGCGGCGCAGCGCGAAGACGAGCACGACGAAGATGACGCCGAGGATCAGCTTCCAGAGCGCGCCGACGCCCGGAACGAGCTGCAGATTGTCGCGAAGGTAGAGCCAGATCGTAGCGCCGACCAGCGGCCCGATCAGCGTGCCGACGCCGCCGATGATGGTCTGGATGATGAGATCGCCCGAGGTGTCGAAGCCGAAGGCGTCGGGCGGCATATAGCTCTGGAAGACGCCGAGCATCCCGCCGGCGAGCCCGGCATAGAGGGCGGCGATGACGAAGACGGCGAGCTTGTAGGCCGGCACCGAATGGCCGACCATCGCGGCGCGAAGAGTGTTCTCCCGCACCGCGCGGAGAACGAGGCCGAAGGGCGAGTGCAGGATGCGCCGCGCCAGGACGAATCCCGCGAAGTAGATGGCGGCGAGCAGCCAGTACATCGGCAGCCCGGTGCTGATCCTGATCGAGCCGAGATAGGGGACCGGCACGCCGGGCAAGCCGTTCTCGCCGCCCGTATAGGCGGCGAGCGGCGAGAATTCGAGGAAATACGCCATCTGGCTGAAGGCGAGGGTAATCATGGCGAAATAGATGCCGATGCGCCGCACCGCGAGCCAGCCGACGAGAAGACCGAAAATACCGGCGAACACCGTGCCGATGGCGAGCGCCAGCCAGACGCTGCCGATGATGTTGTTGACGAGGAGATAGGCGGCGACGAAGCCGCCGGTGCCGAAGAACGCCGCCTGGCCGAAGGAGAGGAGGCCGGCGACGCCGAAGAGCAGGTCGAAGCCGAGGCCGATGAGGCCGATATCGAGCACCCGCTGCATGAGATCGAGCGAGGCGCCGAGATGCGGCAGAACGAAAGGCGCCGCGATCAGCACGGCACCCAGAGCGGCGAGCGGCAGCAGCGTCCCCGCGGCGCCTTTCACACGCGGCCCTCCGAGCCGAACAGCCCCTGTGGCCGCAGCACGAGGAGCAGCGCCATGACAGCATAGAGCATGACGCCCGAATAGGCCGGCGAGAAGGCGCTCGTGACGCTGATGATCTCGCCGGCGATGATGCCGCCGAGGACGGCGCCCGGATAGGAGCCGAGGCCGCCAATGACGACGACGACGAAGGATTGGACGAGGAAGGTCTCGCCGAGATCGGGCGTCACCGCAACGATCGGCGCGTAGAGCATGCCGGAGAGGCCGGCGGCGGCGACGCCGATGGCGAAGACGAGAAGAAAGGCGCGGCGGACATTGATGCCGAGGATGCCGACCATGCGCGAATCCTCGATGCCGGCGCGCACGACGAGCCCGATCGAGGTGCGGTAGAGAATGACGTAGAGAACGGCGAGCATCACCGCGACGATGCCGATGAGCTGCAGGCGGTAGGTGGGATAGATGAGGAAGCCGAGCTGGACCGCGCCCTGGCCCCAGGACGGCACGTCGACATGCTGGCTCTGCGGCCCGAAGATGGCTCGCACCGCCTCGACGATGATGATGCCGGCGCCGAAGGTGACGAGCAGCTGGTCCTCCGGCGGGCGGTCGTAGAAGAAGCGGATGAGGCCGCGCTCGAGGAGGGTTCCGAGGACGAGCATCAGCACCGTCCCGGCGGCCAGCCCGGCGAGGAAGGAGCCCGTATAGCCGGCGACGACGAAGATGGCGTAGGCGCCGGCCATGAACAGGGCGCCATGGGCCAGGTTCAGGACGCCGAGCGTGCCGAGAATAATGGTGAGGCCGCTGCTGACGAGAGCCAGCAACATCCCGAGGGCGAGGCCGTTGAAGGCCTGCGATATCAGCAGCGAGGCGCTGGGCATCTTGCCCCTGGTTATCGTTAATAGATGGCCGGCCGCACGGAGGTCGAGATGGTCGCCCGAATGCTGTTTGTCGTACCGCGCCAGGGCCGAAACCGCTTGCGCAGGGTCGCGATCCTGATACGCTAACTGCGCGACCTGTTCAAGACACAGTAATTCCGACTAAAATCTCCCCAACGAAATTTCAATTGCGCGGATGTGAACCGCGCGCGGCGGTCCCTGGGGTGCTGCCCGGCAACGACAGGAGGAAACGGCATGGAGTTGAAGAAGGGTCCGGCGCTGGCGCGCCGCACGGTATTGAAGGGCGGGGCCAGCCTCGCAGGCGCGGCGGCGCTGGGTCGCGTCGGCCTGCGCAGCGCCTGGGCCGACGAGACGCCGATCGGCACCTGGCCGGCTGGCGTATCCGGCTCGACGGTCTTCATCGGCATCAGCGTGCCGCGCACCGGAACCTACGCGGTGCCGGGCGAGGACGAGCTGAAGGGCTACGAGCTCGCCATCGAGCACGTCAATGACGGTCACCCCATCATCCGCAAGATGGCGCCCAAGGTGACGAAGGGCCTTCTTGGCAAGAAGGTCATCTACGGCGTCGCCGATTCCGAGGCGAAGCCGAATGTCGCCGTGCAGAACTGCTCGAAATTCATCGCCGACAACAAGGCGATGATGCTGACCGGCTCCTGCTCCAGCGCCGAGGCGGTCGCCAACAACAAGCTGGCGCAGCGCGAGAAGGTGATCTACCTGCCGGGGGTCAGCGGCTCCAACGACACGACCGGCAAGGATTGCGTACGCTATTCCTTCCGCACCTGCTTTTACGGCCAGACCTCCTCGGCGGCGCTCAGCCCGGTCCTCTTGAAGAATTTCGGACAGAACAAGAAGGTGGCCTATCTGACGCCCGACTACACCTACGGCCACACCGTCCAGGCCTCGATGCAGGAATATCTGAAGAAGGGCGGCTGGACGACGCAGACCAACCAGGTGGCGCCGCTCGGCGCGCCCGATTACAGCTCCTACTTGCTCAATATCGCCAATAGCGGCGCCGATATCTTCATCAACATCAACTGGGGCAATGACGCGGTCCAGTCGATCAAGCAGGCGAACGGCTTCGGAATCCTCAAGAAGATGCCGCTCGTCATCGCTTATTCGGTGCCATTCGTTGCCCGCGACGTCGGACCCGAGCTGATGCAGGGCGTCTTCACGGCCACCGATTTCTGGTGGACAATCGAAGACAAATATCCGCTCGCCAAGATGTTCGTCGAAGAATTCCGCAAGAAATACAACTATACTCCCGATTGGAGCGCCGAAGCCGGCTACATGCAGGTGGCGAGCTGGGCGCGGATGGTGTCCGAGGCCGGCACCTTCAATCCGGTCGAGGTCATCAAGACCTACGAGAAGGGCGAGCATTTCGACTCGCTGGTCGGCGAGGTCTGGTTCCGTCCCCAGGATCACCAGCTCGTCCGGCCCGTCATCGTCCAGCGCGGCAAGAAGCCGTCGGAGATGAAGTCGAAGGACGATTACTGGGAGACGGTCGAGATCCTGCCCGGCGAGCCGCTGATGCAGGCGCCCGACGCCTTCGGCTGCAAGCTCGGGCCGTATACCTGAGCGGGAGTGGGGTGCCGGGCGACCTTGTCGGGTCTCGCCACTGCGCCTCCACCTCACCCTTCCCTCTCCCCGGACCCCCACCCTTCCCTCCCCCGCAACCGGGGAGGGTTGGGAGGGGTTGCCGCACGAGGTTCGGCTCCCGATCTACTGCGGTAGACCACCCGAGGCGGGATGAAGATGGCCTTCGCCGGAATCGTGCTGGCCGCCGCGATGACCCTGTCGCCGGCGCCGAAGTCGCATCTGGAGGCGCTGTCGATCTGGAGCGACGCCTATCGCAACTGCTACGAGCCGGCGCATTTCAGCCTGGCGATCGACGCCCGGCTCACCGTCCGCTGCATCCGTGAAGCGTTGCGCGCGGCACGGACCGGCGCCTCGCCCGATTTGCGGGCTTCCCTCGACGGGCTCATCGACGAAACGCCGAATCTCGTCGACTCGCTCAATGCGCGCGTGCCCGAGGGCACGGTGCCGACCGACCCGTGACGCGCCTCAGAGCGCCAGAATCCGCCGCAAGCCGCTGACCAGCGCCGCATGTCGTTCCGCGGCCTCCGTCGCGGCGCTCGCCGCGCCCTTGCCCATGCCGAGATAGCGCTCGGCGAACTCGGGCCTGCCGAGGAGGTCGCGGCCGGTGCCTTCGAGGGCGACGGCGCCCCTCTCGATGACATAGGCATGATCGGCGATGGCGAGGCTGAGGCGAGCATTCTGCTCGGAGAGCAGGATGGCAAGGCCGTCCCGCCGCATCTCTTCGATGAGGGCGAAGATATCGCGGACGAGCGCCGGGGCGAGGCCGAGCGAGGGCTCGTCGAGGATGAGGAGCTGCGGCCGCGCCATCATGGCGCGGGCGATCGCCAGCATCTGCTGCTGACCACCCGAGAGATTGCCGGCGGTTTCGCCGAGCCGCTCGCCCAGGGCCGGGAAACGGCGGCACGCCTCGCCCATGCGCGCGGCGATGCCCGCCTCGCCGAGGTCACGGCGCAGCGCGTAGGCGCCGAGCCGCAGGTTTTCCGCGACGCTGAGCCCGGCGATGATCTGCCTCCCTTCTGGAACGAGGACAATGCCGCGCTCGAGGCGCCGGCGCGGAGAGAGCCGCTCGACGGCCTCGCCCGCCCAGAGGATGGTTCCGGCGCGCGCCGGCAGCAGGCCGGCGATCGCCTTGGCCAGTGTCGTCTTGCCGGCGCCATTGGCGCCGACGAGGGCGATGATGGCGCCTGCCGGGACGGCGAGGTCGAAGCCGCGCAGCACCTCGACATCGCCGTAGCCGGCGACGAGCGCGCGGACCTCCAGCACTACCGGACGCCCTCGGCGGCGGGGCCGAGATAGGCCTCGACGACGCGCGCGTCGCGCCGGATCTCGGCCGGCGATCCTTTCGCGATGAGGCGCCCGAGATCGAGGACGACGACCTCGTCGGCGATGTCCATCACCAGCCCCATATTGTGCTCGACGACCATAATGGTGACGCCGCTGTCGCGCACGGCGCGCAGCAGCCCGGCGAGCTCTCCCGTCTCCGCGTCGTTGAGGCCGGCAGCGGGCTCGTCGAGAAGGAGCAGGCGTGGGCGCGCCATCAAGGCGCGGCAGAGCTCGACGAGCTTCTGCGCGCCGAGCGGCAGGCTGGTGCCGGCGAGGTTGCGGAATTCCCGCAGGCCGACGAGATCGAGAAGGGCCGAGGCGCGCTGCCGCAAGGCTCGCTCCTCGCGGCGTGCCGCGGGCAGCCAGAACGCTTGCGCCAAGGGATGCGCGCGGGCATGGCGGTGCGCGCCGGCGAGCACATTGTCGAGCGCGGTCATGCCGGGAAAGACGCGCGCCGTCTGGAAGGTGCGCAGAAGGCCGAGCGCGGCGATGCGGTGCGGCGCCATGCCGGCAAGCGGCGTGCCGAAAAAGCGCACGGCGCCGGCATCGGGCAAAAAGAGGTTGGTGACGAGATTGAAGAGCGTGCTCTTCCCGGCGCCGTTCGGGCCGATGAGCGCCGTGAGGCTGCCGGCCGGAACGGCGAAGCTCACGTCGTGGACGGCGCGGAGGCCCCCGAAGCTTTTGCCGAGCCCGCTGATTTCGAGGGCGGGCGCCGTCACCGCAGCAGCGCCTTGACGGCATCGCCGGCGGCAGGCGCGCGCCGGCCTCGCCGCGGCTCCAGCAGCCGAACGAAACTGCCGAGCAGCCCCGCCGGCAGGTACTGGAAGGCGAGCATGAGAATCGCCCCCTCCGCGAGAATCTTGTAGTCGGCGAGCGGCTGGAAGACCGTCGGCAGGAGCGTCACCACGGCGGCGCCGAGGAGACCTCCGAGGAGGGTCCCCTCGCCGCCGAGGACCAGCATCGCGATCATCTCGAAGGAGCGCGGCGTCGCCACCATCTCCGGCGACAGGAAATGAAAATCGAAGGCGTAGAGGCTGCCCGCCAGCGAGGCGAGGGCGGCGCTCAGCGCGAAGGCGGCCATCTTGTGGCGCGCCACGTCGATGCCGAGCGCCGCGGCCGCGGTTTGGTCGGTGCGGATCGCCTGCAGCGCCCGGCCGAAGCTGGAGCGCATGGCGCCGGCAAGCGCGAGGACAAGGGCGACGATGACCGCGAGGACGAGGGCATACATCGCGCTCGGCGTCGCGAAGGTCCACGGCCCGATCGCGAAGGACGGGATGCCGACCAGCCCCGACGGACCGCCGGTGATGCCGGTGAGGCCGACCGCGAGCTGGTCGACGAGAAGTCCGAAGGTGAGCGTCGCGAGCGCGAGATAGGCGCCGCGCAGGCGCATGGTGACGAGCGCCAGGACGAGGGCGCACAGGATGGAAAGCGCCAACCCGGCCAGCGTGCCGAGGAGGGGCGGCATCCCATAGCGCGTGGCGAGGATGCCGGCGGTATAGGCTCCGATCGCCATGAAGGCGGCCTGGCCAAGGCTGACCTGGCCGGCAAAGCCCATGAGGACGTCGAGTCCGAGCACGGCGATGAAGAGAATGAGAGTGATGGTGAGCGAGCTCTGGACACCGCCTTCGCCGAGGAGCGCGGGGAGGGCGGCGAGCAGCGCCAGGGCGGCGACAGCGGCGAGCGCCGCACCGCGCCCATCGACGCGCAGGATCGCCCGGTAGAGGCGCTGCTCGTCGCGCACGTCGTGGCGCCGCCGGCGCCCCGGCACGAAGAGCCCCTGCGGGCGCCACAGCAGAGTGAGGAGCAGCAGGCCGAGGGCGAGCGCATTGCTGAAAAGCGACGAGATGTAGCCAGCGGCGAGCTGCTCGGCGACGCCGAGGAAGAGTCCGCCGGCGATCGCGCCGGCGAAGGACCCCATGCCGCCGATGGCGACGGCGATGAAGCCGGTATTGGTGAAGAAGTGGCCGGCATCGAATTGCAGCGACAGGATCGGCGCGGCGACGATGCCGCCGACGGCGCCGATGAAGGCGGTGAGCCCGAAGCTGAAGAGCGTGAGGCGCGCGACATCGACGCCGAGAATGCGGGCGGCGAGCGGGTTTTCCGCGCAAGCGGCGAGCGCCTTGCCGGTCGCCGTGCGCGCCAGCAGCCACCAGGTGGCGACGATCACGAGCGCGGCGGCGGCGGCGATCCACAGACCCTGGCTCGGCATGCGGACGCCGAAGAACGCGAGCGGCCGCTCGCCCGAAAAGGGCGGCACGGCATAGGGCTGGCTGCCCCAGAGAATAAGGGCGAGCCCCTCGATGACGGTGAGGAGTCCGGCGGAGAGCATGAGCATGCTGCTGTTGGGGAGCCGCGCCAGCGCCGGGACGAAGCTGGCGGCGCCGAGGGCGAGGCCGAACATCGTCGTCGCCGCGGCAGCCGCGATGGCCGCGGCCGGCACCGGCCAGCCGAGCTGCACGGCGAAGCTGTCATAGACGAGCGCGCCGAGGAGGCAGAACCCGCCCTGGGCGAGGTTGATGATGCCGGTGACGCGATAGACGAGCGAGAGGCCGAGCGCGACGAGAGCGAAGACGCTGCCCTGCAGAAGCCCGCCGAGGATGATCTGCGCCGCCTGCGCCACGGGCGGGCCGGCTCGTCTCTCAGGGCGAAAGCGGCGCGCCAGCCGGTTCGCTCACGGGCTCCCACACCTGCGCTGCCGGGTTCCACAGCGTCACGACGGCATCGCTCACATCGAGGCCGCGCTGCGGCGCCGCGTCGAAATCGTAGATCCCGTTGATCCCCGCATAGGCTTTGAGATGGCCGATATGGTCGCGGAGCTGCGCCGCCGTGGCGTTGGGGCCGAGCTTGCGCAAGGCGTCGATGACGATCATCGCCGGATCCCAGGCGAGCGCCGCGGCCACATCGGGCTTGACGCCGGCCGCCTTGTAGATCGCATCGAAGCGCTGCTGAGCCGCGGCAATCGCCGGGTCGCGCTTGTTCTTGGCGCCGTGGGTCGACCATTCGGCGGCGGGAATGAAGAGGCGCTTCGGCAGGAAATCGGCATATTGCGTCATCTGGGCATAGGTCATGTTGCCGTCCGTCGTGCCGACCGGCACGTCGAGCCCGGCCTGGACGATGCCCTTGAAGATCGTGCCGATGGGCGCGCCGGTGCTCCAGGCGATGAGCGCTTGCGGCTGCGCCGCCTTGATGTTCTCGATCTGCGCCGCGACGCTGACATCGCCGGGCGTGAAGTGCTCGCGGGCGACGAGCTTCATCTCCTTGTTCTCGGGCAGCGCGAGATTGCCGTCGATGCCCTTCTCGGCATCCTGGCCGCTCGCATCGGTGCTGGTCATGACGGCGAGCCGCGTCCAGCCCTTCATGCGGAAGAAGCGGATGAGGGCGCGCGAGAGGTCGACCGTCGAGACGCTCGAAGTGAAGACATAGCTGCCGGCCGGCGGGTGGATGCCGGGCGAGAGGCAATACATGACGGGGCCGCTCTGCATCAGCGGCGCCATGGCATTGCACATGGCGACGAGGTTGGCGCCGATCTCGACGGCCGGATGGCGCGCCACGACCTGGCTCGCGAGCTGCACCGCTGCCTGCGGCGTCGACTGGTCGTCGTGGAAAACGAAATGCAGCTTCCGCCCGCCGATGCCGCCACTCTGGTTGACCCAGCCCTCGGCGAGCTGCAGCGCCCGCTGCTCGGCCTTGCCGAGAAAGGAGGCGCCGCCGGTGAGCGAGAGGATGACATCGAGATCATAGGTGTCGGCGGCGACCGCTCGTGGCGCGCCGCCGGCAGAAGCGGCCGCCGCCGCGATCGCCGCGAGCGCAATGCACCCCGCCTTGCTCAATGCCATCGCCGCCTCCCCAATCCCAATCGTCCGGTCTTTCGCCGCGCAATCCGCGACGCCGCCGCCTTTGCTTGCGACGCTAGCCAATCACCGGACGGCCATCAACCCTCCTCGCGGATCCTCTCGCCGACTGTGCGAGGGCGACAAGGCTTCGCCGGGGGGTCACCAGGGCAACAGATCTCCGTCACTTCGCCAGCGGCGGCCGCCGCTCGCGCCAAGGCGTCGCCTGTTCATAGGCATGGCCGATGCGGAGCACCGTCGCATCGGCGAAGGGAGCGCCGGCGATCTGGAGGCTGAGCGGCAGACCGCTTTCCGAGAAGCCGCAGCAGAGGCTGAGCGCCGGCGCGCCCGCGAGGTTGAAGGGGGCGACGATGAGCCGTCCGCGCACCGCGAAGAAGGGCGGCTTCGCCGCGTCTTCGATGCGCGGCGCCGGCGCGAGGGTACAGGCCGTCACCAGCGCATCGAGACCGTCCATCGCCTCGGCGTAGCGCCGCCGCAGCTCGCGCCGCCAGCGCGTCGCCTGAATGTAGTCGGCGGCGCTCACCACCCCGCCCGCGGTCAGGCGCGCGCGCGTGATGGCCGCATACTGCTCCGGCCGCTCCTTGAGGTCGCGCTCATGGATGGCGTAGGCCTCGGCATAGAGAATGGTCCGGCAGCAGGCGTCCCAATCCTCGTGCGGCGGCAAGCTCACCGTGACGAGCTTGGCGCCGAGACGCTTCAGCACGGCGAGCGCCGCTTCGAGCGCCTTCGCCGCCTCGGGATCCATCTCGAGATCGCGCTCGTAGAAATGCCGGACGACGCCGATCTTCATGCCCTCGATGCCGCCGCGCAGGCGCCCGCGGCTCGCGCGATAGGGCCGCTCGGCGCTGCCCGGATCGGCCGGGTCGGGGCCGGCCACCGCGTCGAGCAGCAGCGCGCAATCCTCGACGGTCCAGCACATCGGCCCGCAATGGTCGAGCGAATAGGAGAGCGGGATGACGCCGGTGCGCGGGACGAGGCCGTAAGTCGGCTTGAGGCCGGCGATGCCGCAATAGCCGGCGGGCCCACGGATCGAGCCGCTGGTGTCGGAGCCCATGGTGAGCGGCACGAGCCCGGCGGCCGCGGCCGCGCCCGAGCCGCTCGAGGAGCCGCCGGTGAAGCGCTCGGGATCCCACGGATTGCGGGCGGGCGGAAACGGCAGGTCGAAGGCGGGGCCGCCGATCGCGAATTCGTGCGTCGCGAGCTTGCCGATGAGGATTGCCCCCGCCTCCTTGAGGCGCTGCGCCACCGTCGAATCTGCGCGCGGCACATGGTCGAGGAGGAGGCGCGAATGCGCCGTCGTGCGGATGCCGGCGGTCTCGTAGATGTCCTTGAGGGCGACGGGAATGCCGTGCAGCGGCCCCTGCCGCTGGCCGCGCTTCAGCGCCGCATCGGCGCGGCGGGCGGCGCGCCGCGCCGCCTCGGCCTCGACGAGGACGAAGCTGCTGAGGCGGCCGTCCTGCGCGGCGATGCGCGCGAGGCAATCCTCGACGAGAGCCGCGGCGGTGAGGCGGCCGGCGGCGAGGGCGCGGCTCGCCGCGGCAGCGGTGAGCGGCGGGGCGGAGGGGTCAAGGCGCATGGTCGGGCCGGAAGGTGAAGTCGATCTCGTCGGCATAGGCGAAACGGCGCGGTATGCGCGCCAGCAGCTCCCGCATCGCCGCCTCGGCGGCGGCGCCGTCGCTGCGCCTCTTGGCGCGCGATGTGGATGCCGGCTCGGAGCGCGGCGGAGCGGAGGGCGGCGGTGCTTTCGTCACGAGCGGCCTCAGAGAAGGGGAACGTGGGATCGCGATCATTCATGATCGCCCGGCATATCGCAACCCGGCCGCGATCCCCGGCCGCGCGGCCGCGGCAACATCGGCGGCGGCTCGCGCCGATGCCGCCAGAAGCACCATCGCGCGTCACCCCCTGGTGGAACAGGGCGAGATCGTCCCGTGTTGGCGAAGTATCGAATCCGAGAATGGGTGCCATCATGATTGCCCGTCCTTCCTCCATGATTCTCGCTGTGGCGGCGCTGGCAGCGCTCGGCGCCTGCGGGACCGAGACGCTGCCGCCCACCAACACGCCGGGGCCGACCGCCGCGGTCGTGACGACGCCGTCCGTGGTGACGACGCCCTCCGTCGTGACGACGGTGCCGACCGTGACGACCGCGCCGGTCGTCACCACCGCGCCCGTCGTCACCGGCACGATCGTGACGACGCCCGGCACGGTCGCCGTCGTCCCTGGCTCCGGCACCTCCGTCGCGATCGTTCCGACGCGGCTCAACAGCGCCGAGGTGCTGAGCCTCATCGCCGGCAACACCGCATCCGGCGTGAGCGCCGACGGCCAGCCCTATTACGTGAAGTTCCGGCGCGACGGCGAGCTCACCTTCCATGAGGGGAGCAATTATCAGGATACCGGCACCTGGCACGTCACCGCCGACGGTCAGCTCTGCTCGAGTCTCGCCCACTCCAATGCGGGCCTCCAGCAATGCTATTCGCTCTATCGGAGCGGGAACGGCTATGTCTATGAGCGGCCGGACGGGCATCCCGTCGGCAGCTTCGAGGTCTCGCCGGGCGTCTGAACCGCGTCGGGAGAACGGCCGCCGCGCTTGATCGCCGCGGCGCTCCTCCGCAAGATTGCGCCGCGGCCGCAAGCGCCGCGGCGCAGGCGGAGTGGAGCCGATGAGCAGGGTCCGGCGCATCCGGTCGCCTCTTTTGCGGCGATCGGCACCGAATTCGTTGCAGGCCTGGCGGCAGACGGCGCGCCGTGGGTGAGCTCAGCCGCGCCCGGCGCGCGGGGGCGCAGGCCCCGCTCTGGATTTGGGCACTGGCGGTCACCTCGCTGATGCAGGTGACGAGCGCGCTGCTGACAGGCGCGATGCCGGTGATCGGTCCGACCCTCACCGCCGCGGCGGGGGTCCCGCCGGAGCGGATCGGCCATGTGACGGCGATGAGCGCCTTCGGGACGATGCTCTTCCTCGTCGCCGGCAATCCGCTGCTGCCGCGCTTCGGCGCCGTGCGCCTCCTGCAGGCGGGCGCGCTGCTCGGCGCCGCCTCGCTCGGCCTCGCGCTCCTCGGCTGGTGGCCGGCGCTGCTGCTCGCCGCCCTCCTCCTCGGCATCGGCTACGGCCCCTCGCCGCCCGCCGGCAGCGACATCCTGCAGCGCCACGCGCCGGCGCATCGCCGCGTCCTCGTCTTCTCGATCAAACAGGCGGCCGTACCGCTGGGCGGCGCCTTCGGCGGCCTCATCCTGCCGCCGCTGGCAACGCAGTACGGCTGGCGTGCCGGGCTCGCCGCCATCGCTCTCACCGCCCTAGCGACAGCATTCCTCGTCCAGCCCTGGCGCGGCGTCATCGACGGGAACGGGGCCGGCGAGCCGCCGCGATCAGCGCCGCCGCTTCTCGGCTGGAGCGCGTTGATGCGGCCGTTCCGCGCCCTCGCCGCCGTTCCTGGCCTGCCGCGCCTTTCCTATGTCGGCTTCGCCTTCGCCGTCGTGCAAGGCTCGCTCCTCGGCTTCTACGTCACCGACATGGTCGATGGCCTCGGGCAGGGGCTGGCCGAGGCTGGACGCGCCTTCGCCGTCCTCCAGGGAACGGGCGTGGTGGCGCGCGTCTCGATCGGCTGGATCGCCGACCGCATCGGCTCGGCCCTCGCCACCTTGCAGGCGCTCACCATCGCTTCGATGGCGGCGGCGCTCCTCGCCGCGGCCATGGCCAGCGCCTGGCCGTGGTGGGCTTTCCTGGCCGCCGCCGGGCTGATGGGCTTTGCCGCGACGAGCTGGAACGGCGTCTACCTCGCCGAGATCGCTCGCATCGCGCTGCCGGGCCAGGTGGGCGACGCCACCTCCGGCTCGACCTTCGTCACCTTCATCGGCTACGTGCTGGGGCCCGCCTCTTTTGCCGCCCTCGTCGGCGCCACGCAGAGCTATCGCCTCGCCTTCGCGCTCGTCGCGCTGCTGCCGCTCTCGGCGGCGCTCCTTCTGCTGCGCGCGCGGCGCGTCACAGCGGAATGAAGGAAAGCGTCATCTCCTCGTGCGAGAAGCGCCGCTCGCCGGTGCGCGGACGGGCGAAGCGGTAGAAGGTCGCACCGAAGATCTGCCGCGGCTTGGCGCCCTCCTCGCCCAAGGGCACGACGAGACGCTCACCCGTGCCCGGATCGCCCATGCTGACGAAGACCCGCCCGATGGCATGCATCGCGGCGCAATCATGTACGACGCGGCGGTAGCGCTCGCGAACCAGCGGCAGGGCGGCGGTCGGAATGATCTCTTCGAGCAAGGCGCCGCGCCGCGCATTCGGAAGCAACTCGCGGATCTCTTCGCCCGCGAGGCGCAGGCGAAACGCGTCGCCGGCCGGCTCGTGATCATAATAGTAGGCATGGGCCAGCAGCGGCTTGAAGAGCGTCGGGTCGAGCTCCGCCGGCGCCACGACGCGCCGCGTTCCGCGCGTTTCCAGGTACCAGCGCATGAAGCGCCGCAGCTCGGGATGGCGAAGGACGTCGAAAGGCGAGGCAAGCGGCTCCGTGTCGTCACCCATTCTCATCTTCCCTCGTCCCGCGCGCCGAAGCGCGTCTCGCCAAACTATCGGCTGCGCCCAGGGAAGGCCAGAACCGGGATCGACGGCGAGGCCCCCGATCAGGCGAAGAGGCGCTCGTTCTTCAGCCCGTCATAAAGATGCGCGACGAACTCGCCATAGCCGTTCCAAATGAGCGTCGGCCGGCGCTCATTCGTGCCGATGACGCGCTCGGTCGCCTGGCTCCAGCGCGGATGCGGCACGTCGGGGTTGACGTTGGCCCAGAAGCCGTACTCGCTCCCCTGCAGCGTCTCCCAGAAGGATACGGGACGCTTGTCGGTGAAGGTGAACTTGACGATCGACTTGGTCGATTTGAAGCCGTATTTCCATGGCGTGACCAGGCGCAAGGGGGCGCCGTTCTGCTTCTCGAGCGGCTTGCCATAGGCGCCGGTTACCATGAAGGCGAGCTCGTTCGTCGCCTCGGGGATGGTCAGCCCCTCGATATAGGGCCAGGGATACCAGAACTGCTTCTGCCCCGGCGCCTCGGCCGGGTCCTTGAAGGTCTCCATTCGCACATATTTCGCCGAACCCAAGGGCTTGGCGAGCTCGACCAGAGCCTTCATCGGGAAGCCGGTCCAGGGCACGGCCATCGACCAGGCCTCGACACAGCGATGCCGGTAGAGGCGCTCTTCGAGCGTCACCTTGCGCACGAGATCGTCGAATTCGATGGTGAACGGCTTCTCGACCATGCCGTCGATCGCGATGCTCCAGGGCCGGATCTTCAGCGCCTGCGCCGCATCGGCGATCTCCTTCTGCGAGCCGAACTCGTAGAAATTGTTGTAGTGCGTCACGTCCTCCTCGTCCGTGATCGGGCGGTCGAGGACGTAGCGCGGATTGCGCTTGGCGGGGTAGAGATCGGCGGTCGGATCGGGCGCCCCGGCGGCGCGCGCGGAGCCGGCGCCGACGACGCCGCCGAGCCAGGGCGCCGCCGCCGCCAGCATGCTTCCGGCGGCGATTCCCTTCACCAGCCGGCGCCGATCGCGGAAGACGTCTTCCGGCGTCGCCTCGCTCTCGCGCATTTCCCAGCCGCGTCGCTTCCGCATCATCATCTTGGCCTCCCGAGCGCGAACTCCGCTTGGACTAGGAGATAGGACCGCGCGCGCCGCAAGACAAATCACTCTCCCTTGATGCTACGTGAATTTCTTCGGCGAGCGCTTCAGCGAGAAACCGAGGCTTCGCGGAGGACGCAGCGATGGTTGCTCGGCGCCTGCGCCCGCCCGCGAATCCTCTACCGCCTGCGCGCTGCCGAAGCGACGAGGTTATTGCGCGGCCTGCGCCGAATGCTCTGCGAGGACGCGCTCGGCGAGCTTGCCCGTCAGCTCCTGCAGGTGGTCGAAGCGGTCGCTGAAGGTGCCGACGCCGAGCGTCACCGAGCGCAGCTCGACGATGAGATCATGCAACTCGGCCTTCGGCATATAGGCCGTGACGACGTCCCAGTTCGGCCAGTCGGGCTTGGCGTCGAAGCCCAGGATCTGCCCGCGCCGCCCGGCGACGAGGCGCTGCACCTTCGAGGTGAAGGCGTTCGGCACCGAAATCTCGACAGCGTGAATAGGCTCGAGCAGGACCGGCTCGCATTGCGGCATGACCTCGCTCATCGCCATGCGCCCCACCGTCTTGAAGGCCTGGTCGGAGCTGTCGACGGCATGGAACTGGCCGGTCGAGAGATTGACCGTGACGTCGACGACGGGAAAGCCGAGCGGCCCGTGCTTGAGGTACTCCATCACCCCTTCCTCGACGGCCGGGATGTAGTTCTTCGGAATGGCGCCGCCGACGACGGTGTCGGTGAAGGCGAGACCGCTGCCGCGCGGCAGCGGCTTCACTTCGATATGGATGTCGGCGAACTGCCCGTGGCCGCCGCTCTGGCGCTTGAAGCGCGAATGCTGCTGGCCCGGGCGACGAATCGTCTCTTTGTAGGGCACTTGCGGCCGGCGGCCGACGACGGCGAGGTTGTATTTGGTGCGCATGCGGTCGAGGGCGATCTGGAGGTGAATGTCGCCCTGGCCCCACAGCACCATCTCGCCGGTGTCGTGATTGTGCTCGAGGACGAGGCTCGGATCCTCCTCGATGAGCTTGGCGATGACGCCCGAAAGCTTCACGTCGTCATTGCGCTTCTCGGCGGCGATGGCGAGGCCGAAGACGGGTTTCGGCAGCGGCAGCGGCGGAAGCTCGGGCGGCTTGCCCGCCGCCGCGACGACGGCGCCGGTGGCGACGCCCTCCATCCGCGCCAGCGCCACCACCTCGCCGGCGCTCGCCGAGGCGATCTTCTCCTGCGCGGCGCCGACGAGGCGCAGCACGCCGGCGACGCGGACGCCGGAGAGCGTCATTCCCTCGGCGACGGTGCCGCGCCAGATCCGCGCCAGCGACAGCTTGCCGCTATGCGGGGCATGATAGGTCTTGATGATCTGGGCGACCGCGTCGCTTCCCGGGGGGATGCCGAGCCGCTCGGCGGTCGCCGTGGGACCCGGCGTCTCGTGGCGCAGCGCTTTGAGGAGGCGGCGGACGCCGTGATCCTGCTGCGCCGCGCCGAGGAAGACCGGCACGATGAGGTCGCGCGACAGATCCATGGCGAGGTGGCGGTAGATCTCCTCCTTCGAGGGTTCGACATCCTCGAGGAGCTGCTCCAGCAGCTTGTCGTCGAAATCGGCGAGCTTTTCGATGAGGCCGGTGCGCGCCGGGCGCTCGGCGTCCCAGAACCCGTCCGGCAGCTTGACGAGATCCGAGGGCTGGCCGGGCTTGTACTTGTAGGCGCGCTCGCTGACGAGGTCGACATAGCCGGTGGGCGCGGCCGCGCCCTCGCCGCCGCGCAACGGCACTTGGCGGAGCACGAGCGGTCGCTGCGAGGCGCTCTGCAGCGCCGCCAGCACGTCGCGCACCCGCGCCTCGCTCGTGTCGAGCTTGTTGATGAAGACCATGTGCGGGATGTTGTGGTCGTCGAGGAACTTGAAGATCGGGCCCAGCGTCAGCGCCCGCTCGATTTCGGGCTCGCAGACGATGACCGCGACATCGGCGGCAAGCAGTGCGTTCTGCGTCTCCCAGATGAGCTCGACCGAGCCGGGGCAGTCGAGGAAGGTCCAGGGATCGCCGAGATATTTCGCCGCGGCGACGTTGATCTCGGTCGACATCTGCCGGGCCCGCGCCTCGGGAGAGGCGTCGCCCACCATGTTGCCTTCCTTGACCGTGCCGCGCCGGTTGGTGGCGCCGCAGGCGAAGAGCAAGGCCTCGAGCAGCGTCGTCTTGCCGGAAAGGTACGGGCCGACAAGCGCGGCGCAGCGTGGGGCCGCAGGTGGTCTGCCGTTGGATTCGGTCACAGGGCGCCTCCTCGGTTGCTTGTTGCAACGCGCCGCCTGCGGCCGATCGAGAATTGCCGAGGGCGGCAACTTCCCTTTCCGCGGATGGTCGCGCGCCCGCCGGCGATCCGCAATCGGAATCTGGCGGGTGCGGGCGGCGCCCGCCGTGGTAGAAGGGCGGGGCCACTTCGACGAGGTCCCCGATGCCCCGCGCCTCCCTTTCCGCTGCCGAAGCGCGGCGCCTTGCGCTGGCGGCGCAAGGCCTTGCCGCGCCGCGGCCGGGGGCGGCGCCGGATTGGCGCATGCTCCGCCGGATGGTGAAGCGCCTCGGCCTCCTGCAGATCGATTCCGTCAATGTGCTGGTGCGGGCGCATTACCTGCCGCTCTTCGCGCGGCTCGGCGCCTATGACCGCACCGTTTTCGACGAGCGCGCCCATCGCCGCGGCGACAGCCGGCTCTTCGAATATTGGGCGCACGAGGCCTCGCTCCTCCCGGTCGAAACGCAACCGCTGCTGCGCTGGCGCATGGCCCGGGCCCGGCGCCTAGAAGGCATCTATGGCCGGATCGCGCAGTTCGTCCGCGAGCGCCGCCCCTTCGTCGAGGCAACCCTGGCCGAGGTGGCGGCGCGCGGTCCGCTCTCGGCCGCCGAGCTCAGCCCGCCCGCCGGCCGGCGCAGCAATGGCTGGTGGAGCTGGGACGAGCGCAAGCTCGCGCTCGAATACCTCTTCTGGGCGGGCCTCGTCACGACGGCGGGACGCCGCGGCACCTTCGAGCGCGTCTACGATCTGACCGAACGCGTGCTGCCGCGCGCCGTGCGCGAGGCGCCGACGCCGGACGGGGCCGAGGCGCAGCGGGCGCTCGTCCGCATCGCGGCGCGCGCGCATGGCGTCGCGACGGCGGCGGATCTGCGCGACTATTTCCGCCTCTCACCCCAGGCGACGCGGCAGGCAATCCAAAGCCTCGTCGAGGACGGCGCCCTCATCCCCGTCGCCGTCGCCGGCTGGCAGCAGCCCGCCTATCTCGATGCCGAGGCGCGCATTCCGCGCCGCGTCGAGGCGCGCGCCCTCCTCGCGCCCTTCGATCCCCTCGTCTGGGAGCGCGCCCGCACCGAGCGCCTCTTCGGCTTCCGCTACCGCATCGAGATTTACACGCCGGCGGCAAAGCGCGTCTACGGCTACTATGTGCTGCCCTTCCTGCTCGGTGACCGCCTCGTCGCGCGGCTCTGCCTCAAATCGGACCGCGCCAATTCGACGCTCCAGGTGCGGACGGCCCATGGCGAAGACGGCACCGACCGCGGCGCGGTCGCCGAAGCGCTCGCCGCCGAACTCCGCCTCATGGCCGATTGGCTGGGGCTCGAGCGCCTCGCCGTCGCAGCCGCCGGCGATCTTGCGGCGGCGCTCCGCGACGCGATGACGCCGGCACCCGGCTTGCGCGTGGTCAGGTCTTTCGCCGGGGCTCGCGCTCCAGAACCCTCTCCTCTCCGGCGAGAGCGAAAAGCAACGGGTGCCGCAAGCGACCGCCGCGGCTGACAGACCGGCGATGTCCCCTCACCCCGGCGCCTTCTCCCGAAACCGAAGAGTGGCGTGCAACGTCCCGCGAGCGGGAGAGCGTCGGATCCGGAGCTCCCCCACCCGCCTCGTCACGCGTTCGCGAGCTCGACGAGAGAGGCGGCGAGGACGCGGGTGCCGGCGGCGAGGTCGGCCGCAGTCGCGTTCTCCGTCTCGTTGTGGCTGATGCCTTTCTCGCAGGGAACGAAGATCATGCCGGTCGGGCAGAGCTTTGCGAGGTGCATAGCGTCGTGGCCGGCGCCCGAGAGAATGCGCATCCGGGCGTAATCGAGCCGCGCCGCCGCACTTTCGATGACGTCGGGGACATGGCTCGTGAAGGGCACCGGGCGCGAGCGCGAGGTCTCGGTCACCGTCACCGCGCACGGCCCCGCCTGCGCCCGACAGAGCGCCTCGACCTGGTCGCCGAGCTTCGTCAGGACCGCCTCGTCGGGGTGACGGAAATCGATCGTGAACAGGGCGTGTCCCGGCACGACGGCGGGCGCGTCGGGACTGATACGGAAGCGACCGACGGTGAAGCGCACAGTGTCCGTCGGATCATCATGGAAGACCCTCTCCAGCGCGCTCACCATGCGCACCGCTGCCGAGAGCGCGTCCTTGCGCCGCGCCCGCGTCGTCGTCCCGGCATGGGCGTCCTCGCCGGCGATTTCGACGAGGAAGCGCCGCGCTCCTTGAATCGCGGTGACGACGCCAATGGTAAGACCGCGCGCCTCCAGCTCCGGCCCCTGCTCGATATGGGCCTCGATGAAGGCGGCCACTTGGCAGCCCAGCGGCCGCTCGGGCACGCCCTTGAGCGCCGCCCGCGTCCCCCTCAGCGCCTCCTCCACGGAAATACCGGCATCGTCCGTGACTTTGAGGATGTCGGCGAGCGGCCGCACCCCGGCGAAGGCGGAGGAGCCCATGGTTCCCATCGGGAAGCGCGCGCCGCCTTCCTCGCAAGTCCACACCACCGCCTCGATCGGCCGGCGCGTCGCAATCTGCGCGCGCTCCAGGGCTTCCAGCGCCTCGCAGGCGGCGAGGACGCCGTAGATGCCGTCGAACTTGCCGCCGCTCGGCTGCGTGTCGGTATGCGAGCCGGTCATGACCGGCGGCGCCTCGCGCAGGCTGCCCTCGCGGCGGATGAAGAGATTGCCGATCGGGTCGAGAGCGCAGGCGAAGCCGAAGCCGCGCGCCCAGTCGACGAGGCGCCGTCGTGCCTCGTTGTCATTGGCGTCGAGCGCAAGGCGGCGGACGCCGCCCGCCGGCGTCGCGCCCAGCCTCGCCATCTCCATGTGGCGGCGCCAGAGCCGATCCTCATCGACCGCCGCCGCTGCCTTCGCTGCATCCGTCATGTGGTCCTCCCTGCAACGCCAGAGTTCGCGGCGCCTCTCCCCTCTCCCGCAACGGGTGAGGGGAGAGGAAGGGGCTCGGCGCCTTGCGCCGGAAAAGTGAGGGGTGAGGGCATCAGCCGATCCCGTCCGCCCCGGCGCCGCAGACGAGGGCGCAGGTGCGGCGGCCGGCAGGCGCGGCGACGCGGCCGGCGAGGATCGCCGCCACCGAGGCCGCTCCCGAGAGATCGACGGCGAGGCCGCATTCGAACCAGAGCCAGCGCGCCGCCTCGCGCATCTCCTCGTCGGTGACGAGGACGATCTCCTCGACGAGGCGCCGCACGATCTCGAAATTCATCTCGTCGGTGCGGCCGGCCGCGAGCGTCGGCACGGTGGTCGTGATCTCGGGCAGAGTGACGACGCGCCCCGCCGCGAGGCTCGCATGCAGCGTCGGCGCGCCCACCGGCTCGACGCCGATGACGCGCATCTTGGGATTGAGCGCCTTCGTCGCCGTGGCGATGCCGCTGATGAGCCCGCCGCCGCCGATCGCGACGATGAGCGTCTCGATCTCCGGATCCTGCTCGAAGAGCTCGAGCGCGATCGTACCCTGCCCCGCCATGATCGCCGGATCGGCGAAGGGATGGACATAGGTGGCGCCGACGCGCTCCACATGGTCGAGGGCGGCACGGTTCGCCTCGTCCCAGACCTTGCCGGTGACGACGAGCTCGGCGCCCCATTCCTTGATCTTCGCCGCCTTGGCAGGCGAGACGCTCTCCGGCACGAAGATCGTCGCCGGCCGGCCCACGAGCCAGCCGGCATAGGCGATGGCGAGGCCGTGATTGCCGCCCGAGGCGGTGACGAGACCGCGCGCGAGCGCGGCTTCGGACAGCAGCGTCAGCTTGCTGATGGCGCCGCGCGCCTTGAAGGAGCCGGTGACCTGCAAGCATTCGAGCTTGAAGGAGACGGGCCCTGGTCCCAGCGCCCGCTTCGCCGGGCCGCCGGCGATGAGCGGCGTCCGGCGCACCTTGCCGGCGATGCGGGAGGCCGCGGCGCGAATCTCGGCAAGGCTGAGCATGCATCCTCCGTGTCGGCGGGCGCGAGATTAGAACGCCGGTGGGGCGCGCGGAAGGGCGATGTTCCGCGCCGGTGGGCGGAGGGAGGCGACCGGCGTTAACGGTTATTTGACTGAAATGCGCCTAAAATTTGTCACAGGGCCGGTCGGGGGAGACACGGCCCCGACATCTCGGCGCGTTCTCGTTGAATGACCGAGAAAAGCGGAGGACGTTCAATGGCTTGGACCCAAGAAGACGACGCGAAGCTGAGCGAGCTGCATGCCAAGAGGCTGGGCGTCCGCTTCATCTCGGTATGGTTGCGCCAGCCCGCCGCAGCGGTGCGCACGCGCCTCGTCGAGCTCGGCCTCGAGAAGCCGCTTTCGGCCAAGGCGTCGAAGGTCATGGCGCGCGCTCAGAAGCCGGCGGCGGGAGCAACGCGGGTCGAGGAAGCGGAGAACGACGATCTCGATGATGACGAGGATGGCGACCTGCGCGCCTCGCGCGGCTGCCCGCGCGGCCACCTCCTCTCCGAGGCGAAGATCGCCGCGCTCTACCGCAGCGCCGGCTGCGACTACCGCTGAGCCGCGCCGGCGCGTGCCGCCAGTCCTTGCCGCTGGCGGCCGTCGGCGGTGAAGTTCTCGGGCGCGAGCCAGCGCTCGAAAGCGGCGCGGATGGCCGGCCATTCCCGGTCGATGATCGCGAACCAGGCGGTATCGCGGTTTCGCCCCTTATAGACCATGTGCTGGCGGAAGACGCCCTCGAAGGTAAAGCCGAAGCGCGCCGCAGCGCGGCGCGAAGCGGCGTTGAGGGCATCGCATTTCCATTCGAGCCGGCGATAGCCGAGATCGTCGAAGACGTGCCGCATCAGCAGGAAGATGGCCTCCGTCGCCTGCCGTGAGCGCTGCAGCACCGGCGCAAACCAGATATGGCCGATCTCGATGACGCCCATCTCGGGCGCCATCCGCAGATAGCTGACCATGCCGGAGGCCCGACCGGTCGCCTCGTCCACGACCGCGAAGAAGAGCGGATCGGCCGAGCGGGCGCAGCCTTCGAGCCAAGTGCGGAAGGCGGCGGCATCGGCAAAGGGGCCGTAGCCCATATAGGTCCAGAGCCGCGGCGCCGGCGCGGAGAGCGCGAAGAGATCCGCCGCATGGCGCGCCGGGTCGACCGGCTCCAGCCGGACATAGCGGCCGGGCAGCGTCGCCCTTTTCGGCGGCGCAACCGGACGCCAATCGAGCGCGGCACCGACCGGCGGATTGTCTTCGGACATCTCGGCCCCTCCTTGTCGAGCCGCATCATAGGCGGGCATCGGCGCAGCGGGGAAGGCTCGCGCGGCGAGGCGGCCGCAGGAATGCCGATCGGCGCCGCCGGTTCGCGACGCGGCCAGCCATGGCTCGCCCGAACCAATTACCTCCGCGGAATGACCGGCAGCAGGATGTGCGACGGGTGGGCCGCATCGACGTGAACGGTGTTGACCGCAGTCTGCCGCCGTATCGCCAGCCCTTCCGCCTCGCCCGTATTGGGATTGACGTCGAAATGGGGAAAGTTGCTCGAGGAGATGTCGAGGCGAATGCGGTGGCCGGCCTTGAAGAGGTTGCTGGTTGCGAAAGGCTCGATCACCACACGCGCGATCTCGCCCGGGCGCAGCATCTTGGGCTTCTCCCAGGACTCCCGATAGCGCACGCGGAAGATGCCGTCGGTGAGGTTCATCGCGAACCCGCCTGGATAGTCGGCATTGGGCGGGTGCCAGTCGACGAGCTTCGCCGTAAAATCCGTGTCGGGCGCCGTCGATGAGATCCACAGCTCGACCGTGATGGGACCCGTAACCTCGATATCCTCCACGAGCGGCGGCGTCGTGAAGACGAGGATATCGGCGCGCGCCGCCAGCGGCAGATAGGGCGGGCGCGCCCCGAAGAGATCGGGACGCTCCACCTGGTCGAAGGCGCCGCCCCACATCACGGGCTCGCCCGAGGTGACGGTGCCGCCGATCGTCGGCACCGGATGGGAGGGATCGTAATCGTAGCGGAGCGGGCTGGCGCCGGCAGTCGGCGGCGCCGCACGCAAGCTCATGTCGCCGTGGAGATGGAGGCGCGTCCAGCGGGTGCCGGGCAGCGGCCAATCGCCGGCGCTCCGCCATGCCCCGCCATGGTCGAGCCGGCCCTCGGCATTGCGCCGGCCCGAGCCGCCGCCCATGACGAAGTAGCGCAGACGCGGCTCCGCCTCGACGCCGTTCGGCGCGTCCTTGAGCCAGCGATCGAACCAGCGCAGGCGCAGCGCGCGGAAGTCGGCGGCAATGGCGGCATCAAGCGTCGCCGCGGCGCCGAAATCGACTTCGCCGGCGAAGGTGTCGGAGCGGTCGCCATGCGTCCACGGGCCGAGGATGAGCCATTGCGATCCGCGTCCCGCGGCGGTGAGGCCGAGGTAGTTCTCCGTCGCCGTCCGCGTATAGGCGTCGTACCAGCTCGATATATGCATCACCGGCACCTTGGCATAGCGCGCATAGAATCCGGCCATCCAGATGCCGACGCGCTGCCAGTATTCGTCGAAAACGCCATGCGTCCATTGCTCGAAGAGGTAGCTTTCGTAATCGGGCGCAGCGGCGAGCGGCGAATGCCCGCGCTTCCAGGGCATGCGCGCGAACCAGTCGCGGGCGTCGATGCGCGCCATGGCGGCGCGGGCGACCGGATCGGAGGCGATCTCCGGCGCCTCGCAAGCCTGCTTCAGGGCCCAGGTCGCCTGCTTCAGCTCGAAGGCGCCGCCCTGGCGGATGCCGCTCTGGAAGGCGTTGGAGAAGCCGCCCGAATCGAGGAGCTGACAGGCAAGGCCCGGCGGGTCGAGACAGCCGAGCGCCGCCTGGGTGTGCGCGGCGTAGGACAGCCCCATCGTGCCGATGCGGCCGGTGCTCCAGGGCTGGCGGGCGAGCCAGGCGACGGTATCGTAGCCGTCGGGCCCCTCGCCGAGATATTTCGTGAAGCGGCCTTCCGAGCGGTAGCGGCCGCGGCAATCCTGATAGGCCACGACATAGCCGTGGCGGACGAAATACTGCGCGATCTCCGCCCGCCCGCGCGGCGCCGGGTCGGCCGCCGTCCGCTCAGAGCGGCTGGTCGCGCTCTTGTCGTAGGGCGTGCGTTCGAGAATGACGGGGAAGCGGCGCTCGACCGGACGGCCGCCCTGCGCCGGCCGGTAGATGTCGGTGGCAAGCCGAACGCCGTCCCGCATCGGGATCATGACGTCACGCTCGACCGCCATCTCGTAGACGGGCTCGCTCATTTCCGCCTCCGCCGCTGCTTCGCCGGCATCATTCCGCGGCGCATCGGCCGGGTCCAGAGATTGCGCGGCGGCAGCGCAAGCGACATCATCCTCACCGGAACAGAGCGGGAGAGGGCCATGACCGACGAGATCGCCATGATGTCGGCGACGGAGCTCCGACAGAACTATCGCCGGCGGCGACTCTCGCCCGTCGAGGCGACGAAGGCGGTGCTGGCGCGCATCGAGGCGCGCGACGGCGCGCTCAACGCCTTCCGCTTCGTCGCCCATGATGACGCGCTGGCGGCGGCGCGGCGTTCGGAGGAGCGCTGGATGAAGGGCGCGCCCTGCGGCCTTCTCGACGGCATCCCGTCGACGATCAAGGACCAATGGCCGGCGAAGGGCTGGCCCACCCTCAAAGGCTCGCGCACCGTCTCTCCCGAGGGTCCGTGGACCGAGGACGCGCCCGCCGTCGCCCGCATGCGCGAGCACGGCGCCGTCTTCCTCGGCAAGACCAACATGCCGGAATTCGGCTGGAAGGGGGTGACCGACAGCCCCTTGACCGGGGTCAGCCGCAATCCCTGGAATCGCGAGCGGACCTGCGGCGGCTCGAGCGGCGGCGCCGCCATCGCCGCCGCGACCGGCATGGGCATGCTCAATATCGGCTCGGACGGCGCCGGCTCGATCCGCATTCCTTCCGCCTTCTGCGGCGTCTATGGACTCAAAGCCACTTATGGGCGGGTCCCGGCCTATCCCTATGGCCTCCTCCCCGGCTGCTCGCATACGGGCCCGATGGTGCGCACGGTCGCCGATGCGGCGCTGATGCTGACCGTCATCTCGGAGCCCGATCCGCGCGACTGGCTGCAGCTTCCCGAGGAGCGGCGCGATTGGCGGATCGGCCTTGAGGAGGGGGTGCGCGGGCTCCGGATCGCCTATAGCCGGACCCTCGGCCATGGCTGGGTCGACCCGGAGGTGGGCGTGCTCGTCGACGAGGCGGCGCGCGTCTTCGAGGAGCTGGGCGCCTATGTCGAGGAGAAAGACCCGGGCTTTCCCGATCCGCGCGCGCCCTTCGAGGCCTTCTATTGGAGCAACATGGCGGCGACGCTCGAAGGCATACCAGCGGAAAAGCGCGCGCTTATGGACCCGGGCTATCTCGAACGGGCCGAATATGGCCGCCGCTACTCCGCCGGCGACCTGCTGCGCGCCTGGGCGGCGCGCGATGCGCTCGGGCGGCACATGAACGCTTTCCACGAGAGCTACGATCTGCTGCTGACGCCACAGCTCCCGCTCGTCGCCTTCGAGCTCGGCAAGACCCATCCCGACCGGCTCGGCGCCATGTTCGATTGGCTGCCCTTCACTTTCCCCTTCAACTTCACGCAGCAGCCGGCGGCGAGCGTGCCTTGCGGCTTCACCGGCGAGGGGCTGCCGGCGGCGCTCCAAATCGTCGCCGGCCGCTACCGCGAGGATCTCGTCCTCCGCGCAAGCCGCGCCTATGAGAGCGTGCGCCCGTTCAAGATGCCGGAATGAGCGCGCGATACCCTCATTGAGGGTCTCACATGCGGTCACGTTAGAGTGATGCGGGCATAATCCGGGAATTCCGCCGCCTATCATCGAGTCTCGGCTCCCAGGGAGATCAGACCGATGAAGCCGATCCTCACTGCACTCGCGGTGTCCGCCCTCGCGACGACGAGCTTGCCGACGACCACCGTTCACACCACCGCAACGCCGCTCTCGAACGAGCTCGGACCCGTCGCCTGCGCCAGCCAGACGGCGCTTTACGAGATCCTCAACGCCGCTGATCGCCATGACGCGAAGGAGGCGGCGCGCCTCTTCAACGGCGTCTGCGAGCCGCTGACCGGCGTCAACTACCGAATCGAAAAGGCGGTGAATGGCGTCTTGCAGCTCCGCATCTTTCCCGCCGATGGCGGCTGGGCGAAATCGCACCTCGCCTATACGCTCGACGACATGCTGGCGGGAGCGGCGCAGAGCGGCGAGTGACCGCGCGCCGGCGCCGCGCCGGCTGGCTCAGGTGCTCGCCGTCAGCAGGGCGCGCGCGGCGCTTGCGCTCCGCATTTGCGCGGCGGCGACCGCGTCCGCCACGGTCGAGCGGAAGCGGGCGGCGGGTGGGCGAACGCCGTGGGTCAACAGAACGCGGCGGACGGAGGGCTTGGCGCCCGCGATAAAGATGCCGGCTTCGGCGCGGCGTGCCTTGCGAACAAAGCCGCCGATGGTGGTCGCCGCGGTCGAATCGATGAACGGCACGGCCGAGAAGTCGATCACATAGGCCTTCGGATTTTCGGCGAGCCGATCGAGCACCGCCGAAACGGTCGCCGCCGCGCCGAAGAAGAAGGCGCCCGAGATGCGGTAGACGATGATGTCGGGGTTGCTGGCGAGCGCCGCGTCATAGGGGCTGCGGCGCTCGCCGTCGCGGATGTCGGGCTCGTCCTCCTCGATGAGCGGCCGAGCGGCGTCGATCTCGATCGCTTGCGCCATGCGGTGGAGGAAAAGAAGCGCGCCGATGCCGAAGCCGACGAGAATGCCCTCGGTCAAGCCGCGGAAGATCGTCAGGAGAAAGGTGGCGAGCAGGACCACGGCATCGCCGCGCGAGGCGCGCAGCAGCGTCGCGAAGCCATGCTTCTCCACCATGTTCCACGCGACAATTGCGAGAACCGCAGCAAGCGCCGAGAGCGGGATATAGCTCGCGAGCGGGGCCGCGGCGAGCATGAAGAGGAGGAGAAAAACCGCGTGCAGCATCCCGGCGACCGGGCTGCGCGCGCCGGCGCGCACATTGGTCGCGGTGCGGGCGATGAGCCCGGTCGCGCAGAAGCCGCCGAAGAGCGCCGAGGCGATATTGGCGACGCCCAGGGCGACCAGCTCGCAATTCGACCGGTGCCTGCGGCCGGTCATGCTGTCGGCCACCACCGCCGAAAGCAGGCTTTCGATGCTGCCGAGAAGGGCGAAGGACAGAGCTGCCGGCAAGGCGGCGAGGACCGTCTGGCCTGACAGGTGCGGCAGATGCGGCGCCGGCAGGATTTGCGGAATGCCGCCGAAGCGGGTGCCGATCGTCTCGACGGGGATGCCGAAGCCCCAGACGGCGAGCGAGGCGAGGCCGACCGCGATGATGAAGGCCGGCCAATGCGGACGAACGCGCCGGATGAGAAGGATGGCGCCGACCGCGAGCGCGGTGACGAGGACGGCCGCGCCATTCACGCTCGGCGCCGCCGCCGCGAGGGCGGCGAGCTTCGGAACGAGGGGCCCCGGCTCCTTGTCGAGCGTGAGGCCGAGAAGCTCCTTCAGCTGGCTTGCAAAGATGATGAGTGCGATGCCGCCGGTGAAGCCCACGGTCACCGGATAGGGGACAAATTTGACGAAGGTTCCGAGCCGCAGCAGGCCGACGGCGAGCAGGAGCATCCCGCTCAGCAAGGTGGCGAGGATGAGTCCGTCCAGGCCCTGCTGCTCGACCGTGGCGGCGACCAGCACGATGAAGGCGCCGGCCGGGCCGCCGACCTGGAAGCGGCTGCCGCCGAGGAGCGAGACGACAAAGCCGCCCACGATGGCGGTGTAGAGGCCGCGGTCGGGCGTCACGCCCGAGGCGATCGCGATCGCCATGGAGAGCGGCAGCGCCACGATGGCGACGGTCAACCCCGCCACCGCATCCGCCTTCAAATCGGCGAGCGTGTACCCCTCGCGGAGAATGGTGACGAGCTTCGGGGTGAAGAGTTCGCCGAAGCCGGCGGCGGCCGCACGCAGAGCCATAATGATCCTTCCGTTGCCGTAATGCGCGTCAGGCGCGCCCGCTCGGCGGCTTCGTTTCTTTGAAGCGCACGCCGCGCCCGCCGCCGGCGCTCGCCGCATTGTCGCCGATGAGCTCGACCCCGGCCCGCTCGAAGGCCTCGATCACCTTGGTGAGCGTGTCGACGACGCCACGCACGGTGCCCTCGCTCGCCTCCATCCGCTGGATCGTCGGCAGCGACACGCCCGACAGCTCCGCCAGCTCCCGCTGGTCGATGCCGAGGAGAGCGCGAGCGGCGCGCATTTGTGCGGCGGTCATCATCGACGAGCTGATGCCTTCGAGATCGGTGTTAAGGAAAAAAGGCATAGGTTGATGCAACATACATCATAATTGCTTGTCCCGCAATGACCGCAGGACCGCAATCGAAGGCCGCAGCCATCGCTGCGCACCAGGGATGCCACCGGAAACAAAAAACGGGCGGTTTCCCGCCCGTTTCCCGTTGAGCCGAGTTGCCGAAGCGCCGGCTACTCCTCGGTCTTCGTGTCTTTCTTCTTGAGCGCCGCGCCGAGAATGTCGCCGAGGCTTGCGCCCGAATCGGAGGAGCCGTATTCGGCCATCGCCTTCTTCTCCTCCTCGACCTCGCGCGCCTTGATCGACAGGGTGAGCTTGCGCGTCGCCTTGTCGATCGCGGTCACCTTGGCATCGACCTTCTCGCCGACGGCAAAGCGGTCGGGGCGCTGCTCGCTGCGGTCGCGCGAGAGGTCGGATTTGCGGATGAAGCCCTGCATGCCCTCCGCCGTCACCTCGATCCCGCCGTCAGTCACGGCCGAGACGGTGCAGGTGACGACATCGCCCTTCTTCAGCTTCTGCAGCGTCTCCTCATGCGGGTCGGAGGCGAGCTGCTTGATGCCGAGGCTGATGCGCTCTTTCTCGACATCGACGTCGAGCACCTTGACCTTGACGGTGTCGCCCTTCTTGTAGTCGTTGATCGCCTCCTCGCCCGGCTTCGACCAGTCGAGATCGGAGAGGTGGACCATGCCGTCGATATCGCCGGGCAGGCCGACGAAGAGCCCGAATTCGGTGATGTTCTTGACCTCGCCCTCGAGCTCGCTGCCGACCGGGTGCTTCTCGACGAAGGCTTCCCACGGGTTGGCGAGGGTCTGCTTGAGGCCGAGGCTGATGCGCCGCTTCTGCGGATCGACATCAAGCACCATGACCTCGACCTCCTGGCTGGTCGAGACGATCTTGCCCGGATGGACGTTCTTCTTGGTCCAGGACATCTCCGAGACATGGACGAGCCCCTCGACCCCGGGCTCCAGCTCGACGAAGGCGCCGTAATCGGTGATGTTGGTGACGCGTCCCTTGAACTTGGCGCCGGCCGGGTATTTGAGCTCGACGCCCTCCCAGGGATCGGCTTCGAGCTGCTTCATGCCGAGGCTGATGCGCTGCGTCTCGGGGTTGAAGCGGATGACCTGCACCTTGACGGTCTGGCCGATATGGAGCGCCTCGGAGGGATGGTTGATGCGCCGCCAGGCGATATCGGTCACATGGAGAAGGCCGTCGACGCCGCCCAGATCGACGAAGGCGCCGTAATCGGTGATGTTCTTGACGACGCCCTGGAGGATCTGGCCCTCCTTGAGGCTCGCCACCAGCTCGGAGCGGGCCTCGGCCCGGCTCTCCTCGAGGACGGCCCGGCGCGAGACGACGATATTGCCGCGCGAGCGGTCCATCTTGAGGATCTGGAAGGGCTGCGGCGTGCCGAGGAGCGGGGTGATGTCGCGCACCGGCCGGATGTCGACCTGGCTGCCCGGCAGGAAGGCGGCGGCGCCGTTCAAATCGACGGTGAAGCCGCCCTTGACGCGGCCATAGATGACGCCGGTCACGCGCTCGTTGTTCTGGAAGGACTTCTCGAGCAGCGTCCAGGCCTCCTCGCGGCGCGCCTTTTCGCGCGAGAGCTGCGCCTCGCCGTTCTTGTCCTCCATGCGCTCGAGATAGACCTCGACCGTGTCGCCCGGCTTGATCTCCGCAGGCTGGCCCGGCGCGGCGAATTCCTTCAGATCGACCCGGCCTTCCGATTTGAGGCCGACATCGATGAGGACGCTGTCATTCTCGATGGCGATGACCTTGCCCTTGACGACGGTGCCTTCGAGGCCGCCCGTCTTGCCGAGCGATTCATCCAAAAGGGCGGCGAAGCTTTCCTTGGCGGCTCCTCCGGTTTGCGCTGCGATAGCCATTCTTGCTCCTTGATCCCGGCCTGTCGTCGCCGCCATGGCCGGGATCGCGACCGAGGCGGCGAGCCGCCGACGAAAGCGGGCGCGGCGGCGTGGACCCGGTCCTGCAGAATTGGGGCAAAAGCGGCAAGACCGCGCCGCACCCATCGCGGGTCGGCGGCGGCTGCCCTAGCGCGCGTCGCGGCGCTTGACCACGTAGTCGCGCGCGATGACGAAGGCGGCCTCGGCGTCGAGAGCGGTCGTGTCGAGCACGAAGGCGTCGTCGGCCGGCCGCAACGGCGCGGTCCGGCGCTCGCTGTCGCGCCTGTCACGCTCTTGCATGTCCTGCAGGACGCGCTCGTATATAGCCTCGACCCCGCGATCCCGCAACTCCTTCGCGCGGCGGCGTGCGCGCTCCTCGAGGCTGGCCGTGATGTAGATCTTGGCCTCCGCCTCGGGACAGACGACCGTGCCGATGTCGCGGCCGTCGAGCACGGCGCCGGGCGGCGTCGCCGCGAAGCGCCGTTGGAACTCGAGGAGCGCCGTCCGCACCGCGGGAATGACGGCGACCGCCGAGGCGAGGCGGCCGATCTCTTCGCTGCGCAGCCGCGGGTCGAGGAGCTCGGCGCCGCCGACGCGCTGGGCGGCGCGCTCGGCCGCCGCCGCATCCGCCGGCGTGCCCCCCGCTTCGAGGAGATGCAGCGCGGTCGCCCGGTAGAGGAGGCCTGTATCGAGGAAGGCGTAGCCGAAATGCGCCGCAAGGCGCCGCGCCAAGGTCCCCTTCCCCGACGCCGCTGGCCCGTCGATCGCGACGATCATGGCCGATTCCAACAAGTAACCCTCTCCCGCTTGCGGGAGAGGGCAGGGTGAGGGCCATGCCGGCCGCCTGAAGTATCTGGCGCTCCGAAGGGCGGTATTTTGCCCTCACCCCGACCCTCTCCCGCACGCGGGAGAGGGAGATCGATGATGCCGCTCATCGTCCCGCTTCTTCGATCTTGGCGCCGAGGCCGTTCATCAGCGCGGCGAAGGCGGGGAAGCTCGTATCGATCGGCGCGCCGTCGTCGATCGCGACCGCTTCCTGCGCCGCCATGCCGAAGACGAGGAAAGACATCGCCGGGCGGTGGTCGAGCTTGGTGGCGATCGCGGCGCCGCCGCGCGGCCGCCCGCCCGCGCCCTCGACGATGAGGTCGTCGCCGGCGATCCGCGCCGTGACGCCGCAGGCGGCGAGACCCGTCGCGATGGCGGCGAGGCGGTCGCTCTCCTTGACGCGGAGCTCGCCGAGCCCACGCATCACTGTACGGCCCTTGGCGAAGGCGGCGGCGACGGCGAGGATCGGGTACTCATCGATCATGCGCGGCGCGCGCTCGGCCGGCACTTCGACTCCTTCGAGCCGGCTCGCCTTGACGACGAGATCGGCGACGGGCTCGCCGCCCGCCTCGCGCTCCTCGGTGAAGGCGAGATCGGCGCCCATCTCGCGCAAGGTGTCATAGAGCCCGGTGCGGAGCGGGTTGATGCCGACGCCCGTGATGGTGATCTCGGAGCCGGGCAGCAGCAGCGCCGCCACCGCCGGGAACGCCGCCGAGGAGGGATCGCCCGGAACGCGGAGATCGGCGGCGGCGAGCTCCGGCTGCCCCAGAAGGCTGATGCGCCGCCCGCCTTCCGCCGTCTCGGCGGTTTCGACCGTGGCACCGAAATGGCGCAGCATGCGCTCGCTGTGGTCGCGCGTCGGCTGCGGCTCGATGATGGTGGTGACGCCGGGCGCGCTGAGCCCGGCGAGGAGCACCGCCGATTTCACCTGCGCCGAGGCGACGGGGAGCGTGTAGGCGATCGGCAGCGGCTCGGCGGCGCCGGTGACGGCGAGCGGCATCCGGCCGCCGCTCCGCGCGAGGATGCGCGCCCCCATCCGCTCCAGCGGCGCGACGACGCGCGCCATCGGCCGCCGCCGCAGCGAAGGATCGCCGGTAAGGAAGGCGGTGAAGGGGTGGCCGGCGATGACGCCCATGAGCAGCCGCGCGCCGGTCCCCGAATTGCCGAGATCGATGACGTCGGCGGGCTCGGCGAGGCCGCCGATGCCGACGCCGTCGATACGCCAGACGCTCGCCGCCTCGCGCTCGACCGCGGCGCCGAGCGCGCGCATCGCCGCTGCCGTGCGCAGCACATCCTCGCCTTCGAGGAGCCCCTCGACGCGGGTCCGCCCGACCGCGAGCCCGCCGAGCATGAGGGCGCGATGCGAGATCGACTTGTCGCCGGGCACGGCGATGCGGCCGACGAGCGGCCCCGTCGGCCTCGATCTGAGTGGCCTCACCTCCGTCTCCCTCGCGCCCGTCCCCGTTCCATTGGCGGCCCGTGTCTACCACATCGCCGCCCGCCGGCAACAGCGCGGCCCCTTGCCTTTGCCGCGGCGGCTCCCACATTAAGCCGCCGCCGGCAACGCCGCCCGGGCCGGCACCCACGCGAGCGCGGATTGCGCGGCCGCGGATTTTGCTTTGACAGCGCCGGGCGATCATGGCAGATGCCGCGCGCAGATCGGGGGCGTCTGCGAGGACAGACTACAGGAGCACCGCGTGGCAAAGCCGGAATGGGGATCGAAGCGCATCTGCCCGAGTTGCGGGACGCGCTATTATGATTTGATGAAGCCGCTGGGCGAGATCGTCTGCCCGAAATGCGGGACCCAATTCGACCCCGAGGCCTTCCTGAAGACGCGCCGCGCGCGCACCGCGGCCACCACCGAGAAGGAGATCGAGCCGGCCGTTGCCGACGAGATCGCCGTCGAGACGGAGGGCGAGGAGGCCGAGGCGCTCGAAGAGGACGAGGCCGCCGTCAAGGCCGAGGGCGAGGAAGAGGACGAGGAGCTGATCGAGGACGCCTCCGAGCTCGGCGAGGACGAGGACGACATGGCCGAGGTGATCGAGAACGTCGAGGACGAGGAGGAGCGCTGAGCGCGCCGCGTTCAACCGCGCATCCTCTTGCCGGGCGCCCTCCCGCTTCTTATTTTCGGGGCAGCCGAAACCGGATATAATCGCGCATAGTCGCCGGGGCCCAAGCCGGCGACGTCTTCGGGGTCATAGCTCAGTTGGGAGAGCGCTACAATGGCATTGTAGAGGTCGTCGGTTCGATTCCGACTGGCTCCACCAATGACAGAAGGGCCCGGCCGGAGACGGCCGGGCCCTTCGCTTTTGCGACCCGCCTCTCTTCGATGAATTCTCGTTCCAGCGCCTGGCCGTCGGATCGGTGATTGCCAGGGCACGGACGACCAGCGACCGGACACAAAGCTTCGCCTGGTCGCCCGTCCGCGCGCTCGGCGGCCACAAGGCCGCGCGGTTATGCTACAAAGGAGCCGTCCAGGCAGCGGCGGCGCGCGTCATGTCGAGTCCCGAGACCGCCTCGACGGAGCGGAAGCCCGAGCGCCGCCTCGCGGCGGTGCTCGCGAGCGACGTTGTCGGCTACAGCCGGCTCATGGAGGCGGACGAGGAGGGCACGCTCGCCCGCCTGCGCCGCCTGCGCGAAGACATCATCGATCCCGCCGTCGCCCGGCATCGCGGGCGCGTCTTCAAGGCGATGGGCGACGGCCTGCTGATCGAGTTCCCGAGCATCGTCGAGGCGATCGCCTGCGCCGTCGCCATTCAGCAGGAGCTCGCCGAAAGCGAAGCGAATGCGCCGCCCGAGCGGCGGCTGCGGCTGCGCATCGGCGTCAATATCGGCGACATGATCGGCGAGGGCGAGGATGTGTTCGGCGACGCCGTCAATGTCGCGGCGCGCCTCGAAGGGATCGCCGAACCGGGCGGCATTCTCGCTTCCGCCGCCGCCTTCGAGCAGGTGCGCGACCGGCGCTTCGCCTTCGAGGATCTCGGCGAGAAGAAGGTCAAGAATTTGACGCGGCCGATCCGCGTCTATCGCGTCCGCGCGGCAGGGATGGAGGCGGAGGCGGGCCCGCCCATCGCGGCGTCAGCGCGCAGGCGGCGCGTTGCGGCAATTGCCGCCGCCTCTGCGGCCCTCGCTCTCGCATTGGCGGCCGGCGCGTGGTGGCGGTGGCCGACGCCGGTGCCGCCGACCGCCCCATCGCGCCCGCCGGCCGCGGCGGCCGCAACGCCGCCGGCGGCGCCGGGTCCGCCGCTCTCGCCGGAAACCGCCGAGGATTTGCGGCGCGGCGAGGCGGCGCTGGCGCGTCGCGAGCTCGTTGCGGCGCGGGCCTTCTTCGAGCAGGTCCTCGCCCGCGATCCGCAGGCGCTCGATGCCCAGCTCGGCCTCGCTCAGGTCGCGATCGAGCGCGTCATCGAAGGCGAGAGCGAGGACCGTGCGGCGGATCTCGAGCAAGCCGACCGCCTCGTCGGGGAGGTGCTGGCGGCGCGGCCGAACAATGCCGTGGCGCATCTCGTCAAAGGCCATGTCCTGCGCGCCCGCCGGCGGCTCGACGCGGCGCGGCAGGAATACGAGGCCGCCATCGCCCTCAACGGCCATTACGCCGTCGCCTATGCCAATCTGGCGCGGACGAAGCTCCTGCTGGGCCAGCCGGCCGAGGCCGTTCCCCTCCTCGATCGGGCGATGCAGCTCAATCCGCGCGACGCGCTGATGGGTCTCGCCTACAACCTCCGCGGCGCCGCCGAGCTCTTCCAGGGTCATGGCGAAGAGGCCGTCGCCTGGCTCGAAAAGGCGCGGGCGACGAACGCCAAAGGCGTCAACTACCTCGACCTCGCCGCCGCCTATGGACTCGCAGGCCAGGCGGGAGCGGCGCAGGACGCGCTCGCCATGGCGCAGCAGCGCGATCCGAAGCTGCTCAGCATCCGCTATCTCCAGGGCCGGCGGCCTTCCGACGAACCCGCCTATCTGGATTTGCGCGAGAAATTCCTCTTCGAGGGGCTGCGCAAGGCGGGGCTGCCCGAGCGCTGAACCGCGCCCGCTGCGATGACACGAGGCGGCGCGCCGCTTATTCTCCGAGACATGCTCGGTGCCCGCGACGGAGGGATTTGAGAATGACGCTTTCGATCAGGCCCGCCGACCCGGCCCGCCCCGATTTCGTCGGCGTCGTCGCCGGGATCGACCTCCGCCACAGTGTCGCGCCGGAGTGGGTGGCGGCGATCGAAGCGGGGATGGACCGTTATGCCGTGCTCGTCTTCCGCGACCAGCCCATCGATGACGAGCAGCAGCTCGCCTTCAGCCGGCATTTCGGGCCGCTGGAGCAGGCGACGGGCGACATCGCGCAAGGAAGCGAGCGGCGCTTGCGGAGCGACATCAACGACATCTCGAATCTCGACCAGCGCGGCGCGGTGCTGGCGCGCGACGACCGCCGCCGCCTCTTCAGCCTCGGCAACATGCTGTGGCATTCCGACAGCTCCTTCAAGGCGACGCCGGCGAAGTATTCGCTGCTCTCGGCGCGCATCGTGCCGCGCTCGGGCGGCGACACGGAATTCGCCGATATGCGCGCCGCCTATGACGCGCTCGACGAGGAGATGCGGAGCCTCGTCGCCGGCCTCGTCTGCGAGCACAGCCAGATCTATTCGCGCGGCATCCTCGGCTTCACCGACTTCACCGAGGAGGAGCGGCAGAAATGGGCGCCGGTGCCGCAGCGCCTCGTCCGCCGCCATCCGGTGACGGGCCGCCGCTCGCTCTTCCTCTCGGCCCATGCCGGCGCCATCCGCGGCTGGCCGGTGCCGGAGGCGCGGGCGCTGCTGCGCGATCTCACCGAGCACGCGACGCAGCGCGTCTTCGTCCATGCCCATTCCTGGCGGCAGTTCGACCTCGTCATGTGGGACAATCGCGTCGTCATGCATCGCGGCCGGCGCTACGACGCGAAGGAGGTGCGCGACATGCACCGGACGACGATCGCTGATGTCGCGCCGACGCTGGAGCAGGCCGCCTGAGGCCGGCGCCGGGGAGGAGGCCGCGCGTGCTTCGGCTTCACTGAATTGGCGAAATCGACTTTACAAAAAGTCACAATTTCTTACGCGACCATTCGGGCACAGGCGGAGTTCCTGTAGGCGAAGCCTTGTCTCGGCTGTGGATGGGTTGCGATCTCTACTGTTGTGACGGCATAGATTATTTCGAGACTCCGAAGGCTTCGGCGGGCCAGAACCTTTGCTGGACCGGAACAGAAGCGAAGGAGGGGGCATGACCCTTCCGACGGAGGACCATCGCTTGGTATCGCTCGACATGAAACGGAGCCCGGTGCGGGCGCGGGTTGCGGCGCCCGAACTCCCGGTCATGGAGCCGCCGCGCATGATGGAGCGGCTGGCTCGGCATTGCGCGGCCGAGCAAGCCTTCCTCGCGCGCTTTGCCGTCATCAACCTCACCGGCGTCGCGCTGCTGGCGGCGGCCTGGGCCGACGGGCTCCTCATGAAGCCCTTCGAGGCCGACCGCTCGGGCATGTGCTATCTCATCACGGCGCTCTTCCTCGTGGGGCTCGGCGCTGTTCTGCGCAAGGACTGGCAGACCGTACGCTGGTCGGGCAACGCCCTCGTCTATCTCGGGATGGTGGGGACCGTCCTCGGCCTCATCATCACGGTCTCCAGCCTCAGCGCCGCCGACGCGCAGAGCTTCGAGAGCTTCAAGCGCATCGTCAGCGCCATCTATATCGGCTCGGGCACGGCGCTCTACACGAACCTCATCGCCTGCATCGGCTATCTCTGGCTCGGGACCAACGCCCATCTGCTGGCGCGACAGGAGGTGTGATCCATGTGGCGGGGGATGAATGTCTCCTTCCGCGACATGCTCTTCCTCCTGGTCTTCGCCTATCTCGTCATCAGCGCGGTGGCGCTGGCGCATGTGGCAAAGCAGGACGAGACGAGCAAGGGCGCGCCGCCGCCCGGCAACGTCATCGTCGAGATGAGATGGGCGAAGGAGATCGACGCCGATGTCGATCTCTGGGTCGAGGCGCCGGGCGACGTGCCGGTCGGCTATTCCAACAAATCGGGGAAGATCTTCAACCTGGTGCGCGACGATCTCGGACGCGGCAGCGACCCCAATTCGATGAATTACGAGGTCGCCTATGGCCGCGGCCATTGGCCGGGCGAATATGTCGTCAACACCATGCTCTACCGCAGCCGCGACGGCAAAATGCCGGTCCCGGTCGATATCAGCGTCTCGCTGCGCGACGAGCATGGCAGCGTTCAGCAGGTGCTGAGATCCGATATTTCCCTCGACTTCGAGGGTCAGGAGACCACCGTCTTCCGCTTCCGCCTCGATGACAAGGGGGCCCTCGTCCCCGGCAGCGTCAACCGCATCCACAAGAATTTGCGGAGCTCCAAGGTGGCGCAGCAATGACCGGCTTTCTCCTCGCCTTCCTCGTCCTCGTCTTTCTCCTCGGCGCCTTCGCCTATTTGGCGATGCCGGCGGGCAGCCGGCTGCGGCGGGGCCTTGTCAGCGGCGCCTTCGCGGTGCTTCTCGCCATTCTCTTCTTCGGCTATTCGGACATGCTCGGGCGGCCGAAGGCGATGCGGCTCGAAGTGCTGCGCGGCAGCGTCACGGATGCGCGCGTCATCGGCTCCTACCTCAAGGAAGGCGAGGGCATCTATCTCTGGCTCGAACTGCCGGGCACGGCGGAGCCGCGCTACTACAGGCTGCCCTGGGACGAGAAAACCGCCGGCGCTCTGCAAGAAGCGGTCGAGCGCAATCAGAGCCGGCATGGCGGCGGCGTCATGATGGGCCACCCCTTCGCCCGCGGATGGGACGAGGAGGCGCCGAAATTCTACGCTCTGCCGCAGCCGAAGCTGCCGGACAAGGCCGGCGAGCGGCCGCCGGCCCTCACTCTCTATCAGGCTCCCGAGCAGCGCTCATAATCGAAGCCGCCGCCTTGCCGGCATCCGTGATCGTCACGATGACGGCGGGGCCGTTCGCATCACCGAGAGGCTCGGTGCTGACGAGGCCGTTCCGGGCGAGCGGTGCCCAGGCCGCCCAATCGAGCGACACCTGCTCGAGATTGCGGACCGATGCGAGCATGAGCTGCTTGGGAACGAGCGCGATCATGGCCTCTTATCCGGAGCATTCCTCCTAACCCCGCGCCGCCCGCGAAGGCAACGAGGATCGCCTTTGATTTGCCGAAGACTTAAGGCGAATCCGCGCGTTCCTCGCCCTGGCCGGCGGCCGCCTCGGCGGCGAAATCGCCGCCGGCGCCCGCCGCGAACAGCCGCGGATAGGCGCTCCGCATCGCCGGCAGGATGAGCTCGACCGGAACATCCGCATAGGCGCCGCGCTCGCGCACATATTCCATATGCCGGCGGCCGGCGCGGTCGAAGGGATGGAAGACGGCGTCGCTCCGGCCGTCGAAATCGAGAGCGCGAATGCCGAATTTCTCGCAGAGCGTCAGGTTGAAGGTGGGCGTCGCCTTCACCCAGCGCCCGTCGAGGGAGAGCTCGGCGATGCCGTGATAAATGAAGAGGTCGCTGCCGGTCAGCTCCAGAAGCCGCGGCGTCGCCAGGTGGTTGCGCACATCGGCGAAGGCGAGGCGCGCCGGGATGCCGCGCGTCCGCGCCGCGGCCGCAAGCAGCGCCGCCTTGCCGACGCAATAGCCGCGACCGCAGGCCAGGACGGCGCTGGCGCGGTAGGTCTCCGCCGCGGCGAGCGGAACATAGGGGTCGTAAAGAATCTCGTCGCGGACCGCGTAGTAGAGCCGCCGCGCCACCTCGCACGGATCGCCGGCGCCGCCCGCCCGCGCGGCAAAGCGCGCCACGGCCGGGTGGTCGCTGTCGACGAAGCGGCCGGGCCGCAGATAGCCCGCATCGCTTGCCGTTTCGCCGGGTTCATCAGAGATCGTCACGCTCGCCTTCGCTTTCGACAACGGGGCATCGAGGCGCGGCGATCCTCAGGGCGCAGCCTGCTCTTGTAAAGCGCATTTCCATTTTGCCGATCCGAGGTTGCAGGCAATATGCTGCGGCATCCTCGTCGTGGCGCTCCGGCCATTCGCATGCGCATCGGGCTTCTTCTATCGTGTGCGGCTTGCCTTGGGGCCGGCGCCTATGTCTACGTCCACGGTCTGCCGCCGGCCGCCTCGGACCTGCTCGCGCATATCGTTCCGGCGGCTGCTCTGCCGGCCACCCCGGCAGCGACGGCGCCGATCCCGATCGTCGCGGCGGCGGCGCGGGCCGAGGAGGTGCCGATCTATTTGTCGGGCATCGGCACGGTCCAGGCCTACAACACGGTCAGCGTCAAGTCGCGTGTCGACGGCGCCATCACGCAGATCCTTTTCAGGGAAGGCCAGGACGTGAAAGCCGGCGACCCGCTGGCGGTCATCGACCCGCGGCCATTCGAGGCTCAGCTTCAGCAGCAGGAAGCGATGCTGCGCAAGGACCAGGCGCTGCTGGCGGGCGCGCAGCTCGACCTGCGGCGCTTCGAGGCGCTCGTCCAGAAGAACTTCGCGAGCCAGCAACAGGTCGACCAGCAGCGCGCGCTCGTCGAGCAGGACCGCGCGCAAATCCTCAGCGACGAGGCGCAGATCCGCTACGCCAAGACGCAGCTCGACTATACGAGGATCGTGGCGCCGATCGACGGCCGCACCGGCATCCGGCAGATCGATGTCGGCAATATCGTGCATGCGAGCGACAATGCGACGATCGTCGTCATTACCCAGCTTCGGCCTATCTCCGTCGTCTTCACGCTCTCGGCCGCCGCGGTCGGACAGACGCGCCTCACGCTCGGCTCGGCGCATGTCCCGGTGATCGCGCTCGCGCCCGACGATACGACGCGGCTCGATGAGGGAACGGTCGACATCATCGATAACCAGGTCGACCAGGCGACGGGGACGATCAAGCTCAAGGCGAGCTTCCCCAACGCGGCGCTCCGCCTCTGGCCCGGCAATTTCGTCAACGGCCGCCTCGTCGTCGACCGCCGCCCTGACGGCCTCACCGTACCGGCGAACGCCGTCCGCCATGGACCGCGCGGCGATTTCGTGTGGCTGATCCGCGCCGACAATACGGTCGAGGCAAAGCCGGTCACCGTCGCCCAGACCTTCGATGGCCGCAGCTATGTCGAACGCGGCCTCGCCAAGGGCGATCGCGTCGTCATCGACGGCTATTTCCGCCTCGAGAATGGCAGCCGAGTGGAGGTCGTCCGCAGCGAACCGGAGCCGCGGCCGGTGGCGCAAACGCAAGAACCCGAGCCGCCGGCGGACTGACCGGTCGGGCGCGGCGCATGTCCACCCCCTTCATTCTCCGACCCATCGCGACGACGCTGCTCGTCATCGCGATCGTGCTCCTGGGCGTGCTGGGATATCGGGCCTTGCCCGTCGCGGCCTTGCCCAGCGTCGATTTCCCGACCATCCAGGTCACGACCTCCTATCCGGGCGCCGCGCCCGACATCGTCGAAACCGCGATCACCGCGCCGCTCGAACACTATTTCGGAGAGATCACCGGCCTCGCCTCGATGAATTCGACGAGCTCCTACGGGACGAGCCAGATAACCCTGCAATTCGAGCTGTCGCGCAAGATCGATTCGGCGGCGCAGGACGTGCAGGCGGCGATCAACAGCGCCGCCGGCTGGCTTCCCGTGAATCAGCTTCCGAACCCGCCCCTCTACCATGAGGTCAATCCTGCCGATACGCCGGTCCTCATTCTCGCCCTTACCTCGGACACGCTGCCGCTGCATGTCGTCAACGACTACGCGGCGACGATCATCGTGCAGAAGCTCTCGCAGATCGCCGGGGTCGGCGCCGTCACCGTCGAGGGCGGCCAGACCCGCGCCGTCCGCATCGATGCCAACCCCGCCCAGCTCGCCGGGCTCGGCCTCTCGCTCGAGGACATGCGCCGCGCCGTCGCCGCCAGCACGATCGACAATCCCAAGGGCGCCCTGGACGGCGCCCGGCAAGCCTTCCAGATCGGCACGAACGACCAGCTCCTCAGCGCCGACAGCTACGGCAGCGCCGTCATCGCCTACCGCAATGGCGCCCCCGTCCTCTTGCGCGACGTCGGCCGTGCGACCGACGGGGTCGAGAATGCCGAACTCGCCGGCTGGTTCAACGGCGAGCGCGCGGTCATCCTCGACATCCAGCGTCAGCCCGGGGCCAATACGATCGAGGTGGTCGACGCCGTCAAGGCGCTGCTGCCGAAGCTGAGGGCTCTGCTGCCGCCTTCCTTGAAGATCACCGTCGTCAGCGACCGTACCGTCACCATCCGCGCCTCGATCGCCGATGTGCAGTTCACGCTGCTCCTCACGGTCGCGCTCGTCGTCCTCGTCATCTTTCTCTTCCTGCGCAAGCTGTGGGCAACGGTGATTCCGAGCGTCACTCTGCCGGTCTCGCTCGTCACCACCTTCGGCGGCATGGCGGTCGCCGGCTTCAGCCTCGACAATCTGTCGCTGATGGCGCTCACCATCGCCTCTGGCTTCGTCGTCGACGATGCGATCGTCATGATCGAGAACATCGTCCGCCATCTCGAGGCGGGCGAGACGCCGGTCGCCGCCGCCATCAAGGGGGCGCGCCAGATCGGCTTCACCGTCGTCTCGCTCACCCTGTCGCTGATCGCGGTCTTCATACCGCTGCTCCTCATGGGCGGGGTGGTCGGCCGGCTCTTTCGCGAATTCGCCATCACCCTCTCCTTCGCCGTCCTCGTCTCGGGGATCGTCTCGCTGACGCTGACCCCGATGATGTGCGCCCGGCTTCTGAAAGCGGAGGGCGAGGAGCGCGCTCCCGGCCGGCTCTTCGTCTGGAGCGAGCGCGCCTTCGTGGTGCTGGCGCGCGCCCATGCGGCGGCGCTCGGCTGGGTGCTGCGGCACCAGAGGGGAACGCTCGTCACGACCCTCCTCACCATCATCGCGACGGGCTGGCTTTACCTTTTCGTGCCGAAAGGGTTCCTGCCGCAGCAGGATCCCGGGCTCCTCGTCGGCACCACCGACGCGGCGCAGGACATCTCCTTTCCGGCGATGGCGGAACGGCAGCGCGCCGTCGCCGCGATCATCGCCGAGGATCCGGATGTCATCGGCATTGACAGCTTCGTCGGCGCCGGAACCGTCAATCCGACGCTGAACACCGGGCGGGTCTACGTCAATATCGGCACGCGAGATCAGCGCCCGGACGCTGCCGGAGCCGCGGCGGTCATCGAGCGTCTGCATCGCGCCGTCGCCGGGGTCGAAGGAATGACGCTGCACCTGCAATCGGTGCAGGACATCCAGATCGAGACGCGCGCCGCGCGGACGCAATACCAGTACGTCCTCCAGGACCTCGACGAGAGCGAGCTGCGCGATTGGACCGACCGCCTCGTCGCCGCGCTGGCGAGGCAGCCCGAGCTCGCCGATGTCGCCTCCGACCAGCAGGTCGCCGGGCTGCAAATGATGGTGACGATCGACCGCAAGGCGGCGGCCCGCTACGGCGTCACCTTGGGCGCCATCGACCAGACGCTCTACGACGCCTTCGGGCAGCGCCAGATCGCCACCGTCTTCTCGCCGGTGACGCAGTACCACGTCATCCTCGAAGTCGATCCCGCCTTCCGCGACGATCCGCGGATTCTCGACAAGATCTATGTCACCGCCGCGAGCGCCGAGGCAGCGAGCACGGATGATGCCGCGGCGGGCATCGGCAGCGCCTTTCGCCAGGCTTCGGGCGCCGTCCCCCTCTCCGCATTCGCCCGCATCGAGCGGCGCATGGCACCGCTCGCCATCACGCATCAGGGCCTGTTCCCCGCCGCCACCATCTCCTTCAACATCGCCAAGGGCGCGGCGCTCGGGCAGGCGCTCGAGGCAGTGCGGCGCAGCGAGCGCGCCATCGGCCTTCCCGACACGATCACCACCAGCCTTGCCGGTGCTGCCGCCGAATTCGCGAACTCGCTGCAAAGCGAGCCGCTGCTCATCCTCGCCGCCATCATTACCGTCTATATCGTCCTCGGCGTGCTCTACGAGAGCTACATCCACCCCATCACCATCCTCTCGACGCTGCCCGCGGCGGGGGTCGGTGCGCTCCTCGCGCTTATCGCCTGCGACGCCGAGCTCGACCTCATCTCGCTGATCGGCGTCATCCTCCTCATCGGCATCGTCAAGAAGAACGGGATCATGATGGTCGATTTCGCGCTCGATGCCGAGCGTCGGCAGGGGTTGACGCCGGAGCAGTCGATCCGCCAAGCCTGCATCCTGCGCTTCCGCCCGATCATGATGACGACGATGGCGGCTCTGCTCGGCGCGCTGCCGCTCGCTCTCGGCAGCGGCACCGGCTCCGAGCTGCGGCGGCCGATGGGGATCGCCATCGTCGGAGGCCTCCTCGTCTCGCAGTTCCTGACGCTCTACACGACGCCCGTCATCTATCTGCTCTTCGCGCGTCTCCAGAGTGGCTTTCGCGCTTCGGCCGAGGGCGCCGGCGCGGAGTTCGAGCGGCCATGAGCCTCTCCGCGATCTTCATCCGACGACCGGTGGCGACCTCGTTGCTCGCGCTCGGTATCCTGCTGCTCGGCATCCTTTCCTACGCGCGCCTGCCGATCGCCGCGCTGCCTTCGGTCGATCGCCCGACGATCGGTGTTTGGGCTTATCTACCGGGGGCGAGCCCGGACACGATCGCCACCTCTCTGGCGCAGCCGCTGGAACGGCAGCTCGGGACGATTCCCGGCATCGTCGAGATGGGCTCGTTCAGCGACACGGGCTATTGCGAGATCACGCTGCAATTCGACCTCAGCACCGATATCGACGCCGCGGCCGGGGCGGTGCAGGCCGCGATCAACACCGCCGGCCCCAACCTGCCGCAGGATTTGCCGCAGCCGCCGCAATACTACAAATCCAATCCGGCAGGCTTTCCGGTGATCGCCATCGCGCTCACTTCCGAGGTCGTCGCGCCGGGCGACATCTACAACTACGCCGACAGCGTCGTCGCCCAGAAGCTGTCGCAGATCGACGGCGTCGCCAAGGTCTTCATCAGCGGCGCCGAGCGCAACGCCGTGCGCGTCCAAGTGGATCCCGGCCGCATCGCCGCGATGCGCCTTTCCTTCGAGCAGATTCGGGCAGCCATCCGCGCGGCGACACAGAACATGCCCAAAGGCGCGATCACGGCGGGCGGCCAGTCCTTCACGGTCGCCACCAACGATCAGCTCTTCAAGGCGGCCGAGTATCGGGACATCGTCATCGCCTATCGCGACGGCGCCCCGATACGCCTCGGCGATATCGCCGCCGTCACGGACAGCGTCATCAACGACAAGGTCGCGGGCTGGTTCGACAAGGAACCCGCCGTCCTCCTCTACGTCGTAAAGCAGCCCGACGCCAATGTCGTCGCGACTGTGGACCAAGTGAAGGCGCTCTTGCCCGAGCTGCAGCGCTGGATCCCGCCGGCGGTGAAAGTGCATGTCGTCTATGACCGCAGCCGCCTCATCCGCGCCGCCGTCGACGAGGTGCAATTCACGGTCCTCCTCGCCATCTTCCTCGTCACCGCCGCCGTCGCGCTCTTCCTGAAGCGGCTCTGGGCGACCGTCATTCCGGCTCTCGCCATCCCTCTCGCCCTCGCTGCGACTTTGGCGGCCATGGCGCTCTTCGGCTACAGCCTCGACAATCTGTCGCTGATGGCGCTCACCATCGCCGTCGGCTTCGTCGTCGACGACGCCATCGTCATCATCGAGAATGTCATCCGCCGCATCGAGCGCGGCGAGGCCGCGATCGAAGCCGCCCGCGAAGGCTCGCGCCAGATGGGCTTCACCATCGTCTCGATCACGGTGGCGCTCATCGCGGCACTGATCCCGGTGCTGTTCATGCCGGACGTCGTCGGCCGCTATTTCCGCGAGTTCGGCGTGACCCTGGTCGCGGCCATCGCGGCCTCCGCCATCGTCTCGCTGAGCTTCACGCCGATGCTCTGCGGGAACCTGCTCGGACGGGTGCCCCACGCTCCCATGCAGCACGCCGCGTCGCCCCGCATGCGCCGCGGCATCGCCGCCCTCTATGCCGCCAGCCTCGACTGGACGCTGCGCCACCGCTGGATCGCGCTCGCCGCGACGGCGGCGCTTGTCGGCGGAACCGGCTCTCTCTATGTCGCCCTGCCCAAGGGCTTCATGCCGACGCAGGACACCGGCGTTCTGCGCGTCCGCACCATCACCATCTCGAACATCTCCTTTGCCGCGATGGAGGAGCTGCAGCGCGAAGCGGCGACGGTGATCCTCGCCGATCCGGCGGTCGACGGGCTTGCGTCCTACATCGGCATGGGCAACGGCGATGTGCTGAGCAGCGGCTTCATGTGGGTCAATCTGAAGCCGCCGGAGCAAAGGCGCGCCACCATACAGCAAGTCATCGCGCGCCTGCGCCCGGCTCTCAGCCGCATCAACAATCTGCGCACCGTCTTGACGCCCGCCCAAGACCTCAATCTCGGCATCGACAATTCGGGATCGCGCTACCAGTACAGCCTTGCCGCCGACAGCGTCGAGACGCTCGCCCGCTGGGCCGAAATCATGCGGCGGCGCCTGGCGGCGATGCCGGAACTCGCCGATGTCGTCCCGGATTGGGAGACGCAGGGGCTGCAGGCCGGCTTGCGCTTCGATCGCGTCCATGCGGCGGCCATGGGCGTGACGCCGATGGCCATCGACAACGCGCTCTACGACGCCTTCGGCCAGCGGCAGATCCGCACGATCTATCTTCCCTTCAACTACGCGCGCGTCATCCTCGAAGCCGATCCGCGGCACCGAGGCGACCCCTCGGCTTTCGGGCGGATCTTCGTTCCCGGCGGCAACGGCGCCGCGGTGCCGCTATCGAGCCTCACGCAGACGTGGCGCGCGCATGCGCCGATGTGGGTGAGGCACCGCGACCAATTCCCGGCGATGACGATCAGCTTCGACACGCGGCCCGGCGTCTCGATCGGACAGGCGATCGATGCCATCCGCGCCGCCCAGCGCGCCGTGCGGCTTCCCGACGAGATCAAGACGAGCTTCCGGGGCGAAGCCGGTGAGGCGAGCCGGTCGGCTGGACGGCAAGGGCTGCTTTTTCTCGGCGCGCTCTTCGCCATCTATGTCGCGCTCGGCGTCCTTTACGAGAGCTGCGCGCACCCTTTCACGATTCTCTCGACCTTGCCCGCGGCGGCGTTCGGGGCGCTCCTCGCGCTCCGGCTGACGGGCAGCGAATTCACGCTCGTCACCTCGATCGCCTGCATCCTCCTCGTCGGCATGGTGATGAAGAACGCGATCATCATGGTCGACTTCGCCCTCGACCTCGAACGCTCCGGCGGCATGCCGGCGCAACAGGCGATCCGCGAGGCGGCGCGGCGCCGCGTCCGCCCCATCCTCATGACGACGATGGCCGCCGCCATGACGGCGATGCCGCTGGCGATCGGCACGGGCCCTGGCTTCGAGCTGCGCCAGCCGCTCGGCATCGCGATCGTCGGCGGCCTTCTCGTCTCGCAGCTCCTGACGCTCTACACGGTTCCGGCGATCTATCTGACCGTGGATCGCCTGAGGCGCCGGCGGCCGGAACGTCTTGACGCGGATCCGGATCGGACGATGCTTCCCGTGCCCGAGCTTGCCCGCGAGTCATGATTATTTCTATTGGCAGGGTGAAATATATCGATTAGCGAATCCGCGCCGTCAAACACATCTTTTCAACACAAGACTTCCCGACCCGCCACCTGCGAGGCCGCCATGCGTCCAGCCCGAGCCCTTAGCCGCCCCGCCTTCGAGGATCTGCCCTTCGTCGAGGCCGAGCTGCTCTACCTCGTGCCGATGGCGGAGAAGCCGTGGCAATACACCTACGAGCCGCCGGCGGGCGTACCGCGGATGAATTCCCGCCATGCCCCGCAGAGACTGCCGATCCGCGACGCGCGGCCGATCGCGAGCGACCTCTCGCTCGATCGCGATGGCTTCGCCCTCCTCCGGCACCGCACTGATCTCGGCGATTTCGACGATGCCGATGAAAGGCGGCGCGTCTACGACCCCGAGATCGAGCGCCTCGTCGCCGAGGCGACCGGCGCCGAGCGAGTCGTCGTCTTCGACCACACGATCCGCCGCCGTATCTGGAGCGCGGCCGACCGCATGCCGGCGACGCCGCGCCAGCCGGTGCCGCGCGTCCACAACGACTATACGCTGCGCTCGGGCCCGCAGCGCGTGCGCGACCTCATGGGCGAGGAAGCCGAGGCGCTGCTGCAGCGGCGCTTCGCCATCATCAATGTCTGGCGGCCGATCCGCGGCCCGCTGCGCGACGCGCCGCTCGCGGTCTGCGATGCGCAGAGCACCGAACTCGCCGATTTCGTCGCCGCCGACCTCATCTACCCCGACCGGCGCGGCGAGACCTATTCCGTCACCTATAATCCGCGCCATCGCTGGTTCTATGCGCCGGCAATGGGCGAGGACGAAGTCATGCTGCTCAAAGTCTTCGATTCGGCGGCGGACGGGCGGGCGCGTTTTGCCCCGCATTCAGCCTTCGAGGACCCGACGGCCCCCGCCGACGTACTGCCGCGCGAGAGCATCGAGAGCCGGACGCTCGCTTTCTTTTCGGCCTGACTGCGGCCGCCTCGTGTTCGCGCTGCAACCCTCTTCGGCAACGGACAAGCCGTCGCTCTATGGCGAGCTGGCGCAGCAGCTCGCCGCCCTCATCGCGGGCGAGGCGGACGCGATCGCCAACGCCGCCAATATGGCAGCGCTCCTCTATCACGGCCTCCCCGACGTCAACTGGGCCGGCTTCTACCTCGCCAAGGCAGGCGAGCTCGTGCTCGGCCCCTTCCAGGGCAAGCCCGCCTGCATCCGGATCGCGCTCGGCAAGGGCGTCTGCGGCACCGCGGCGGCACGGCAGCAATCGCTCGTCGTCCCCGATGTCGCGGCCTTTCCCGGCCATATCGCCTGCGATCCCGATTCGCGCTCGGAGCTGGTGGTGCCGCTCCTTGCCGAGGGGCGCCTTCTCGGCGTCCTCGACCTCGACAGCCCGCATCGCAACCGCTTCGACGAGGCGGACCGCGCGGGCTGCGAGCGGCTGGCGGCGATCTTCCTCGCCGAGCTCGCCCGCCATCCGGGCGCCCTCGCCGCGCTCTCTTCGCACTGACCGCCGAAGTGGCTGGACCGCCGGCCGGGAATTGCGCTAGGCACCGTACCGTTGCAGCCATCGCGCAAGGGACGGGCAGCCATGATCTACGAGCTTCGGATCTACCATTGCGTTCCCGGCCGCCTGCCGGCGCTCTTGAAGCGCTTCGAGACGATCACCCTTGATCTCTGGGCCCGGCACGGCATCCGCCAAGCCGGCTTCTGGACCGTCCTCGTCGGCGAGTCGAACCAAGCTCTCTACTACCTCCTGCAATGGGAGGGGCTCGCCGAGCGCGAGCGCAAATGGACGGCCTTCATGAGCGATCCCGAATGGATCGCCAAGCGCAGCGAGACGGAGCGCGAGGGGCCCATCGTCGCCAAGGTCAGCAACTCCTTCCTTCAGCCGACCGCCTTCTCCTCGGTGAAATAGGTGGCGGCGATGTGACGAGGGCGCCAGCGCCGATGAGCCGGGGCGGGCATCGGTGAACTACGTCTTCCAATTCGGCGACGTCTTCAACGCCTGGGACGAGCTTCTCACCGGCACCTGGCTGACGATCCGCCTCTCGATCCTCGCCATGGTGCTGGGACTTATCCTCGCCATTCTCTGCGCGCTCGCCAAGACTTCGGGACCGAAGCCGGCGCGCTGGCTCGTCGCGGCCTATGTCGAGGCGATCCGCAACACGCCCTTCCTCGTTCAGCTCTTCATGGTGTTCTTCGGGCTTCCCGCCTTCGGGCTGCGGCTCGATGCCGATACGGCGGCGCTCCTCGCCATGGTCATCAATGTCGGCGCCTATGCGACCGAGATCGTCCGCGCCGGCATCGAGAGCGTCAAGAAGGGCCAGATCGAGGCGGGGCGCGCCCTCGGCCTCAGGCCGCTGCAGATCTTCCGCCACATTATTCTGGTGCCGGCGCTTCAGACCGTTTATCCGGCGCTCACCAGCCAGTTCATCCTCCTCATGCTGAATTCGAGCGTCTGTTCGGCGATTGCCGCCAACGAGCTGACGGCCGCCGCCAACGACATCCAGTCGCGCACCTTCCGCAGCTTCGAGGTCTATTTCGTCGTGACCGGCATCTATCTTGCCCTCTCGATCGTCTTCTCCGGCGTCTTCGCAGCGATCGAGCGCGCCTTCCTGCGGCGCGGGCGGCCCTGAGCCCGGCGATGCGCAGCTTCGGCACCGGCGATCTTCTCTTCATCCTGGCGGCGACGCGCTGGACGATCGCGCTGTCGCTCGTCGCGTTTTTCGGCGGCGGCTGCGGCGGGCTCCTCGTCGCGCTCGCCCGTACCGGCACGATCGCACCCTTGCGCTATCTCTCGCTCCTCTATATCCGCCTCTTCCAGGGAACGCCGCTGCTGATGCAGCTCTTCCTCGCCTTCTTCGGCCCCAACATTCTGGGATTCAGCATCGATCCATGGGTCGCGGCGGCGCTCGGCCTCTCGCTCAACGCCAGCGCCTTTCTGGGCGAGATCTGGCGCGGCTGCATCGAATCCGTCCCGAAGGGCCAGTGGGAGGCGGCGGCGGCGCTCGGCCTGCGCTATGCCGCCATCATGCGCCTCATCGTCTTGCCGCAGGCGCTCCGCGTCGCCCTCCCGCCCACCGTCGGCTTCCTCGTGCAGCTCATCAAGGCGACCTCGCTCGCCTCGATCATCGGCTTCGTCGAGCTGACCCGCGCGGCGCAGGTCATCAACAATGCGACGTTCCGGCCGTTTCTCATTTTCGGCATCGTCGCCGTGGTCTATTTCCTCATGTGCTGGCCGCTGTCGCTCTACAGCCGACACATGGAGCGGAGGCTCGGCGCGGCGGCGCGGTGATCGCTCGAACTCGGGAGGATACGCATTCATGACACTCTTCGGGAAGATCGGCCGGCTCGTCCTCGGCCTCCTCGCATGCGCCGCCCTGGCGGGCGGCCTCGGCGCCGGCCCCGCCAAGGCGACGAGCGTCGACGACATCCTCGGCAAGAAGAAGCTCGTCGTCGGCGTCCTCACCGATTTCCCGCCCTTCGGCGGCACCGACGCCAATCAGAAGCCGGACGGCTACGACGCCGATGTGGCGAAGCTGATGGCGAAGGCGCTCGGCGTCGATCTCGAACTCGTGCCGGTGACGGGCCCCAACCGCATCCCCTACCTCCTCACCAACAAAGTCGACGTGCTGATCGCCACCTTCGGCATCACGCCCGAGCGCGCGAAGCAGGTGCAGTTCTCGATTCCCTACAGCAGCCTCGACATCTATCTCCTCGCGCCGAAGAAGCTCGCGATCAAGGGCCCGCAGGATCTGAAGGGCGTCAAGATCGCCGTGGCGCGCGCCAGCACCCAGGACGCGGCGATCACGGCGATCGCGCCGAAGGAGGCGCGGATCATGCGCTTCGATGACGACGCCAGCGCCTTGCAGGCGCTGATCTCGGGCCAGGCCGATGCGCTCGGCGCCGCCAACGTCGTGCTGGCGCAGCTCCAGAAGACGCATCCCGAGCTGCAGATCGAGCCGAAGATCACGCTGCGCCATCAGCCGAACGGCATCGCGCTCCGCCGCGGCGACACCGACCTGCGGCAATGGGTCGACACGTTCATCTTCTATATCAAGAACAATGGCGAGCTCGACGCCATCTGCCGCAAATGGCTGGGAACGCCGCTGCCCGAGCTGCCGACCTTCTGATGGCGGAGCGCGGCCTCTTCTCGATCGGCTACGAGAAGGCCGCTCTCGACGATGTGCTGGCGACGCTCGCCGCGGCGGGCGTCGCCACCCTCGCCGATCTGCGCGACCTGCCGCTCTCGCGCCGCGCTGGCTTCTCGAAGCGCCAGCTGCAGGCGGCAACCGAGGCGGCCGGGATGCGCTACGTGCATCTCAAGGCGCTGGGCACGCCGCCCGAAGGCCGCGAAGCCAACCGCCGCCGCGACTGGACGCGCTTCTGGCGCATCGTCGAGGCGAAGCTCATGAGCACGGAAGCCGAGCTCGCTCTCCAGCACCTTGCCGAGATCGCGGCGGCGGCGCCGACCTGCCTCCTCTGCTACGAGGCCGATTGGCGCATCTGCCATCGCCGCCGCGTCGCCGAGATGCTGACGGCGCGCTTCGGCTTCAGGGTGCGGCACCTCCATGTCGTCCCGGAGGCATCTCATCCCTGCCCGCTTGTCCGCTCATCGCCTCTCCCCTCTGAGAGAGATCGGGGTGAGGAGCAGCCGACATAAGCGCAGCGGGAGGTGGATAGGCGCTGCGGCGATGGCGCGTCCGCCTCGCCTTTGGCGCGCCACCTTCACGCCGCTTGCAGCAGCGGGTTCTTCTCGCGCTCCAGAATCTTGCGGACGGCCGGGCGCTTCAGCATGCGGTCTTTCCAGGCCGTATAGTTCTTCAGCTCCTTCATCGGCAGATCGATGCGGGTGCCCCAGCTATAGAAGACGAGCGCATAGGGATCGCAGGTCGTGAACTGCGCGCCTTGCAGCCACTCCTTGCCGGCGAGCAATCCGTCGATCTCCTGGAGGTTGGCGAAGAAGGAGCGCTTCCCCGTCTCCTTGATGCCGGCCTGCGCGCTCTCCTCGGAGGTGAAGCGCTCCGGGCGGAAGACATGCGTGAAGCAGGGATGGACGGTGTTCGACAGCCACGCCATGGTCGAGATGCAGCGCGCCTCGCCGAGCGCGTCCTTCGGCAGGAGATTGGCGGCGGGATAGCGCCTGGCGATGTAGGTGAGGATGGCGGTGTTCTCGGTGAGGACGCCGTCCTCGGTCTTCAGCGCCGGCACCTTGCCGCGCGGATTGATCTTCAGATAGGCCTCGGTCTTGTGCTCGCCCTTGGCGAGCAGGACCGGCTGCGACTCGTACTCCGCGCCCGCCTCTTCGAGGCCGATATGCGAGGCCATCGAGCAGGCGCCGGGGCTGTAATAGAGAGTCAGCATGGGCAATTCCTCTGCGAATTCTCGACTGCGCGGCCGATGATGCCGCCTCCCCGGCGGAATGTCCACGCGCCCTGCCCGGTCATCCCGATGATGTGATCCGGGCACGCTGCCTGCCTGCGCAAAAAAGATCACAGCGCCTCAGCGCAAAATTGCGGAACGCGCTCGCAAAGATCGTCGTTGGCCGTCGCCGTTGGACAAAATGGAGGAAGCTATGAAGACTGCTCTCATCGCTGCGATCAGCATCGTTTTCCTTGCGAGTCCTGCGATCTCCGGATCGAATTCCTCGACGACGTCGCGGCCGCACACGAATTTCGGTGCGACAACAGGGTCGCGTAATGCCGCGGCCGATTACCAGACCTGGCTGCATCGCCATGATGGGCTCCTGCAGTTCAACCATCCGGCTCCGACCCCCTCGCCCTCGCCCTCCGCGCAGCAGCGCGACTATCAGCTCTGGCTGCATCGCCACGACGGCCTCCTGCAGTTCAACAACCCGCCGGGCTGGCCGCACTGAGCGCCGGCGGCGGAACCGCTATTCGGTATCCGGCGCTGCGGCGGCGCGTTCCTCGAGGCGCCGCCGCAGCTCGGCATTCTCGGCAAGGGCGCGGTCGCGCTCGCGCTCGGCGCGGCGCAGCCGCGCCTGGGCACGGGTGAGCTCGCGGCGGAGATTGGCGACATAGGCCTCGCTATAGACCGGTTCCGTCATTCTCGGGCGCCATCGGCGTCAGGCGAAGCTGGGCGCGCGCTTGGCGAGGAAGGCCTCGACCGCCTCGCGATGATCGGGCGAGGCGGTGACGAGCGCGTAATGCGACGAGACGAGGTCGAGGTTGGTGCGGAGATCGCCGCGCAGGCCCTGCAGGACGGCACGCTTCATGAGGCGGATCGCGAGCGCGGGTCCCCGGGCGATGCGCTCGGCCACCCCTTGCACATGCGGCAGGAGCTCGGCGTCCGGCAGCACCTTGTTGACGAGGCCGATCCGCTCCGCCTCGGCGGCGTCGATGAAGACGCCCGTCCAGAAGAGTTCGAGCGCCTTCGCCGGGCCGACGAGGCGGGGAAGGAAATGCGCGCCGCCGGCGCCGGGCACGAGAGCGACACGGACATAGGTCTCGGCAAAGCGCGCGCTCGCCGCGGCGTAGCGGATATCGCCCATCAAGGCGAGGTCCATGCCGGCGCCGGTGGCAACGCCGTTGACGGCGACGAGGACCGGCTTGTCGAAATCCTCGAGCGCCAGCGGAATGCGCTGAATGCGCCCCCACAGCTCCTCCTTCCGCTGCGCCGGCGGATGGGCGAGGCGCTCCTTCATCTCGGCGATGTCGCCGCCGCTGCAGAAGGCCGCGCCGGCGCCGGTGACGATGACGACGCGAATCTCGTCGTTGCGGCGGCATTCGGCGATCGCCTCGACCCAGGCGTCGATCATGGCGAAGGTGAAGGCGTTCATGCGCTCGGGCCGATCGAGCGTGATCGTGGCGATGCGGCCTTCGACGGCAAAGCGCAGATTCTGGGTCATGGCTCCTCGCTCTCTGCGGGGCGGCGCTGCTCGATGAGCGCGTCGACGACGGCGAGCCCCTCGCCTTCGGCATAGAGCAGCACCGGATTGAGGTCGATCGCAAGGACGCGGTCGGCGAAATCCACGGCGAGCTGGGCAAGGCGGAGAAGGAGCGCCGCGAGCGCCGCCCGGTCGCGGGCCGTGGCGCCGCGCCAGGCTCCGAGCAGCGCCGCACCGCGCAGGCTCGCCAGGAGCCCAAGCGCCGCCGCCTCGTCGAGCGGCAGCGGGCTCGTCGCCGTATCGCGCAGCGCCTCGGCCGCGATGCCGCCCATCCCGACCGTCACGAGGGGGCCGAAATCCGGATCGGCGACCGTACCCGCGATCACTTCGAGCCCGGGAGGCGCCATCTTCTGGACAAGGACCCCGCGCAGCCGCGCTCGCGGCGCTGCGGACGCCAGGCGCGCCAGCAGCGCCCCGCAGGCGGCGGCAACCGCGGCCTCGTCGTGGAGGTTAAGAACGACGCCGCCGATCTCCGTCTTGTGCGGCAGGTCCGGCGACTGAAGCTTGAGCGCGACGGGAAAGCCGAGCCGCCGCGCGATCTCCCTTGCTTCGCAGGCATCCTGTGCCAGGCCCGACGGCAGCGCCGTGATGCCGTAAAGCGCGAGGACGGCCTCCGCCTCGAACTCGCAAAGCACCGGGCCGGCGGCGTCGAGCAGCCGCGCCGCCGCTGCACGCTGGGGCGACGACGCCGGCGCTGAGGGCCGGGGCATCCGCCGCGCCGCCGCCATTTGGGCGAGCGCCGCCACAGCGCGCGCCGCACCGGCAAGGCTCGTGTAGCAGGGGGCGCCGATCTCGGCGAGATGGGCGAGGTTCTGCTCCGAAGGCAGGGTATAGCTGTAGAAGAGGATGGGCTTCCGCCGCTGGCGGAGGATGTCGCCGAGCGCCGCCTTCTCCGCGGCAAGGCGCTGGTCGCCGATCAGCGAGGAGACGGCGATGACGGCATCGACCTCATCGCTCGCCGCCAGCGCCCCGACGGCGCGCAGGCGGTGGTCGTTGCCGATCGCCTGCGCCGTGATGTCGACCGGGTTGAAGGCGGCGCCGTAGCTCGGCAGGAAGTCGCGGAGGCGCGCCTGCAGCGTCGGGCTCAGCTCCGGCACATCGAGGCCGTGCGCAGCGGCCGTGTCGGCGAGCCAGCCGCCGACCCCGCCCGAGATGGTGACGATGCCGAGCCGGCGGCCGGCCGGCAGCGGCGCAAGCGCCGCGGCGGCGGCGATGTCCAGCATCTCGTCCTGATCCTCGGCGCGGATGACGCCGAAGCGGCGGAAGACGGCCGCATAGGCGTCATCCGAGCCCGTAAGGCTCGCGGTATGCGACGCGGCCGCGCGCCGCCCGGCGCCGGAGCGGCCGATCTTGGCGATGATGATGGGCTTGCCGAGGGCGAGCGCACGCTCGGCAAGCGCCATAAAGCGGCGACCGCGGCGGATCGCCTCGATGAACATCAGGACGACGCCGGTGCGCTCGTCCTCCAGCAGCCATTCGAGCACGTCGCAGGCGTCGAGCGCCGCCTCGTTGCCGGTATTGACGATGGTGCTGAAGGCGAGGCGGCGCCGGAGGCCGCGGTTGAAGAGAGCGAAGCCGAGCCCGCCGCTTTGCGAGACGATGCCGATGCGGCGCGCCGCCGGATCGGCACGGAGCGCCGGCAGCAGCGCCAGATCGACCGCCGGGCTGAAGCTGGCGACGAGCGGCCCCATGATGTCGACCATGCCGACCGAATTGGGCCCGGCGACGATCATGCCGCTCGCCTGCGCAATCGCCGCGATGCGCTCTTGCAGCGCACGGTGGGCATCGCCTCCTTCCTCGGCAAAGCCCGAGCTGAAGACGAGGGCGCTCTTGACGCCGGCGGCGGCGCATTCTTCGAGCGCCCCCGGCACTTTCTCCGCCGGAATGGCGATGAGAGCGAGGTCGACCGGCCGCGGCGCTGCGGCGATCGCGGGATAGGCCCGGCGGCCCTGAATCTCCCGATGCCGCGGATGGACGGGATAGACTTCGCCCGGAAAGCCGCAGCCGAGGAGCTGCGCGAGAATGCGGCCGCGGATCGTCGCCGCATCCTCGGCGGCGCCGATGACGGCGACGGCACGCGGCCGGAAGAACGGCCTCAGGTCGCGCGCGGGAATCATCGCCGCGTCGAGCGCTCGCACCGAGACGCGGCTCGGTTGGTTCGTGACGCTGCTCACGCCGTCATCGCCGGCCAGAAAGCTTCGGCGCCCTGCGCGGCCATCCGGCGGCCGAGCGCCAGCGCCCAGAAGCCCTCGTTGCCGAACTCGTCGCGCCAGGACCAGAGCCGGCGGGTCAAGCGATGGAGCGGGTGCTCATGCGTGAAGCCGATCGCGCCATGCACCTGATGGGCGATCTCGGCGGCCTTGCCGGCGGCTTCGCCGGCGCGGATCTTGGCGATCGCGGCGGCAAAAGCGGCATCGCCCCCCGCCGCGATGTGCGCCGCCGCCGCATCGACGGCGACGCCTGCCGCCGCCGCCTCCTCCGCCATTTGCGCCAGCTGCTGCTGAATGGCCTGAAGCTTGCCGATCGGGCGTCCGAACTGCACGCGGTCATTGGCATATTGCGTCGCCAGGGCAAGCGCGCCTTCGAGCGCGCCCGCCATCTGCGCCGCGCGGCAGAGAGCGCCGAGCGGGTAAAGGAGCGCGGGATCGCGGCCGGCCGCGAGGGATAGCCGCTCGGCCACCGCATCGAGCGCGAGGTGATCGCGCGGCTCGCCGGCAAGGTTCCGGTCATGGCGCGGCGCGAGGCCGGCGGCGGGCAGAAGGAAGAGGCCGCCGGCGGCGACGAGAACGAGATGCGTCGCAGCGCGCGCCCACGGCACGAAGGAGAGCGCCCCGCGCAGGCGCCAGCCATTTGCGAGACGCTCGGCCGCGACGCGCTCGTCGATTTCGACCGGGGCGAGCGTCAGCACGGCTTGGGGCGGCAAGTCCGTGCCGGCCGCGCCCAGAGACCAGCGCGCCAGCATCGCCTCCGCGAGCGGCAGCGGCGCGGCCCGGCGGCCGGCGGCGCGGAGAATGGCGACGGCCTCGGGAAGCCCCGCGAGCCCGGCGCCCGCCGCCAGGGCCTCGGCGAAGCCGGCTTCGGCGACGGCGCGCCAGAGCGCCTCGGGGAAGGTCCCGGCTTCGGCCGCGGCGTGGAGGGGCGGCGTCACTTGGCCCGCGAAGAGGCGGTCGGCGGCGGCGTCGACGAGGCGGTCGGTCATCGGAGGCCAAGACCGCGCGCGATGATGCCGCGCAGGATCTCGCGCGTCCCGCCGCGCAAGGTGAAGGAAGGCGCGTTGAGCACCGCCTCGGCGAGTAGCTCCTCGAGCGCGTCATTGGCGCCGGCGCGGCGCCGGCCGGGCGCGACGAGGCGTACGACCTCCGGAATCTCGCGCTCGAAGGCGTTGCCGAGATCCTTGACGAGCGCCGCTTCGAGATTGGGCGTCGCCCCGGCCTGCAGCATGCCGGCGACGGAGAGCGACATGCGGCGCAAGGTCCAGAGATGCGCCGCAAGGCGCCCGAGCGCAGCCGCGGCGCGCGGCTCCGGATCGGCGCCGAGCCGGCGGACGAGCTCGATGAGCAGGCGGATCGTGCTGAGGAAGCGCTCGGGGCCGCTCCGCTCGAAGGCGAGCTCGCTCGTCACCTGCCGCCAACCCTCGCCCGCCTCGCCGACCAGCATCGCCGACGGCACGAAGACCTTGTCGAAGACGACCTCGTTGAAATCCGTGTCGCCGGCGAGGTTGCGGATCGGTCGAATCGAGAGGCCGGGCGCGGAGAGGTCGATGACGAGCTGGCTCAGCCCCGCATGGCGGTCCTCGCCGGCGGGGGCGGTCCGCACCAGCGCGATCATGTAATGCGCGCGCTTCGCATGGCTCGTCCACAGCTTGGCGCCGGTCACCTCCCAGCCGCCCGCGACCGGCACGGCGCGCGTTCGGATCGAGGCGAGGTCCGAGCCGGAATCGGGCTCGCTCATGCCGATGCAGAAGAAGATCTCGCCGCGGCAGATTCCGGGGAGCAGGCGCTGGCGCTGCTCCTCGCTGCCGAAGCGGAGCAGCAGCGGCCCGCTCTGCCGGTCGGCGATCCAGTGCGCCGCGACGGGCGCGCCCGCGACCAGCAGCTCCTCGGTCACGATATAGCGTTCGAGAAAGCTGCGCTCGCCGCCGCCGTAGCGCCGCGGCCAGGTCATGCCGATCCAGCCGCGCGCGCCGAGACGGCGGCTGAATTCGGGCGAATGGCGCGAGCCGAAATCGCCGCCATGCGGCCGCCAGCCGCCTGCGCTGGCCTCCGCCTCGAGGAAGGCCCGGACTTCGCCGCGCAGCCGCTCGCAGTCCGGCGGCAAGGCGATCGGATCGAAGCGGAAGGAGGCGGTCACGGTGCGATGGTAGTGACGCGCCGAAAGCGCGTCAAACCGCCGGCCGGCGCCTCAGCGCGCAAGCGCCCCTCAGTTCTCCGCGCTCGCATGCATGATCGAGACGCCTTCGAGGAGGTCGACGGCACGGGCGAGCTGATAGTCGGCGGGCGTGCCAATGGTCGAGGCTTCGAGCTCGGGCTTCGGCGTCGCCGACGGCTTGGTCCCGGGCGGCACATTGGCCGGAGGCACCGGCTGAACGGGCGGGGCGGCGGCGCCGGGAGCGGCCCCGGCGGCAGCCGTCTGGTCGGGGTTCTTGAGCGCGTTGCGCAGATCGGCTTCGTGGACGGTGCCGGCCTCCGCCACCTTCTCGATGCGCGCCGGCTCCACCTCGATGTCGGGCACGATCCCTTCGGCCTGGATCGAGCGTCCCGACGGCGTGTAGTAGCGCGCCGTCGTCAGGCGCAGCGCGCCATGGCCTTGCAGCGGGATGATCGTCTGCACCGAGCCCTTGCCGAAGGATTTGGTGCCGAGGAGGATGGCGCGGTGGTCATCGCGCAGGGCCCCCGCCACGATTTCCGAAGCCGAGGCCGAGCCGCCATTGATGAGAACGACGATCGGGAGGCCCTTGGTGATGTCGCCGGGCTTGGCCGAATAGCGCTTCACCTCGTCGGGCTGGCGACCGCGAATCGAAACGATGTCGCCCTTGTCGAGGAGATCGTCGCAGACGGCGACCGCCTGGTCGACGAGCCCGCCCGGATCGTTGCGCAGATCGAGGACGTAGCCGATGAGCTTGTTGCCGGAGTCCTTCTGGAGCTGATCGACGGCGGCGCGCAGGTCGCGGTCGGTGTCCTCGACGAAGCTGCTGATGCGGATATAGCCGACATTGCCGCGCGCAAGCCTCGACTTCACCGATTTGATCTTGATGTCGGCGCGCTCCAGAGTGACGTCGAAAGGCTCGCGGCCCTGGCGCAGGATGGTGACGACGACGCTGGTGCCGACGGTGCCGCGCAGCTTCGCCACCGCATCGGACAAGGTGAAATCGGTCGTCGGCTCGCCGTCGATCTTGGTGATGACGTCGCCGGGCTTGATGCCGGCCTTGGCCGCCGGCGTATCGTCGATCGGCGAGATCACCTTCAGCATGTTGTTCTCTTCCGTCACCTCCATGCCGAGGCCGCCGTATTCGCCGCGGGTCTGCACCTTCATCTCGTCATACGCCGCCTTGTCGAGATAGCTCGAATGCGGGTCGAGGCCGTTCAGCATGCCGCTGAGCGCGCCTTCGATCAGCTTCTCGTCGGTGACGGGCTCGACGTAATCGGCCTTGACGATCGCCATCGCCTTGCCGAAGAGGTCGAGCGCCTGCTGCGAGACGTCGTGCGAGGACGGCGTGTCGGCGGCGCGCAAAAGCATCGGCGCGCCTGCCAGCGCGAGCGCCGCGGCGGCGATCAGGAGACGGCGCATCATCGGCCCATCCATTGTTGCAATCGCGAATTCCCGTCGGGAGGGATTATCGGCCGGGCGCCACGGGAATCAAGGCCGCCCTCGTCCCAGGCCAACCGCCGATCGGCGGCATTGCGCCGTTCCCCGCCGCAAGTCAGAGTGGTGCCCAAGAACAAGCGGAGGATGCGCTCATGAAGATTTGGCTCGCACCGGCGGCGCTGGCAGCCGCCCTCGCCCTCGCCGCGCCGCTCGCCGCGGCGAGCAATCTGCGGATCGCCCTCCAGGCCGATCCCGACGCCCTCGACCCGGCACAGGGCGTCAGCTATGTCGGCCGCGTCGTCTTCACCGGGCTCTGCGACAAGCTCGTCGACATCGACCGCAACCTCGCTTATGTGCCCCAGCTCGCGACGGAATGGTCGTGGTCGGCCGACAACCTCGCCCTCACCATGAAGCTCCGCAAGGGCGTCGTCTTCCACGACGGCACGCCCTTCGACGCCGCCGCCGTCAAGGCCAATATCGAGCGCTACAAGACGGCGCCCGAATCGAAGCGCAAGACCGAGCTGAAGGAGGTGCGCGCGGTCGAGGCGGTCGACCCCGAAACGGTCCGTTTCGTCCTCTCCGAACCTTACGCGCCGCTGCTCGGCATCCTCTCGGACCGCGCCGGAATGATGGTGTCGCCGAAGGCGATCGCCGGCGAGGGCAGCAAGCTCTCGGACAATCTCGTCTGCGCCGGCCCGTTCAAATTCGTCGAGCGCGTGCCGCAGGACCACATCACCCTGGAGAAATTCGACAAATACTGGAACGCGGCGGCGATCAAGATAGATCGCGTGAGCTACCTCGCCGTGCCGGATGACAGCGTGCGCCTCGCCAATCTGCGCTCCGGCGGCATCGACATCGCCGAGCGCATCGCGCCGACCGATCTCGACACGGTGCGCTCCGATCCCCGCCTCAAGCTGGTCGAAAGCCCCTCGCTCGCCTATTACACCCTCTTCATCAACACGAATGCGGGACCGGCATCGAAGAACCCGCTCGGCGAGAACGCGAAGGTGCGCGAGGCGCTCGAAGCCGCGATCGACCGCAAGGTGCTGAACCAGGTCGTCTTCAATGGCCAGTACATTCCGAGCAACCAGCCGATCGCGCCCGGCACCACCTATTACGACAAGGACTTCCCTGTGCCGCCGCGCGATCTCGCGAAGGCGAAGCGTCTTCTGGCCGAAGCGGGCACGCCGCACCCCGCCTTCACGCTCCTCACCGTCAACAACACCATCGACCAGCAGGTGGCACAAGTCATCCAGGGCATGGCGAACGAAGCCGGGTTCGACGTCAAGATCCAGGCGAACGAGGCCAACACTCTGGTGGCCGCCGGCCAGCGCGGCGATTTCCAGGCGACGATCGTGATCTGGAGCGGCCGCCCCGATCCCGACGGCAATATCAGCATCTGGCTCGCCTGCGACGGCTTCCTCAACTGGGGCAAGTACTGCGACCCGAAGCTCGATGCGCTGCTCGCCAAGGCGCGGCAGACGACGGCAACCGCGGAACGGCAGAAGCTCTACGACGCGGCGGCCGCCATATACCTCACCGCACGGCCGCACATTTTTCTCTACCACGTCAAGTGGCTATGGGGCGTGACGGCGAAGCTCGACGGCTTCACCCCCTATCCGGACGGCCTCATCCGCCTTCAAGGCATGTCGCTGAAGCCATGAGGCGCGTTGACGGGCAGCGGCGCGGCCCTTACACAGGCGATCTCGCAACAGGAGTTCGGGCCTGATGCCGGCCGCCGTCGCGCGCTTTTTCGATCTCGACGCCTTCGCGGCGACGCCGCTCGCGCGCGAGCCCTTCCCGCATCTCATCGTGCCGGGCTTCCTCCGCCGCGAGGCGCAGGCCGAGATCGCCGCTGATTTTCCGCGCATCACCATGCCGGGCAGCTTCCCGGTCAGCGAGCTCGCTTTCGGCGCCGCCTTCGGCGAATTTCTCGAGGCGCTCCAAGGCGCAGCGCTGCGCGACGCCTTCGCGGCGAAATTCGCCATCGACCTTACGGGCCGACCGACCATGGTGACTGTGCGCGGGCGGGCGCAGGCCAAGGACGGGCGCATCCATGCCGACAGCAAGAGCAAGCTCCTCACGGTGCTCCTCTATATGAATGCCGCGTGGGAGGCGCCGGGTGGCAGGCTGCGGCTCCTGCGTTCGCCCGACAGCCTTGCCGATTGCGTCGCCGAGGTGCCGCCGGTGCAAGGCACCCTCGTCGCCTTCGAGGTGACGCCGAATTCCTGGCATGGTCATGAGCCGGTCGAGGGCGAGCGGCGCGTCATCCAGCTCAACTGGGTGCGCGATGCCGGCGTCGTCCGCCACGAGCAGGCGCGCCACCGCTTCTCGGCGCGGCTGAAGCGGCTCTTCGCTCCGGCTCATTGAGGCGAGGCGACGGCCCGCGCCCGCCAGAGCCGCCACAGGCTGAGCGGCAGCGCCGCCGCCTCGCGCAGATAGAGCAGCCATTCGCGCTTCATCCCGCCGGACGGATGGATGCGGCCGGCGACATCGAGCCCTGCGGCGCGAAAGAGAAGGCCGGCGCGCGGCAGGTGATAGCGGTCGCTGACGAGGAGGATGCGGCGGAGACCGCGGCGGCGCAGCAGCAGCGCCGTCTCGCGCGCGTTCTCGAAGGTGTTCCGGGAGGCGCTTTCGAGAAGCAGCGCGGCCGCCGGGGCCCCCTCGGCAAGCGCGATGTCGCGCATCGCCTCGGCCTCGCTGCGGCCCGTGCCGCCGCCTGAGAGGACGAGAAGCGGGGCGAGGCCGCGGCGGAGGAGCGCCGCCCCGCACTGCACGCGGCGGATGAGGGCCGGACTCGCGGCGCCGTCGCGCAAGGCGCAGCCGAGGACGACGATGGCATCGACCTGCCCGAGCGCGCCCTCCTCCCGGTCCTGTCCCCTCGTCACCCTTGCCACCGTTGACCTTGCCCTCGTTAACCTTGATCCAGCGCCGCGGCGACCCCAAATGAGCATCGCGATGCTGTGAGGATCGCGCGTTTTCCGGGTGCCTTCGGGACCCAGATCAGTCTGCTCGCTCGCTTGGGAGGAGGAGGCGTCATATGTCGAGACTATCCTTGTTCAACTCGCCGCTGTTGCTCGGCTTCGACCATTTCGAGCGGGCGCTCGACCGCGTCAGCAAGGCGGCGAGCGATGGTTATCCGCCTTACAACGTCGAGCAGACCGGCGAGAATACGCTGCGCATCACCCTCGCCGTCGCCGGCTTCACCATGGACGACCTCAGCATTCGCATCGAGGACAACCAGCTTGTCGTGCGCGGCCGCCAGACCGACGACAAGGAGCGAATTTACCTTCATCGCGGCATCGCCGCGCGCCAGTTCCAGCGCTCCTTCGTACTCGCCGAGGGTATCGAAGTGTCGGGCGCCTGGCTCGACAACGGGCTGCTCAACATCGATTTGACGCGGCCTTTGCCCGAGAGCCGGGTCCGCACCATCGAGATCCGGCGCCCCGCTTCCGGCGGACAGCGCAAGCTCGATGTCGCCGCCGAAAAGGCCGAAAAGGCGAGCGGGTGAGGAACGTTCACCAATCAGAAGGCGTATGAATCAAGGCAGCGGCGACAGCCCCAAGAGGTGTCCGCGCGGCCGTTGTGGAAGGACCCGATCATGAACACGATGCAGGATCTTCGGCACATTTCTCCCCAGGAATTCGCGCTCCTCGGCGTTCAGGGCGTCGCTTATGTGAAGAGCGTGACCGTGAACGGCACCAAGGCCTACGCGATCCACGCCGCGGACGGCACCCAGCTCGCGCTGGCCCCGAGCCGCGAGCTCGCCCTCGCTACGGTCCGCCAGAACGAGCTCGAAGCGGCGAGCGTCCATTGAACCCGCCGGCGCGCTGCGCATTGGCCGATCCGGTCGCGGAGGCATCCGACCACCAGATATAGTCTGCGGCGGCCGGCTCGGCCGTGCGTGCTCGCACCCGCACGCAAAATGTGGTATTTGCGGCCCGGGCGACCGTGCCGGCCCGAACAAGAGGGCGCGCACCAAGGTCTGAGGCCGCCCCGAAATCTCGTCTCCAGAACTTTCGCGCCACACTGCAGGGCCATGCAGCTCGATATCGAAACCTTCAGCAATAGAAGCGGCGGAAACAGCTTCTATAAGGCGGTGAGCCACCCGGTGGCGGCGCGGCTGGCGGCGCAGCTCATCGATCGCCTTTCCGGCGTACGGCGCGTCGCAATCTATGATCCGCTCGGCTTTGCCGCGGGCTTCGATGCCCTCCATGATTTGCGCCGCCTGCCGCTCGCCGGCGTCTTTGTCCAAGATGTGACGGCGGTCGGCCGCCCAGTTCTCGGATACGCGGCGCAGCCGGTCACCGAGCTCGCGGCGGCCGAGGCGGATTGCGTCCTCGTCGCGGCCTTCGATGCGGACCGCCTTGCCGCGCAGATCCGGCATTTGATCCCCGCCCGAGCCGAGATCGCCAGCTTCGATTCGCTGCGCCTGCCGGACGAGCTGCTGACCAATCGACGTACCTATCTCGACCCGCTCAATTTCGCGACGAACTTCGCTTTCTTTCGCGATGCGGGTGGGCTGCATACCCGGCTCGTCACGGCGAATTACTGGAGCGGCTACGGCGCGCGCGAGGTCGCGCTCGCCCTCATCCTCTTCGATGCCGAGGGGCGGGTCCTCGCCGAATGGCGCGAGGCGGCGCCGCCCGGCCTCGGCGCCATCGTGCTCGACAGCCGCGCCATCCGCGCCCGGTTCGGCTTGCCCGCCTTCACGGGCCAGCTCTTTCTCCATGTCGTCGGCGCCGCCGGGCACGACATCGTCAAATACGCGCTCGACACCTTCGCGGATGACGATGCCGCCGGCGCGGCGACGCTCTCCTGCACCCATGACGCCAATTCCTGGCCGGCCGACTTCTACGCCGGCCTACCGGCGCCGGACGAGGGCGAGCGGGTGACGCTCTGGGTGCAGAACAGTCACCCTTGCGCCATTCCGGCAGGCGCCATCGGCCTCAACCTCATGGGCGACGGCACCCTCCTCCGCCTCGAGCGGCCGATCGCGCCTTTCGCCAGCTATCCGCTCGACATCGCCGAGCTCCTGCCGCGGGCGCGCTGGCCGCAGCAGATCGAGCTGCGCGCCGGCAAATACATGGTGCGGCCGCGTTACGAGGTGACGCGGGCGGCGAGACGCCGCATCGCCCATGTCAATGTCGAGCGCACCGACCTCGCTCCCGATCCGCGCATTGCCGAGCTCGGCAGCCTCATGGGGAAGGGCTTCCTCCTGCCGGCGCCGGTTCTGCCGCCGGAGGCGTGGCGCTCGATCCTGCTGCCGACGCCGATGGCGACGACGCAGCGCCGCTTGCCGATCGCCGCCCTTCTTTACGACGCCGCGGGCGACGAGGTGGCGCGGCATGACTTCGGCGCGCTGGAGCGCTTCCGCTCGCTCGCGCTTTCGGCCGACGAGATGCTGGGGTCGAAGGAGCTCGCCGGCGGCTGGGGCCATATCGAGCTCGTCTACGACTTCGCCGCGGGGAACGAGGCGGATGGCTGGCTCCATGCCCTCTTCCGCTACGAAGCGCGGCACGGCGGCCACGCCGCCGAGACGAGCTTCGGCGCCCATATTTTCAACACGGCGCTGACCTACAAGAGCGAGCCGCAATCCTATGCCGGGCGGCCGCCGGGCCTGTCGACGCGGCTCTTCCTCCGCCTCGGCGCCTCGCCCTTCGACACGTTCTGCCATCTCATCTACCCGGCTTCGACGCCCTGGCACGCCGCGAGCGCGACGGACCTCGTTCTGCACGACCGCGCCGGCCGCGAGGTCGCCCGCCGCCGCGTCGCCATCCCATGCTCGGGCTCGCTCTTTTGGCGCTACTCCGAGATGTTCGATGCCGCAGAGCGCGGCGATGCGGGGGCCGACGCCTATATCATCGTTCGCGACACCACCTGCCGGCTCTTCGGCTATCACGGGCTGCTCGGCCCTTCGACCAGCTTCAGCCTCGATCACATGTTCGGTTTCTGACGCCAGCAAGAGGAGTGTTGCGCCGCAGCGCGCGCAACCACAATTTAATCGACGGGACATTCGGAACCGCAGATATGCCGCAGCGCCATCACAGCAAGGTCCTGATTATCGGCGCGGGTCCGGCCGGCTATACGGCCGCGATCTACGCCGCCCGGGCCAATTTGCAGCCGATCCTCGTACAGGGATTGCAGCCCGGGGGGCAGCTCACCATCACCACGGATGTCGAGAATTATCCGGGTTTCGCCGATGTCATCCAGGGGCCGTGGCTCATGGAGCAGATGGCGAAACAGGCCGAGCATGTGGGGACACGCCTCGTCTCCGACACCATCGTCGAGGTCGATCTGCGGCAGCGGCCCTTCACCTGCACCGGCGATTTGGGCGATATCTACGTCGCCGACAGCCTCATCATCTCGACCGGAGCGCAGGCGCGCTGGCTCGGCCTCCCGAGCGAGGAGGCGTTCCGCGGCTTCGGCGTCTCGGCTTGCGCGACCTGCGACGGGTTCTTCTTCCGCGGCAAGGAGGTCGTCGTCGTCGGCGGCGGCAATACCGCGGTCGAGGAGGCTCTTTACCTGACCAATCATGCCGCGCGCGTGACGCTCGTCCACCGCCGCAACGCGCTCCGCGCCGAGAAGATCCTGCAGGACAGGCTCTTCCGCAACCCGAAGATCCAGGTGGTGTGGGACAGCGTCGTCGAGGAGGTTCTGGGCGAGCCGGATCCGCCGCGCGTCACCGGGGTCGCCATTCTCGACCGGCGCACCGGCGAGCGACGGCGCATTGCCTGCGAGGGCGTCTTCATCGCGATCGGCCACGATCCGGTGACGCAGCTCTTCCAGGGGCAGCTCGCGCTCGACGCCGACGGCTACATCCTGACGCGGCCCGATTCGACGGCGACGGACATCGCCGGCGTCTTCGCCGCGGGCGACGTCAAGGACAAGATCTTCCGACAGGCCGTGACCGCCGCCGGCATGGGCTGCATGGCGGCGCTCGAAGCGGAAAAATTCCTGGCGGCGCAGGAGGCCGAAGGGGCGTTGAGAGCGGCCGAATAGCGACCGGCGACAGGGAGCGCGGGCGCAGGTCGCCCGCAACGCCCCGGCCGGCATGCCGAGCCGCAATTGGGGGATGGGGATGGACTGGGACAAGTTGCGGGTGTTTCACGCGGTCGCCGAGGCCGGGAGCTTCACCCATGCGGGCGAAGCGCTGAACCTCAGCCAATCGGCGGTGAGCCGCCAGATCAGCGCCCTCGAGGAAAGCCTCAGCGTGCCGCTCTTCCACCGCCATGCGCGGGGCCTCATCCTGACCGAGCAAGGGGAGCTGCTCTATTCGACGGCACGCGAGGTTTTCGCCAAGCTCGCCATGACCGAGGGCCTGCTCACCGAGTCGAAGGATCGCCCGAAAGGGCCGCTCAAAGTGACGACCAGCATCGGTTTCGGCTCGGTCTGGCTCACGCCGCGCATCCGCGAGTTCCTCGAACTCTACCCCGAGATCCAGCTCAGCATGGTCGTCGACGACAGCGAGCTCGATCTTTCGATGCGCGAAGCCGACGTCGCCATCCGCATGTCGCCGCCGCGCCAGCCCGACCTCGTGCAGCGCCATTTGATGACCGTGCGGGTCCATCTCTATGCCAGCCCCGAATATCTGAGGAAGCATGGCACGCCGCGCCGACCGGAGGATCTCGACCAGCACCGCCTCATCGTCTGGGGCAGCGAATCGCGGGCGCCGGTGACGCAGATCAATTGGCTGCTCGATGCCGGGGCGCGGCCGGGCCACGACCGCCGGCCGATCCTCGAAGTCAACAACACCTACGGCATCTTGCGCGCGGTCCAGAGCGGCCTCGGCGTCGCCTCGCTGCCCGATTACGTGACCGCCGACGCGCCCGAGCTCGTCCGCGTCTTGCCGGAGCTGACGGGTCCGCTCGTCGAAGCCTATTTCGTCTACCCCGAAGAGCTGCGCTCATCGAAGCGCATCAACGTCTTCCGCGACTTCCTCATCCGCAAGGTCAGCGAGGCACGGCTCAGCTGATCGCGCGCCTCGCTCGCGCGCCCTCAGCCATTGCCGTGCGAGAGCAGCGCCATGCCGAGGAGGACGATGGAGACGACGATGATCGCGAGCCCCATCCCGACCCAGCTCGTCGGTCGCGCCGCCGCCGCCTCGGAGGCGAGGATCGGCTCGGCCGTCGCGCCGACCTTGGGGATCGCCTCTTCCGTTGCCTTCGCACGCGCCGCTTCGACGACGCGCCAGGCGTCGTCACGGCTGGGCGCCCGCAGCCGCGGCGCCTCCGGCTTCGGCACTGCCTGAGGCTCCGCGGCAGCCGGCGCCGCAGCACTCGGCGCCAGGCGCTGAAAGAGCCAATCGGCCCAGGTGGGGTCGGCGATGCCGCCGGCGGGCGACGCAGCGAAGGCGCGCTCGATGACGGTGCGCAAATTCTCCTTGTCCTGCGGCCGCAAGGTGGTGGCAACGACCGCGAGGCGGCCGGGGAAGCGGCGGGAGAAGCCGAGATCGTCGAGCATCGTCCGCATGGCCGCCGCCGCGAGGCCGGCATCGGCCTCTTCATCCGGTTCGGCAATGCCGAGCAGCGCCACGCCGAAATCGCGATGAATGAGGAGGAATTCGACCGTCCCCACTTCGCCATGGGCGCGGATCTCGCAATCGTGGATGACCATCCAGGCGCCGTCGAGCTCGTGCGCCAGCCGCTCGAAGAGCCGGCGCTCCGCCGCAGCCACAGGCGCATCACCCTTCCGCGCCGGGCAGCTGCTGGGAAACATCCGCGCCATGGCCGCTCCCCCTCCTTCTAGGCCTCGCCCGCGGGTCGCCGCCGGTTCGGCTCCGACCCACGCTATAGTATTGCACTTTTTGCAGAGGAGACCCGTGAAATTAAGAATGGATAAATTTCCAATAAAACTCCATGTTTTCGGCCGGCGATATTGCATCGCAGCACGGATTTCGCCCGCGGGCCGTCGGCTCTCCTGCGGGCAGCGGGTTTCCGGGTGAATGCCCGGGAAGAGGGTCTTCGGACCCTTACGTCTCCCAGACGTGAAGCCTCCCTGTTCAGACTGGCCGGAACCCTCGGGTTCCGGCCTTTTTCTTTGCGCGCGGGCTTTATTGTGCCGCGCCCGTCGCGTCCCGCCGCAAGGTCAGGACGGTCGCCTCGCCGGGGCAGAAGAGGCGGATCGGGAGCGCCGAGGTGCCGAGACCGGGGCTGGTATGGCCGATCAGTCCGCCGACCCGCCAGAGGCCCCGGGCAAGGCTCTTCTCGCAGCGCAAATGCGTGACGACGGGCGCGCCCCAGGGAAAGCAGATCTGTCCGGCATGGGTATGTCCCGTAAGATAGAGATCGTATTTGGCCGCCGCCGCGGCAACGGCGAGGTCAGGCGAATGAACGAGGGCGATGCCGAAATCGCCCTCGCCCGCGGGAAAGGCGGCGAGCGCCGCCCGCGCCGCCTCGGTATAGAAGCGATAGACGTCGTCCGTGCCGGTGATCCACAGCCGGCCGCCGGCGCGCCGGAGCGCCATTCCCTCGTTCACCAGCACGCGGACGCCCAGCTCTTCGAGCGGCTCCAGGAGTTCGTGCGGATCATGGTTCCCGAGTGTCGCGACGACGCCGTCACGGGCCGAGATGGCGTCGCGCAACAACGCTACGTCCTCGAGGACGCCGCGCTCGGTGAAGGGGCCGCGATGGGCGAAGCGGAAATCGCCGGTGATGGCGCAGAGATCGACCGCAAGCCCGCGGACGAGCGCCGCAGCCGCCTCCCCCAGCCCGGCATTGCCGTCGAAATGCGGGTCGCTGAGATGCAGGATCCGGTAACCGTCGAAGGCAGGCGGCAGGCGTGCGAAGCTCAAGGTGATCTCGGCGAGGCGCAGCCGCCGCGCCGCGCGCGCGAAGGGCCGATGCAGCCCGACCCCTTTCATGGCCCGGCCTGTTCGCCGCAGGACACGCGAGAAAATGCGACGGCCGATGTCGCGGCGCGGGCCGTCGGGCGTGCTCGCCTGCGAGTGCCGTTCGAGCGCCATCCGCCGCGCGCGCCAGGCGCGCCGTGCGGCCAATTCGGGGGAGGCAGGCCGGGCGATGGACTCGCCCACCGCAAACTCGGTTTCGTTCTCGGTCATGATCCGGGGCGGCTCCTCGCGAGATAACGGCCGGCGATGATAGGGCGGGGCCGAAGGTCGCGGCGCATGGTTTGGCAGGAAGGCGGCCCCAACCGCCGCGCCAGACAAGCGGCGAAGCCTTGCGCTATCCTCGCGCGCGGCTGGACCGTCCGGCCATCGGTCGAGGAGGGGAAGTGATGCCGAAGCGTCTTGTCGGAGCCGCCTTTGCCTTTGGCTTTGCCGCCTCGCTGCTCGTGGCGCCAGGACCGGTCCTGGCCGGGAAGGCCGACGACACGCTGGTCTGGACGACCGGCAACGAAGTCGACACCGCCGACCTCTGGTATCAGAACCTGCGCGAGGTCGTCATCATGGCGCATCTCGCCTGCGACACCCTCATCCACCACGACCCGCTGAGCGGCGCCTACAAGCCGCTCCTCGCGTTGAGCTGGAGCTGGGCCGACGACCTCACTCTCGATGTGACCTTGCGCAAGGGGGTCACGTTCTGGAACGGCAAGCCCTTCGGCGCCGAGGACGTGGCCTATACGCTGAACCACGCGGCGGCGCCCGAGAACGCCGTCGTGACCCAGCTTCTCGCGAGCTGGATCAAGACCGTCGAGGTAGTGGCGCCCGACAAGGTGCGCATCCATGCCCGCCATCCGGCGCCGGCCGCGATCGAGTATTTCTCCGGCATCACCCCCATCTATCCCGCCGGCCATTATGACGGCGCCCCCGCCGTCCCCGGCAAGGACGGCAAGCCGCGGCGCGACTGGGGCGCCGTCGCGCCGGTCTGCACCGGCCCTTACAAGATCACCAAGGTCGTCCCCGGCCAGACCGTCGAAATGGTGAAGAACACGGCCTATTTTGCCGGCAGCCCCAAGGGACAGCCGCAGATCGGCAAGATCGTCTACCGCACCATCCCGGACAGCGCGACGCAGATCGCCGAATTGCTGACGGGCGGCGTCGACTGGCTGTGGGACGTCTCGCCCGACAACGCCAAGAAGCTGGGCGAGATGCCGAACATCACGGTGAAGGCGGCGCCGACGACGCGTATGTCCTTCCTGTCCCTGGATGCGGCCGGACGTTCCGGCAAGAACCCGATGCAGGATGTCCGCGTGCGCCGCGCCATCTATCACGCGATCGACCGGGCGGCGATCGCGCGCGACCTCGTCGGCGAAGGTTCGGCGGTGCTGAACTCGATCTGCGCGCCGACGCAGTTCGGCTGCACCACCGATGTCGCCACATATCCCTACGATCCCGCCAAGGCGAAGCAGCTCCTCGCCGAGGCGGGCTATCCCAATGGCTTCTCGGTCCCGCTCTACGCCTATCGCGACCGGCCCTATAGCGAGGCGGTCATCGGCTATCTGCGCAAGATCGGCATCACGGCCGAGCTGCGCTTCCTGCAATGGACGGCGCTGCGCCCCATCGTCCAGCAGCAGGGCAAGGCGGAGATGGCGCATCTCACCTGGGGCTCGCAGGGCATCCTCGACGCCTCGGCCTCGGTCGGCAATTATTTCGAAGGCTCGAATGACGATTATGCGCGTGACCCCGAGCTCGAGCAGTGGCTGAAGACGGCGGACGCCGCGACCGATCCGGCGGCGCGCAAGGCGCTCTACGCCAAGGCGCTGAAGAAGATCGCCGACGAGGCCTATTTTGTTCCGCTCTTCCTCTACGGCCGCACCTACGCCTTCAACAGCGCCCTCGACTATCCGGTGACGCCGGACGAGCTCGCCCATTTCTATCTGGCGAAATGGAAGTGAGGCGGCTCGCCTTCTAGCTCGCGCCAAGGCTCCGCCGCGCCGCGCCGGCGGCGGCTCCGTCCTCGGCCTCGGTACGAAGGGCCCCGAGCGGCACCGTCACATCGGCGTCCCAGCCGCGGATGCGCACCTCGTGCTGCGGGTAGGGGATTTCGACACGGTGGGCGCGGAAGGCCTTGTCGATGGCGAAATTGACGTCGCTGATGACATCGGCCCGCTCATCGACGTTTCGCACGGTGAAGCTCAGCTCGAAATCGAGCGAGCAGGCGCCGAAGCCGCGGAAGAGCACCTTGACGGGGTCGGTTTTTGTCTCCTGCACGATGCCGGCATGGCCGCGCGCGACTTCAAGCAGCAGCTCGCGGACGAGCTCGGTGTCGCTGCCATAGGCGACGCCGATCGGAATGACGGCGCGCCCCACCCGGTCGCGCAAGGTCCAGTTCTTCACATGGGCGGTGATGAGCTCCGAATTCGGCACCGCCACATCGGAGCGCTCGAAGGTGCGGATCTCGGTGGCGCGCACGCGGATGCGCTTGACGATCCCCTCGGTGCCGCCGACGACGACCCAGTCTCCGGTCTTGATCGGCCGCTCGAAGAGGAGAATGAGGCCGGCGACGAAGTTGCTGACGATGTTCTGCAGGCCGAAGCCGATGCCGACCGAGAGCGCGCTGGCGATGAGGGCGAGGTTCGAGAGCGCGACCCCCGCCGATGACAGGCCGAAGAGAACCGCGACGACGAAGCCGCAATAGCCGGTGATCGTCACCAGCGCGTCCTTGGCGCCGCGGTCCATGCGGCTGCGCTCGAGCCATTTCGTCTCGACCCAGTTACGCAGCCAGCGCGCGAGGGCGAGGAGGACGAAGAAGACGACGGCGCCGGTGAGGAGCTGCGTCGGCACGAATTTCACGTCGCCGATGGCGATGCCATCGACGAGGTAGCCGAGAACGAGCGCCGAGCCGGCATCGGAGAGCCCCCAGGCGCGCAGCATGAGGAGCGCCGCACCGATCCAGATCGAGACGGTGAGGAGGAGCCGCATCCAGACGAGGCCCGGGAAGCCCTCCTCGGGCGCGAGGCCCATGCGCCGGCGCAGCCGCGCCGACCACGCCGCATCGCCGCCGTCGAGCCCGGTGCAGACCTCGGCGACGAAGGCGCCGATCAGCCAGAAGGCGGCGCCGATCACCGAGGTCCCGGTGAGGCCTTCGAGCAGATAGGAGGAGAGATTCCGGTAGCCCGACAGCTCGGCGACGAGGATGACGGCGAGCGCCGCAAGGAGCGTGAAGCGCAGCGCCCGCCCCGTCTGGCGGAGCCGCGGCATGAGGCCAATCAGCGAGGTGAGCCAGGCGAGATCGAGGACAAGGATGGCGACGAAGACGGCGCGGGCGAAGAGGTGCGCTTCGAGCGGGAGATTCTCCTGGACCGGTGCGAAGAAGAGCGCGGTGCCGAGCGCGATGATGCCGGCGAGGACGCTGAGGCTGCGTCCAAGGCGGCCGGCCACGGCCTCGTTGACGCCGATCACCTCGCGCACCGGCGAATGAGGGTCGAGGAGGCCGCGAATGACAATGCGCGCTGTCAGGAACCCGAGCAGCGCGAGGCAGAAGATCGCCTTGAAGCTCGGCGCGCCGGCGACGGTCTCGGTGAGGAGGAGGGCGAGCGCGGCGCCGCCGGCGGCGGCCCAGAGGACGGCATCGCGCGCGATGGCGGCGAGGAGCCCGTGGACGAGCCGGGCCGAGAAGAGCGGCTCCGGCGCCCGCATGAAGCGCCGCAAGAGGCGGTGGCGGGCCCAGCGCCCGCCGGCGATGCCGGCGCCGGCGAGCAGGACGACGAGGATGATGGCGACGGGATCGGCGTGGCGGAAGCCGAAGCGGCTGGCGATGACGGCAAGCCCCGCATCGGCCCAGGCCTGCGGATTGCGCAGATTCCACAAGGCGAGTTCGAGGATGCCCTGGCCGCGCTCGGTCAGGCGCTGGGTCAGGAGCGTCTTCTGCGCCGCGTCGATGCGCGCGATCAGCGAATCGGCGAAGACGATATGGAGCCGGCACTGAGCGCGGCGGTCCTCGGCCTTGGCCTTGTAGGCCTCGATCTTCTTGCGCGTTTCGGTGAGATCGGCGGCTTCGCCGGTCTGCTTCTGTCCGACGGCCGCGAGAGCCTGCTGGACGCGCGCGAGCTGATCGTCACCGATCTGCTGGCACTGCATCGCCTGCTGGCGGAGCGCGGTCGCCTGACGCATCTCGGCGCTGAGCAGCGCCGGCGTCAGGTCGCCGGCATCGAGCCGCGCCTTGATCGCCGTCAGGCCGGCCTTGATGTCGTCCGGGACGGGGCCGTCTTCGGGCTTGGTCTCGGCCGCGGGATGCGGCGCGCTCGCGGCTTTCGCCGCGGCATTCGCCGGGCTCGCGAGGGCCAGGAGCGGCAGCAGCAAGGCGAGGAGAAGAGGCGCGAGGCGGCGCCGGCGAGCGAGAGGATTGGCCATCCCTGCTCCTTGAATGTTCGCGACCATGCCAGATGCCGGCGCGCGCTCTGCGTGCAGAGGCCGTCGCCGACAACGCGGCGGAGAGACCCGCCGAAAGCGATGTGGTAAACAGGACCCGGCGCAATGTAAAGCAGGACGTGCCGGCCGCGCCGGCGGCGGGCGGCTGGAGGATTGGATGAGCGACACGCAGGCGACATCGAAGGAAACGAAGCGTCACGTCATGACGTTTCTCGTCGCCTCCGAGCGCGCGCTCAACAACGCCCTCGACGAGCTCGGCTTCGCTGAGAACGACGATCGCGTCGTCGAGTATGAGGGGCGCCTCGCCTTCACCACCTGCAGCCACGAGCCCGATTGCGACGACCTCTTCGCCTTGATCGCCGAGCTCGCCTCGCGCGGCGAGAGCTGGGAGCTCGTCTCGCGCATCGATCTCGACGGCCGCGAGGTGACGTTTCATTCGCTCGCCCGCCACCGGCCGGTCGAGGCGGTAGAGACCGAGCTGCCCGATGACGCCGCGGCCGATGACGAGGAGGCGCCCGTTCACGACCTCGACACGGATAGCGGCGTGGCGCAGCTCCGCAAAGAGCTGCGGCGGCTCGATCCGGCGGCGCTTTACGTTTCGGTCGGCGCCGCCTCGGACGGGCGCGTCAGCGCCCGCATCGTGCAGCGCGCGCCGCGCCGCACGATCGCGATAGCGAGCGGCCGCGACGAGGCCAGCATCCGCAACGCCATCCGCGAGATGCTGCCGACCGTGATGTTCGACGTGACGCTGCGCCCGCCGCGGTAGCCGCGCCGCGGCCGCGGCCGCTCATCCCGGAAGCCCGGTCTCGCCCGGCGTGTAGGGTCGGATGTTGGTCGGGCAGATGACCATCTCGGGAATCGACGTGTTCTTCGGCATCAGCGCGACGAAGCGCATCGTCTCGGCCATGTCCTCGGGCTGGATGAACTGCGCCAGCACCTCGGGCGGATACTTCACCTTGCGCCGCGCCATGATCGGCGTGTTGACGTCGTCGGGGCAGAGGCAGCAGGCGCGGATGCCGAACTTCCACGCCTCCTGCGTCAACGAGAGGCTCATGCCGACCATGCCGAATTTCGATGCCGAATAGGCGATGCCGGCGACGCCGCTGACCCGGCGCCCCGCCGTCGAGGCGACATTGATGACGAGCCCGTCTCGCTGCTCGCGCATCTTGGGGAGCGCCGCCATCATCATGTTGAAGGCGCCGGTGAGGTTGACGGCGAGGACGTGGTCCCAATCGGCCGGCGTGACCTCATCGAGGCGGCGGTTGACGATGTTGAGCCCGGCATTGTTGACGAGGATATCGACGCGCCCGAAGCGGGCGAGGAGGCGCGCCGCGGCGTCGTTCACCTTGGTCCGATCGGCGACGTCGAGCGGCTCGACCGCGGCCGTCCCGCCGGCATCAGCGATCGCTGCCGCCACCTCGTCGAGCTTCTCGCGGCGCCGCCCGATGAGGGCGACGGCGGCGCCCTCGCGCGCGAACATGAGGGCGCCGGCCTTGCCGATCCCGGTTCCGGCCCCGGTCACCCAAACGACCTTGCCGGCGAGAGCGGCCATCCTCCTACTGCCCTTCGCTTTCGAGCGGCACGCCCCAGGATTTGTAGAGCGTCTCGACGCCCTTGTCGTTGAGGCCGACCGCATGCATGAGCTTCACGCCGTCATGCGATTCATGCGTGATCGTCACCTTGTCGGCGAGGACGCCGGTATCGAAATCCTTCAGCGTCTCCATGGCGGCGATCCATTTTTCGCGCGAGGGATGGGGGCCGGCGCGGCGGAAGGCCTCGACCGTGACGATCGCCGCCGGCACGCCGAAATAGTAGAAATTGGTCGGTTCGCCCACCTTCGGCAGCTCGTCCTTCTTCAGGTACTTGACGAAGATGTCGTGGAACTCCTTCAGCGGCCCCTCGCCGAGCTTCGCCTTGAACTGGTAGGGCTGGAAGAACTTGCCTTGGACGGCGCTCGGATCATGGACCTGCTCCACGGTCTGCTCGAAATCGGCGCCGAGCGCGCCGATGATGGGAATGTCGACGCCGTATTTCTTCAAGTCGCGGATGAGGACGACGAGTTCCGGCTGATAAAGGCAGCCGAGCACTGCCTGGGCGCCCGAGGCCTTGATCTGCAGCGCCTGCGCCGTGGCGTCGGTCGCGCCGCGTTCCAGCGCCGTGCTGGCGACGATCTCACCGCCATTCGCCTTGACGTAATCGGTCGCCGGGTCGCAATAGCCATGCGCCCAGTCATTGCTGTGGAGCGCCAGCGCGATCTTCTTGACGCCGGGCTTGCTGAGGGCGAAGCGCGCCATGTTGGAGCCCGATTCGACGCCGGTATAGGTCACATGGAACATCGAGGGCACGGTCGGGCGCGTCAGCTTCGGATTGGCGGCGATGCCGATCCAGGGCAGCCCCTCCTTGTCGATCATCGGCTTCACCGCCATGGCGACGCCGCTGCAGGGATTGCTCATGATCATGAAGACCTTGTCCTCGTAGATGAGCTTCTTCGCCGCGGCGATGCCCTTCGCCTCGTTGCAGGCGCTGTCCGCGAAGACGGTCTCGAATTTCCGCCCGTAGATGCCGCCCTGAGCGTTGATGTAGCGGAGATAGGCCTCGGGCCCGTAATTCAGCGGGTCGAAGACCGAGGCCTGGCCGGTGAAGGGCCCGAGATTGCCGATCTTGATCGTCGTGTCGGTGATGCCCTGCAGATTGTCGGCACGCGCGGGGGTTGCAATCATCGCGAAGCCGGCGGCAAATGCTGCGGCGTGGAGAGCGAGGCTGAAACGCATGGCGTCACCCATCTTCTGCACGAGAAAGCCAAAGAAAGCGGCGACCGCGCTGCGGCGTTTTACATGCCGATTAACATGCGGGAGACACTTCGCCGTTGAATTCCGCAGCGCGCCGGGAGTAAAAGCGTAACGCTGTTCACCGCTCCATTCAACCGCATTCGGCCTGGACGCGAGTGGGGCGGCGGAGCCATCCGGCTTCGCCCTTGCCCAGGGGAGGCGCCGTCGTGCTGATCGTGCTGCCGCAGCTCATTGTCGGCGGCATCGCGACCGGCATGCTCTACGCCCTCATCGCCCTGTCGATGACGGTGGTCTACCGGGCGACCACCATCGTCAATTTCGGGCATGGCGACCTCGTCATGGCGGGCGCTTATGCGATCTTCGTCTTCACCGCCGGGCTCGCCCTGCCCTTCCTGCCGGCGCTGCTGCTCGCGGCGGGCCTTCTCTTCCTCCTCGGCTTCGGCCTCCATCGCCTGTTGATGCAGCCCATCATGTCGGGGCCGCATCTGTCGCTGGCGATGATGGCGCTCGCCGCCGGCAATGTGCTGCGCGGCGCGGCCCGGCTCGAATGGGGCAACGAGACGCTCGCCCTCGCGCGGCCCTATGCGCAGACGAGCTTTCTCCTCGGCCAGACCGTCTTCACCATGGACGACATCGTGACGACGGGCGCCGTGCTGCTGCTTCTCCTCGCGCTCTTCTGCGTGCTGCATCTGACGCCGGCCGGGAAGATCATCCAGGCCGTGTTCCAGAGCCAGCGCGGCGCCGCTCTCGTCGGCATCAATGTCAATGCTTTCCACGGCGTCATGTGGGGAACGGGGGCCGCTCTCGGCGCCATCGGCGGCGCCCTCCTCGCCCTCACCGTCACGCTGTCGCCGGATATCGGCGTCTGGACGCTGCTGCGCGCCTTCGCCGCCATGACCTTGGGCGGCTTCGGCTCGCTCGGCGGCGCCGTGATCGGCGGAATCCTTCTCGGCGTCATGGAGAAGCTGCTCGGATTCTACGTCTCGACGGCCTTCATCGACATCACCGCCTATGTCGTCACCATCCTCGTCCTTCTCGTCCGTCCGCAAGGCCTCTTCGGGCGGCCGGCGGCACGGCGGATCTGAGGCGACATGGCGAGCGAGGCCGCCCCGCGCCGCGCCCGCCGCCGCTTCCTGCTCCTTCCGGCGCTGCTCCTCGCCCTGCCGCCCTTCCTCGACCAGTACCAGCAATACGTCGTCAATCTGGTGCTGGTCTATATTCCGGTCGGCGTCGGCTTCAACCTCGTCGTCGGCAATCTCGGCCAGCTCGCCTTCTCGAACGTCGCCTTCTTCGGCATCGGCGCCTACACCTCGGGCATCCTCATGCTGAAGCTCGGGCTGCCCTGGTGGGCGACCTTGCCGCCCGCCGGCATCATGGGCGCCCTCGCCGGCGGCGCCGCCAGCGTGCCGGCGCTGCGCGGCGTCCGCTCCTTCTACCTCGCGGTCATGACCCTGGCCTTCGGCGAACTCATGCGCTGGAGCTATATCCGACTCGAGAGCCTGACCGGCGGCTCGATGGGCATGGCGGTGCCGAGCGCCGATGTCTTCGGCTGGGCGCTCGCGACCGAGTGGCGCAAATTCTATGTCTTCCTCGCCCTCGCCGCGGCGACGGTGATCGCGACCGACCGGCTCCTGCGCTCGCGCATCGGCCGCGCCTTCATGGCGATCAAGGACAACGAGACCGCGGCCGCGGCCATGGGCATCGCGACGAGCGGCTATTTCGTGCTCGGCTTCGCCTGGAGCGGCTTCGTCGTCGGCATCGGCGGCGCCATGTTCGCCGTGCTCGTCGGCCATCTCTCGCCTGATTCCTTCGACCTCATCGAGCTCATCCTGCAATTCGCGATCATCATGGTGGGTGGGCTCGCCAGCCTCACCGGCTCCGTGCTCGGCGCCGTCGTCATCACGGCGACGCCGCAGATCTTCGCCAATTTCCCGGGGTTCCAGGAGCTGATCTTCGGCCTCCTCATCGTCCTCGTCATCCTCTTCCTGCCGCGCGGGCTGGCGAGCCTGCTGGCGCGGCTCCACCCCGTCTTCCGCGACCAATATTATGACGGCTGAGGCGGCGCCCCTTCTCGACCTCGCCGAGGTGACGGTGCGCTTCGGCGGCCTCAAGGCGGTGGACGCCGTCTCCTTCGCCGTCGCCGCCGGCGAGGTCTGCGCTCTCATCGGCCCCAACGGCGCCGGCAAGACGACGCTCTTCAATGCCGTGACCGGCAATGCCGCGATCGCCGCGGGCCGCATCCGCTTCCGGGGCGAAGAGATCCAGAACCTGGCGCCGCATGAGATCGCGGCCCGCGGCATCCGCCGCACCTTCCAGAATGGCGGCCTCTTCGGCGAGCTGACGGCGCTCGAGAACGTTCTCTGCGGCCTGCATGCGACGATCGCGAGCGGCGTTGCCGGCGTCGTCCTCGGCGCGAAGCGGGCGCGGGCGGTCGAGCGCGCGGCGACGGAGCGCGCCCGCCGCCTTCTCGACCTCATGGAGATCCGCCATCTCGAGGACCGACCCGCGCGCGAGCTTTCGGGCGGCCAGCAGCGCATGGTCGAGATCGTGCGCGCGCTCGCGACCGACCCGCCGCTGCTCCTCCTCGACGAGCCGGCGGTCGGCCTCGCGCCGCCGGTGCGGGCGCAGCTCGGCGCCCTCATTCGCCGCCTTGCCAAGGAGACCGGGCTCGGCATCCTCTTGATCGAGCATGCGATCGAGCTCGTGATGAACGTCTCCGACCGCGTCGTCGTCCTCAATTACGGCGCCAAGATCGCCGACGCGCCGCCGGCGGCGGTGCGCGCCGACCGCGCCGTGCTCGAAGCCTATCTCGGCCATGGCTGAGGCGCTGCTGACGCTCCGCGGCGTCGAGGCCGGCTACCCGCAGAAGCAGATCCTGTTCGGGGTCGATCTCGCGGTTCGGCCGCGCGAGGTGGTGGCCCTCCTCGGCGCCAATGGCAGCGGCAAATCGACGGTTCTCAACACGGTGAGCGGCTTCCTGCGGCCGTGGCGCGGCTCGATCCGCCTCGAAGGGGCGGAGATCGCCGGCGAGGCGCCGCACCGCACCTTCCGCCGCGGCATCGTCCAGGTCTCGCAGGCGCGAGACCTCTTTCCCGACATGTCGGTCGAGGACAATCTGCGCCTCGGCGCTGCCATCCGGCGCGGCGCGGTCTCGGCGCTGCTCGCAGAAATCTATGCGGGCTTCCCGCGCCTTGCCGAACGCCGCCGGCAGCACGTCCACCTGATGTCGGGCGGCGAGCAGCAGATGGTGGCGATCGCGCGGGCGCTGATGGGCGAACCGAAGCTCCTGCTCCTCGACGAGCCCTCCGGCGGGCTCGCCCCGAAATTGGTGGAGGAGATCGCATCGGCCATGCTGGTGCTGAAGGCACGCGGCGCCACCATGCTGATCGTCGAGCAGAACATCAAGCTCGCCCTCGCCGTCGCCGACCGCTTCCTCATCCTGCGCGACGGCCGCGTCTCCGAGCGCGGCGACCTCGCCGCCGGCACGGCGCGCGAAGAGGAGATCGTTCGCAGCATTTATTTGTGAGGTTGGGGCGCGCAGCCTACCCCTTCGCCCATTCCTCGCGAAGGATGGCGAAGAGGACGTGATCCTGCCATTTGCCGTCGATGCAAAGATATTTCTTGGCGTAGCCTTCCTCGCGAAAGCCGACCTTGGCCAGAAGACCGCGGCTCGGGATGTTGGTCGGCAGGCAGGCCGCCTCGACGCGGTGCAGGCGCAGCTTCTGGAAGGCGAAATCGAGAGTGAGGCGCAACGCCTCCGTCATGTGGCCCTGGCGAGCGTGGCGCTCGCCGATCCAATAGCCGAGGCTGGCGGTTTCGGCGACGCCGCGCCGCACATGGCTGAGGCCGATGCCGCCGAGGATCGTCTCGTCGGATTTCCGGAAGATGAAGAGGCTGTAACCCTGATCGGTCCGCCAATCCATGGCGTAGCGGGCGATGCGGCGACGGAAAGAGGCGCGGCCCAGCGCATCCGAAGGCCAGCTCGGCTCCCAGGGCGCGAGGAAGTCGCGCGAGGCGCTGCGGAGCTCGGCCCAGGCCTGCCAATCGCCGCGCTCGGGCGGTCGCAGCATCACCCGCTCGCCGATGACGCGAAGCGGCGGCGGCTGCAGGTTGAAAAGACGCGGCAGCTGCAGCAGCTCCGAGGCGGTCGCCCGCGGCGATGGCCGCTTGTCACGCAAAGCGCGCACTGATGCGATCGAAATGCTCGAGGCGGCCGATTTGGCCGAGCGCGGTGAAGGTTGGCCGACTCGCGGTGATGCGCCTGGCAACGCGCTTCACCGCCTCGTTGTCGACGGCTTCGATACGCGCCACGATATCGGCGACGTCGAGGAGCTCGTCATAGACGAGAAGGTGCTGCGCCAGCTGCTCGCAGCGCGCCGAGGTGCTCTCCAGCGACATGAGGATGCCGGCCTTGAGCTGCGCCCGCGCGCGCTTCAGCTCGGCGGCGCCGAGCCCGTCGCCGATGCGCCGGATCTCATCGCACATGGCCGGCATCAGCTCGGAGACCTCCTCGGGCCCGGTGCCGGCATAGACGCCGAAGAGGCCGGCGTCGCGATAGCCATGCGCGAAGGAATAGATGGAATAGACGAGGCCACGCTTCTCGCGGATCTCCTGAAAGAGCCGCGAGGACATGCCGCCGCCCAGCGCCGTCGACAGCACCGAGGCGGCGTAGTAGTCGGGATCCTTGTAGGAGAGGCCGGCAAAGCCCAGCACGACATGCACTTGCTCGAGGTCGCGCTGCTCGCGCCGGTCGCCGCCGATATAGATGGCGGGCTCGGTGCGCGCGGCGCTCTCATGCGGCAGGCCGGAGAAGGCGCGCGCCGCATGGTCGGCGAGCGCCTCGGGATCGACCTTGCCGGCGGCGGCGAGCACCATGCGCGGCGCCGCATAGTTCTGGCGGAGATATCCGGCGACGCTGTCGCGCGGCACGCTCTGGATGATCTCCGGCCGGCCGAGGACGGGCCGCCCCATCGCTTGATCGGGAAAGGCGCGCTCCTGGAAGAGATCGAAGATGATGTCGTCGGGCGTATCGTTGGCCTGTCCGATTTCCTGGAGGATGACGGCGCGCTCGCGGTCGAGCTCGGCAGGATCGAAGATCGAGTTCTGGAGAATGTCGGCGAGGATGTCGACCGCCAGCGGGACATCCTCTTTCAGCACCTTGGCGTAATAGGCGGTGTGCTCGCGCGACGTGTAGGCGTTGAGATGGCCGCCGACCGCCTCGATCTCCTCGGCGATGGCGAGGGCCGAGCGGCGCTCGGTGCCCTTGAACGCCATGTGCTCCAGGAGATGAGCAACGCCGTTGATGTCGGCCGGCTCGTGCCGCGTTCCGACATCGACCCAGACGCCGAGCGAAACCGTCTCGACCGCATCCATCCGGTCGGTCACGACGCGAAAGCCGCTCGGCAGGGTGGTGAGGTGAACGCTCATGCGGCGCCTCCCGCGCGCCGGCGACGGCCGTCCTCGACCGGCCGAGCATGGGCGCGCACGAATTCCTCGACGGCGTTGAGGTCGTTCGGCAACAGGGTCACCCGCTCTTGCCGCTCCATGAGGTCGGCGAGGATCGGCGGCAGCGACGGGCGAATGCCCGTCGCGGCTTCGACGGCATCGGGAAATTTCGCGGGATGGGCGCAAGCGAGGGCGACGATCGGGGCGCCGGACTGCCGCGCCGCCATGCGCGCCGCCGCCACCGCCACCGCGCTGTGCGGATCCAGAAGCTCGCCGCTGCGCCGCCAAGTCGCGGCGATCGTCGCCCGCGTCTCCTCGTCATCGACACGGCAGGAGGCGAAGAGCCGCGTCGCCTCGCGCCATTCCGCGGCGCTCGCCGGCAAGGTTCCGGTCGCACGAAACGCGCGCATCGCCGCGGCCACGGCGGCGCCGTCGCCGCCCTTCAGCTCGAAGAGGAAGCGCTCGAAATTGCTCGACACCTGGATGTCCATGCTCGGACTCAAGGAGGGCTCGACGGTGCCGATCGTCATGCGGCCCGTCGCGAAGAAGCGCGCCAGAATGTCGTTGCGGTTGGTGCCGATGACAAGCGCGGCGACCGGCAAGCCCATGCGGCGCGCGATATGCGCCGCGTAGACATTGCCGAAATTGCCGGTCGGCACCGCGAAGGCGATGTCGCGCCGCGGCGCTCCCAAAGCGACCGCGGCGGCAAAATAATAGACGGTCTGCGCCAGGATACGCGCCCAGTTGATCGAGTTGACGGCGGAGAGATTGTGCGCGTCGCGGAAGGCGGCATCGGCGAACATCGCCTTCACCAGATCCTGGCAATCATCGAAGGTGCCGTCGATGGCGATGGCATGGACATTGGCCGATGGCACCGTCGTCATTTGCCGGCGCTGCACCTCGGAGATGCGATCGCGGGGATAGAGGATGAAGATGTCGACGGCGTCGCGGTCGCGGCATGCCTCGATCGCTGCCGAGCCGGTATCGCCCGATGTCGCACCGATGATCGTCACGCGCTCGCCGCGCTCGCGCAGCACCGCGTCGAAGAGCCGGCCCACGACCTGCAGAGCGTAATCCTTGAAGGCAAGGGTGGGGCCGTGAAAGAGTTCGAGCAGCCACAGGCCGGCGTCGAGCTGCTTCAGCGGCGCCACCGCGGCATGCGAGAAGCCCCGATAGGACTCGGCAAGGAGCGGCGCCAGCGCTGCCGCGCCGAGCCTTTCGCCGATAAAGGCGCCGATGATCCGCGCCGCGACGGCGGCGTAGTCTTGTCCTGCGAGAGCCGCGATCTCGTCAGGCGTCAGGACCGGCACGCGGTCCGGCACGTATAGCCCGCCATCGGGGGCGAGCCCGGCGAGCAGCACCTCGGCAAAGTCGAGCGGCGCCGCGGCGGCGGCCTCACGGGTACTGCGGTAGCGCGGAAAGCTCATCACGATCGAACCATCAGAGGATGGAAGGTATCCCCGCAGCACCCATGGCCGCAACAGCCGAGCGGCGCTTTGCGCCATAGCTGTGAAGTGCTTCACACCGCTCGCCGCTCCGAGGCGCCTATGGTGCGGACGTCATCCTCCGCGAAGCGCAAAGGGGGCGCGCGATGGAATTTCGCGAGGACATTTCGCCGAGCATCTATCGGTTTCCCGAATTCCTGCGCTACCACGCCCTGCGCCTGCGGCGTGCCTGCCGCGCGGCGTTGAGAGCAAGCCTCGCCCAGGCGATCCCGCCGGGCGGGTCATCGACCGGCAATCCGGCGCAGCAAATCCTCGGCGCCTGGAGCCTCGCCGGGATCGTCGCGCTGCTTGCCCTCGGCATCGCGCTCATATCGTGAGCGGCGCGCTTACGCCGGCGGGTCGGCGATGGCGCGCAGCGCTGTCTCGTCGCGCAGGAGGATGCGGCCCTCCTCGACCGCGACCAGCCCCTCGATCTGCCATTGCCGCAACTGCTTGTTGATGCTCTCGCGCGACATGCCGACGCGGGTTCCGAGCTCGCGCTGCGAGAGCCGCGTTGCGATCCGCAATCCGCTCGCGCTGCGCTCGCCCCCCTCCTCCGCGAGCTCCAGAAGCTTCTTGGCAAGGCGCGAGGGCAGGTCGCGGAACAGCATGTCTTCGACTTGTTCCGTGGTCCGCCGCAGCCTCTCGCAAAGTACCGAAATGAGGCGGAGGGCGACCTCGGGATTGTTGCGCAGAAACGGCACGAAGCTGCGCCGTTCGATGACGAGGAGCTCGCACGCGCACTGGGCCACGGCGTCGGCCGACCGCTCCTTGCCATCGAGCAGCGCGATTTCGCCGAAGATTTCGCCCTCGCGCATCGTGTTGAGCACGATCTCGCGGCCGTCGGGCGCGGGCGCGCTGATGCGGACTTCGCCCTTGAGGACGGCCATCATGCCGGTTCCGGGCGAGGATTTGAGGAAGATCACCTCGCCGGCGCGATAGCGTGCGACGCGCGCCTGCGCGAGGAGCTGGTCGATTTCCGATTCGGTGAGCTGGCCGAAGAGCGCGTGGCTTTTGAGAATGGCACGCCGGTCGAGCGGCGTCGCCGCCATTCGAACCGTGTTCGGCATCAGAGCCTCCCGGTCAGAATTGCCCGCCCCCCGGCGCTCTTTTAGGTTGCCTCCGATCGCGGTGCAACAACAACGAGGATACGGCTCTGCCGATTGCAACCTATTGGAGCATTCCCTCGCGGCGTTGCTCGCATCGTCATGCGGCGAGGTAACGCCCCTCGAGGTGGCGGCGGTAGATGGCGGCGTCGAGCGGTCGTCCGGTCGCCGCCTCGATGAGCTCGGCCGCCGGCAACAGCGAGCCCTTGCCGTGAATATTGGTGCGCAGCCAGGAAAGGAGCGGCGCGAAATCGCCTCGCGCGATGCCGGGGAGGATCGCGGGATCGGCGCGCTTGGCGGCATCGAAGAGCTGCGCCGCGATCATCGCGCCCAAGGTGTAGGTCGGAAAATAGGCGAAGGCGCCATCATACCAGTGGATGTCCTGCAGGCAGCCTCGGCGGTCGTCGGGCGGGACGATGCCGACGAGATCGCGCATGCCCGCGTTCCAGGCGCCAGGGAGGTCGGCGACCGCGAGATCGCCGGCGAGCAGGGCCCGCTCGAGGCGGTAGCGCAGAATGACATGGGCGGGATAGGTCACCTCGTCGGCATCGACGCGAATGAAGCCGCGCGCGACGCGCGTGTTGAGGCGGTAGAGGTTGTCGGCATCCCAGTCCGGGCCGCTGCCGGCGAAGGCCTCGCGCAGCACCGGCGCCACGAACTCCGTGAATTCGCGGCTGCGGCAGGCCTGCATTTCGACGAGCAGGGATTGGCTCTCATGGACGGCCATGCCGCGCGCTTCGCCGACCGGCTGGCGCCGCCAGGCGGCAGGCAGGCCGCGCTCGTAGAGCGCATGGCCGGTCTCGTGCAGGACGCCCATCAGGGCCTGGCGGAAATCGGTTTCGTCGTAGCGGGTCGTGATGCGGACGTCGTCAGGCGTGCCGCCGCAGAAGGGATGGAGGCTGACATCGAGCCGGCCATGCGCGAAATCGAAGCCGAGGCGCTCCATGAGGCGGACCGCGAGGGCGCGCTGCCGCTCGACCGGGAAGGGGCCGGCCGGCTCGCGCGGCGGCGGCGCCGCGGCCTGGCGGTCGAGGACGCGGCCGATGAGATCCGGGAGGCTCTCGGCCAAGGACGCGAAGAGGCGGTCGATGGCTGCCGTCTCGGCGCCCGGCTCGTATTGGTCGAGCAAGGCCTCGTATGGGGACTTGCCGAGGCGGGCCGCTTTTGCCGCGGCGGCCTCGCGCGTCAGCTCGAGGACGCGCGACAGAGCCGGCATGACGGCGGCGAAGTCGTTGGCCGGCCGCGCCTTGCGCCAGATCTGCTCGCATTCCGAGGCGGCGCGCGACAAGGCATCGACGAGATCGGCCGGAACCGCGGTCGCGTGCAGCCATTGCCGCCGCATCTCGCGGAGATTGGCGCGCTGCCAGGCGTCGAGATCATTCTGCTGCTCGGCCGCATCGAGGAGGTCGCCGACGGCCGGATGGGTCAGCGCCTCATGCGCCAGCACCTTCAGCGTCGCGAGCTGCTCGGCGCGCGCCTCGGCCCCGCCGGGCGGCATCTGCGCCGCGCTGTCCCATTGCAGCATGCCGGCTGCCTCGCCGATCGCGCCGAGCCGGCGAAAACGCTTCTCCAGGTCGCGATAGGCCGTCATCGCCGAGATCCCGTCACTGCGGCGCCACGGCGCCTTTGCGATGATAGAGGAGATAGACCACGACGAGGCCGGCTGCGAGCGAGAACCAGGTGATGGCGTATTGCAGATGGTCGTTCGGCAGCTCGGTTCGCGTCACGCCGCCCTTGGGCCAGCCGCCGGGATTGGGCGCGGGGCCGGCATCGACATAGAAGGGCAGGACGCGGTCGAGGCCGCCGCAACGGGCCATGGCCGGAATGTCGATCCAGAACCAATAGTCGATGTCGCAGCGATTGTCCGGCACGAACCAGTTCGGCCGGCCGGCGGGCGGCAGGCGGAGAAGCCCTTCGACCGTGACCGGACCCGCGATCTCGCCGGCGGCACGCTTCGAGGGGTCCTTGAGACCAGCATCGATCCAACCGCGATTGACGAGGAGGACCGCGCCGTCGGCAAGGCGCAGCGGCGTCACGACCTGATATCCCGTGACCCCCGCATCGTTGCTGGCGCCGAGGAAGAACTCGTGCTGGTGCAGGAATTCGCCCGTCGCGCGGACATGGCGGAATTCCATGCCGCGCGCCGCGGCGAGGTCCGTCGGCAGGGCCGCCGTCGGTGCGGCAAGCGCGGCGGCACGCGCCTCGATCAAGCCCTCCTTCCAGTGCAAGCGCTCGATCTGCCAGACGCCAAGGCCGATCAGCAGGATGAAGATGGGGAGCGCGGTGACGGTGGGCCAGAAAGCGGGGCGAAAGCGGGACAAGGGAGACCCTGATGACGGTTCTATGACGCCGGGCGGCCGCCCTCGGGGCCGCCGCCCAGCGCCAAATGGCGGTATTGCATCGCGATCATCCCGGCCTTCAGCGGGCGCAACAGGGCGATGGCGCCGCCGAGCGTCGCCGGCAGCCACAGGACGATGTGCACCCAGATCGGCGGGGCAAAGACGAGTTCAAGGGTTGCGGCGAGGCCGACGACCACGGCGCCCAGCAGCAGGATGACGAAAACGGCGGGTCCGTCGCCCGCATCCTGAGCCGAGAGGTCGAGGCCGCAGACGGCGCAGCGCGGGGCGACGGCGAGAAGTCCGTCGAAGACCGGCCCCTCGCCGCAGCGCGGACAGCGGCACCGGAGCGCCGCTCTCAGCGGCGGGATCGGCGGGGTGCTCCCGAACTCGTGCAATGCCTCGCCCGCCTGGCCGCGCTCACTCGATGGCGGGCGCCGTGCCGCCGCCCCACCAGTAGATGCACACGAAGAGGAAGAGCCAGACGACGTCGACGAAATGCCAGTACCACGCCGCCGCCTCGAAGCCGAAATGGTGGTCGGGCTTGAAGTGGCCGGCATAGGCGCGGAACCAGCAGACGATGAGGAAGGTCGTGCCGATGATGACGTGGAAGCCGTGGAAACCCGTCGCCATGAAGAAGGTCGAGGGGAAGATGCCGTCCTTGAAGCCGAAAGCGGCATGGCTGTATTCCCAGGCCTGAACGCCGGTGAAGCTGAGGCCGAGGAGGATCGTGAGGCCGAGTGCGAGGAGCACCGTCCTGCGCTCGCCCTCGAGCAGCGCCGCATGCGCCCAGGTGACGGTAGTGCCCGAGAGCAGCAGGATCATGGTGTTGAGGAACGGCAGCTCGAATGCCTCGAAGGGATGAATTCCCTTCGGCGGCCACACTCCGCCTACCGGGAACAGGCTCGAGTTGAAGAACGCCCAGAAGAAGGCAGCGAAGAACATCACCTCGGAGGCGATGAAGAGCGCCATCCCATAACGCAGGCCGATCTGCACGACAGGCGTATGGAGATGCTGGAACGTTGCCTCCTTGATGACGTCGCGCCACCACGCGGCCATCATGGCGAGCACGGCGATGGCGCCGATGATGAGGAGCCAAGAGCCGTAATTGTGCATGTAGAGAACGCCGCCGACGGCGAGGGTCCCGGCACAGAAGGCTCCGATGAGCGGCCAGGGGCTCGGATCGACGAGATGGTACTGGTGCTTGGGGCCGTGCTGCACCACCGCATGCGTCTCGGTCATGATCTCAGCTCTGCTCTCTCATCCGGAGGAATATCGCCATAACAACCCGGCATCTCAGCCCCCCATCCGTACGATCGCGAGCGCGTAGAAGAGGGCGACGAGCGCCAGCAGGACGGCAAGGAGGGCGCGGTTGCGCGCCCGGACGCGCCGCGCGCGGTCGTCCATCGCGGTCACCATCGTCATTTCAGGCTCCTCCCGCCAGGCCCGGCAGCGTGCCGAGGATTCCGGGCGCCCGATCGAGGATCATCGCGGCGAAGAGGAGGAACAGGTAAAGGATCGAGAAGCCGAACATCCGCTTGGCGGCGCCGTCGCCCTCGTCGTGCCAGACCCGGATCGCCGCCAGGGTGAAGGACAGGCTGAGCACCAAGGCCGCGGCTAGATAGACTGCCCCGGCGAGGCCGAGCCAAGCGGGCGCGACGGCGACAGGCCAGAGCAAGAAGGTGTAGAGCAGCATCTGCTTCTTGGTCTCGCGCGCCCCGGCGACCACCGGCATCATCGGCACGCCGGCTGCGGCGTAATCGCCGGCGCGGTAGAGCGAGAGCGCCCAGAAATGCGGCGGCGTCCAGAAGAAGATGAGGGCGAAGAGGACGAGCGCGCCGGTGCCGATGTCGCCCGTCACCGCCGCCCAGCCGACCATCGGCGGAAAGGCGCCGGCGGCGCCGCCGATGACGATGTTCTGCGGCGTCCGCCGCTTCAGCCAGACGGTATAGACGAAGACATAGAAGGCGATGGTGCCGGCGAGCAGCGCCGCCGCGACCCAGTTGAGGGCGAGCCCCATGATGATGACCGAGGCGGATGCCAAGACGCAGCCGAAGCCCAAGGCCTCGCCCGGCGCCATGCGCCCGGCCGGCAGCGGCCGGTTGCGCGTCCGCCGCATCACCGCGTCGATGTCGCGGTCGTACCACATGTTGATGGCGCCCGACGCCCCGGCGCCGACCGCGATGCACAGCACCGCGACGGCCGCCAGGAAGGGGTGAATATGACCGGGCGCGAGATAGAGGCCGGCAAAGCCGGTGAAGACGACGAGCGACATGACGCGCGGCTTCAGCAGCGCGACGAAGTCGCCGACGCTCGGCCCCAGCGCCGCGGTGCCGGAGTCGAGGGTTCGGCTGGCGCCGAGATCGGCCGATGAGACAATGGCCACGAAACGCGTCCTATCGCCGCCTAGCGGATGACCGGCAGCTCTTCATAGGTGTGGAAAGGCGGCGGCGAGGGCTGCCGCCACTCGAGGGTCGTCGCCCCCTCGCCCCAGGGATTCTCGGCGACGCGCTTGCCGGCGAGCAGGGTGTGGAGCACGACGAAGACGAACCACAGCGTCGAGGCGAAGCTGATGAAGGCGCCGATCGAAGCGATGTAGTTCCAGCCGGCGAAAGCGTCGGGATATTCGGCGATGCGCCGCGGCATGCCGGCAAGGCCGAGGAAGTGCATCGGGAAGAAGGTCAGGTTGACGCCGATGAAGGTCGTCCAGAAATGGATCTTCCCGAAAGTCTCGTTGTAGGTCCGCCCCGACATCTTGCCGATCCAATAGTAGAAGCC
>Ga0070738_10000514_pt1 | contig 110010 bp, 100 predicted proteins | sample Coa_R2_2_FD_66446 | JGI IMG/M metagenome (GOLD analysis project Ga0070738, IMG submission 66446) | Surface soil microbial communities from Centralia Pennsylvania, which are recovering from an underground coalmine fire - Coalmine... | ecosystem: Environmental > Terrestrial > Soil >... | reverse complement strand
ATCGGAAGGAAGCAGATACGCGAATTGCTGCATCAGGACGAAGGGCGCGCGCAAATTGACGGCCATCTGTCCGTCCCACGCGTCGCGCGTCACGTCCAGCGCCTCGTCGCGCTCGAAGAGGCTTGCATTGTTGACGAGCGCCGTAACCGGCCCCAACGCGTCAGTCGCCTTGGGAATTAGAGCGAGAACGGCGCTCTCGTCAGCGAGATCGGCTTCGAGCGACACGGCGCGCCGCCCCCGCTCCTCGATCTCGCGCACGAGATCCGCAGCGTCGGCGGCAGAGGTCCCGTAGTGGAGGGCGATGTCGTAGCCGGCGCTGGCCAGCTCGTGCGCGATGGCGCGGCCGATGCGTTTGGCGGCGCCAGTGATAAGGGCGGTACCAGTCATTGCAGACGAGTTTAGCGAAGCCGCCTTCGGCATCAAGCGCGCGGACGCGCTATTTGATGCCGGCAACGCGCTGTAGGAGGAGCGTAGGATCAAGCCTCATGTCGCGGACGACATGGCCCGGCTTGCCAATCGGCGGCAGTTGGGTCCCGTCGACCGTGATCTCGAGTCCGCCCGCATTGCCCGCGGTCAAGGTGAGCCCCTTGCGGTCGGGCACGCCGTAGAGGTCGCCGGCTTTGAGCACCCGCGTAAACACGGCATTGCCTGAATCGTCCTTGACCTGAACCCAGGTGTCGTCGGTCGCGGACAGCACGATGCGCGCCCCGTCGGCGGGTGCGCCATAGCTCGCATGCGACGGCTGATTCGCAGCCGCCGCGACAGTCGCTTCGGGCGCGGGCGCAGGAGCCTGATCGCCGGCGTCCATATCAAGGCTGGCGAATACGACCGACATATCCGCGGCCGCAATCGGTTGCGGCGTGAGATTGGGAGTATTGACGGGCTGGATCACGGCCGGGTCGAGCGCCATCGCCGGCGCAGGGCTTGGCTGCGGCGTCGGCGCCGCAGCCGGTGCAGCCGGCTTCGGCGGAAGCGCGGAAACGGCCTCCGGCTGTTGCGGGAGTTGTTTCTTCGTCTCGCCCTCGTCCAGCATGTCCACTCTGAGCCCCACAGGCAGATGCACATCGGGGTCGAGATCGATCAGAGTCTCGAGAATTTTGGTGTCGACCTTCTCGGTCGGACGATCGGTGTGAAAATTCTTGCGGCCGAGGCTGGAGGCGAGATGGACGATCGTTCCGCCGAAGCGACGGTCGCCGAACGCATCGGCGCTGACCGAAACTCGCTGGCCGACCGCGACATGGGCGATATCGGTCTCATCCACATCCGCGCGCACGCGCAGGCGCGAAATGTCGCCAATATGCATGATAACGGTGGGCGGCAGGTTGGAGACCGTCTCGCCGGTCCTTTTTTGCCGCGACAGCACGACGCCGTCGATCGGCGCGCGTATGATGGTCTTGTCTATCTCAGCCTGGATCTCGGCGACCTTCGCTTGCGCCTGCGCGAGTTCGGCCTCGGCGACGCGGACATCTTCCGGACGAGGGGCGCCATCGATCAGCGCCTGCTGTGCGGCAAGCGCCGCACGCCTGGCCGCGGTCGCCGACGCAGTCGCGGCCGCCTCATCGAGCTTCGAGCGCGACTCCACTCCGGTCTCCGCAAGCGGCGCCTTGCGCGCCAGATCGCGCTGGGCCTGCCGCTCGCGCGCCGCCGCCTCCTCCAGCTCGGCGGCCGCCGCCTGCCGCTCTTCGGGGCGCGCCCCATTTTTGAGCCGGTCCAACTCCGCCTGCTGCTTCTCGACATCGGCCTCAGCCACCGCGAGCTCCGCCTTGAGATCCGCATTCTCGATCTCCGCCAAAATCTCGCCGCGAGTGATGACGTCGCCTTCCTGGACGGGAACGGATTCCAGCCGGCCGATCACATCGGAAGCGATCTCGATCTCCTCCGATATCGGCTCTACGAGCCCTGGAGCGACGACACGCACCGCCGGCTGGGCCGAGCCTCGCGCGGCTGATCGCTCGACGCCATGCTGTCCGGAATCTCCTCCGGTGCTGGCGACGATGATCGCGAAGGCCACGATCGCAACTGCGGCTACGCTGCCGATGATATTCCGTAGGTCACGCGTCAATATCGCGTTTTGCGATCGCCAATGCCGAAGGCGGTTGGCCGACGCCCGTCCGGCGCCGTCGCCTGATGCGTCCCTCGTCGCGGAATCACGATTGATCATATCCATCGTCGGCCAGCACTCCCGCCGGGCTCGGGCGCTTCGGCGCCACGTCCGTCGGCAGGTTGCCGAAAAAAACCTTTCGGAATGGTTATAAGACGGTAAAGAGCCGCTAAAATGCGATCGTTCAGCCCAGCACGGCGAAGATGATCAACCCCATCGTTAGCGTCCAACCGACGAAAAGGGTCGCGCTAACCCGATCCAATGTGACTTTCATCCCCTCCGCCCCCGAGTTCCACGCGTCGCGTGTGTGACTGGCGACGAAGCTTCGTTGGCGGGCGCTTAGCGGCGGATTAATAATACTTAAAAGGCAAGGCAACTATGGCCCGCGCCTCCGCCGGCCGCGGCCGCGGCTCTTGGGTTGGGCCGCGATCCGTTGAGCCAAAGGAATGTCGCGGCGGTTGCTGATCCCGACGGGCGCGCGGTTGCCAGCGATGTCGAGCTCCATCTCCATCGCCTCCAGCCGCTTGATCTCGTCGCGCAGCCTCGCCGCCTCTTCGAATTCGAGATCGGCGGCGGCCGTGCGCATCCGCTTCTCGAGATCGGCAATATGGGTCTTCAGATCCTTGCCGACGAAATGCTCACCCTCCTCGCCCACCTGGACGGTCACGCGGTCAGCGCGCTCATAGACGCTGTCCATGATGTCCGCGATGTCCTTGCGGATGCTTTCCGGCGTTATGCCGTGCTCGGCGTTATAGAGCTCCTGCTTCTCACGCCGGCGTTCGGTCTCGCCGATCGCCGCCTTCATGCTCTCGGTCATCGTGTCGGCGTAAAGGATGACGCGCCCATCGACGTTGCGAGCCGCGCGTCCCATGGTCTGGATGAGCGATCTGCGGCTACGCAGATAGCCTTCCTTGTCCGCGTCGAGGATCGCGACCAGCGCACATTCCGGTATGTCGAGGCCTTCGCGTAGCAGATTGATTCCGATCAGCACATCGAACACGCCGAGCCTCAGGTCGCGGATGATCTCGATGCGCTCCAAGGTCTCCACGTCCGAATGCACATAGCGCACCCTGATGCCGTGCTCGTGCAGATATTCGGTCAGCGCCTCCGCCATCTTCTTGGTCAACGTGGTGACGAGCACGCGTTGACCCTTGGCGGCGCAGGCACGGCATTCGGCCATCACGTCGTCGACCTGAGTCGCGGTCGGTCGCACGATGACAATCGGATCGGTCAGACCGGTAGGCCGCACGACCTGCTCGACGAAGGCGCCGCTCGTGCGCTCCATCTCCCAGTCGCCCGGGGTCGCCGAGACGAACACGGTCTGCGGCCGCATCGATTCCCATTCCTCGAATTTGAGCGGCCGGTTGTCGATGCAAGAAGGCAGCCGGAATCCATATTCGGCGAGCGTCGTCTTGCGCTTGTAGTCGCCCCAGAACATGCCGCCGATCTGAGGCACGGTGACATGGCTCTCGTCGACGACGAGCAGCGCGTCCTTGGGCAAATATTCGAAGAGGGTCGGCGGCGGCTCGCCCGGCTTGCGGCCGGATAGATAGCGGGAATAATTTTCGATGCCGGCGCAGGAGCCGGTCGCCTCGATCATTTCCAGATCGAATTGGGTACGCTGCTCCAGCCGCTGCGCCTCGAGCAGCTTGCCCTCGGCGTAAAGCTCTTCGAGCCTCGCCTTGAGGTCGGCCCGGATTTGCTTAACAGCCTGCATGAGCGTCGGCTTGGGCGTCACATAGTGGCTGTTGGCGTAGACATGGACCTCGCCAAGCGCTCCGTACTTCTCCCCGGTCAACGGATCGAATTCGTAAATGGACTCGATCTCGTCGCCGAACAGGGAGATTCGCCAGGCCCGGTCGTCCAGGTGAGCGGGGAAAAGTTCGATCGTGTCACCCTTGGCGCGGAAAGCTCCGCGCGAGAATCCGAGGTCGTTGCGGCGGTATTGAAGCTCGACCAGCCTGCCCAGAAGCGCGGTCCGCGAGACCGTCTGCCCCACCGCGAGCTTCAAGGTCATCTCGGAATAGGTCTCGACCGATCCGATACCGTAAATGCAGGAGACCGAGGCCACGATAACGACGTCCCGGCGCTCCAGAAGCGCCCGAGTCGCCGAGTGACGCATTCGGTCGATCTGTTCGTTAATTGAGCTTTCCTTCTCGATATAGGTATCGGTGCGGGGAACATATGCCTCCGGTTGATAGTAATCATAATAGGACACGAAATATTCGACCGCATTCGACGGGAAAATTGACCGCATCTCCCCATAGAGCTGGGCGGCCAAGGTCTTGTTGGGCGCGAGTATCAACGTGGGCCTCTGCACATTTTGAATCAGATGTGCTATTGTGAAGGTCTTACCGGATCCGGTTACGCCTAGCAGGACCTGGTCCTTTTCGCCCTGCTGAACGCCCCGGGTCAGGTCGGCTATCGCCTGCGGCTGGTCGCCGGCAGGTTTGAAGTCCGACGCGAGAATGAGCGCAGAGCTCTCGGCGCCGGTAGCGAGGGGAGGTTGATCCAGGTCAAGAAAAGATGTCGTCATCGGCGACAATATGGGCTCTGGCGCCTGCCGAGCCAACCGCCCCTCGACGCGTATGAGCAATCCACTAAGTGCCTTGGTTTTCTGGTTGAACTGCAATTCTGAATAGCGAGGCAACAAATGAAGGAAAGCACACTGGTTGGGCTCTTCGACGAGTACGAAGACGCCAAGGGAGCATTGAGCGATCTGGTCAGCGGAGGAATAGCGCGGGAGAAGATCGCGCTCCTGGCGAACGGGGCGAGCAGCCACCATCCGGGCGTGCTCTCCAACCCGGCCTACGCCAGGGAGGACATGGAGAAGCCCGAGGCCGACGCGACGTCGGCGTTGGGTCTCGGAGTCGTCATCGGTGCCGGTATCCTAGGCATCCTGGGCTATCTGATCGGGCATGGAATGGGAGCGACAGGGGACACCAACGCCGTCGCCAGCGCCATAGCCGCGCTCAGTCCCGAAGCCGCAAAGACAGCCGGCAACACCTGGATCCTGGTCGCGGTCGGCGCCGCTATCGGCGCCATCATCGGCGGTATCGTCGGGTGGATGCTCGACAAGGGACCGTCGGAAGAGGACGAGAAGCTCTATGCGGAAGGCCTCAAGCACAGCGGCACCCTGATTACCGTCCACGTGACGGACGATCTGGTCGATCAGGTCAAGGTGATTTTCAAAGCGCGCGGTGCCGTCGACGTCGAAACCAGGGAAGCAAACTGGCGGGCCGACGGCTGGGTCAGCTTCGACCCTGACTCGATTACGCGAACGGCCAGCCACGCGGCTTGAGCTTTTCACCGGACCCCACGCCTAGCCCCTAGGGCGAAGCGTGGTGGGCGCGGCAGGATTCGAACCTGCAACCAGACCGTTATGAGCGGCCGGCTCTAACCGTTGAGCTACGCGCCCGGTGCTTTGGGCCGCGCATTTTGCCTGGATGACACCACGCAGGCAAACCCTTAGCCGCAAACCACGATGGGACGGCGAATTAGGAAGGCCGGAAGAAAAAACCCTCCCGACCAGGAGGGTTTTTTTGCTTTAGGTGTCCAGGAAACTGCGCAGCTTCCGGGATCGCGACGGGTGCTTCAGTTTGCGGAGCGCCCTGGCCTCGATCTGGCGGATTCGCTCGCGGGTAACCGAGAATTGCTGGCCCACCTCTTCCAGCGTGTGGTCGGTGTTCATCCCGATCCCGAAACGCATGCGGAGCACCCGCTCCTCGCGAGGCGTGAGCGAGGAAAGGACCCGAGTCGTGGTCTCGCGCAGATTGGCCTGGATGGCCGCCTCGAGCGGTAGGACCGCGTATTTGTCCTCGATGAAGTCGCCGAGATGGCTGTCCTCCTCGTCGCCGATCGGCGTCTCGAGGCTGATGGGTTCCTTGGCGATCTTCAGGACCTTGTGGACTTTCTCGAGCGGCATGGCCAAGCGCTCGGCCAGCTCCTCGGGCGTCGGTTCACGGCCGATCTCATGCAGCATCTGGCGCGACGTGCGGACCAGCTTGTTGATCGTCTCGATCATGTGCACCGGAATGCGGATGGTCCGCGCCTGGTCGGCGATCGAGCGGGTTATCGCCTGCCGGATCCACCAGGTGGCATAGGTCGAGAATTTATAGCCGCGGCGGTACTCGAACTTATCGACCGCCTTCATCAGGCCGATATTGCCCTCCTGGATCAGATCCAGGAACTGCAGGCCGCGATTTGTGTATTTCTTGGCGATCGAGATGACCAGGCGGAGATTGGCCTCGACCATCTCCTTCTTCGCCTTCGCGGCCTCCTTCTCGCCCTTTTGGACGGTGGAGACGATGCGCCGGAACTCGGGCACCGGCAGACCCGATTCCTCGGCCAGGCTGCCGATCTGCTTGCGGATCTCGGCGACCTCGGCCGCCTTGTTGTTGACCAGCTTCTGCCAGCCGCCCGGCAGCTTGCCGACCATCTCGAGCCAATTTGGATTCTGCTCGTGGCCGAAATAGTGCTGCAGGAAGCTGTCCCGCTTCACGCCCTGATCGGCGGCAAGCCGCATCAGCCTGCCTTCCAGCGCGATCAAGCGACGGTTGAGGCCGTAGACCTGCTCGACCAGCTGCTCGATCCGCGCCGGGTTGAGCCGGACCTTCTCGACCAGCCCGATCAGCTCGGTGCGGAGCTCGTTGTAGGCCTTCTCGTCATTGGCCGGGAGCTGTTTGCCTTTCCCGTGCGCGGTGATCCGGCGGTCCTGGAGCCTGGCGAGCTTATTGTGCGTGTCGGTGATCCCGGTGAAGATCTCAAGCACCTGGGGCTTGAGCTCGGCCTCCATCGCCGAGAGCGAGATCGCGGCGTCATCGCCCTCGTCATCCTCGATCGGCGGCGGTATCTCGCCTTCGCCCTCTCCTTCACCTTCCGCCCGCGCTGCGGCCGCCTCGGCCTCGTTCACTTCGGCGACTACCGAATCCGGCGCCCCGTCGGGTCCGCCGCCATAGGTCGCGTCGAGATCGATGATCTCGCGCAGCAAGATCTCGCCGCGCTCGATCTTTGTGTGCCAGTCAATCAACGCCTTGATGGTGAGCGGACTTTCGCAGATTCCGCCGATCATCTGCTCGCGGCCGGCCTCGATGCGCTTGGCGATCGCGATCTCGCCCTCGCGCGACAGGAGCTCGACCGAGCCCATCTCACGCAGATACATGCGGACCGGGTCATCGGTCCGGCCGATATCGTCATCGTCGATGTTGCCGCGCGCGTCCGCTGACTCATCCTCGGCCGCCGGCCGCTCGGCCGGCTCCTCGCCCTCCTCGGACTCGACGACGTTGACGCCCTGCTCGGAGAGCATGGACATCGTGTCTTCGATCTGCTCGGAGGAATATTCCTCGGGCGGCAGGGCCGCGTTCAGCTCGTCATAGGTGATGTAGCCGCGCTCTTTGCCGCGCGCGATCATTTTGCGGACCGCCGGGGCGAGCCCATCGGCCATCGGGCCTTCGGTCGCTTCTTCACGCCCTTCGGGGGTTTCGGCGGTGTTGGTTGCTTTACTGGCCATGCGTTACCATGCCTCTCGAATTCCCTTTAAGCCTCAAAAGGCAAGTCCCGCGATCGTTGAAGCGTTTGATAGCGTCTTGCATACGATCGTCAACATCCTAATCAATCCGATCCAACTCATTACCGGAGGGATCGGCTTGCCGATGCCCTTTCACGGGATTGCGCGCCAACACTTCCTCCGTGAAGCGTAAAAAATCCGCTTCGCGGCCTGGATCGTCGGCCAACGGCCCAGATTCTTCCCCGGTACCTCCCACCGAACGTCGCTCATTGCCGAGCGCCATAAGCTCCAATGTTCGATCGACGCCCGTTTGGTCGGCGCGAGCTGCGGCCAGCTCTTGGTCCAATAAGCGCCGATTTAGCCCTTCAAGCGCCTCTTCCCATTGCCGCCTCACCTTTTCCACAGGCCGATCCGGATGAATCGGCCTGCCATGACGACCGACCAGGCGGCCGATCGTCTGGTCCAGAGCGGCGCCGTGTCCCAGGGACCTCAAGTGGACACAGAGCCCCTCTGCGTCAAGGGTTTCCGACGCGAGTATGCGCAAGATCGCCTGCCTGAGAGGCTCTAGGGATTGGGGCATCTCGACACGGGCAAACTCCTCCCCTTTCTCCTCGAACAGGCCGGGGTAGCTCACCATGAGGGAAACCAGAAGCCGAGCCTCGATCGCGGCGTCGCGGCGCGCGGCCGGCGGGCGAGGTCCTGGAACCGCGCCCGGGGATCGATCTCGGGCCGCCCCACGGCGGAAAACGGGGAAGGCGCGATCGAAGCGCCCCCTGAGCTCGGACCGATAGAGCGCCTGGACCGTCCGATCGGCGATCAGCGCCGCCTGGGCATCCAAATCCGCCTTGAGGGCCGCGCGCTGCTCGGGCGTTTCGAGGCGCCGGCCGGCAACCGCAAACTCCCAAATGGCCCCGACGAGGGGCAGAGCGCCCTCCAGGGTCCTGCTCACCTCTCCGGGACCGCCTTTGCGAACGAGACTGTCCGGGTCATCTCCCGGCGGGAGCAATCCCACCTCGACCGTCCGCGCCGGCCCGAGAAGCGGCAGAATCCGCTCGATTGCGCGAGAGGCCGCCCGAAGCCCGGCGGCATCGCCATCGAAGCAAAGGATCGGCGGCCGCTCGACGGCCGCCTTCTCGTCCTGGGCTTTCCACAGCTCGCCCAGCTGAGCCTCGGTCAGCGCCGTGCCCAAGGGTGCGACCGCGCCGCCGAAGCCGGCCCGCTGCATGGCGATCACGTCCATATAGCCTTCGACCACCACCGGCCGCGCGCCCTGCGCGATGGCCGCCCGCGCCCGAGCGAGCCCATAGAGAACCGCGCCCTTGTGAAAGAGCGCGTGCTCGGGAGAGTTGACGTATTTCGGCCCTTCGCCGTCGAGGATCCGGCCGCCGAAGGCAATGATCCGTCCGCGCTTATCGGAAACCGGGAACATCACCCGGTTGCGGAAAAAGCCGTAGGGCGCGCGGCCGTCATCGGGTCGGCGAATGAGACCCAGCTCCTCCAGCACGTCTTCGGCATGACCTTGGGCGGTCAGTGCCGCACGCAGCGCGTCCGAGCCCGTCGGCGCATAGCCGAGCCGGAACTCCGCGATCGTCCGCTCGTCGAGACCGCGCCCTTCCAGATAGCGCAGCGCCTCGCGCCCGGCCGACGCGTGGAGCTGAGCCTCGAACCATTTACAGGCCGCCTCGAGCGCGTCGGCCAGCGCCTTCAGCCGGTCATATTTGCGATGCTCTTCGGGCTCGGGCTTGGGCACCTCCATGCCGGCGAGCCCGGCCAGCTGCTCGACCGCCTCAGGGAAGGCAAGCCCGTCATGGCGCATGAGGAATCCGACCGCGTCGCCATGGGCGCCGCAGCCGAAGCAGTGAAAGAAGCTCTTCTGGTCGTTGACATAGAAGGAGGGGGTCTTTTCGGCGTGGAACGGGCACGGCGCCTTCCACTCGCGTCCGGCGCGCTGCAGCCGGATGCGGCGACCGACGATGTCGGAGAGGGGGACGCGCGCCCTCAGCTCGTCGAGAAAGGCCGGAGGAATCGTCATCCGTTCGCCGATCAGCCTCCGAGCTTCGCTTTGACCGCCGGTCCCGCCGCGCTGAAATCCATCTGCCCGCTATATTTCGCCTTCAGCGCGCTCATCACGCGGCGCATATCCTTGATCGAAGCGGCGCCGGTCTCGGCAATGACCGCCGCGATCGCTGCATCGACCTCCGCGGGCGTCATCTGCTTGGGCAGAAAGCGCTCGACGACGGCGATCTCGCCTTCTTCCTTGTCCACCAGATCCTGACGGCCGCCCTGCCGATAGAGAGCGACCGACTCGCGCCTTTGCTTCACCATCGACTGAAGGAGCGACAAGATCTCCGGATCGCCGATCCCATCGGTCTTGCCGGAAGGACGCGCGGCGATGTCCTTGTCCTTGATCCCGGCCAGAATCATACGGAGCGTGGAGACACTGTCCTTGTCGCCCGCGCGCATCGCATCCTTCAGCGCTTCGGTGACCTGCTCGCGAAGCATCTCGTTCAGTCCGCCTGGTTATGGAGTGTCGGTCAGAATAGCCGTTCGCGCAGCATTTTTCCAAGCGGAATCCGCTCGCCGCCTTGACGCGGCGACCGGCGATACCTAAGCCTAGGGGCGAGCCCCTTTTCCCGATTCAAGGCCTTCGATGATGAGCGACGCAACCCAATCGCCCTTGGGCGCGGAGCGCCCCGTTGCGTCACGCAATGAGGCGCCGCCACCGGGCGCCACCGCCGCGCTCGTGCTTGCCGATGGGGCCGTCTTTTGGGGCCAAGGCGTCGGCGCCGCCGGCACCGCAGTCGGAGAGCTTTGCTTCAATACTTCGATCACCGGTTATCAGGAGATCCTGACCGATCCCTCCTATGCGGGACAGATCATCACCTTCACCTTTCCGCATATCGGCAATGTCGGCGCCAATGCAGAGGACATCGAATCCCTGACCCCTGCCGCTCGCGGCCTGGTTTTAGCCGCCCCGATCACCGAGCCCTCCAACTGGCGGGCCACGCGCCCGCTCGACGACTGGCTCAAGTCGAACGGGCTCGTCGGGATCGCCGGAATCGACACCCGGCGGCTCACCCGCCGTCTGCGTGATCTGGGCGCTTCCAATGCGGCGATCGCACACGATCCCGACGGAAAGCTCGATATCGCAGCGCTCGCCGCCTCCGCCTGCGGATGGCCCGGCATCGATGGCATGGATCTGGCGATCGAGGTCACCGGCCGGCAAACCCGGACCTGGGACGAGACGCTGTGGAAGCTCCATGGCGGCTATGGCCGGCTGGAGTCGCCGCGGCACCACGTCGTAGCGATCGACTACGGCGCCAAGCGCAACATTCTGCGCGCCCTCGCCTCGACCGGCTGCAAGGTCACGGTCGTACCGGCCGACGCCAGCGCGGAGGATGTCCTACGCCACGATCCGGATGGCATCTTCCTGTCGAACGGTCCGGGTGACCCGGCCGCGACCGGAAAATATGCCGTGCCTGTCATCCGCACGCTGATCGACACCGGCAAGCCGGTCTTCGGCATCTGCCTCGGCCATCAGATGCTGGCGCTGGCGATGGGCGGACGGACGGAGAAGATGCATCACGGCCACCGCGGCGCCAACCATCCGGTCAAGGATCTCACAACCGGCAAGGTCGAGATCACCAGTCAGAATCACGGCTTCGTGGTCATGCCGGAAAGCCTGCCCGATAATTGCGAGGCGACGCATGTCTCGCTGTTCGACGGCACCAATGAGGGCTTTCGGGTGAAGGACCGCCCGGTCTTCGCCGTGCAGTATCACCCCGAAGCCTCGCCCGGCCCCCAGGACGCGCATCATCTGTTCGATCGGTTCGTGCGGATGATGGAGGAGCGGTGAGCGCTCCCCCGCCCCGTCGCTGGGCGGCCACCATCACCGGGCTCGTCATCGCCCTCGTCGTGCCGGCGATAGCGACCTCCTTTTCGATCATCCCGATCAGCGAGAACGACAGCTCGACCAAGGCGCTTCTCCTGAACGAGGCCGCATTCTGGACGCTGGCGCTGATCGTTCTTGCGATCGTCAGATTCTGGGAACGACGTCCACTCGGCTCGATCGGGCTGGAGCGGCCGACGCGAAGCGCGATCCTGTTCGGCGCCAAGATCGTGCTGGTGCTGATCGCGCTGGCGCTCGCCGCCGGTCTGGCCGTGCAATCGACTGGTCTGCCGATGCCCGAGCAGCCTGCGGAGCTCGTAATCTCCTTGCCGGTCTGGTTGCAGCTCTTTGTTGCCTTGAGCGCCGGCTTCACCGAAGAAGTGTTATTCCGCGGCTATGCGATCGAGCGCATGACCGAGCTGACGGGGAGCCGCTGGATCGGCGCGTTGCTGCCGGTCTTCCTCTTCGGAGCAGCCCACGCGTCATTCTGGGGCGTTGCCCATGCCATCGTCGCCGGCTTCACCGGCTTGTGGCTCAGCCTGCTTTATCTTTGGCGCCGCAATCTGTGGACCAACATTACAGCCCACGCGCTGCTGGACGGGCTCGTATTTCTCGTGGTCGACGCCGCGACGGCGGCAGCTTAGGCGAAATACCGCTCAAGCACGCCGAGATAGATCCGCGTCAGCGTTTCGATGTCTGCGACAGGCGCGTTCTCATCCACCTTGTGCATGGTCGCGCCGACGAGCCCGAACTCGACGATCGGGCAATGGCGGTGGATGAAGCGCGCGTCGGAGGTGCCGCCGGTCGTCGATGCCGTCGGCCGGATTCCAGTCGCCGCCTCGGCCGCGTCCGCGACGACCTCGCTCAAAGGGCCAGGTGGGCAAAGGAAGCTTTCGCCGGTCAGCTCGAAAGAGAGATCGTAGGGCACGCCCACGACATCGAGCGTACGTCGGATCAGCGCCTTCAGCGACTCGCTCGTATAGCTGTCATTGAAGCGGATGTTGAACAGCGCTTCGGCCTTCGCCGGGATCACGTTGGAAGCGCGGTTGCCCACATCGACCGAGACGATCTCCAGATTGGACGGATCGAAATGTTCGGTGCCGGAATCGAGCTGCAGCCCGTCCAACGCCGACAAGAGCTTCACCATCCTGGGGATCGGATTGTCGGCGAGATGCGGGTAGGCGACATGACCTTGCGTGCCGTGCACGGCGAGCCGGCCGGTCAGGCTGCCGCGCCGTCCGATCTTCATCATGCCGCCGAGCCGGTCGGGGTTGGTGGGCTCACCGAGCACGCACGCGTCGATCGTCTCGCCCTTGGCTTCCATCCATTCGAGCACCGCCCGCGTGCCGTGTATCGCCTGGCCTTCCTCATCGCCGGTCAGCAGCAGGCTGATCGAACCTGCGGGTCGGCCATGCCGATCGAGAAGGCGGGAGATCGCCGCGACCATTGCGGCGAGCGCGCCTTTCATGTCGGCTGCGCCGCGGCCGCGAAGCCTGCCGTCGACGATGTTTCCCGAGAAGGGGTCTTCGCCCCAGGCCGTGGGGTCGCCCGGGGGGACGACATCGGTATGTCCTGCGAAGCAGAAATTCGGCGCCTTGTCGCCGAGGCGAGCGTAGAGATTTTCGATCTTCGGTCCGTTCTCGGGCCCGAATGCAAGCCGATGGCAAGTAAAGCCCATCGGCTCCAGCGCTTTCACGAGAATGTCGAGGGCGCCCTCGTCGGCCGGGGTGACGCTCGGCCGGCGGATCAGCGCCTGCGCAAGCGCGACTGGCTCGACGGGCGCGGTCATCTCAATCTCGAAGCAGCTGGTTGATCGAGGTGCTGGATCGCGTCTTGGCATCGACGCGCTTGACGATCACGGCGCAGCCGAGCGATGGGCTCGGCGTGCCGTCGGCGAGCGGCTTTCCGGGCAGGCTGCCGGGGACGACGACCGAATAGGCGGGAACGCGGCCATAGATGATCTCGCCGGTCGCCCGGTCGACGATCTTGGTCGAACGGCCGAGAAAGACGCCCATGGCCAGCACCGCGCCCTGCTCGACGATCACGCCTTCCGCCACCTCCGAACGCGCGCCGATGAAGCAATCATCCTCGATGATGACCGGCTCGGCCTGCAACGGCTCGAGCACGCCGCCGATCCCGGCGCCTCCTGAGATATGGCAATTGGCGCCGATCTGTGCGCAGGAGCCCACGGTCGCCCAGGTGTCGACCATCGTGCCGCGGCCGACATGGGCGCCCACATTGACGAAGCTCGGCATCAGCACGACGCCTGGGGCGATATAGGCCGACCGCCGCACGACCGAGCCGGGCACGGCCCGGAAGCCGGCTTCGGCGAAACGGTTCGCGCTCCAGCCCGCCCATTTGAGCGGCACCTTGTCGTAGCCGCCGGCCATCGGCGCCGGATCCGCCAAGCGGAAGGACAACAGCACCGCCTTCTTCAGCCACTGGTTCACGACCCATCGGCCGTCGTGCTTCTCGGCGACGCGGAACGCGCCGCGGTCGAGTCCCTCGAGCGCGGCTTCCACCGCCTCGCGGACTGCGCCCGTCGTGCCGGCGGACAATTGCTCGCGCTGTTCCCAGGCGGCGTCGATGGTGTTGGCGAGTTCGGTCGAGGGGGGCATGGTGTTCTTCGGGGTCCAGGGGCTTTTCCGGGCGCGGACCATGCTGGCGCGGGTCTTTCCTGTCAATCGGCCGGACTACCGCCAGTCCTCGATCTGGGCCCGCCGCAGGATCAGATCGTCAAGCCAGCTGACCAGATCGTCGACCGTATGGTCGACATAATCGGCTGCCAGCACATTCTGATGGCGTGCCCAATCGATGCCGCCCCGGAGCCACACCGTCTTCATGCCGAGCGATTTGGCCGGCTCGAGGTTGCGAGCGATGTCGTCGATCATGCAGGCCGACGCAGGCGGTACCTGGTGGCGCTGGAGCATCAGCGAATAGGATGTTTTATCGGGCTTCGGCACATAGTCGGCGGCCGCGATGTCGAAGATCTCCTCGAAATGCGTTGTGATGCCCAACCGGTCGAGCACACGCTGCGCGTGCTGACGCGAGGAATTGGTGAAGATGAGCTTCCGTCCGGGCAGCAGCGCCAGGCGCTCCGCGAGCTCCGGCGCCGCCTGAATGACGCCGACATCGATGGCGTGGACATAGGTGAGGAACGGCTCCGGATCCATCCGGTGCTCGACCATCAAGCCCCTGAGCGTGGTGCCGTAGCGCATGAAGAAATCGCGCTGCCGCTGATAGGCGGCGTCGGGCGCCATGTTGAAATATTCCGAGATGAAGGTGGTCATGCGCCGGCTGACCTCCTCGAACAGGCGCGAGGAGGCGGGATAGAGCGTGTTGTCGAGGTCGAAAATCCAGGTCTCGACCGTGTCGAAAAAGGCCGGCGGCACTGTGATGATCTCGCTCATGCGACCGAGCGGCGGGCGCGGAGCGCCGCCGTCAGCGTGCCGTCGTCGAGATAGTCGAGCTCGCCGCCCATCGGCACGCCATGGGCGAGATGCGTCACCGTCACGCCGGTCTTTGCGGTCGCCAGTTTATCGGCGATGAAGTGGGCCGTGGTCTGCCCCTCTACCGTGGCGTTGAGCGCGAGAATCACCTCCTCGACATCGGGATCGCGGGCGCGCGCCACCAGCTTGTCGATGGCAAGGTCCTCCGGGCCGGTGCCGTCGAAGGCCGACAGCGTGCCGCCCAGCACATGATAGCGGCCCCGGAACGCCGCGCTGCGCTCGAGCGCCCAAAGGTCGGCGACGTCCTCCACCACGCAGATCGCGTGCCGCTCGCGCGCCGGATCGCGACACAAGCCGCAGGGATCCTCGGTATCGAGATTGCCGCAGACCGAGCAGCTCTTCGCGGCCGCCGCCGCCGCCTCGATCGCCTCGGCCAAGGGCATCATGATCGCGTCCCTGCGCTTCAGCATCATCAGCGCGGCCCGTCTGGCCGAGCGCGGCCCCAACCCGGGGAGCTTGCCCAGCAGCTGGATCAGCCTTTCGATTTCGCTTCCGGACATTCAGGCGGCGTGCTCGAGCGATTGACGACGATGAATGGCGTCCGCGAAGGCGGCGAAGATCGCCTGCGACACCGGATTTTCCGCATGGCGATGCTCGGGATGCCATTGTACGCCAAGCGCGAAGGCGGGCGCATCCTCGACCCGAATCGCCTCGACCTGACCGTCCTCGGCAACGGCTTCGACCGCGAGTCCGGCGCCGACCCGGTCCACCCCTTGGGCGTGGACCGAATTCACGATCGCGCTCTCGGAGCCGATGAGCTTCGCCAGCAATCCGCCGGGGGTAAAACGGACGCTGTGACGAGGCCCGAACTGCACGTCGACGGGCTGGGTGTTGTCGGCCCGATGATCCAGGCGATCCGGCAGCTCGTGGACCTTCTGGTGCAACGTCCCGCCATAGGCCACGTTCAGCTCCTGGCAGCCGCGGCAGATCGCGAGCAGCGGGACGCCGGCCTTCACCGCGGCCGGTATCAGCGGCAGGTTGCTCGCATCGCGCGGCGGATCATGGAGCGTTCCAGGATCGCTGGGCCGGCCGCCATAGCGCGCAGGTTCGACATTCGACTGGCTGCCGGTGATGAGCAACCCATCCAGGCGGCTGAGAAAATCCTCCGGTCGCTGTAATTCGCCCAGCGCGGGAATGATGACCGGTGCCGCGCCGACGGCTTCAACGACCGCCAGGACGTATTTCTCCGCCACCATATGGTAGCCAATCCCCGCAATATTGCGGAAACAGGCTGGGATGCCGACAAGCGGCGGCGAATGTCGTGAAGAATGCCGTCCGGCCATGGCGACTCACCTCGTAAGAGATAAGTGCAGCTTAACCTACGGCTTGCAACCCCGGACGCGCGTCGGCGCCCGCCCGGGTCAGATTGGCATTACCCAGGTCGCTTCGCGTCCCTTTTCGACGTCCTGCACCCGCATCTGGACCCGCTGACCGGCTTCGAGCACGGCAAGGCCGCAGCGCCGCAGCACGCTCTTATGGACGAAGACGTCCTTTTCGGAATCGTCTGCAGTGATGAAGCCGAATCCTTTGTCGGGCTTGAACCATTTGACGGTCCCGGACATCTCTTCCTCGGGACCCGCCGGAATGTTCACGCGCTCGCGATGCTGCGGAACGCCAGCGCTCAGCATCTCGACGATCCGCATGACCTGGGGCCCCTTCGGGCCCTGCCCGATCTCGCAGATCAGCTCGGCCTGATCACCCAGCTCCTGGAGGCCGGCGCGATGGAGGACCGAGACGTGAAGAAAGGCATCCGGGGCGCCGTCGACGGGGGAAACAAAGCCGAATCCCTTCGTGGCGTTGAACCACTTCAGGCGGGCCTTAACGGCCGCATTACCACCAGCGTCGAATTCGTGTTCAAACCGAGACAAACGAACGAACCTTCGTGTGCGCGGCCCCACCCCCATGGCGCCAGCACTGTACATTATCCTCGACGACAACGACTGCCAACGGCTTTTTTAACTTAAGGCTGCAAAATCTGTATTTCACCTGTCCTCTTCGATGTTGCTCCTTGGCGCAACCGGCCTAGATTGGGGGCTCCGGGGGAGGAGCCGCGATGATCGCAGCCGTGGAGACCACAGCAAAACAGCCGCTATGGGTTGAGCATTATCCGCCTGGGCTGTCGTGGGATACCGACATCCCCGTCAAGCCGATCTATGCGCTGCTCGACGACGCCGCTCGGCAATTCGGCGACCGGCCGGGCTTCGATTTCATGAGCAAGAAATGGACCTATTCCGAGCTCGCCCGGCTCGCGGACAGGCTCGCCGTAGGCTTGAAGCCGCTGATCAGTCCCGGCACGCGCGTCGGCCTCTTGTTGCCGAACTGCCCTTATTACTTGCTCGCCTATTTCGCGATCGCCAAATGCGGCGGGATCTCCGTCAACTTCAATCCTCTCTACACGGAGCGGGAGATCAGCCATCAGATCCTGGACAGCGGCGCCGAGGTCATGATCACGATCGACGTCGCTCAGGTTGCCGACAAGCTGGTGGCCGTCGCCGACGAATGCCGACTGAAGGCTGTGATCGTCTGCCCCATGGCCGGGATCCTGCCGTTTCCGAAGAATTTGCTGTATCCGCTGGCGCGTCGCAGAGACATCGCCAAGATTCCGGCCGACCCGCGCTTCCTCCACTACGACCGGCTGATCCGGAATGATGGAAAGATCGTCCCGCATCCCGTGAACCCGGAGGAGGATGTCGCCCTGCTCCAATATACCGGCGGGACGACTGGAACGCCCAAGGGCGCGATGCTGACGCACGCCAATGTCTATGGGAATGCGGTCCAGCTCGGCAAATATTCGATGGTATTGCGGCCGGGCGAAGACAAGATGCTGGCGGTCATTCCATTCTTTCACGTCTTCGCGATGACCGTGGCGATGAACAACAGCATCCTCTACGGCATCGAGATCATCGCGCTGCCCCGCTTCGACGTGAAGGAAGTATTGGAGACGATCCACAAGAAGCGGCCGACTCTCTTCCCGGCTGTCCCGACGATCTATACGGCGATCTCCAACCATCCGGAGCTCGCCAAATACGACATCTCGTCCATCCGGTTCTGCATGTCGGGCGGCGCTCCTCTGCCTGTCGAGGTCAAACAGCGCTTCGAGAAGCTGACCGGCTGCACGTTGGTGGAAGGGTACGGGCTGTCCGAGACATCCCCGGTCGTGTCGGCGAATCCGGTCGTCGGCGCGAATAAGGCCGGGTCGATCGGAATCCCCCTTCCCCGCACGATGGTGGAAATCATCTCGCTCGACGATCGAATCACGCCCGTGCCGCTCGGTCAGCCCGGCGAGCTTTGCGTTTCCGGACCGCAGGTGATGAAAGGCTATTGGAACAAGCCGGAGGAGACCGATTTCGCCATGTTCGGCGGCCGCTTCCATTCAGGCGACATCGCGACCATGGACGAGGATGGCTACATCTTCATCGTCGATCGGCTGAAGGACATCGTCATCGCTTCGGGCTACAAGATCTATCCGCGCAAGGTCGAGGAGGAGATCTACCTTCACCCGGCGGTCGAGGAATGCGTCGCCGGCGGCGTCGCCGACCCCTATCGCGGCGAGACGCTCAAGGTTTGGATCAAGCTCCGCCCCGGGGCCAGCCTGACGGCGGACGAGCTGAGAGAGTTCCTGAAGGACAAGCTGTCGCCGATCGAGATGCCGAAACTGGTCGAATTTCGCGACAAGCCGCTGCCCAAGACTCTCATCGGGAAGCTGTCGCGCAAGGCGCTGATCGACGAGGAAATCGCTAAGAACGCAAAGGCGGCCGCGGCCGCAGGATGACGCGACCCGCTCCAGACGGTCGAGCGGAGCCCACCGCCGCGACGAAATCAGCCGGGGCGAACCGTTGCCGTTACGCGCGGCGCGTCCCATCTTGCGCGATAGCGCCGCCCGTCCCGTCGTTCCTCAGAAGCTGGCAATTGACGCTGCATTGTCGACCCCTGGCTCGTATCCGGAGACAAATTAATCATGCGAACCGCCGTGATAACGCACTTCCGACGTTCTCCGTTCCATTTCGCGAGCAAGGGCGCGCTGACCCGTGTCCGCGCCGACGATCTGGCGGCGCAAGTCATCGCGAAGCTGGTTGCCGATAGCGGGATCGACGCGGCGGACATCGAGGACTTGATTGTCGGCTGCGCCTTTCCCGAGGGCGAGCAGGGCTTCAATCTCGGGCGTATTCTGGGCTTTCTTTCCCACCTGCCGATCTCTGTCGCCGGCACGACCGTCAACCGCTTCTGCGGCTCCTCGATGCAGGCGATCCACATGGCGACCGGTGCCATTGCGGTCGGCGCCGGCGACGCCTTTATCTGCGCCGGGGTGGAGTCGATGACCCATATTCCGATCCCGGGTTACAATCCGCTCCCCAACCCGAAGCTCATGAAGGAGTACCCGCAGGCCTACATCTCGATGGGCGAAACGGCCGAGAATCTCGCGCGCAAATACCAGATTACTCGCGGACAGCAGGAAGAGATGGCGGTCGCCTCGCACAGGAAGGCCGCCGCCGCCCAGGCGGCCGGGAAATTCGATGAGGAGATCGTGCCTATCGATGCCGGCGGCAGCATCGTCAAGGCGGACGGCACCATCCGGCCTGACACCAATGCGGAAGCCCTGGCTGGGCTCAAGCCAGCCTTCGATGTCGCAGGGACGGTCACCGCCGGAACCTCATCCCCCCTGACCGACGGGGCGTCGGCAGTCCTGGTGGTTTCGGAAGAGTATGCCAAAGCGCACGGGCTGAAGCCCTTGGCGCGGATCAAGTCGACGGCGGTCGCGGGCTGTGCGCCAGAGATCATGGGCATCGGCCCGGTCCCGGCGACCCAAAAGGCGCTCGAGCGCGCCGGCATCTCGTTGAAAGACATCGACGTGGTCGAACTCAACGAAGCCTTCGCCGCCCAATCGCTCTCCGTCGTCCATGACCTGGGCATCGACCAATCGAAGATGAATATCGATGGCGGCGCGCTGGCGCTCGGCCACCCGCTGGGCGCTTCCGGCGCCCGGATCACGGGCAAAGCCGCCCAGCTTCTGAAGCGCGAAGGCAAGAGCCTGGCGCTCGCCACGATGTGCATCGGGGGCGGCCAGGGCATCGCCACCGTGCTCGAGGCCGTCTGATGGAGATCAAGAAAGCCGCCGTCATAGGCTCCGGAGTCATGGGCGGCGCGATTGCCGCTCACCTGACCAACGCAGGGATTCCGGTCGTGCTGCTCGACATCGCGTCGAAAGAGGGCGACCGCAGCGCCATCGCCAAGGGCGCGGTCGATCGCATGCTGAAGACCGAGCCCGCGCCTTTCATGAGCCCGCGCAACGCCAAGCTGATCGCGCCGGGCAATCTCGAGGACGATCTGGGCCTGCTCGCCGATGTCGACTGGATCATCGAAGCCATCGTCGAAAACCTCAAGATCAAGCACGATCTCTACGCCAGGCTGGAAGCCGCTCGGAAGCCGGGCTCGATCGTCACCTCCAATACCTCGACGATACCGCTCAAGCTCCTGATCGAAGGACGCTCGGACGCGTTCCGGGCCGATTTCGCGATCACCCATTTCTTCAACCCGCCCCGCTATATGCGTCTGCTCGAACTCGTTTCGGGCAAGGAGACGCGGCAGGAAGTCGTCGAGACGCTGGACGCCTTCTGCGACATCCAGCTGGGCAAGGGCGTGGTGCGCTGCCACGACACGCCGGGCTTCATCGCCAACCGCATCGGCATGATGTGGATGCAGGCCGGGCTGAACGCGGCGATGGACAACGGGCTCACGGTCGAAGAGGCCGACGCGGTCGCGGGCAAGGTGATGGGCTTCCCCTCGACAGGCCTGTTCGGCCTTTTCGACCTGGTCGGCATCGACCTGATGCCGCATGTGTCGGGCAGCATGTCGGCGGTGCTGCCGCCCGACGACGCCTATCGCGGGCAACTCCGCGATGTGCCGCTGATGACCCGGATGATCGAGACCGGCTATACCGGCCGCAAGGGCAAGGGCGGCTTTTATCGCATGACCAAGAAGGGCGCCGAGCGGCTCAAGGAGGCAATCGACCTCCAGACCGGCGAGTATCGCCCGACCCGAACCTCGATCATCCCGAGCCTCGAAGCCGCGCTGGCGGATCGCAAGACCGGTCTCAAGACTCTGCTCTCCGCCGACGACAAAGGCGCTCGCTTCGCCTGGGGCATGCTGGGCCCGACCTTCGCCTACGCCGCCGATTTGGTCGGCGAGATCGCCGACACGCTGGTCGAGGTCGATGCCGCGATGCGCTTCGGCTATGGCTGGAAATTCGGCCCGTTCGAGTTGATGGATCAACTGGGCGCCGATTGGCTCGCCAAACGCTACGCGGCGACGGGCCGGAAGGTCCCGAAGCTGGTCGCGCTCGCGAATGGCCGCTCCTTCTATCGCGTGGAAGGCGGCAAGCTGCAGTTCCTCTCGCTCGAAGGCGAATATCGCGAGGTCGTGCGGCCGAAAGGCGTGCTGCTGCTGCAAGACATCAAGCGCGCCAGCAAGCCGGTCGCCAAGAATGGCTCGGCAAGTCTTTGGGACATCGGCGACGGCGTGCTGTGTCTCGAATTTCACTCCAAGGCCAATTCACTCGATCCCGATATCATGGCGATGATCGGCACCGCGATGTCGACGATCGGCGACGGCAAGGGGAAGTGGAAGGCCCTGGTGGTCGCCAACGACGCCGACAATTTCTCGGTCGGCGCCAATCTGGGGCTCGTGATCTTCGCCATCAATATCGGGCTGTACGATCAGCTCGAGCAGATGATCGGTTTGGGCCAGATGACCTACAAGGCGCTGAAGCATGCGCCCTTCCCGGTCGTCTCCGCACCGGCCGGCCGGGCGCTTGGCGGCGGCTGCGAGATCACGCTGCACAGCGCAGCCGTCCAGGCCCACGCCGAGACCTATATGGGCCTGGTCGAGGTCGGCGTCGGCGTCATCCCGGGCTGGGGCGGCTGCAAGGAGCTGCTGGCCCGCCACATTGCCAATCCGAAGGGGCCGAAAGGACCGATGCCGCCGGTGATCGGTGCCTTCCAAACCATCTCGACCGCCCAAGTCTCGCGCTCGGCGGCGGAAGCCAAGGACCTTTTCTATCTGCGCCCGACCGACGGCATCACGATGAATCGCGACCGGCTGCTGGCCGACGCCAAGGCCCGCGCGCTCGCGCTCGCCAAGGATTACAAGCCGGCGCCCGCCGCCGAATTCCGCCTGCCCGGCCCGAGCGGCAAGGCGGCGCTCGATCTGGCTGTGCACGACTTCGCCAAGCAGGGAAAAGCCACGCCCTATGATGTGGTCGTCGCAAGCGAGCTCGCGAGCGTCGTGACAGGCGGCGATACGGACATCACGCAGGTGCTGAGCGAGGACGATATGAGCAAGCTCGAGCGCCGGGCCTTCGTCGCCCTCTGCAAGCGCGAGGGCACGATCGACCGGATCGAGGCCATGCTCGAGACCGGCAAGCCGCTGCGCAACTGACGGGAAACCCAAGATGGCAACGTATACGGCCCCGCTCGACAATATTCGGTTCGTCATGAACGAGGTGCTGGGCGTCGGCGACACGCTGGCCGCGCTCGGCCTCACCGACGCGACGGCCGACGTGATCGACGCGGTGCTCGAGGAAGCGGCCAAGCTCTGCGAGAACGAGCTGCAGCCGCTCAATCTGTCGGGCGATACCGAAGGCTGCAGCTTCGAGAATGGCGTGGTGCGCACGCCGAAGGGCTTCATCGAAGCCTACAAGACTTTTTGCGAAGGCGGTTGGGTGGGGCTGACCGCCGATCCGCAATATGGCGGCCAGGGCATGCCGCATTTCCTGGGATCCATACTCGACGAAATGGTGTCGTCGGCCAATACCGCCTTCGGCATGTATCCGGGACTCTCGTCCGGCGCCTATCGCGCGATCGAGATGCATGGCAACGACGAGCAGAAACAGCTCTATCTGCCCAAGCTGACCGAGGGCATCTGGTCCGGCACGATGTGCCTGACCGAGCCGCAATGCGGCACCGATCTCGGCCTCATCCGCACCAAGGCCGTTCCCGAGGAGGACGGCAGCTATAAGATCACCGGCACGAAGATCTTCATCTCGGCCGGGGAGCACGATCTCACCGAAAACATCATCCATCTGGTGCTGGCGAAGCTGCCCGACGCACCGCCCGGCACACGCGGCATCAGCCTCTTCATCGTGCCCAAATTCCTTCCCAAGGAAGAGGGCGGCAAGGTGGTCGCGGGCGCGCGCAACGGGATCTTTTGCGGCTCGATCGAGCACAAGATGGGGATCAAGGCTTCAGCCACCTGCGTCATGAATCTGGAAGACGCCAAGGGCTGGCTGGTCGGCGAGCCGCACAAGGGCATGCGGGCCATGTTTACGATGATGAATGCCGCGCGCCTCGGCGTCGCCATCCAGGGGCTGGGGCTGGCGGAGGTCGCGTATCAGAACGCGCTCGGCTATGCCAAGGATCGGCTGCAGGGCCGCAGCCTCACCGGCGACAAGGCCAAGGACAAGCCCGCCGATCCGATCATCGTCCACCCCGATGTCCGCAAGAACCTGCTGACCGTGAAGGCGTTCGTCGAGGGAGCGCGAGCGTTGGGCCTGTGGGTCAGCCTGCAACTGGACATCGAAGCACATGACAGCGATCCCAAGAAGCGCGAGGCGGCCGCCGACCTGCTGGCGCTGATGACGCCGATCGTGAAAGCCTACTTCACCGATGCCGGCTTCGAATCGGCCGTTACGTCCATGCAGGTCTGGGGCGGACACGGCTATATCCATGAGAACGGCGTCGAACAATTCGTCCGTGACGCGCGCATCACGCAGATCTACGAGGGCGCGAACGGCATCCAGGCATTGGACCTGGTCGGCCGCAAGCTGCCAGCCAATATGGGCCGCTCTCTTCGTCGCTTCTTCCACCCCGTTCTGGCCTTCATCGAGGAGAACAAGGCCGACGCGGAGTTGGCGGAGCTTCTGGTGCCGTTCGGCAAGGCCGTCGGCAAGCTGCAGCAAGCAACCGGCTTCATCGCCCAGAAAGGTCTTGCCAATCCCGACGAAGCGGGTGCGGCATCGACGAGCTATCTGCGGATGTTCGCGCTGGTGGCGCTGGGATATATGTGGCTCCGTATGGCGAAAGTGGCGAAAGCGAAGCTCGGCGAAGCCAACGGCAAGGCAGCTTTCTACGGCTCGAAAATCAAGACCGCGCGCTTCTTCGTAACCAAGATCCTGCCAGAGACCGAGCAGCATTTCCGCGCCATCATGGCGGGATCGAAGCCGCTCATGGATGTCGCGGTCGAGGAATTCTGACCGGCTTGTCAGCGCGCGCGGATTGAGGAAGGCTCACAAGGCCGCTTGAACCCGGAGCGCCCTTGTCAGACCTACAACGATCCATGCCCCACCCCGGTCGCGCTTACGCCAAAATCGTGGCGGTTGCGGCAGTGCTCGGAATCATTCTGGGCGCGCTCATCACCTTCGTCGACCGCGAGAGCCTCAACGATCTGCGCCATCATCTCACGCTGGCTCTGGTGCTGGCGATCGTGGTCATCATCAACCTGACCTCGTTCCTGCTCTTCGGCCTCTTCTGGATCATCTATCGCTGGATCAAGCGCGACTTGGAGCCGGAGCGGGAAGATCCTTAGAGCGAGGTGGAATCGGGTCGATCAGGCCGTGATTGCGAGGAGCGTCAGCGATGAAGCGATCCGTGCTTGCGGGGCCATCGTTGCTTTGCTCCACTCGCAATGAGCCTCATCCCCGCTTCATATATTTCTCGATCTCGCTCGCCATCTTCTCGGAGTCCATGTCGCTCGGGAAGACGGTGAGGAACTTGCCGGCGGGGTCGAGGAGATAGACGAACGAGGAGTGGTTCATCAGATAGGTCTTGGCATCCGGTCCATCGGCCTTGGCATAATAGACCTTGTACTCCTTCGCGATCCGGGCGATCTGCTCGGGTGTACCGGTGAGGCCGACCAGCCGCTTGTGGAATGACGGGACATAGCCGGCGAGCTGCTTCACCGTATCGCGCGCCGGGTCGACCGTGACGAAGATCGGCTGGACCTTGTCTCCGTCCTTGCCCATATCGTCGATCGCGCCCGCCATCACCTGCAGTTCGGTCGGACAGGCGTCGGGGCAGAAGGTGTAGCCGAAATAGATCAGCCGGTAAGAGCCGTCATAAGTCTTGTCGGTGACTTGCCGGCCGGTCTGGTCGACGAGCGTGAAAGGGCCGCCGATGTCCGGCGCGGAAATATCGCGCGGGCCGCTTTTGACGACGTTCCAGGCGACGATCACGGCAATCGCCGCGGCGACCATCATCCCGATCATCAGGCCGAGAAGCGGCCCGTTCGATCTTTGCGACTTTGAAGGCATGGAGGGGGATATACGACCGCGCGCCCTGCAACGCCACTGCGACCCGGTGTCAGCCTAGGTGCCGCAGATCCAGACCACGTCGCCATCGGCCTCCGGCGCGAAGGGCGGCAGCCCAGGCTCGAGACGATGAGGCCGATAGCCCAGGTCCGAGAGGAAACGCCACAGCGCCGGGCGCGAATCCTCGGCGCGGGAGAGATAGGCGTCGACCGCTTCCAGCACCAGCGCAGGCTTCAAGGTCGCGAGCGTATGGCGGGCGCCGGCAAGCATGCGCAACTCCCAGCCCTCGATGTCGGCCTTGATGAGATGGAGCCGCGTGATGCGGTGCCGCTCCACATAACGATCGATCGTGTCGACTTCGACCTCGTGCCGAAACGAACGCCCTTCGCCGGCGAACCCGAGATGGCTGAGCCCGAAACCGTAGCTGCCGGAGCGCTTGATCGGCGTCGTGAGCGTGAGGGTGCCGGGCTCGGCGCCGAGCGCAATCGGCTCGACCGTGATCCGGCCGCGTCCACGCAGCTTTACCGCCGGCCGCAGAATCGACAGCGCATAGGCGCCGGGCTCGAAGGCATAGACGCGTCCGCGTGGCGCCATGCGAGCGAACAGCTTCGCCATCTGGCCGGCATGGGCACCGACATCGAAGACGATGCCATCCTCGGGCAGAACGGGCCTGAGAATCGGGATCAGCTCCTTATGGTGCTGCTTGGCGACGGCCTTGAAGAGATGGGCCATGCGCGTGAAGCGCGCCCTGCCTTCGAGGCGCAAACCTCCGGATGGCATTCGATCGTCCCGAACTTCGTACGAAAGAAGCGCAATGTAGACGCAAAATGGGGTGCGGCAAAGTTCCCCCATTGTTCTTTGTTGAAACCCAGGGCATATATACGCTCGTCGGATGAACGCCGGTCCCCACCCACAACCAGACGTCCGAGGGCCTTCTTCTGGGGTAGTCACATGCCGATTTTCGGAATTTCAATTCTGTTTCAGATCCTTTGCATTGTTCACATCTTCCGGACCGGCCGGGATCGCATCTGGATCTATGTCGTGATCTTCCTGCCGGCGGCCGGCATCCTGGCCTATCTGCTGGTCGAGATACTCCCCTCGCTGTTTCGCGGGCGGACGGCCAGCCGACTTTCGGGTGAGATCCGCAGAACGGTCGACCCCGGCGGCGATATCCGCGCCCGGCGCCGCGCGCTCGAAGTCGCCGACACGACCGAGAATCGCCGCCGGCTGGGCGAGGCCTTGTTGGACGCTGGTCAGTATGACGAGGCCGCCGACCTCTATGAGCGCACGCTCGTCGGCATCCATCGTGACGATCCGGCCTTGCTGTTCGGCCTCGCGCGCGCCCGCGCCGGCCAGAGGGACTACGCCGCCTGTCTGCAATCGCTCGACGAACTCGCGCGGGACCAGCGCGGAGACGAGCCGATCGAGCGGCGGCTCTTCCGAGCAATCTGCCTCGAACATCTCGGCCGTTCGGACGAAGCACGCGCGCAGTACGCCGCGATCGCCGACCGTTATCCCGGCGAGGAGGCGCGCTACCGCTATGCCGTCTCGCTCGCCGCCGCAGGACGCATCGAAGAGGCGCGGCAGCTCTATGAAGAGATTCTCCGCCGCGCCAAGCTCGCGCCCAACCATTACCGCCGGGCGCAGCAGCCCTGGATCGATCAGGCCAGGCGGGCGCTCGCGGCAACGGCGAGCTGAACTTCGGCTTCTAAAGCACGCCCAGCATCGAGCCGACCAGCGGGTGGCGGACGATGTCGTGCTCTTCCAACCGCACCACCGCGATGCCCGGTATCGTTTCGAGCCTACGCGCGATATCCGACAGACCCGAGAGCCCGTCCAAGAGGTCCGTCTGCTCGGGATCGCCGGTGATCACCATGGTCGAGTGCCAACCTAGCCGGGTCAGCAGCATCTTCATCTGCGCGTACGTGCAGTTCTGCGCCTCGTCGATGACGACGAAAGCGTTGTTCAGCGTACGGCCGCGCATATAGCCGATCGGCGCGATCTCGATTTCGCCCTCGGCGATCAGCGCGCGGAGCCGTTTGCCGCCGAGGCGGTCGGTCAGGCAGTCGAAGAGCGGCCGGAGATAGGGCGCCATCTTCTCCAGCATGTCGCCGGGCAGATAGCCCAGACTCTCCCCCGCTTCGATCGCCGGACGCGACAGCACGATCCGCTCGATCCGGCCGGCCTCGAGAGCCTCAACCGCGGCGGCGACGGCGAGGTAGGTCTTGCCGGTTCCGGCTGGGCCGATCGCAAGCGTCAGGGAGTGGTCGGCGATGGCTTGGAGCAGCCGCTGCTGGTTGGGGCTGCGCGGCTTGACCTTCCGGACGTAGCTTTGATCCCGGCGGTCATCGAGCGGGTCCCACCCTCCGCCGAACAGCGGCTGAACCTTGCCATGTTCGGCGCTTTCGGCATGAGCGGCAGCAAGGGCACGGGACGAGCGCTTTGCCATAACGGGACCCTTTCTAGGCTGGGGGATGATCGCGTGCTCGGGCCAAACCCGCCGGGCACAAAAAAACCCCGCACGAGCGGGGTGGGAGAAAAGGGGCTAAAAGATGCGAGAACGCTCAGCTGTCCGGGCGGCGCCGGCAAGTGCCATGGCGATGGAAGTGGCCCGCCGAGAGGAATGATACGAGTCCTCGCTGCTAGGGAAACCAATTGCGAAATCACTCTATACCATATCTAGCGGATTGTCAGGCATTTTGTGGCTGGGAGGCGTTTTAACGCAACGACTTGCGGGGCGATGCTCGATGAGCAACTCAAAATGGCCGGGAGCGGCCAATTCGGACACCGATTCGGAAAGCGGCGATCCGGGCGAGAGTCGTCGCCGTTCCCTGTTTGCCCTCGACGCCATGCTGAAGCGCGGCCTGATCAGTCGCGAAGAATATGAGACGCGGCGGCGCGCGATCGAATCCGAGGAGCGCGAGGCTTAGCCTCTCAGGCGCCGGCCGGGTCCTGGCGCGACACCATCCCATTCAGGAAGTCCCAGCCGGGATCGGTCGGCTCGCGCGGAAGATCATCGTCGATGTGGACCCAGGGGATCTGGCTCTCGACGCCGTAATGGCGCTCGGGCCTCACCTCGACCGGATGATCGAAGCTGCCGATCGTGAGCGACAGGCGCGGCGAACTCTTCGCCGAATAGAAAAGCGGCGTACCGCAATCGCGGCAGAAGCCGCGATCGACCGCGCTCGATGATTCGAAGATCGCGGGCTCGCCCTTCGTCCATTCGAGATGGTCCTTCAACACGGAGGCCAAAGCCGCGAAGAGATTGCCGACCGCGCGCTGGCACATGCGGCAATGGCAGTAATGCACGTTGAACGGCCGCATGGTGACGCGATAGCGCACCTTCCCGCATTGGCATCCGCCTGTCAGCTCGGCGTCGATAATTTCGGGATTGTCGCGGTCGGTCATGCGAATGCCTCTTTCCGTTCAGGCTTACAATCGCCGGCGGATCGGCGATCATGGATCGGTAAACGTCTCATGGGAGGAAGAGATGCTGCTCGATTTGACGCCAGACCAGGTCCTTACCACGACACGCTCGGTGCGCAAGCGCCTCGACCTCACCCGCAAGGTCCCGCGTGCGCTGATCGAGGAGTGTTTGGAAATCGCCTTCCAAGCCCCCAACGGCTCGAACATGAACACCTGGCAATGGGTGGTGGTCGACGATCCGGCTCTGCTCGCCGGTATCAGCAAGATCTATGACGCGTCTCTCGACGATTTCCTCCAGACCGCGCACGGCCAGGGCTACGTAAAGGAGATCGCCGAGCTCGTCGCCGCGGACAAAACCGGCGCGGAGGGCCCTGCGCGGCAAAAGATGTCGGAGTCGGTCGCCTATCTCCGCCAAAACATGGCGAAGGTGCCGGCGGTCGTCATACCGATGTTTCTCGGCCGGCCCGACCAGATGACGCTCTTTCGCCAGGCGAGCTCCTGGGGCTCGGTGCTGCCCGCCGTCTGGAGCCTGTTCCTGGCGCTCCGCGTGCGCGGGCTCGGCAGCGCATGGACGACGGCCCACTTATTGCGCGAGCGCGAGATGGCCGAGCTGCTCGATATCCCGATCGCGGAATACACCCAGGTCGGCCTCTTCCCGATCGCCTATACGATCGGCACCGACTTCCACAAGGCCGGGCGCAAGCCGGTCAGCGAGGTAGTGAGCTGGAATAGGTTCGGGAAACGGTAGCGAACCCCTACTCGAACGCCTCGTCCCAGGTGCCCTCGGTCGACGCCTTCGAATATTCGGTCGCGCGGCTTTCGAAGAAATTGGCGTGCTCGACGCCGTTCAGCATCGCATCCATCCACGGGAGCGGATTGGCCGGGATGCGATAGATCGGCTGTAGACCGAGCTGCGACAGGCGGCGATCGGCGATGTAGCGGATATAGGTCTTGACGTCTTCGCTCGTCAGTCCTTGCACGCCGCCCTGCTCGAAGGCGAGATCGATGAAGGCATCTTCGTGCGTGACGATGGTCTCGCACGCTTTGTAGATCTCGCGCTGCAGCTCCGTCGTCCAGATGTCGTGATTCTCTTCGATGAAAGCGCGGAAAAGCTTGATGATCGACAGCGTGTGCAGCGTCTCGTCGCGCACGCTCCAGGAGATGATTTGCCCCATCCCCTTCATCTTGTTGAAGCGTGGGAAGTTCATCAGGATCGCGAAGGATGCGAAGAGCTGCAGTCCTTCGGTGAAGGCGCCGAAGACGGCGAGCGTCAGCGCGATATTCTCGCGCGATTCGACATTGAAGCCCTGCATGTAATCGTACTTATCCTTCATCGCCTTGTAGCGCATGAAGGCCGAGTACTCGGTCTCGGGCATGCCGATCGTGTCGAGCAGATGGCTGTACGCCGCGATATGCACCGTCTCGATGTTCGAGAAAGCGGCCAGCATCATCCTTACTTCGGTCGGCTGAAACACCCGCGAATAGTGCTTCATGTAGCAATTGTTCACCTCGACGTCCGCCTGCGTGAAGAAGCGGAAGATCTGGGAGAGCAGATTGCGTTCGGCATCGTTGAGCTTGTTGCGCCAATCCTTCACGTCGTCGGCAAGCGGCACCTCCTCCGGCAGCCAGTGAATGCGCTGCTGGGTCATCCAAGCCTCATAGGCCCAAGGATAGCTGAAGGGCTTGTAGACGTGGTTGGGGGTGAGAAGATTGGCCATCGGACGACTTTCGCGAAAGGATCAGTGCAGCGGGAAGAGATAAGGCTCGGCGGGGCGATCCTTGGGCGCGACGGCCGCTTCGTCGGAGGAAGAGCCGGCGATCATCGGCTCCTCGCGGAAGATGTCCGGAAACTCCTCCACCACGTCGCCCTCGCCATTCTCCACCAGAAACCGGAGCGCCCGCTCGCGAGTCATTTCGGTAACGGGACGCACGCCCCTGTCTCCGACAACGGCCTCCAGATAGGCAAAGCGCCGATCTTTGGTGAGCACCAAGTAACGGACCGTCATCGTTTCCGGACTGACGTTCCGATAGAGGCACACGCAGGCCACCAGCGCATGCCACTTGGCGCCTAGCTTGAATCGGAGATTGGTCGGAAGCTCGCCCATCGTCGTCACTGACATGACAGGCATTCCTCGTAGTTCGCCCCGGCCGAGGATTCCGTGGCCGGCAACGTCGAGCCGAGTCGCGACCGTGCGTCGGCGGCCTGAATGATCTCGGACGAGGGCGCCGGCGTGGCGACCGCCGCCTCGGCGCGCTGGATCGACATCGAGCGGCAGTAATAGAGAGACTTCACGCCCTTCTTCCATGCCTGAAAGTGGATCTGGTGCAGATCACGCTTGTGCACGTTGGCGGGAATGAAGACGTTCAGCGATTGCGACTGGCAGATGAACGGCGTGCGATCGGCCGCCAATTCGATCACCCAACGCTGGTCGAGCTCGAAGGCCGTCTTGAATACGGCCTTCTCTTGTTCGTTCAGCACGTCGAGATGCTGCACCGAGCCGCCATTCATCACGATCGACGACCAAGTCTCCTCGTCGTTCTTGCCGCGCTCGGCCAAGAGCGCTTGCAGATGCGGGTTCCTGACCGGAAACGAGCCCGAGAGCGTCTTGTGCGTATAGGCGTTGCTGGGCAAGGGCTCGATGCCAGGCGAGGTGCCGCCGCAGATGATCGAGATCGACGCCGTCGGCGCGATCGCGATCTTGTTCGAGAAGCGCTCCATGATGCCGTAGTCGGACGCGTCGGGACAGGCGCCGCGCTCAAAGGCCAGCTTTTGCGAAGCGGCGTCGGCTTGGCGCTTGACATGCTGGAACATGCGCCGGTTCCACACCTTGGCCATCACGCTCTCGAAGGGAACGCCCATGCCCTGAAGGAAGGAGTGGAAGCCCATGACGCCCAGCCCGACGGATCGCTCGCGCTCCGCCGAGTAGCGTGCGCGGGACATCGAATCCGGCGCCTTGTCGATGAAGTCGCTGAGCACGTTATCGAGGAAGCGCAGCGTGTCCTCGATGAAGGTCGGATGATCCTGCCATTCGAGGAACTTCTCGAGATTGAGCGACGAGAGACAGCAAACCGCCGTCCGCTCCTGGCCGTAGGAATCCGTGCCGGTCGGCAGCGTAATCTCGCTGCAGAGATTCGACATCTTCACGCGCAGGCCCGCGAGCTTTTGATGCTCGGGAATGGCGCGGTTCACGTGGTCGATGAAGATGAGATAGGGTTCGCCGGTCTCGATCCGGGCGGTCAGGATACGGATCCACAAAGCACGGGCCGAGACGCGGCGGATCACCGCCCCGTTCTTGGGGCTGGTCAGCGCCCAGTCCTCGTCGTTCTCGACCGCGCGCATGAAGGCGTCGGGAATGGTGATACCGTGATGGAGATTGAGCGCCTTGCGATTGGGGTCGCCGCCGGTGGGCCGGCGCAACTCGACGAATTCCTCGATCTCGGGGTGGCTGATCGGCAGATAGACCGCCGCCGAGCCGCGGCGGAGCGATCCCTGACTGATCGCGAGGGTCAGCGAATCCTGGACGCGGATGAAGGGGACGATCCCGCTGGTTTTGCCGTTGCGCCCGACGCGCTCGCCGATCGACCGGAGATTGCCCCAATAGCTGCCGATGCCGCCGCCCCGCGCCGCCAACCAGACATTCTCGTTCCAGAGATCGACGATGCCATTCAGGCTGTCCGACGATTCGTTGAGGAAACAGGAGATCGGCAATCCGCGATCGGTGCCTCCGTTCGACAGAATCGGAGTCGACGGCATGAACCACAGCTTCGAGATGTAATCATACAGGCGCTGCGCATGGGCGGAGTCGTCGCCGTAACGGACCGCGACGCGCGCGAAGAGGTCCTGGAAAGTCTCGTCCGGCAACAAGTAGCGGTCGGCGAGAGTCTCTTTTCCAAAATCCGTCAACAGATCATCGCGCGATGGATCCGTCTTGAGACGCGTGCCGTTTTCTACCTGAACCAGATCGAACACCGTCACGCCTCCTGACTTGTCCACCGTTGTGGGCAAAGTGGGATGTGGATAACTTTCCATCACCACAATGACCCACAACAGATTGTTATCTTGGGCATGAACCGTACCATATCTGGATCACCTGTCCAGGACATTTTCTCCGATGAAAACCCGTCCATCTCACCTCTTCACCATCGGCCATTCGACCCGCAGCGCTGAGGAATTCGTAGCCCTCCTGAAGGCCCATAGCGTCGAAACCCTAGTCGATGTGCGGGCGTTTCCGGGCTCCCGGCGCAACCCGCAATTCGGCAAGGACGCGCTCAGCCAAACGCTCGCCGCCGCCGGCATTCGCTACATACATATGGTGTCTCTGGGCGGCCGCCGCACGCTGCCCAAAGGGGTTAAGCCCGATTCGCGATGGCGCAATCCGGGCTTTGCCGCCTATGCCCACTACGCCACGACCGAGCCGTTCCGGAGCGCGCTCCACGAATTGGAGGCGCTCGCACAGCGCGAATCGGTCGCCATCATGTGCGCCGAGGCGCTCTGGTGGCAGTGCCACAGGCAGATCATCGCCGAGGAGCTGGTAAAGGATGGCTTCGCCGTCATCCATATCATGAGCCCGGGTCACGACCAGGCCGCTAAGCGCGAACCCGAATTGCCGTTGTAGATCGCCGTTGCCGTCGAGGCCGCGCTTCCGTAATGACGCCCCATGACCCGACCGCGACTCCTCGTCGTCAGCCCGCGTTTCCTGTTCCCGATGGACCAGGGGGGCAAGATCCGTACCGCCAACATACTGAAACGGATGAAGGGCGGTGCCTTCGAGCTGGTGCTCGCCTCCCCCGCCCCACCCGACGCCGACGCCTATGAAGTGGATATTGCTACGGTATGCGATCGCTTCGTCTCCTGGCCGGAGCCAAGGGCGTCGCAATTCCGCCGAGTCCGCGCGCTGCTTGATTCGATTCCCGTCGCCGCCGCGACCGATCGTTCCCCGGCCGGCCGCAGCGCCATCACCGACCTCCTGGCCGAAAAGCCCGCGGTGGCGCTGGTGGATTTTCCGCATGCCGCGGTGCTCCTCCCCGACCGGATCGATTCGGCTTCCGTCATCTTCACCCACAATGTCGAGGCGGAGATCTTCGCCCGCCACGCCGACGTGGCACGCGGTCCAATGCGGCTGGTATGGCGCGATCAGACGCGCAAGATGCGGGCTTTCGAAGGAACGACGCTGCGGCGCTTCGATTCCGTGATCGCGGTTTCCGCGCGCGACGCCAAGGCGCTCGTCGAGCTCTACGGCCTGACGCGGGTCGAAACGATCGATACGGGCGTCGATCTCGAATTCTACGCCTTTCAGCCGCCGGAAGATGCGCCGAACACCGGCGCGGACGGCGGCACGATCGTTTTCACGGGCGCCATGGATTGGCGCGCCAACATCGACGGCATCGCCTTCCTGATGGACGAAGTCTGGCCGCTGGTTTTGAAGGCGCGGCCGCAAGCCAAGGCGGTGATCGTCGGCCGCAACCCGCCCGAGGATCTGGTCGCGCGCGCCCGCGACCGCGGGCTGGCGTGGCGCTTCACCGGATTTGTCGACGACATTCGACCCTATGTCGCCCAAGGGAATGTCTACGTCATCCCGCTCAGGGTCGGCAGCGGCACCAGGATCAAGGCATTCGAGGCGATGGCGATGGGCCGTCCGGTCGTGTCGACCACGATCGGGGTCGAGGGACTCGACGTGGCACATGAGCGCCATTATCTGGCCGCCGACGACGCCGCCGATTTCGCCGCCGCGATCCTGAGACTTCTGGACGATCCTTCGCTTCGCGACCGGCTGGCGCGGGCCGCGCGCGACCGGGTCGAAGAGCGCTTCTCCTGGTCCCATGTGGCGCGGCAGTTCGAAAAGATCTGCCTTCGGGCATTGGATCTGCATCGACGCTGAGCCTCGGAGCCACGACAGAGGCGGGAAACTTTGGCTCAGCTATTCGAACGAATCAAGAACTTTATGCGATTTACGGCTCGCCTGCCTCGAATCGCTCGCGCCGCTCGCGGCGGCGTGCTCTTCGGGCGTCCCGCGTCGCCATCCAATATCGGCTGCGGGCGAGTCGGCGTTGCGGCCCGCCGCTTTGGAAGTCGAGATAGCGAAGCCCGGCCCAGAGCGGCACCACGCCGAAGATTTCCAGCTTGACTAAATCGAGGAGCGTTCCGCGGACGGTTGGAACGGTGATCGCCGCCTCTTCGGATTCGAGCTCATCCCGCACCTTCATATCGAAGCAGACCCGGTCCGGCAGCGGGGCAATCTTCGCCGGGGCGTCCACGGGATTGACCGTCTGGACGTCCTCGGCGGTCGCTTGCGCGTCTTTGGACACCTCGGATTCGGGCGGAGCCGGAGACGTGTTGGAGTCCGCGCTGGCCTCCTCCGTCGCCTTTCGAGCCGCTGTCAGCTGCTGCGCGCAAGCCGCGTCGAGCTTTGCAATGTGGGAACGAACCGCGTCCAACCGCAAGGCGGCGTCGCTCGACACGAAGGCAACGCCGATGCCAAACGCCGCCAGAATGGCCAATCCGATCGCAACCCGATCGGCCCAGATCACGGCCGGGAACTCGCAAAAGCTGTAAAAGCGGCAGTCGATTTCATTTCAAATATTGCTTTGTCGAAAATCGATTCGGGCCTCAGCCGGGCGCGAGCCAGATGGCGTTCGAGGCGATCGTCCGGTAGACCGCGCTATTCGGATCCCAACGCAAATGGATCATGACCCTGTCGCCCCGATCGACCCGATCGTGCCAGTCATCCCGGTCCGGCTCCGCCTCCGGCGTGCGACGGGATTTGTGCAGCTTCACTGTCACGGCGCCGCCGAACCGACTCCAGTAGCGGCTGGCAAGGGACCCCCGAAATTCGCCCTTGATGACCTGTTCGAACCGCAGATGAGCAATCGTGCCATCCGGCGTACGGTCCAGCTTGATGACCCGCGCCAAGCCCGCGAGCTCGGCATTGGCAAGCAGTTCTTCCGGTGAAAGCTGCGACATTGCTTCTCTGTCCGGAAAGTCCAGTTCCGGAGTGCTCTAGATTTGCACCGCGAGTGTGCCTAACGCAAGAGTTACAAAGTTAATTTCATCGTGATGCCGAGATCAGCAGCTCCTGCGGCACGCGGACCGAGGGATTGTTGGTGCGCCATCGAACCGGGCCCGCGAGCGCGAAGTTAGAGCCGGCCCGTAACAATTCCTCGAACAGGATCCGCACCTCCAGCCGGGCCAATGCCGCCCCCAGGCAGAAATGAGCGCCGCCGCCGAAGGTGAGCAGCGCCGACGCATCGCGGCCGACTAGAAATCGGTCCGGCTCGTCGAATTTACGCGGGTCGCGGTTGGCGGCGGCGAGCGAAAGGAAAAGGTCGCTCCCGGCCGGGATGCGGACGCCGCCCAGATCGAACGTCACTCGCGTCCGCCTCGTGGTCGACGGCGCCGAGGGGCAATAGCGGAGCGATTCGTCGACGGCGCCTGGAATCAGCGCCGGCTCCGACCGCACGCGCATCATCTCGCTCGGATTCTCCAACAGCGCGTAGAACGTGTTGGCGATCAGTCCGGCGGTCGTGTCGATCGCCGCCGTCACGATAAGGACCGAATTCGCCATAACCTCGGCTTCCGTCAGGCGACGGCCTGCCTTGTCTTCCATGCGCAGCTGGTCGATCACGCCGCCGAGCGGCTGGTTGCCGGAGGACTGAAGCTTTTTGTGGAAATACGGCGCCAGTCCCTGCACCGCCGCGAACGCATCGGCCTCGCTCGCGGCGGCGCCTTTGAAAAGCGGCTCGACCTCGGCCGACCATTCGGCGGGATCGATCGCGAAGAGCCGTCGGACGACTTCGGAGGGAAGCCGCGTCGAAACCAGGTCGACGAAATCGGCGGACCCTTCCTTCACAGCGGCGACGAAGGACCCGACGAGCGCACGGGCCACGCCGCGGACCGCCGGCTCGAGATCGGCGACCGCCTTTGGCGCGAACAATCGGCTCACCAGGCCGCGCGCCAGCCTGTGCTCCTCGCCATTGAGCGACATGAGCCAGTTCCGCACCACGGTCTCGACCGGACCGCCGGCGCCGCCGAACGATTCGGACACGCCGCCGCCGGCCTCCAGCTCAGGGTTCCGGAGCGCGGCGTTCACCAGCTCCCAGCGCGAGACAAGAAACACGCCCTCGCCCGCATCATGAACGGGCGACTGCTCGCGGATCGCATTCCAGACCGCAAAATAGTCGGGCCTGGCGCCAAGCTCGAGGATCCGCCATCCCCCGGGGATCGCTGGAAGCTCGCTCATGTCAGTAGGCGCATTCCTCGAAGGCGGGTTCGACCGAACGGCCCCAGGCGCGGTCGTAAAGCGCCAGCAACTGCTCGGCGCGGGTGCGGCCGGTCTCGACAATGTGGTCGAGCGGATCGAGAAAGCGGGTTTCATCCGCACCGTGCAGATCCTTCCGGGCGCGGGCCTTGAGACCGGCGCGCGCCATGGCCAGCATGTCGCGCGCCACATCGCGCGCGTTGCGGCCGCGGACAGTCGCGCGGAGTCCCTTTGCGGCCACCTGGGCCTTAAGCTCGGCGCGATCCTCCCGGCTCCAGCTGCGCACGAGGTCCCAGGCGGCATCGAGCGCCGCGCCATCATAGAAGATGCCGGCCCAAAGCGCCGGTAGGGCGGTGATATGCGCGGCCGGACCGCCATCGGCGCCACGCATCTCCAAGAACCGCTTGAGTCTGACCTCCGGAAAAATCGTCGTCAGGTGATCCGCCCAATCGGACATGGTCGGCAGCTCGCCGGGCAATCCGGGCAGCCGGCCCTCCGCGAAGGCGCGGAAGGACTGCCCCGACACGTCGATGTAGCGCCCCTCGCGCATCACGAAATACATCGGCACATCGAGCGCGTAGTCGACATAGCGCTCGAAGCCGAAGCCTTCCTCGAACACGAAGGGCAGGTCCCCCGTGCGGTCGGGATCGGTGTCGGTCCAGACATGCGCCCGGCTGGAGAGAAAGCCGTTGGGCTTGCCTTCGGTGAAAGGCGAGTTGGCGAAGAGCGCCGTCGCGATCGGCTGAAGCGCCAACGACACCCGGAATTTCTTCACCATGTCGGCTTCGGAGCCGAAATCCAGATTGGCCTGGATGGTGCAGGTGCGGAGCATCATGTCGTGGCCGAGTTGCCCGCGCTTGGCCATATAAGGCCGCATGATCGCGTAGCGCCCCTTGGGCATCCAATGGGCGTCCTCGCGTCGAAGCGTCGGGTGAAAGCCCAAACCCAGCATCCCTATGCCCAGCGGACTGCCGATCTCGCGAACTTGCCTGAGATGCTCGACGGTTTCGAAGTGGGTCTCATGGAGCGTCTCCCGGGGAGCGCCCGAAAGCTCGAACTGGCCGCCCGGCTCCAGCGAGATGTTGCTGCCGCCTTGGGAAAGGCCGATCAGCTTGTCGCCCTCATGCACGCCGACCCAGCCGAACCGTTTCAAACCGTCTAGCAGCGCGCGGATTCCATCCCGCCCTTCATAGGGGATGGATCCGTGACTCTCGCGCCGGAACGGAAATTTCTCATGCTCGGTGCCGACCCGCCATTGGACAGCGGGCTTGCACCCCGCCTCCAGGAAGGCGACGAGCTGACGCTTCTCGGTGACGATCTCGCCGCCCGCATGGGAAGGTACCGACATCCACTCGCCTCGGCTGGCTTGCTTAAAGCCCGATCACGGGCCGGAGCCCCTAAATCTAGGCCTCGAATTCGTTTCGAAAAGGCGGCCTCGACTCCGCCTGGGCTGAATCGCCGGCCAGCGCCTGCCAGCAGGCGAGCGCAGCGATCGCGGCCGTCTCGGCCCTCAGCAGCCTCGGGCCCAAGCCCACGGCCACAGCAAAGGGAAGTTTGCGCACCCGGTCAAGCTCGGCCGGGTCGAAGCCCCCCTCCGGTCCGATGAGAAAACCCGCCGGCCGGCCGATTCCTGCGCGCGCCGCCTCGGCAATCGGAATGGCCGCGCCGGCCTCCGCGCAAACGAGCAGGGTTCGGCCGGTCGGCCACGAAGCGATGAGCCTCTCGAAGGCGGCCGGCGCGCGGATCTCGGGCACGTCCAGCCGCTCCGTCTGCTCAGCCGCCTCGACGGCGATGGCCGCGAGCCGCTCAGTGTTGACCCGCCGCGCCTCCGCCCGGCGCGTCATCACCGGCAGGAGCGCCGAGCAACCGAGCTCGGTGGCCTTCTCGACCAGCATGTCGATGCGCGCTCGCTTGATCGGTGCAAAGGCGAGCCAGAGGTCGGGCCCCGGCGCCTGCGGCCGCCGCTGCCGGTCGAGGGCGACGACCGCTCCCTTCTTGCCGAGTTCGGCGATTCGTCCCAGCCATTCGCCGTCGCGTCCGTTGAATAGCCCGACTTCATCGTTGAGCCCACGCCGCAGCACGTTTTTCAGGTAATGCGTCCGGCCGCCATCGAGGGCGACGGACAGGCCTGACCCGAGTGCCCCCTGTACATAAAGGCGGGGGATCATGGCGCGATGTCACAAGACCGGCGCCCATCCCGCGCCTCGGGGGGACCTGGCGCCCAGCGCAGCGCGATCGCGTGCTGAAAGGCTTCGTCGAAAAAGAGCGCTACATCGACCATCGCGCTATATGGCCGGAGCGACGCATGCCCCGCAAGCGGAGCTCAGGCGCGGATGCCGTCCAACGCCGACGCGATTCGCATGGGCGCCCGCGGCCGCTGATACATGCGTTCGAGATAGTCCCCGAGGCGCGGGCAATCGTCGAGCAATCCGATCTCGTTGGCCCAATCGAGCGTATAGGCGAGCACGAAGTCCGCCGCCGAGACCCGGTCGCCGACGACGAATTCCCGGCTTTCCATATGGTCTTCGGCCACTCGCGCCATCTGCGCAAAGTCGGCGCGCGCCAACGGGACCTCGGCCGGCAGGCGTTTCGCCGCCGGATAAAGCGCGGTGTGCTTGGCAATCCGCCAGAGCGGCTGCTCGAGTTCGGTAGCGGCGAACATCAACCATCGGTACATCTGCGCCCGCTCCGCCGGATCGGCCGGGGCAAACCCCCGCTCGGGATATTTCTCGGCGAGATAGAGCACGATTGCGACCGACTCGGTCAGGATGACATCGCCATCCACCAACGCCGGCACCTTGCCGGCGGGATTGAGATCCAAAAACCATTTCGCGTGGTTTTCGCCGGCGAGCAGGTTGACCGTCACCGCTTCGAACGGAACCTCGAGCTCCTGCAACATCCAGCGCGCTCGGATCGAGCGCGTCGGCGCAAATTCGTAAAGCGTCATCATTGGCGACCTTCCCCCAATTTCATATGGGTCCGCCGCAGACGAGCCTCAATCGGCCGCGCCGATCCCTGCGCGAACACGCGCGCGCAAGCCGCGGCATCGGCGGCCGGCGAAGGCGGACGCGGCGGAGCGGCGGGCAACACCCCTCTGGCCAACGCATCGCAGCCGTCGCCGTCGGGCACGTCGGCCTGCGGCTCGCAATTCGGCGAGTCTTTGGGGCAGTGAAGGCGCACATGGAAATGATCGTCATGCTTGGGCCAGGGCAGCAGCCGTCGCAGCCAATCGGTGCCGAAATAATTGGCGTCGGCCTTGCCACGGCATAGCGCGAGCTTGATCGCCGGGTCGACATAGATCCGATCGACTCGCGGGTCGGAGAGCGCGAAGCGGAGCAGCGTCATCTGATCCCGTCCGAAGCGCGTCGGGTCGATCTGCGCATGGCCGGCCTCGACCATAGGGCGCGGGTCGGGCGCGGCTTGGTGAGCCGCCGTCGGGGAATAATGCGGCCCAAAGGTGAACCAGAGATCGGCGTCGAGCCCGGTCTGGTGGCTGTGATGCGCCGAATCCGGCATGGGCCCGCCCCGCGGCAGCGCCATGTCCCCGACATAGAGCAGCGGCAAGCCCGCAGCCTGCGCCCGCCGGGCCAGGCCTTGAAGAAAATCGATCATGTCCGGATGGCCGAAATAGCGGTTGCGCTCAGGCCGCGCGACCTCATAGCCGGGACCAGAGAGCGGCAGCGCCTCGCCGCCGGCAAGGCAACCATGGTCGACCGCCCCGATCGCCTGCGCCCTTTGATGCGACTGCGCCTGCTCCGCCAACGCCCGGGGCGCGCCCGCAGCCATCAGGACAAGTGCCCCGACAAGGCCGAGACCGGCCGACATGCGCAGTCGAAAGGCGGCGGCTGAAGCCATCGGGCACCAAACGCTCTCGGCTGGGCCGAGTTCAATCCACAGATTTCACAGGTTAGCACAGATCAAAGCCGCGCCGCGACGATTAAGGCCGCGTCTGTTCGGGCGTACGGGAACGACAATGACGACGATCGCATTTGATCCGGGCGCAATTACGTCATCTGCGGATAGTCTTGCGGCGCTACACGAGCAGGCCGTCATCGATTCCGGTGGGCGTGAGCAGCTCGGGGCCGTTGTTGCGCCAGTTGCCGACAGCATGACCGACCGGCCACAGCTCCATCCCTGCCGCCGGGTACGGTTTGAGCAGCGCCTTGAGCGCGGCCTCGGTGGACCGCGCCTCGCCTAGCCATGCGGGCCAATCCTGCTCGGCGAGGATGACGGGCATGCGATCGTGCACCGTGCCGATCAGGTCGTTCGCATCGGTGGTGATGATCGTGCAGGAGCGGATCACCTCGCTCCCGTCCCGCGCGCGCCATTCCTCCCACAGGCCGGCCATCACCGTGAAGGTCTGCTTGGCGCGCGCGATGGCGAAGGGCTGCTTGTCGCGCTTGCGCCACTCGTAGAAGCCGTTGGCGACGACGAGGCAGCGCCGCCCCGCCCGCCACGCATCGCGGAAGGTGGAGGTCCTGTCGATCGCCTCGGCCTTCGCGTTGAAGGTAGCGCCCATCATCTTGGCCTCTTTCGACCAGGCCGGGATGAGGCCCCATTTCATCTTTTCCGAGATGCGCCGGCCGGCCGCCCGGTCGAATCTCACGACCAGCACGTCGTCGCTCGGCGCCACGTTCCAGCCGGGCTGGAGGTTCGGCACGCCGGCCCGATCGTCGAGATTGAGCGCAATCTCGATTTCGGAATAATCGCTCGACAGATGCACGCGTCCACACATGAAGCGAGCGTAGACAGAGTCGGTGAAGCGGCAAAGATGCTCGAGATATCGGCTTCGCTGTCGTGGAGGGCGCTCTATCCGCCGTTTCCTTTCAGCCGTGCAATCCGCTCGGCAAGCGCGGTCGGGCTGAAAGGCTTGGGGAGAACGGTGCCGCGCAGCGAGTCATCGCGGAGGGCAGCGGGATGGCCGCTGACCAGCAAAGTCTTCAACCCCGGTCGCAGGCGCACGGCTTCGGCGGCGAGGTCGGCGCCGCTCATGATCGGCATGGCGTAGTCGGTGATGAGAATGTCGATGGCTTCACCGGCCGAAATCGTCTGCAGCGCTTGGGCGGCACTCGCGGCTTCGATCACCGCATGTCCCTCGCCGCGCAGCATCTCGGCCACCGCGGCGCGCGCATCAGGGTCGTCGTCGCAAACGAGGATTCGAGCCGGAGCGGCCGACAAAGCGTGCGGCGTCGCGCGGGCATCGCGGATCGCCTCGCCGATCGCGCGCGGCAGCCAGATCGCGGCGCGAGTGCCCTTGCCCTTACGGCTCGAGAGCTCGATCGTGCCGCCGGACTGCGCGGCGAAACCCTGCACCATCGATAGGCCGAGGCCGGACCCGGCGCCGGCTGGCTTCGTGGTGAAGAAAGGTTCGAAGGCATTGGCGAGAGTCTCCTCATCCATGCCGATCCCGGTGTCGGTCACGGTAACGACCGCGTAGTCGCCCTTCGCAAGTCCGGGCGGGGTGATTCCGTCCGCTAGGCAGGGCGAAACGTCGATCGTCAGCGTGCCGCCCTCCGGCATCGCGTCGCGCGCATTGATCGCGAGATTCAGGATCGCGAGCTCGAGCTGCCCGGAGTCGACGAGCGCCACCACCGGGCCGGGCGCGAATTCGCATTCGATGCGGCATGCCGCGCCCACGGCCTGCTCGATGAGCGAGCGCATGTCCTGGACCAGCACGGCCAGATCGATGGGCCTCGGATTGAGCGTCTGCTTGCGCGCAAAGGCCAGCAGGCGCTGAGTCAGCGTCGTGCCGCGATCAGCGGCGCGGAGCGCATTTTCGAGCAGTGGCCGCAGATGCGAATCCTTGTCGATCCGCCGGAGCGCGATTCCGACGAACCCCACTACGCCGGTCAGCACGTTATTGAAGTCGTGCGCGATGCCGCCCGTCAACCGACCCAGCGCCTCGAGCTTCTGCGCCTGTCGAAGGCTCGCCTCGGTCGCCTTGTGGCGCGCGATCTCCTCGCGCAAGGTCTCGTTGGTGCGGTCGAGCGCGCGGCCGCGATCGGCGAGCGCGAATTGCAGGCGGAAGGTTTCGGTAAAATGGGCGCCGAACAAATGACCGATCACGAGCATCGCTGCCGCGAAGATCAGCGCCATTGCGCCCATCGCCACATGCAGCCTGTCGCCTTCGGCGATGAAGCGCGCCGCGAGCGGGAGCGTGGCCGGCAGCACGAAGGCGGCGAGGCTCGCGAAATGCGCCGAGCTCACCGTAACCGCGCCCGCGCACATGCCGCCGATCACGAAGGCGAGGAACAGCTGGTGCAGCATCCAGCCCGGATAGATCAGCGCCGTGCCGATGCCCCACAGCACCCCCGCGACGAGCGCGCCCAGCGTCGAGACACGCATCCAGAATCGCGTTCCAGTGCCATCCCGCCGATAGGCTCGCCAGAAGCCCAGTCGAACGGCGCTGACGAAGGCGACCAAGGCCGCCCACCACCACAAGACCACGGGATTTGCGGCCGGGCTCATGACCACCAGTGTCAGCACGACATTTATCATCGTGACGGTCAGAGTGATCGGCATCAGCCGAAAGACCACCCTGATACGCTCGGCGCCGATAAGCTCGTCCCAGGCCGGCAGGGCCTCGGCCGGAGCCGGTGACAAGGGCTCCGCGGCCCCGCGCATCGCAGCCAGATCGTATGCCATCCCATCCAGGTCTCTCGACGAACGGCCCAGCGTTGCGCGCGCCGCAGGTCACCGATACTCGATTTACAACCATATCACAGAATTGCGGGCGGCGGATTGCGCTTCGCATATCCGCGCCGCGCCTTATGATCGCGCCATGAGCGACATGGCACCCTTTACTGATATCCCACAGGACGGATGGGTCGACCGGCGCATGCCGCGATGGACGCGGCCCTATCTCAGACTCGCCCGGTTCGACCGGCCGACCGGCATCTGGCTGTTGCTGCTGCCCTGCTGGTGGGCGATCGCGCTCGGCAGCACCGGCACCGCGCAGGGGCTCGGCCTGGCCGTGCTGTTCGGCATCGGCGCGGTCGTCATGCGCGGCGCGGGCTGCACGGTTAACGACATACTGGACCGCCACCTCGACGCGCAGGTGGAGCGCACGCGAAACCGGCCGTTGCCCTCCGGTGAAATCGGCTTGTTCGGCGCCATCCTCTTTCTGGCGATCCAGCTCGCCATCGGCTTGATGATCCTGATTCAGCTGAACCGGCTTTCGATCGCGCTCGGGGTGCTGTCGCTGGCGTTGGTGGGCTCCTATCCCCTGATGAAGCGGATCACCTGGTGGCCGCAGGCATTCCTCGGACTGACCTTCAATTGGGGCGCCCTCATGGGTTGGGCGGCCGCGACCGGGCGGATCGGTTGGCCTTCGATTGCGCTCTATGCGGGCGGCTTCTTCTGGACGCTCGTCTACGACACGATCTATGCGCATCAGGACGCGCGCGACGATGCGACCGCCGGGATCAAATCAACCGCGCGGCGCCTCGGCCGATTCAGCAAGCCCTGGCTCTTCCTTTTCGCTCTGCTGATGCTGGCGCTTCTGCTGCTGGCCGGCCAAGGCGCGGGGCTGGGCGTTGCCTATGAGATTATGCTGATCCCGGTGGCGCTGCACCTCGTCTGGCTGCTCGCCTTCTGGGACCCAGCTGATCCGCGCGACTGCCTCAGGCGCTTTCAGGCGAGCCGATGGACCGGCCTGCTGGTACTGCTGGCCATCACGGTCGGGCGGATCTTCGCACCAGGGATCGCGTGAACCGGCTTCACACCGATTTCGTGCGGGCGCAGACCGCGCCCTGCGCGACGGCGCTGGTGCCGGAGATCAGGCTGCATCTCGCGGGCGAAGTCACCCCGCTTTGGGAAGCGACCGAAGCGAGCCTCGCCGAGACCGGTCTGCCTCCGCCCTTCTGGGCCTTTGCCTGGCCGGGCGGCCAAGCCATCGCCCGTACCCTGCTCGATCGCCCTGAACTGGCGCAAGGCCGCACAGTGCTCGATTTCGCCGCCGGCTGCGGGATCGCCGCGATCGCGGCGGCCAGGGCGGGTGCGGCGCGGGTCCGGGCGAGCGAGATCGATCCGTTCGCCGCCGCGGCGATCGCTCTCAATGCCGACGCGAACGATGTAGCGGTCGAGGTGCTGGAAGCCGACCTGCTGGCCGCGCCGGCAGCACGCCACGATCTGATCCTGGCGGGCGACCTCTGCTACGAGCGGCCGATGGCCGAACGGGTCTTCGCCTGGCTCTCCGCCGCGGCCCGCGCAGGGGCCGAGGTGCTGCTTGCCGATCCCGGCCGCGCCTATCTGCCGAAGGCGGGCCTGGTTGAGATCGCCAGCCACGAAGTACGAACCACGCTGGAGCTGGAGAATCGAACGTCCATGGTGACGCGCGTGTTTCGGTTGGAGGCCGAGTAGTTTGTCAGGCCCCGGCCCGCTCTGCTAAACCGCCGCCTATACCCCAGCCCCAGGTTCTTCCATGACCGCCGATCTGCTCTCGCTTCTCGATGACTGCATCGGCCGCGCGCTGAAGGCCGGCGCCGATGCGGCCGATGCGCTGGCCTATGACAGCCAGTCGGTGAACGTCGCGCGGCGGCTGAACCAGCCGGAGCGGCTGGAGCGGTCGGAATCGCGCGATCTGGGCCTGCGGGTCCTGATCGGTAAGCGGCAGGCGATGGTCTCGACCAGCGAGCGCACGCCCGAGGCCTTGGCAGCGCTGGTCGAGCGGGCGGTCACCATGGCGCGGGCGGTGCCGGAGGACCCTTATTGCGGCCTCGCCGACACCGACCAGATCGCCAAGAGCTGGCCCGATCTCGACTTGGCCGATCCCGCCGAGCCCAGCGTCGACCAGCTGATCGCATTGGCGACCGAGACCGAACAGGCGGCGCTCGCGGTGCCGGGCGTCACGAATTCCGAAGGCGCGGAGGCGAGTTGGGGACGGAGCGACATCGCGCTCGTCGCCTCCAACGGCTTCGCAGGAGCCTATGGCGTCACGCATTTCAGCCTCTCCGCCGCCGTGCTCGCGGGGACGGGTACCGGCATGGAGCGCGACTACGACTATACCAGCGCCGGGCACGCCGCGGATTTGCGACCGGCGGCGGAGGTCGGGCGGTCGGCCGGCGAACGGGCGGTCCGACGGCTGAACCCGCGCAAGGGCGCAACGGCGACGCTGCCGGTCGTATTCGATTGGCGCGTTTCGAGCGGGCTGCTGGGCAGCCTGTCGGGAGCCATCTCAGGCCCCTCCATTGCGCGTGGCACCTCTTTCCTCAGGGACAAGCTCGGCGAAGAGATCTTCGGTCCGGGAATCGAAATCGTCGATGATCCCCATCTCGTGCGCGGCCATCGTTCGCGGCCCTTCGACGGCGAAGGCGTGGCGCCGGCCAAGCGCGCGATCGTGGAAAATGGCAGGCTCACGACCTGGCTGCTCGATCTGCGCTCCGCCCGGCAGCTCGGCTTGAAGACGACCGGGCACGCGTCGCGCGGCACCGGCGGGCCGCCTGCCCCCTCGCCTTCCAATCTGGCGCTGATGCCGGGACCAAAGTCGCCCGAAGCGCTGATCGGCGAGATCGAGAGCGGCCTTTATGTCACCGAGCTGATGGGCATGGGAGTCAATGGCGTCACCGGCGACTACAGCCGCGGCGCTGCTGGGTACTGGATCGAGAAGGGCAAGCTCGCCTATCCGGTCAGCGAGATGACGATCGCGAGCAATCTCAAGGATATGTACAAGGCCCTCACGCCCGCCAACGATCTCGTCCGGCGCTACGGCGTGGATGCCCCCACTCTCCGCATAGACGGGATGATGATCGCCGGGCGTTAAGGCCTGCAGATGGGCGATTACCGGGCTTCTCAGGCGTTTACCACCTGAAATCGCTGGTCAAGCGGCGAGTCGCCTCTATATATCCTCGCCGGTGATCCGGAGGAGCCCGCGCCGATGCAGCATGTAGACCCCGAAGGCACACGCCGTTACCGCACGATCTGGATTTCCGACATCCATTTAGGCACCAAGGGGTGTCAAGCCGAAATGCTGCTCGAGTTCCTCAAGGAGACCGAATGCGAGCAGCTTTATCTTGTCGGCGACATCATCGACGGATGGAGGCTGAAGCGAAGCTGGTATTGGCCTCAAGCGCATAATGACGTCATCCAGAAACTGCTGCGAAAAGCGCGCAAGGGGACCAACGTCATTTACATCCCCGGCAATCACGATGAAGGCTTCCGCGAATTTCTCGGTCACGAATTCGGCCGGGTACAGATCATCGACGAAGTCATCCACACGATGGCCGATGGGCGGAAGTTCCTGATCACTCATGGCGACAAGTTCGATGTGGTGGTCAACTATGCTCGCTGGTTGGCGCTGATCGGTGATGCTGCCTATTCTTTCGCGCTCGGACTCAACACCTGGTACAATTTCGCGCGGCGGAAGCTGGGATTTCCCTATTGGTCGCTATCGGCCTATCTAAAGCACAAGGTCAAGAACGCGGTCGAATTCATCGGCGACTACGAAACGGCGCTCGCGAGCGAAGCCAGACGCCGCAATGTGCAGGGCGTGATCTGCGGCCATATTCATCACGCGATCATGCGCGACATCGACGGCATCACCTATTGCAACGACGGCGACTGGGTCGAGAGCTGCACCGCGCTGGTCGAGCATGAGGGCGGCAGGCTCGAGATCATCCCATGGCTCGTCGCCCGTCAGACCGAGACCGAGACGCGCGCCGCGGCCTGATGGCGGCCTCGAGACGGATGCGACCGCGCAAGATGGAAAAGCCGACCGGATCGTGAGGATTCTCTTCATCACCGACGCCTGGCACCCCCAGATCAACGGCGTCGTGCGGACGCTTTCGACGACCGGGCAGGAACTCGAGAAGCTCGGTCACGATGTCGGCTTCATCGGACCCGACCAGTTCCGCACCATGCCCCTGCCGGGCTACAGCGAGATTCGCGTCGCGCTGAATCCCGGCAGGAGGCTCGAGCGCCTCATCGCCGATTTCGGCCCGCAGGCGATTCATATCGCGACCGAAGGTCCCCTGGGCTGGGCGGCCCGCGCCTTCTGCCGGAAGGAGCGACTGGCCTACACCACCTCCTACCATACGCGCTTCCCCGAGTATCTGGCCGAGCGGGCGCCGATTCCTCTCGCGCTCTCCTACGCGATGCTCCGTCGCTTCCATCGCACCTCCGCGGCTGTGATGGTCGCGACACAGTCGATCGCAAGCTCGCTCGCGGACCGTGGCTTCGGCAACATCCGCCGCTGGAGCCGCGGCGTGGACACCGAGCTCTTTCGGCCGCGCGCCAAGGATTTCATCCAGGATCCGCGGCCCATCTCGCTCTATGTCGGGCGAGTCGCGGTGGAGAAGAACATCGAGGCCTTTCTCGCGCTCGATATTCCGGGTACGAAATACGTCGTGGGCGGCGGCCCGATGTTCGAAATGCTGAGGCGCCGTTATCCGAAAGTGCGGTTCGTCGGTCCCCATCACGGCGATGAGCTCGCCAAGTATTACGCGGCATCCGATGTGTTCGTTTTTCCGTCCAAGACCGACACCTTTGGACTGGTGATCCTCGAGGCTCTCGCCTGCGGCGTGCCCGTCGCGGCCTATCCGGTGGCGGGACCGATCGACGTGATCGGCAAGGACGGACCGGGCGCGCTCGACACCAATCTCGGCCGCGCCGTGACGCGAGCGCTAGACGTTTCGCCCGATTCATGTCGCGAATTCGCGCTCGCCCACTCCTGGCAGGCCGCGGCGCATCAGTTTCTGAGCAATGTCCATCCCTGCCGGTAGGATAATCGTCCGATCCGCGTTGCTGGATCTCTACGCGGCACTGCTGGAGACATCGGGCCCGTTGCTACGCCTCTATCTGCGCGCGCGGCTCAGAGCCGGGAAGGAGGATCGCGCGCGTTTTACGGAGCGCCAGGGAATCCCGTCGCGATCGAGACCGGACGGCATGCTCGTCTGGTTTCACGCGGCAAGCGTCGGCGAGTCCATGTCGATGCTGAGGCTGATCGAGCGGCTGCTGTCGGATCGGCCGGGAATTCGCATTCTGGTCACGACGGGCACCGTCACCTCGGCCCGCATGGTCGCGGACCGCTTGCACGACAAGGTGATTCACCAATATGTCCCGGTCGACCGGCGGGCCTGGGTCGAGCGTTTCCTCGATCACTGGCGGCCCGACTGCGCCATCTGGATCGAGTCGGAAATCTGGCCCAACCTGCTGCGCGGCATCGCGCGGCGCGGCATTCCGGCGGCGCTCGTCAACGCCCGCATGTCCGCGCGCTCGCATGCCCGCTGGAGCTTCGCGCCCAAAGCGATCGCCGCACTTCTCGCCACCTTCGATCTCTGCCTAGCGCAGACCGAGGCCGAGGCCGAGCGGCTGGGACAGCTCGGCGCTCACGATGTGCGCTATGTCGGCCACCTCAAATACGCCGCCGAGCCGCTGCCAGCCAGTCCAGCGCAACTCGCGGAGCTGACCCGCGCCGTGCGTGGGCGGTTGCTCTGGGTCCTCGCCTCCTCGCACGAAGGCGAGGAGTCAATCGCGCTCGCGGCTCATGCCCGCCTCGCACCTCGATTTCCGAACCTGCTGACGGTGATCGTGCCGCGCCATGTTGGGCGCGGCGCTGCGATCGCCGAGATGGCTCGCGCCTCCGGGCTTGCCGTCTCGCGCCGCTCGGGCGGGCTTCCGCCGGCGCCCGGCGATGCGGTCTATATCGTCGACGCGATGGGCGAACTCGGTTTCTGGTATCGGCTTGCGCCAATCGCCTGCATCGGCGGCTCGCTGGTCGCAATCGGCGGCCACAATCCGATCGAGGCCGCCCAGCTCGGCTGCGCGCTGCTTTACGGGCCGCACATGTTCAGCGTCGCCGGCGTTGCAGCCGAGCTCCAGGAGGAAGGCGCAGCCCAGGTTGTCGAGACCGCCGACATGTTGGCCGACGCCATCGCCCGCTTGCTGGAGGACAAGGCGGCCGCGCAGGCAATGGCGCGCGCAGCCAGAACCGTCGCTGAACGCAACCGCCATGTAATCGATCGCGCTTTCGCTGCGCTGGCGCCGCTGCTCGAGCGCGCCGCTCCCGCTTCCGGAGCCCAAAGCCACCCTTCAGCCGCAGCATGAAGGCGCCCGCATTTTGGCAGGATCGGCAGGCACCAGCCGGACGTCTGCTCGAGCCCTTCGGGTGGCTCTATGGTGCCGCAACCCGCTGGCGCCTCGCCCATGCCCATCCATGGCGGGCTCCGATTCCCGTCATCTGCGTCGGCAACCTAACCGCCGGCGGAACCGGCAAGACGCCGATCGTCCGCGACCTGTCCGCGAGACTCCTCGCCAAGGGACGCCGCCCGCACATTCTGTCGCGCGGTCATGGCGGATCAGCGAAGGGACCGATCCAGGTCGATCGCGAGCGGCACGGCGCGGCGGATGTCGGCGACGAGCCGCTTCTGCTGGCCCGCGACGCGCCTTGCTGGATTGCGGCCGACCGCGCTGCCGGCGCCCGCGCGATCGTAGCGGCCGGAGGCGACGTCGTCCTGATGGATGACGGCCTCCAGAATCCAACGCTGGCGCAGAACCTGAAGATCCTGGTCGTCGACGGCGAAACCGGGTTCGGCAACGGCCGACTGCTCCCGGCCGGCCCGTTGCGCGAAGCGATCTCGGAGGGACTCGCGCGCGCCGATGCAATCGTCGTCATGGGCGAGGACCGCGCGAATATCGTATCCGCGATTTCCGGCTCGACTCCCATTTTTCAGGCCGCGCTCGAATCGCCGCTGGCGGGCGAGCTGGCGGGACGGAAATTGATGGGTTTTGCCGGCATCGGCAGGCCGGAGAAATTCCGCCTGACCCTGGCGGACACCGGGGCGGACGTCGTCGCTTTCCGCGCCTTCGCCGATCACAAGCCCTATACCGAGCGGGTGCTCGAAGGACTCATTGCCGAGGCGGCGAAGGCCGGCGCCGCCTTGGTCACAACCGAGAAGGATTGGATCAGGCTGCCGGCGGCTTGGCGCGAGCGAATTCGAGCGATCCCCGTCGCCGTTCGATGGAGGGACGAATCAGCGATAAACTGCTTGATTGCGCAGGCGACGGCCCGTGGCTGATTGGCCGAAGGTCAGAGAGCAGGCCGCCTATCTGACACAGGCCGCCTTGCTGGCATCCTTTCTCGGCTTTTGCCGAATCCTGCCGGTCGATTGGGCCTCGGGCTTGGGCGGATGGATCGGACGGACCGTCGGGCCGCGCATGGGTCAAAACCGTAAGGCGGAGCGCAACCTCATTCGGGCCTTTCCCGAGAACCCGCCCGAGGCGAACCGGCGGATCATGCGCGGCATGTGGGATAATCTCGGCCGCACCATCGCCGAATATCCCCATTTACCGCAGATTTGCGCGAGCCTGTATGGCGGGCGCGTCGAGGTTATAGGCCTCGATACATTCTACGCCGTGCGCGATTCGGGGAAGGCGGCCATCATCTTCGGCGCCCATCTCGCCAACTGGGAGGTCTCACCTTACCTGTCGCGTCATGCCGGTATGCCGCTGTCGCTGATCTACCGGGCTCCCAACAATCCCTGGGTCGACCGGTTGTTGAGGAGGCTTCGCGACGCGCCCGAGCAGTTTCGCAAGGGCGATGAGGGCGCTCGCGCCCTGTTTCGGGTGCTCCGCAGGGGCGGACATATCGCCATGCTGATCGACCAGAAGATGAACGACGGAATCCCGGTGACTTTCTTCGGTCGGGACGCGATGACTGCCCCTGCTATCGCCCAGTTTGCCTTGCGACTCGACTGCACTGTGCTGCCCGTTAAGACCGAGCGCCTAAAAGGCGCCCGGTTCCGGATCACCGTCTTTCCGCCGCTCGAAATCAAGCCGACCGGCGACCGTGAGAAAGACGAATACGAGATCATGTTGCGAATCAATAAAATGGTCGAGGAATGGGTACGCGTCCGGCCGGAACAATGGCTTTGGCTGCATCGAAGATGGCCGGATTAAACAATTTCTGCGCTGCAGCGGACTTGCGTTGCGCACATAATGCCCTTAGGACAGCCGTGCGACGGATAAACTAGGTAAGGGGTGTCGCATTTCGTCACGAACGCGCAAGCGGTCCAGCAAGCGCGAATCATGAAATCCCGTGGAATATTCCCAGGTGCGACACTTTGAGTCGCCTAAAGTCGCGCGGGAAGCCCCACGTGGGCAGCGTAAAGGCGTCGCTACGACAGTGCGTGACGAAGGCAAACCCGACGAGGAGTCTTTGATGAAAATGCGAAATTGGGGTGTTGTGATCCCCCTCCTGGCCATGACCGCGTTCGCGATGCCCTCCAGCGCCGCGACCGGCCTGTTTGCGACCGAGGACGCGGCGGCGCAGTCCTGCGGCTCAGACGAGGTGGTCTGGGTGGATCTCGACCGCGGCAAGTTCTACCACAAGGGCGCTGGCGACTACGGCAAGGGCGGCAACGGCGGCTATACCTGCCAAAAGGCGGCCAAGCTGCAGTATCGCGAAGCGCACTAACCCGTTCCGGTCAGTTTTCCGGGCCATCGACCATGCGGCCCGGCAGTAGGAGGGTGGCCCCAACGGCCACCCTCCTTCTACATGCCTTAAAATAACCGACCCTGCGTTCCGTTCGTCGAAGGCGGCGTTTGCCGGGTCGGCGGTTTGGCAGGCGGCTCCCCGGGCGTGCCGACGACGACGCCGACCGCGCCGTCATGAAACTCCACATTGAGGTTCTGGCCGGGTGACGTGTCCGCGGCGGAGCTCACGGAACGTCGCGATTCATCGGTCACCAGGGCGAAGCCTCGTTTCAGAACGCCGCGATAGGAATAGCTCTCCAACAGGTCCGACAGCCTGAGCAGCCTCGCCGCCGCCCCGTCGACCACGCGGCGGAACCCCGAATCGAGCGCGCGTGCCTCGGCTGTCAGATGCCGTCCGAAATCATCCACCTGCTGCAGCGGATGGCGCAGCCTTGCCGCCGCCAGCCCGACGGCCTGCGCCCGCCGGACAATGACGTTTCTGCGAATGCCGTCGAGCCGCTCGGCCAGCCCGTCGACACGCTGGATTTGCGCTTCGATCGCGTGCTGCGGGTTCCCGAGCCCCCGCTCCAGCGCCTGCAGTCTGGCGCGCCTGAGCTCGAGCGCCCGCCCCGCCTGCAGCGAAAGCCGGGAGGCCGAGTCGGCAACCCGCGCCAATAGCTGCAGCCGTACCGGAACCGCGAACTCGGCGGCTGCGGTCGGGGTCGGGGCGCGCATGTCGGAAGCGAAATCGATCAACGTCGTATCGGTCTCGTGGCCGATGGCGGAGATCACCGGAATGACGCTGGCCGCGGCCGCCCGCACCACGATCTCCTCGTTGAAGGCCATCAGATCCTCGAGCGCGCCGCCACCGCGTGCGACGATCAACACGTCCGGCCGCCTCGGCCAACCGATCTCCGGTAGTGCATTGAATCCCGCAATCGCCGCCGCAACCTCGGCCGCGGCGTTCGCGCCCTGAACGGAAACCGGCCAGATCAGCACATCGCGGCGGAAGCGATCCTCCAGCCGGTGCAAGATATCGCGGATGACCGCGCCCGAAGGGGATGTCACGACGCCGATCAGCTCCGGCAAGGCGGGAAGCTTGCGCTTGCGCTCGGCCGCGAAAAGCCCCTCGGCTGCGAGCTTCTTGCGGCGCTCCTCGATCAGCTTGAGGAGCGCGCCCTCCCCCGCCAACTCGATTGAATCGATGACCAGCTGATAGGTCGATTTGGCGGCATAGGTCGTGAGGCGCCCGGTGCAGATCACATCCATGCCGTCTTCGGGCTTTACCGCAAGCCGCTGAGCGGTCGAGCGCCAGACGACCGCCTCCAACACGGCCTCGGCGTCCTTCAGGCAGAGGTAGATATGGCCGGAGGCATGCCGCTTGACGCGCAGCAGCTCGCCCCGGACGCGGACCATGCCGTAGCCGTCCTCGATCGTCCGTTTGACCGCGCGCGCCAGCTCGCCGACTGTGTAGGGAACCAGGTTGCCGCCGCCGCTTGAGGAAAACACCGACTGGGCGCCGGGCTCGATTTGCGTGCTCACCCCGTCATGATACAAGCCGCCGACCGGGCGACAAAGGTCCCCCCAGAAAGAGCGTTGCGTTGGTCTATTCCGAAGCGGATCGGTTGAACGTCCTTCTCGTCGGCTCCGGCGGGCGCGAGCATGCCCTGGCGCGCCGGATCGCCGCCTCGCCGCTTGCCGGCAGGCTCTATGCGGCGCCCGGCAATGCCGGGATCGCCGAGATCGCCGAATGCGTCGCCATCACAGCCGACGACACCGAGCGGCTCGTGGCCTTCGCGGCCGAGAAGCAGGTCGGCCTCGTGATCGTCGGCCCCGAAGCGCCGCTGGTCGTTGGCTTGGTCGACCTCCTGAATTTGCGTGGCATCGCGGCCTTCGGCCCAACCGCGAACGCCGCGATCCTCGAAGGGTCGAAGGCTTTCATGAAAGACCTGGCCGCTCGGCACGGGATCCCAACCGCGGCCTATGCCCGATTCCGCGAAGCGGACGCCGCCAAAGCCTATGTCGCGGAACAGGGCGCGCCGATCGTTGTGAAGGCCGACGGACTCGCAGCCGGCAAGGGCGTGACGGTCGCGGCAACCATTGCGGAAGCCCATGCCGCGATCGACGAAGCGCTGGTGGGTGGCCGGTTTGGCGCGGCCGGCCGGGAGATCGTTGTCGAGGCCTTTCTCGAGGGCGAGGAGGCGAGCTTTTTTGCGCTGGTCGATGGCGAGACCGTGGTTCCTTTGGGCGCTGCTCAAGACCACAAGGCGGTCGGAGACGGCGACACCGGTCCGAACACCGGGGGCATGGGCGCCTACAGCCCGGCGCCTGTCGTCAGCTGTGATGTCGAGCGACATATCGTGGCCGAGATCATGACACCCCTCGCTCGAGCGATGGTCGCCGAAGGTCGGCCCTATCGCGGCGTGATGTTCGCCGGCCTGATGATTTGTCCGGGGCCTAGCGGACCGGAGCCTAAGCTCATCGAGATCAATGTCCGGTTCGGCGATCCGGAATGCCAAGTCCTGATGGCACGACTGGAAAGCGATCCGCTGGGGTTGATGCTGGCGACCGCGCAAGGCCGGCTCGCGCAATTGCCGCCGCCGCGCTGGCGGAACGAGGCGGCGCTCACTGTGGTGCTTTGCGCGGAAGGCTATCCAGGAACGCCGATCTCAGGGACCGAGATCAAAGGGCTCGATCGCGCAGCGTCGGTCGACGGCGTCGCCATCCTTCATGCCGGCACTAAGCGCACGCCGGACGGCCGCCTGGCCGCTGCCGGCGGCCGCGTACTGAACGTCGTTGCCACGGGCAAGGATGTTGCAGAGGCGCAGAACCGCGCTTATCGCGCGGTGGATGTCATCGACTGGCCGGGCGGCTTCTGCCGCAGAGACATCGGCTGGCGCGCTATCGCGCGGAAAGGCTGACCGTGACGAATCCCTTCGATGTCGCGATCGTGGGTGGCGGCCTCTCCGGCACGACGATGGCGGCGATTCTCGGAACCGCAGGCCTTCGCGTCGCGCTGATTGAGCGCAACGCGCCCTCCGCGCTCGAGCAGCCGGCATATGACGGACGGACCACCGCCATCACCTTCGGCTCCCGGCGCATCATGGAGAAAGGCGGGCTGTGGGAGGCGCTGGCGTCGAGCGCCTGCCCAATCGACGATATTCGTGTGGCAGACGGGCGATCGCCGCTGTTTCTGCATTTCGACTCGCGCGAGGTGGGCGACTCGCCCTTCGGCTGGATCATCGAGAATCGCGCGATCCGCCGCGCGCTTCACGCACGCGTCGCAGCGCTCGACACGATCGCGCACATCGCGCCCGCCGCGGTGGCCGAGATCGATACGTCCGGCCTGCTCGCGCACCTAACACTGGCCGACGGGCGCAAGATCGCGGCCGATCTCGTCATCGGCGCCGACGGGCGCGACTCCTTTGTCCGGAAGGCAGCCGGAATCGGCACGGTCGGCTGGGAATATCACCAGAGCGCGATCGTGACGGTGATGGGGCACGAGCTGTCGCACCAAAACATCGCTGTCGAGAATTTCCTGCCGGCTGGGCCGTTCGCGATCCTGCCGATGACGGACGCGCCGGACGGCACGCGCCGCAGCTCGATCGTCTGGACCGACCGAAGCGAATCCGCGCCGCTTTATCTGAAGCTCGACAACGCGGCCTTCGACGCCGAGCTGCAACGCCGTGCCGGCGACTGGCTGGGGCAAGTCCGGGATTTGGGACCGCGCTTCCTCTATCCGACGCAGCTTCGCCACGCGAAGCGATACATCGCGTCGCGCGTCGCGCTGATCGCCGATGCCGTCCATGTGATCCATCCTATCGCGGGCCAGGGACTCAATCTCGGAATGCGCGATATCGGCCTCTTGACGGACCTTCTGATCGCGCAAAGGCGCAAAGGTCTCGATCTCGGAACACCCGCCCTGCTCACCCGCTACGAGCGCGGCCGCCGCGCGGACAATCTAGCTTACAGCGCTGCGACCGACGTTCTCGACCGGCTCTTCTCAAATTCCATTCCGCCGATCCGTATCGCCCGCCGCGTCGGCCTCGGCACCGTCAACCGCATCGCGCCGCTCCGCCGCTTCTTCATGCGGCATGCCATGGGAGCGGCGCGGTAAGAACCCGCCACGAACTCGCGGTCGATCTTCTATCGCTTCGCGGCAATCTCGGGGCCCGTTGCCTTTGCCACGCCTGAAACGCTGGAGAGCAACAAGTCGGGACCGACCACGCCGTTCTCCGCAGCCACACGTTGGGCATTCAGGATCCCGCGCTGCAGCGGCGTCAGCGACAGGGCGAGCGTTGCTGCCAGGATAGCCAACGGCCATATCCGACGCGCCTTCAGCGGCGGTTCGATTGCTTCAATGCCGTGTTCGGTCCAGCGATGACGCGATCGTGCGCGTTTGATAATCGAGGGCGGAAGAGTCGCACTCGCCATGTGCGCTCCAAGAGCCCTGGCCCACAGCGGTCCCTGCGTCGCATGAGGTATCATGGTCATCTCCATGTCGCCTCATCACACGCCAAGTCCGGCCCAATGATCACATGGGTCTTATTCTAGCCAGGTAGCTTCTAGAAGAACGACAGCGTGAGGCTGCAGTTCCAGTTCGTAAGCGTAAAGAATGAGAAGAATCAGCTGAGCTAACCGAGCGCCAACGGATAATCCGCGAGCGGCACATAGACTGCGCGCTCCTTGCCCGTGCGGCTTTCGAACAGCGTGAACCGATCGACGGTAAAGGCAGGCGCACGGAACAGCGAGTTCTCCGACAGAAAGCGCATGATGCGGTCGATCGGAGAGTCCCTGAGCCGCGCGATCGTGACGTGGGGCGTAAAGTTGCGGTCGTCGGGCGGCAGATCGGCGGCCACGACCGCGCGATCGACCTTGCGGGCGAGATGGGCGAGCGCAGGCGAAGAGGCCACTCCGACCCAGAGCGCGCGGGAATTTCGGCCGGAGCCAAACTGGCCCACCCCTTGAAGTTCGAGATCGAAAGCCGGCGCCGACAATTCAGACAGCATGACGTCGATCCGCTCCCCGGTCGGCCGGTCGGCTTCGCCGATGAAGCGGAGCGTCAGATGATAGGAATCGGGCTCGGTCCAGCGCGCGCCGGGCACACCACCCGTAATCAATTTGAGCCGCGTCCGAATCTCGGGAGGAATTCCGATGCCGACGAAAAGGCGCATGGTTTGAAAACGCGCGTTGGGGAGATTCAGCCGCTCCGGGGCGGCAGAGCTTTTTCGATCACCGGCAGCATCCTGGCAACGATGATCGCCACGCCCTGCGGGTTGGGATGAATGCCGTCGGGCTGGGTAAGCTTAGGGTCGAGAGCCACGCCGTCCAGCACGAAGGGATAAAGGGGCACGCCGTACTTCTTGGCGAGATCAGGATAAATCGGATCGAACTTGGCGGCATAATCCGGCCCGAGATTGCGGGGCGCCAGCATACCGACCAGGATGGTCTTGTAATGGCCGGCTTGGAGCCGTGACAGCAGCGTGTCGAGATTGGCGCGCGTGCGCTCGGGATCGAGGCCGCGCAATACGTCGTTTCCGCCCAACTCGAGCAGGACTAAGTCGGGCTTGTCGGCCAAGGACCAGCCGAGCCGTGACACGCCGTCTGCCGAGGTGTCGCCGGAAACGCTGCCATTGATGACTTGCACATCGTAATGGTCGGCCTGGAGCGCCCGCTGAAGCTGGGCTGTAAAGCCGTCCGCGGGGGCAAGGCCGAACCCGGCAAAGAGGCTGTCGCCAAGGGCCAATATCTTGGTCGCCGCCGCGGCCGGGAGAGCAAACAGAATTGCGGCAGCCAGAAACGCCCCACCGAGCGCCGGTAGACGCCCGCGATGGGGGGCCTTGCAGCCAAGCCGCAGGAGCCCGATCTCATCTCGCGTTGCAATAAGTTCGCCCGGCCCGTTCTCCGCGGAGCTTTTCTTGCCTGACATCTCTTCCTCGTCCGATAAGCCCGGCGCGCCCATGCTACAACTCGAGGACGTGTATCTGGATCTCAGGAGCACCGCGGGACTGGTCCACATCCTCAAGGGAATCAGCGTGGAAATCCAGGCTGGCGAGCGTGTCGGTCTGGTCGGCCCCTCCGGATCGGGCAAATCGAGCCTGATGATGCTGATCGGCGGCCTGGAGCGCGCCACGCGCGGGCGGATCGCCGTCGCCGGCCAGGAGTTGGCGGTACTCGACGAGGACGGGCTCGCTCGCTTCCGCAGGGACAATGTGGGGATCGTCTTTCAGAACTTCCACCTGGTACCCACGATGACCGCTCTCGAAAATGTCGCGCTGCCTGCCGAGTTCGCCGGCGCGGCAGACGCATTCGAGCGCGCGGCGGAGGGTCTTGCCGCGGTGGGCCTCCACCATCGGCTGGAGCATTACCCGGGTCAGCTTTCGGGCGGCGAGCAACAGCGTGTCGCGCTCGCGCGGGCGCTGATCGCGCGGCCGCGCCTTGTGCTGGCCGACGAGCCCACCGGCAATCTCGACGGCGCCACCGGCGAGCGCGTCATCGAGCTGCTTTTCGATTTGGCACAGAGCCAAGGCAGCACGCTGATCCTGATCACGCATGATCCGGCTCTCGCCGAGCGCTGCGACCGAATACTGAAGCTCGGCGATGGCCGCCTGATCGAGGACCGCTCGAACCGCGCAGACCGCACGGTCGTCGTGGTCCGATGAAGCTTCCCCTACCCTTCAGGCTCGCGCGGCGCGAGCTGCGAGCGGGGACCCGTGGTTTCCGCATCCTGATCGCCTGCTTGGCGCTCGGCGTCGGAACCATCGCAGCGGTGCAGTCGCTGTCGAGCGATATCGTGAACGGGATCGCGGCGCAGGGCCGCGAGCTGTTGGGCGGCGATGTCGCCGTGCGCATCCATTATCACCCTGCCGCGCCCGACCAGCTGCAGGCGCTGCAATCCTACGGCAAGGTTTCGCAGTCGGTCGATCTGCGCGGCATGGCGCGCACCGCGGACGGACAGCGATCGACGTTGGTCGAGGTGAAAGCCGTCGATCCTGCCTATCCGTTGGTCGGAAAAGTCGATCTCGCGCCGCCGGCGAATGCCCGGCCGTTGCTCGACGTTCTGGCAGAGCGGAACGGTGTCTGGGGCGTGGCGGTCGAGCCTGGTCTTCTCGATCGCCTTGGCGCCAAGCTCGGCGACCGGCTTTCGCTCGGGAACCAGTCCTACGAAATTCGCGCTGTGATCGCACGCGAGCCCGACCGCGTGGGTACCGGCTTCACGCTCGGGCCGCGTTTCCTAATCGCGCTGGGCTCGCTGCCGCAGAGCGGTCTGATCCAACCCGGCAGCATGATTTATTACGACTATCGCATTCTGCTCGATGAAGGCCCCTCGGCGCAGCAATCCGTCCGCGAGCTCAACACGCGCTTCGCCGGAGAAGGCTGGCACGTGCGCGACGCCTCCGAGGCGGCGCCCGAGATTCGGCAATTCATCAACCGGCTCGCCACGTTCCTGACATTGGTCGGACTAACGGCGCTGCTGGTCGGCGGGGTTGGCGTCGCGAATGCGGTGAAGAGCTATCTCGACGGCCGGATCGCGGTCATCGCGACAATGAAATGCCTTGGCGCATCAGGACGCCTGATCGCCCGGACCTATCTCATCCAGATCGTGGCGCTCGCGACGGTCGGTATTGTGATCGGGCTCGCGATCGGTGCCGCCGTGCCCTGGGCGCTCAAGGGAGTCATTGCCGATAATTTCCCAGTGCCGATCACGATCAGCATCCATCCCCGCGGATTGGCGATGGCGGCAGGCTATGGATTGCTGATCGCCCTGGCCTTCTCGCTGTGGCCGATCGGCCGAGCGCGCGGCGTCGCGGCGGGCGCGCTGTTCCGCGATCTGGTCGCGCCCACCGGCTGGCGTCCGGGCGTGGGCACGATCGTTGCGACCGGGGTCACGCTCGCCGTCTTGATCGCGCTCGTGCTCGCAACAGCCGGGCAGCGCGTCTTCACGACCGGATTCATCATCGGCGCAATCGGATCGTTCATCGTGCTGGGCTTGGCCGCCCGGCTCGTTGCGGCGCTGAGCCGCCGCATCGCGCGGCTCGATGCGATCAAGCGGCGGCCAACGCTGAGGCTCGCGCTCGCGAACGTTAATCGCCCCGGCGCAGCGACAGTGAGCGTGCTGCTGTCGCTGGGGCTCGGGCTCACGATCCTGGTTGCGATCGCACAGGTCGAGGCCGATTTCCATCGCGAGGTCGAGCGCGATTTGCCGGCGGAGGCGCCGGCCTTCTTCTTCGTCGACATCCAGAAGGCCGACGCCGATCAGTTCCGCCGAAAGATCATGGCGGTCCCCGGAGTCGAGAAGGTCGAGATGGTGCCCTCGCTCCGCGGTCGTATCGTCGGCGCGCGCGGCCTGCCAGCCGACAAGGCGGTCGTGGACCGCAAGCATGATTGGGTATTGGCCGGCGATCGCGGCATCACCTATGCGACGGCGATGCCACCCCGCTCACAATTGATCTCGGGCGCGTGGTGGCCGCCCGATTATTCCGGCCCGCCGGAGCTCTCGATCTCGACGGAGGTCGCCGAAGCGCTCGGGCTCAAGGTCGACGATCCGATCACGATCAATGTCGTCGGGCGCGATCTCACGGCCAAGGTCGCCAATATCCGTGAGGTTGATTGGGGCGGTCTCGGCATCAATTTCGCGCTGATCTTCGCACCGGGACTGCTCGAAGGTGCGCCGCAGACTGCCCTCGCTACCGCTTATGCGCCGCCGGAAGCAGAAGCGGCGATCGAGAAGCTGGTCAATCGCGACTATCCCGGGGTCACGCTGATCAATGTACGCGATGCCCTCGCCACGGTGGACAAGCTGGTCGGCGAGATCGGCGTCGCAGTGCGATTGACGGCCGCGATCGCGCTCATCGCCGGCACGCTGGTGCTGGCCGGCGCGGTCGCGGCCGGCGAGCGGCGGCGAATCTACGATTCAGTCGTGCTCAAGGTGCTGGGCGCGACGCGCGCGACGGTCGTGCGCGCGTTCCTGATCGAGCATGGCGTGCTGGGCTTGATGGCGGCGCTGATCGCAGTCGTATTGGGCGGGATCGCCGCCTGGGCGGTGGTGGTCCGCGTGATGGCGCTGCACTGGGAGTTCGATATCGGACCCGCGCTGGGCGTTGCTGCAATCGCGGCGGCGATCACCCTCGCCTTCGGCCTCGCCGGCGTCTGGCGGGCGCTCGGCCAGCGGGCGGCGCCGCTTCTCAGGAACGAGTGAGGTCACTCCGCTTCGCTGAGCACCGGGACCGGCGCCGCAACGCCCTTATAGAAGGGGAAGAGCGGAATGCTGGTCGCAAGGATGATTGCGGAGATGAGCAGCAGCATCGGATCCGACGCGACGATGACCCAGACGGAAAAGCCGATTGCCAGCACGGCGATGATTCGGTCGAACCGCGCGCGGTGCGAGCCCTCGGGCCGCAAGCGATAGAGGGCGTAGGCGCTGTAGGCGTAGCAGATCATCGAAAAGACCACCGAGACATCGATCAACTTGTCGAACTGCTCGCCGATCGTCGGCGAGATCGTCGCGAAAGCGGCAGCCGTCATCAGGACGCCGTGGAACAGTAGACTTTGCACCGGTATGCCCCGCCGGTCGGTACGCGCGAAGAAACGCGGGAACGCGTCGTCCTCCGCCGCAGCCTTGGCCGTAGCGGCGGTCACGAGCGTCCAGCCGCCCTCCGTCCCGGAGGCCTTGGCGATCGTGGTGAAGGCGATCAGCGTCGCGACGCCAGGCCCCAGCAGACGGTTGGAGGCGAGCGCGAACGGCGCCGTGGAGGCCGCGAGCTCGCGCGCCGGGATGATTCCCATCAAGACGGTGCACGAAAGCGCATAGACGAGCGCCGCGATGATGACGCCGGCCAGTACCGCGATGGGCAAGTTGCGCTTGGGGTTGTCGACGACCGCGGCCGCGACCGCGGCGCTCTCCAGCCCTGTAAAAGCCCAGAAGACGAGTACGAGCGAAGCCGGAACGGCTTCGACGGCCGGTCGGCCGGATACGTTCCAGGACTCCATGAAGATTTTCGGGTCGAAATAGAACCACCCCACGGCTGTGATCACGGCGATGGGCGCGAGCCCGATGAGGATGGTGGCTGCCTCGACCCGCCCCACCAGGCGCGGCCCAACGATGTTGACCAGCACCAGGAGCCAAATGACGAGGCTCGTCATCACGGCCGTCGAGAGTGGCGTCTTGAGGCTCGGCAGAAGCTCCTGCAGGTAGCCCGTCACCGCGAGCGCGACCGCTACATTTCCGATCCAGCAGGAGATCCAGTAAATGTAATTGGTCTGGAATCCGAAATAGCGCCCCATCGTCACACGAGCAAAAGCGTAAGGACCGCCGGCCCAAGGCGCCAAGACGCCGAGCCGCGCGAAAACGGCGGCGATCACGAGGGCGCCGATGGCCGCCAAAAGCCAGGTAAGGACGGATATGCCGCCGAGACCCGCGAGCGTCGTCGGCAACAGGAAGAGGCCGGAGCCGACCATATTGCCGGTAACCAGCATCGTCGCCAGGAACGGTCCGAGCTTCCGAGAGTGCGCGAGGGACATCCATCCCGGCCAAAAGTCGAAATCCCTCCAGACTATGGACCGAGCCAGCCTGCCGTTTCAACGCCGTTGCCGCGCCGTGATTGATTCGTTGACGGCGCACCCAATATAATCCCGCGGGACTCACGTTCGGGTTCCACAGGAGGCAATCCGCACATGTCATTCGATTTCAACAACAACCTGTCCCGTGCGGCGCCGCGCGCTGCGGGCGTCTCGTTCAGCGAGGGCCTGCGCCGGCACATGGTGCAGGTGTACAATCACATGACCGCCGGTCTCGTTGTGACCGGGATCGTGGCCTATCTGGTCGGCAACACGCCCACCATCATGGAAGCGATCTTCGGCTCGCCGTTGCGCTTCCTTGTGATGCTGGCGCCGCTGGCCTTCGTGCTGGTCATGTCCTTTGGCGTGCAGCGAATGTCCCTGGGCGCGCTGACGCTGACCTTCTACGGCTTCAGCATGGCGATGGGCCTATCGCTCTCGACGATCTTCCTTGTCTACGCCCATGCCTCGATCGCGCAGGTGTTCTTCATCACCGCGGCGATGTTCCTCGGCATGAGCCTCTACGGCTATACGACAAGGGCCGATCTCACGAAGGTGGGCTCATTCCTCATCATGGGCCTGATGGGGATCATCCTTGCCAGCATCGTGAACATCTTCGTCCATTCGACGGGTCTTGGCTTCGTGATCTCCGTGCTGGGCGTGCTGATCTTCACCGGTCTCACCGCCTATGACACCCAGCGGATCAAGGAGATGTATTCCGAGGGCTGGGGCTCGGAGGCGACCGGTAAGCTCGCCATCATGGGCGCGGTCACGCTCTACCTGGACTTTATCAATCTGTTCCTGATGCTGCTGCGCCTCTTCGGTCAGGGCGACCGGCGCTAGCCGCCAGGCATTCGGCACGGATCGCCCGGCTTCGGCCGGGCGATTTCGTTTGAGGCTTCGCCTGTCTACTCGCGCCTTTCGCCGAAGAATTCCCGCAGCAGCCGGGCAGCCCTCCCCTCTTCGATGCCGCTATAGACCTCCGGCGTGTGGTGGCAGGTCGGCTGGCTGAAGAAGCGAGGGCCGTGCTCGACGGCCCCCATCTTCGGGTCGTAGGCGGCGAAATAGAGGCGGCGGATACGGGCGAAGGAGACGGCAGCGGCGCAAAGCGCGCAGGGTTCCAGCGTCACATACAAATCGCAATCGGCAAGCCTGGGCTCGCCGCGTGCCTTCGCAGCCGCGCGGATCGCCAGGATTTCGGCATGGGCGGTCGGATCGTGATCCATTTCGGTACGATTACGCGCCGCGGCGAGGATCCGGCCCGTCGCCGCTTCGACCAGAACGGCGCCCACCGGAACCTCGCCCGCCCGAGCGGCCTCCTCGGCCTCGGCAAAGGCGAGCTCCATGAAGGAGGGTGGGAAACGGGTCTGGGACATGCCTCACCATAGACCGGCCTCGACCATCAGCCTAACGTCCCGCGCATGAATGACGAATCCGACGAAAAGGGCGAGCGCATCGCCAAGCGCCTGGCCCGCGCCGGTCTGTGCTCGCGCCGCGACGCGGAGCGCTGGATCGCGGAGGGGCGCGTGGCCGTCAACGGCAACGTGCTCGCCTCGCCCGCACTGGTCGTCGGTCCCGGGGACTCGATCGAAGTCGACGGCAAGCCGATCCCCGAAACGGAGCCCGCGCGGCTGTGGCGTTATCACAAGCCGTCGGGTCTCGTGACCACGGCGCGCGACGAGCGCGGCCGCGCCACCATCTTCGACAAGCTGCCGGCCGACATGCCGCGGGTGGTCTCGGTAGGGCGGCTCGACATCACCTCCGAAGGGCTGCTGTTGCTGACCAATGACGGGACGCTGGCGCGCCATATGGAGCTGCCGGCCACCGGCTGGGTAAGGCGCTATCGCGTCAGGGCGTTCGGCCGGATCGACCAGCCGGCGCTCGATAAACTGAAGCGCGGCATCACCGTGGAGGGGATCGCCTACGGCCCGATCGAGGCCGTGTTGGAACGCCAGCAAGGCGCCAATGTCTGGCTGACGCTCGCCCTGGCCGAGGGGCGCAATCGCGAGGTTCGAAGGGTTCTTGAGGCGCTCGGGCTCACCGTGAACCGGCTGATCCGGATTTCCTATGGTCCTTTCCAGCTCGGCAAACTGGCGCCTGGCGCGGTCGAGGAAGTGCCCCGCAGAGTGCTCAAGGAGCAGCTGGGCGCCGCGCTCAAGCACGAAGCCGTCGCCGCCAAGGCGAAACGCAAGGCCGATGCGGATCATCGCAGGAACCCATAGAGGCCGGCGGCTCGAAGCGCCGGCGGATCAAGCCGTTCGCCCGACAGCCGACCGGGTGCGCGAGGCGCTGTTCAGCATCCTCGCCCATAGGTTGGGCGGGTTCGCCGGCAAGCGGGTGCTGGACGCTTTCGCCGGGTCCGGCGCGTTGGGATTGGAAGCCCTGTCGCGCGGCGCGGAATCGGCCGTATTCATGGACAAGGACCGCACCGCGCTGGCCCTCTGCCGACGCAATGCCGAGAGCCTGGGATTATCGGAGAACTCCAACTTCCTGTATGCGGACGCGACGAAGCCGCCGCCGACAGACCAGGCTTGCGGCCTTGTCTTGCTCGACCCGCCCTACGGAAAGAGCCTGGGAAGCAAGGCGCTGGCCGCGCTAGCCGAAGCGGGTTGGGTCGCCGACGGCGCCATCACGATCATCGAGACCGACCGGACTTGTCCGGAAGACTGCCCGGCCGGTTTCGAAATGCTCGATCGCCGCGATTACGGGCGGACGCGCATCTTGCTTCTCCAGAAAGCCTGATGCGCGCCACCCGCCCGAAAGGAGGCTACTATTCTTGCGATTTGCCGCTGCTCTTGTGGTGGCGCGTGTGAGCGATGGATGCCGTACCCGAGGCCTCCGCCTGAAGCTGCTTGGCCATCTGCATATGATGCTCGAGCGTGGGCAGCGTGCTGGAAGCAAATTGCTTCAGATCGCTGTCGCCGCCGCTCTTCGCCTCGTCCTGGAACAGCTTCACCGAATCCTCATGGTCCTTGACCTGCATGTCGGCATATTTGCGGTCGAAGGCCCGGCCGGATAGCCCGTTCAGCTCCTGCTTCTCTTGATCAGCCATCGTCATGTCGGGTTCCGTCGCCACGCCTTTCTTGGACGCGATGTCCTTGAGCTGATCATTGGCCTTGCTGTGATCATCGATCATGCTTTGAGCGAAATCCTTCACCTGGGTATTGCTCGACTTCTGCTGCGCGAGCTTGGCAGCCTCGACCTCGGCCGCGCCGCCGGCCTCCGCTTTCTGGATGAAATATTGGTCGACGCGTTCGAGCGTCGCCGGCTTCGAGGCCGGGCTCGTTCCGTTTGCGGTGGATGGCGTGGAAGCCGGTCGTCCCGATTGGGATGAAGTCGAGGGCGTACCCGTCACCGGGCTGGAAGTCGGGGGAGCGCGCGAGGCGCTCTGCGCCTGCGCTACGCCGGACAACATGACCAACGCCGATCCGGCGATGAGCATCGTCGAAAGTCTCATGGGTCCTCCTTGGGTTTCTCTTGTGATCAGGAGAACCGGGCGAAAATATATCTGTTCCAACTTACTTGGAGCGCGATTTGTTTATGTAGGAATTTATTTCAGATGTTGAATTATTTTGGATCGTCAGTCCGCGGCAATGACAGAAAAGCAGTAAATTGCCGTGCCTTACCGCCGGCCGAACAGGCGTTCGATATCGGCGAGCTTCAACTCCACATAGGTCGGGCGGCCGTGATTGCATTGGCCGGAAAGTGGAGTCGCCTCCATCTCGCGCAGGAGCGCGTTCATTTCCTCGACTGTAAGACGGCGCCCTGCGCGCACCGAGCCGTGACAGGCGATTGAGGAGCAGACCTGGTCGATGCGGCGGCCGGCCGCAGCGCTGCCCTCGGCAAGGAACTCCTCGGCCAAGTCGCGCACCATCGCCGCCACCTGCCCCGCCGGAATCATGGCGGGCGCCTCGCGCACCAGCACGGCGCCCTCGCCGAAGGGTTCGACAGCCAGCCCGCATTCGGCAAGCGCTTCGGCGGCATCGGCCAGCGCGTCGGCGCGCGCGACGCCAAGCTCGACGACCTCCGGCACGAGCAGCATCTGGCGCGCCACCTTGCCCTCACCGATCTGTCTTTTCACCTTCTCGTAGGTAAGCCGCTCATGCGCCGCATGCTGGTCGACGATCACGACTCCATCCTCGGTCTGGGCGACGATGTAGGTCTCGTGGATCTGCGCGCGCGCCGCGCCGAGAGGATGCCGCTCTACCGCCGGCGCAAGCTCCGGCGCCTCTTCGGCTCGCGCGCTCGGCTGGTCGACCAGCGCGAACGCCGCCTGCGCCGCCTCGGCGAAGCCGCGCGCGGCGGGGTTCAATGGCAGCGGCGCGTAGCGGGAGACCGACGCGCCCGGGCGGAAGCGGGCGATTGTCGCGGAGGACACGGTGCTCGAGGCTCGATGCCCTGCCGCCTCCAGCCCGCGCCGAATGGTGCCGACGATGAGGCTGCGCACCATTTGCGCATCGCGGAAACGGACCTCCGTCTTGGCCGGATGCACATTGACATCGACCGCGTCCGACGGCGCTTCGAGGAAGAGCGCGACAACCGCATGGCGGTCATGCGCCAGCACATCCATATAGGCGGCGCGAACGGCTCCGGAGAACAGTTTGTCCTTCACTGGCCGGCCATTCACGAAAAGGAACTGCTCGCGCGATGTCGCGCGGTTCAAAGTCGGCAGCCCGGCATAGCCCGTAAGCCTCACCCCGTCCCGCTCGCCGTCCAGCATCATCGCGTTCTCGGCTACCTCCGCGCCGAGGATCGCAGCGAGCCGCGCCGGCCGGATTTCCGTCGCCGAGCCGCGCTCCGGCGAGAGCGACAGCAGCGTGCGATCCTCGTCGGCCAGAAGGAATCCCAGCGCCGGATGGGCAAGCGCCAGGCGCTCGACGGTCTCGCGCACCTGCTGCGTCTCCGTGCGCGTGGATTTCATGAATTTGAGGCGGGCAGGCGTCGCGTAGAACAGGTCCCGCACCTCCACGCGCGTGCCGACGTTGCGCGCGACCGGCCCCAGAGCCCGCTTCACGCCGCCTTCGACCAGCAGCCCCCAGCCCAATTCCGCGCCGCCGGGGCGCGAGGCGATGGTCATGCGGCTGACCGACCCGATCGAGGGAAGCGCCTCGCCGCGGAACCCCAAAGTCACGATACGGTCGAGCCGATCCTCGGGGAGCTTCGATGTCGCGTGGCGCTCGACTGCGAGCTCTATTTCGTCGGGCATCATGCCGATGCCATCATCCTCGACCGCAATCAGGCTTTGGCCGCCGTTGCGCAACCGGATCTCGATGCGGGAGGCGCCGGCGTCGATCGCATTCTCGATCAGCTCTTTCACCGCGGCCGCCGGCCGCTCCACCACCTCGCCCGCCGCGATCCGGTTAACCAGCGTTTCGGGCAGGCGTCGAATCGTCATCGGCGGAGCTTACCAGCATGGCGCCCCACGCCGCTAGGTCGTGGCGCCGGCTAGGAGCCGCCCCCGCGTCTCTCGTGAAGCCAGTCGGACGCGGACATAAGCGCCAGCACAACCGCATAACCGACGAAACAAACGAGAATGAGGATCAGGTAGGCTTTTTCGTGGGCCGTCATACCCGTTGAACGGGAGCGCCCGGTTGCCGTTCCTCGGCAGATTGACGCGCCAGGCGAACGGCCTTCGCGTACTGGAGCGAGGAGCGAAAGGCGGTCGTCACCGGCCGCGGCAACAACGACAGTAACAGATAGAGATAAACCCGGGCTTCGCGCGATCCGCGCAGCATGGCGCTCAGCAGGTACGGTCTAGACGCGCCGACCTCGCCTTTTTCGAACTTGGCGAGGCCGACCCACGCATAGGATTCCGTAATCCGCCGCGATCTCAATCGCCGATCGAGGCCGCGCTGCGGAGGATGTTGATCCAGGTGCTTCTTCAAGGTTTTGAGATTGGAAAGAGCCATGCCATCCCGCGCGCTCGCGAGATGATCGGAGCCGCCGCGGCGAACGGCCACCGTCGGCAGGTCCAAAAGCCCGATGGGACCATGCTCGGAGACCCTCCAAAAGAAGTCGTAATCCTCACCCGCCTGACCCATCGCAGGGTCGAACAGCCCGCTCCTCGTGATGACATCCTTCCTGGCAAGGACCGTCGGCGTCAGGATGAAGTTCCCCATGAAAAGCGCGGCGCGGAAATCGCCATATTTGAGCAAAGCTTCACCGTTCTTCGACCATCGCGGCTCAACGGCCATCCGCGTGATCTGCTCGGAATGCACGAGCGCAGCCAGGTGAACGTACCCAGGATAGCTGCTGAGGAAATTGTCGCTGAGAAGGCGCCCCTCATCATCGACCGAAATCGAATTCGTGCAATTGAGCACCATGTCGGGGCGAACGGCGAAGCATTCCAGCTGGAGTTTCAATTTCCCAGGAAACCAAAAATCGTCGGAGTCGAGAAACGCGATGAATGGTCCCCGCGCGAGCGCCAGGCCGAGATTGCGGGCCGCGACGACGCCGCTGCGAGCTTGCTCGACATAAACGATGCGACCTTCGAATCGGGCGAGCGCAGTCTTCGTATCGTCGGTTGAGCCGTCATCCACCACGATGATTTCCGGCGCGCCGTCTTGTGCTATCGCGCTTTCCACCGCTCTCGTGACATAACGTGCGCGATTGTAGGTCGGGATGATGACGCTGACCATCGGCGCCGGCCCAGCAGCACATTGGAATGAGCTCCTCATTCTAAACATACCCCAACTGGAGCTCGTCCCGATGCTCGCGAGCGAAGCGAGAGAGGATCGCCTGCCGCTGTACCGGCTTGAGCGCGACCATCTCGTAGCCGCGCGACGCCAACCCTTGGACGACCTTGGTCGCCATCTTCAGAGAGCGGCTCGCAGCCGATGCTTCGGTGATGCCGAACGGATCCTCATGCAACAAGATGATGCTTCGTGCGATCCACTGGTTGTCGACCAGCTGAAGCACACGCCGATCGATCTCTCGATCGGCGGCGGCGGCGTCCGGGAAACCGCCGAGCTCATAGTCCTGAGTCGAGATCGTCCAACGCGCGATCTGGCAATCGGGATTCCATTTGCGAAGCGCGCGGTGGATGCGCGGATGATCGCTCCCGCTGCCATGCGGCAAACGCACGAGATAAGGCGATGGGGTCGGCCGGAAACGGGACAAAAGACGCTCGGTCTCCTCCAGTTCTCGCACGATTTCGCCAAATGCCAGTTGAGTAAATCGACGATGTGTGTATCCGTGCGCGTAGATAGTATGTCCGCGTGCCACCATCTGCTCGATGGCGCCTGGATTCGCCTCAATTCGTTGTCCCAAAATAAAAAAAGTCGCTATTGCACCGTGCGACGCCAGCATGTCCAATAACGCATCGGTTGTTACCGACGGCCCGTCATCGAAGGTGAGGGACACAGCGGACTCGGAATCCCGGGCGGAAAGCCGATCTAGAACCGGCAACCAAGCTCCCGCCGATAAGCAGATTCGGCCCGCAGAACGCGGCCAAACTCCCCCAGGTCGATGTGCAACGTCGGCCATTTTCGCAGTTTCTCAACGTGCGCCGAAAAAACATCGCGATCATCGCGCAGGGAACTGAACGCCCGTCCGTTAAAAGTACTCCATTTTTTTATTCTTGAGCAACATTTTACAGATTTCATCGGCAGACGATGTCTATTGGCTGCCTCAACCGAGAGATATGCGACGCGTGGGTGATTGTTCGTCGACCGCTGCATCGCCGGCTGAGGCGGCGGGCAGCACGCGATTTGGCGGAAGGACGATGCGGGCGATCGTGCCGACACGGGGCTCGCTCTCGAGCTCCAGCCGCCCTCCGTGAAGCGCTATTAGGCGATTGGCGAGCGGCAGGCCAAGGCCGGTGCCGCCATGATTGCGGGTCAACTCGTTCGCAACTTGCCGGAAGGGCTCCAGTGCAATTGCGAGCTCCTGCGCGGTCATCCCGATTCCAGTGTCCTGGACCCAGGCGCAGAAGCTCCCGTCCGCCAGGACCTCCGCACCGACGCCCACGCGCGCGCCCGCTTTACAGAATTTGATCGCGTTGGACAGCAGGTTGAGCAGGATTTGCTTGAGCCTCAACGTGTCGGCTCGGATGAGCGGCAGCCCGCTCGGCAGTTCGGACGCCAGCTTGACGCCGAACTCCATCGCCTGCTGACGCACCAGCTTGAGCGCGGCCTCGACGACGGCCGTAAAGTCGACATCGCTTTCCCTGAGCTCCAGGCGATCGGCCTCGATCTTGGACATCTCGAGCACGTCTTCGATGATCGCGAGCAGATGCCGGCCGGAATGGTGGATGTCGTTCGCATATTCGCGATACCGCGCGTTGCCGCTCGGTCCGATCAGCTCGTCCTTGATCACCTCCGAAAAGCCGATGATCGCGTTGAGCGGCGTGCGGAGTTCATGGCTCATATTGGCGAGGAATTGCGACTTGGCGAGATTGGCTGCTTCCGCCCTGTCCTTGGCCTTGACGAGCTCCGCATGGACGCGCCTGCGCTCGGCGATATCGCGGACGACCAAAGCCCACCGAAACGTCTCGTCGGGGTCGCGCTGCAAGATGACGACTCGACCCTCGACCCAGAACGAGCGACCTGCGGCGCCATACATCTCAAATTCGAAGCTTCTGGAATCTCCGGCTGCGAGAAGAGCGGCGACGCGCTCTCCGAGATCGCTCTCCTCGTAGAGGAAGCTGAAATCGTCGCACGTCTTGCCGACGATCTCGTCGTCCTTGTAGCCGCAAAGCTCCTCGAAAGCGCGATTGATATAGAGGATGAATGCCTTGGGCTGTTCACCCTCGGATTTCGGCGGCACGGTTTCGAAGATCATGATGCCGTCGCCCGAATGAACGACCGCCGACCTTAGGAGCTCCAGCTCGTCTTCCGCCTGCCTTTCCTTCGTAATGTCCCGGAGCAGGCCCTTCCATATAATCGAGCCGTCGTTCTCGCGGCTGGGCGCAAAGGTCGCGCGGACGAATTTCAGCCGCCCGCCGGGGCCGCGCGTCCGCACATTGACGGAGAAAGGTCCGAGCGTCTCTGCGGATTCCAACACGGCGGCCGCAGTGCGGGCGCGCTCATCCGGCGTCTCCTCGACCAGGGAATAGAATGCAAGGGGGTCGCCGGCGCCGAAATCCAGCGGCACATCATAGAAACGGCAGAGCTCCGCCGACGCGGGCGCAAAAGCGAAATGACCGTTTGCGTCGCGCCGAAACCAGAACGGAACCTCGCGCGCGGCAACCCATTGATCGCACTCTCTCGGCACCACCGCGTATGATGGACGCTCTCGTGCCGTTATTCCCTTCGCCGCGCGGAAGACGCCGCCCGCCGGGGTCGGATATTCGTGAACCTGGATGAGTTCGCCGGACCGCGCGACATATTCGAACGAGAAGAGCCGGCCGAATTGCGCGAGCCTGGCCTCGAGCTGCTCCTCGAACCCGACCACGGCGCTTGCACCGTTGGCCACAAGAATGCGAACACCGAAAGCGCGCTCGTAGACGGCGCGCAATATGTCACGAAAATCGGCTCCCTGCACGATCAGATCGCGTGCAACCGCGAACTCCGCAGCAAAGCCGGAATCCCATTCCAAAAGTCGACCGGATGCGTCGAAAAAAGCAGTGCTCAACGCAAATCGCGGTGACGCTTCGCGAGCGCCCAAGGCCGTCCCCACAGTCTCATGTGCCCCGAGACTGTGCGTGTTAGAAATGAATTTGCTGTAAACCCGCGCTGGAGATGCCCGGGCATGTTGCAACTATCCGTTGCCGCGAAGGGTCACCCCCTCGCGACAACGAATAGGTAACCATGGAGCTTACCCGGACTAGGCCAGCGATGAGCCGGTCGCGGTCAGCTTATAGCCGAGCGCGGCGATCTCCTGGACATCGGCCGACGACACGGTCGTCGGTCCCGGCGACGTGTAGGCATTGAACGCGTCGTTCGCGACAGGACCGTGGCCCGATGCCCAATCGGCAATATCGCCGCCATTGGCGGCGCTATTGTTGTAAGTCCCGAGCGCCGTGCTGCCGCCACTCACCGAGAAATATCCACCGCCGCCCGAAAGCTCGAGGTGACCGGCGCTCGCGTAGTTGAACAGGTCGAGCGGCGTGTAGGTCGGCGCGCCGTTGAAGATCCGACCCTCCATGCCGATACGGCCCATTACTTCACTCAGCTCATGTTCGGCGACACCGACTGCGCTGTAGGAGGTCGAGCCTGCGGGCGACCCGCTCGTGGAATAATCCAACGGATACGAGCTGCTGAGCCCGATGAAACCGTCGACCGACGACGCGGTCGCGGACGCCAACCCCATGGCCTTGGCCTCGGCGGAGGTCACGAAGAATTGCGCGCCCGTCGGCGCATTCGACGCCGCGGCCACCGGATAATTATCGTGCGCAAGCGCGTTCACGACCGTCGCGTAGCCCGTGAGATAGCCGTAGCTCTCGCTCTCGCCCAAAGCCCCGGAGCTCATGGCCGTGCCACCGACTTCGCCGTAGCCCACTTGGATATTGAGCACAGCGGCAGTCGATGAGAGTGACGCCAAATATTGAGCGGCCGTGATGATCGCCTGTTGGAAGCCCGCGGGAGCGCTCGCCACCGACGAGTCCCAGATCAGGTCTATCTGAAGGCCGCCGGCGGCGCCGACCAATGTTCCGGCCGGGGGTGGCGGTGGAGGCGGTGGCGGCGGAGACGTCGGCGTCCCCGGCACGGCTGAAGGCGATGGAGGGTGGTAACCGCCATGCGCCGAAATCGTCGGCCCCTTGACGGCCGATAACGCTCCGGAATCGCTGAGCAGATATTCCTGACCAACCGTCGAAGCGGGCTCGTGCGAGCCGTTGTGTCCGGTGTCGGAACCGTTTCCGAAACCACCGCCGAGATGGGATTCGAACCAAGTGTCGAACAGCATGCGTCCCTCCTGTATCGGTCCAAATATCGTTTTCGAATCGAACGCAAATATATTATTTTAACTATAATTAATCATTAACCGCTCGCATCCGAACAAGCGCTATAAATCAGGTGAACAATCACGTCAACACGCTCTTATCGAGCAATATATGTCCGTTAATACAACCCATTTGTTCTGATCGATTATAGGAGAAAACCGCCACGACGAATTATCGTCGCGGCGGCAGTCCAAGTACTTCAGAAGGATATTTTTAAGCCGCGGCGAGGCCGGTCGATGACAGCTTGTAACCGATCGCAGCGAGTTCCTGGACGTCCGCGGACGATACCCGCGCGGCGCCCGCTCCCATAAAGGCGCTGAAGGCATCGTTGGCGACCGGCGCTCCTCCACCCCAATCGGACACATCGCCGCCATTGTTGGCGTTGTTGTAGGTCCCGAGTCCGGTTGCACCGCCATTGACCGAGAAGTAGCCGCCATTGCCCGACAACTCGAGATGACCGGCGCTGGCGTAGTTGAACAGGTCGATCGGCGTGTAGGTCGCCGCGCCGTTGACCGTCCGGCCCTCCAGGCCGATGCGGCCCAGCACTTCGCTGAGCTCGTGCTCTGCCACGCCGACGGCGCTGTACGAGCTTGAGCCGGCAGCCGGGCCGCTCGCCGAGTAATCCATCGCATAGCTGCTGCTGAGCCCGATGAAACCGTCGACGCCGCTGGAAGTCGGCGAAATAATCCCGAACGTCTTCGCCTCGGCGCTGGTAAGGAAAAACTGCGCTCCGCCCGGTGCGTTGGCGGCAGCGACTACGGGATAATTGTCGTGCGCTAGCGCAGCCGCGACCACAGCATAGCTCGACAGGTAGCCGTAGCTCTGGCTCTGACCGAGATCTCCCGAGCTCATGGTCTGCCCCATGACCTCGCCATAGCCGACATCGATGTTGATGGTCTCGCTGTTGGTGAAGAGCGAAGTCAGGTACTGCGCCGCGGCCGTAACGGCAGTCTTGAAACCCGCGGGCGCGCTGGCGACCGACGAATCCCAGATCAGATCGATCTGGAAGCCACCCGGAGCGCCGACCACGGTACCGGCGGGCGGGGGCGGCGGGGGCGGCGGAGGCGGAGAGGCAGTCGGCGGAGGTGGCGGAGGCGGAGGCGACGTGGTGTGACCGCCATGCGTCGCGCTATGCCCATCGTTCTGCGGCCCGGTCACTTTCGCGAGACCTAAATCGCCGATCGTATATTGGTCGCCGGCCAACGCGTGCTGAATCTGCGACGCGATCGACGAGACCTGGTCGTGAATTGACCCAAACCAAGAATCGAAAAGCAAGTTGGCCCCCTCATGTTTTCCAAAAACCGAGGGCAATTTACCTGCCGTTCCTTAAGAAATACTGATTGGTTAAAACGATTAAAATCGAATTTTATGTAACTTGTGACAATTATAGGCCAGCGATGTGACAAGTATAGATTATCAATAGATTTCAACTAATTTTAGATTTACTTCAAAGTTGTTCGCGTCGCACGGAAATACTCGCCCAGCGGCAAAAGCGGAACGCCCAAATCGCGGGACCAGCGCATGACTTCTGACGAAGGATGCGGCGGTCCCCGCCTCAAAACCGGGGAATCGACCATTAAAGCCCGACGCAGGAAATTCCCAGAGGGCCGGAGCCGATCAGCGCTGGGCCTTTTTGGTTGGCGATGCGGTGCCGCCGCCCGCGGGGACGGAGGCCTTCTCGATTCCTTCCGGCTGTCCGACGAGCACCGTTGTCAGCGCCGCGGGGTCCAAAAGGCGGTGGGCGACTTCGTTGGCGTGCTCCAAAGTGACGCCGTCGATCAGGCCGTCCCTGCGGTCCAGATAGTCAATGCCCAGATCCTCGACGCGAAGCTGCATCAGCAGCGCTGCGATTCGATCAGTCGACGTCAGCGTCAAGGGCAGCGAGCCCGTCAGGTAGATCTTGGCATCGTTCATCTCGGCGGGCGTGATCCCGTCCTTCTGCATATGGCCGAATTCGCCTTTTATAACGCCGACCGTCTCGCCCGCCGTTGCATTTCGCGTGGCGCCGCCGGCCTGGATGATCCCGGCATGGCGGTATGCGCTGAAGGCGCTGAAGACGCCGTAAGAGAGGCTTCGCTTCGTCCCCGCGCCGCGTACATCCTCCATCAGGCGGGAGTTGAAACCGCCACCGCCCAGCGCATAGTTGAGGATCTGCCCGGTATACCAGTCGGGATCGTTCCGCTTGATACCGTTCTTGGCCATCGAAATGATCGTCTGCGGTATGCCGCGCTGAATGATAATCGTTTGCCCCGCCCCTTTGGCCGGTATCTCCGGAATAGTGAAGGGCGTCGCCTTCGCCGGTAGCGCGCCGAACGTACGGTCGAGCAGCGGCCCCAGCTCCTCAGGTGTGATGTCACCGGCCGCCGTGACGAGCAGCTGGTCGCGGCCGAAGCGATCTTTGATGTATCGCCGCATATCGGCGACGGTGATGGCGCGAAGGCTTTGGACCGTTCCGGTCGACGGTCTGGCGTAAGGGTGCCCGGCGAAAATCGTTTCGGCCAGCTTGCGCCGAGCGACCCAGTTTGGGTTGCCGAGATCGGTTTCGACACTGGTGATCATCGCGTTGCGGTCGCGCTCGACATCGTCGGCGTCGAAGCGCGGCTTCGTGAGCGCCAGCGAGAAAAGCTGGAACGCTCGGTCGCGATGAACGGTCAGCGTCTTCATCGAACCGCTGAAATCATCGAGATCCGCGCTGAAATTGAGCGCGATCGACTGGTCCGCGAGCTCCTTCTGGAAAGCGGTCGAATTGAGATCGCCGGCGCCCTCGTCGAGCAGGGATGCGGTCAGCGCGGCCAATCCCTCCTTGCCCGCCGGATCGAGCGCGGCCCCGCCGCGGAACGTTACGTCGAGCGCCATCAGCGGCACGCGGTGATCCTCCATCAGCCAGGCTTCTATGCCGCCCGGGCTGATCACGCGCTGGATCTTGAGCGCCGCCTCGGCTGTGCGGTAGGGCGCGACTAGAGCAAGGAGCAGAAGCAGGAACGGAAATGCGATCTTCATCGTATCGGACCCGAAGCCACCGGCACGGTATTGGCGGCCGCAGCCGCGTCGACCGGAGCCTTCGTGCCGGTCGCCGGCAAAAGCCACCCTGTCGCGGAAACGTTCTTATCCCCGAAGAGGGTCCGGACGGCGTCGTTCACATCGGCCAAGGTGACCGAAGCGATGTTCTCGGGCCAATTCTCGATGTCGTCGATGCCCTGTCCGGTCGTGAGCGCCTCGCCGATCGAATGGGCTGGCCCATCCAGGCTGTCGCGCGCGAGGATCGCGTCGGCCTCGAGCCGGGTCTTCGCATCCTTGAGCTCGGCCTCGGTCACGCCATCCTTCAGCACCTTTTGGATCTCGCCGTCGACCGCCTTCTCGACATCGGCGATGTCCTTGCCCGGCGCGGGGTTGCCATAGATCCCGAAAGTCACCGGATCGATCGCGGCGTCGTCATAGGAGGAGCCGATGGCCGTCGCCACCCGCTGTTTCACCGCCAGCGAAACATAGAGCCGGCTGGTCGTCCCGCCGCCGAAGATCTCGTCGAACACCTCCAGCGCCAGCGCCTGCTTGCGCGTCTTGGCCGAATAATTGGGCGCCAAGTAGAGCCGCATCAGCGCCGGCTCGTGTATGTCGGCGTCGCGCAGCGTCACGCGCCGCTCAGCGCCTAGCATCGGCATCGGCTGCGGGCGGATGCGTTCGGGCACGGGCCGCGCCGGAATCGATCCGTAATATTTCTCGGCGAGCGCCTTGACCTCCTCGGGCTTCACGTCGCCGACGACGATCAGCACGGCGTTGTTGGGGGCGTACCATTTCTTGTACCAGGCGACCGCGTCGGCCGTGGTGAGCTTCTCCATCTCCGGCTCCCAGCCGATCGCCGGGCGGCCGTAAGGCGAGTTGGCAAGCAGCGTGTAGCGCACGGCCTCGCCCAAACGCGCCTCGGGGGAGTTGTCGATGCGTTGCCGCCGCTCTTCCACGATCACCTCGCGCTCGGGATAGACCTGATCGTCGGTGAGCGAGAGATTCTGCATGCGGTCGGCTTCGAGCTTCATGATCAGCTCGAGCCGGTCGGCGCGGATGGTCTGGAAATAGGCGGTATAGTCGTAATAGGTGAAGGCGTTGTCCTCGCCGCCGTTGCGGGCGACGATCTTGGAGAACTCGCCGGGCCCCACGGTCGGCGTCCCCTTGAACATCAGATGCTCGAGAAAGTGCGCGATGCCCGACTTGCCGGGCTCCTCATCGGCGGCGCCCACTTTGTACCAGACCATCTGCGTCACAGCAGGGGCCAGATGGTCCTCGACCACCACGATCTCAAGCCCGTTCGCCAGCTTGTAGGTTGTCGGATTGAAAACCTTGGCATTCGCTTCGGAACTCGCCGCCCAGCAGATCAACAGGGCAAAGGCGACGAAAAGCCGGTGGATGGATTTCATTTGCCGCTCGGGACCGGAGTCCCATTGATGGATTGCGTGGGCGTCTGCTGGGATTCGGGCGGTTTCTGCTCTGTGCTCGGCGGTTGCGAAGGCTGAGCCGCCTGCGCTTCCGAATCATCGCTGAAAGGATTAATCGCGTCGAACATCCGACCGAAGAAACCCTTCTCCTCCTTTTTGGGCGCGCCCGCCGCCGCACTGTTCTCGAGCGCTTGCTCGCCGGCTGTCCCCGGCGCCTGTCCCATGCTCGTGCCTGCCTCATGGGTGGCGGAGACCGGCGTGGCGGTTCCCGGCGGCCGCAGATTGTAGTCGGGCGGTAGCGTGAGGGCCGGATGGGAAACCACCTGGGTCTCATCGGGAACGTGCCGATCCATGCCGAGCGCCGAGCGAACGCTGTCGCAGCCGGCCAAAGGGAGGAGCGCCACAGCCAAAACCACGGTTCGGGCCAGAATCTCTTGCTTCACGATCGTTCCCTTCGTCCCATCCCTGTCGTTTTGCCGTCGCCGAACAGCCCATCCAAGGCCAGCACAGCCACTCCCACCACGATCAGACTATCCCCGACATTGAACGCTGGCCAGTGATGGTCCCCGATATGCGCGTCGAAGAAATCCGCCACCGCGCCGAACCTCAAGCGGTCGACTACGTTGCCGAGCGCTCCTCCGATCACGGCTCCGATCGCGATCGCGAGGACCGCCTTCTCGATTCTGGAGAGCCATAGCACCAACAACGCGATGATGACCAGCGAAGCCAAGGAAAAGACGTAAGGCCCGTAGGCCGAGCCGATATGCAGCAGGTTGAAGCTGGTATCGCGGTTCCACCACATTACCAGATTGAACACCGGCAAGATTTCGGCCGGCTCGTCGTTGCGCGCCGCCATATAGCGAATAACGGCCCATTTGGACGCCTGGTCGGCGACGAGGCCCAGAATGGCCGCGAGGGCGGCAAGCCGGTGAAGGCGGGATCGCAAAGTCACTTGCGCAAATGCTCCACCGCGTCCGCGCAGCGATGGCAGAGCTCGGGATGCGCGCCTATGGTGCCGACCTCGTCCGAGACTTTCCAGCAGCGGGCGCATTTCTCGCCGCTTGCGAGACCGACCGTGACGGCTATGCCGAGCACGTCCGGCAGCGTGAAGGCGCCGGTCGGCGCGCTGCCGTCGGCGAGCGTCAGCGCCGAGGTGATCGCGATCTCGGCCATGTCGACACCGGCCAGCAAGGCCCGATCCTCGGCAGTCGCGACCTGCAGGACCGGATGCGCCTGTAGCGAGGCGCCGATCCTCTTGTCGGCGCGCGCCAGCTCAAGCGCGCCGGTGACCACACGCCGGATCTCGCGGATGCGATCCCAACGCGAAGCCAGCGTGGGGTCCAGCCAGCCCGCGGGAACTTCGGGGAAGCACGTCAGATGTACGCTCCCCTCGCCTGCCTCGCCGTTGCGGGCGAGCCAAGCCTCCTCGGCGGTGAAGCAGAGAATCGGCGCGAGCCATGCCGTCAGGCAATCGAACAGCTTGTCCATCACCGTTCTGACGGCACGCCGTTTGAGCGACTCCGGCCGGTCGCAATAGAGGCTGTCCTTGCGGATATCGAAGTAGAAGGCCGAGAGGTCGACGGCGCAGAAATTGTGGAGCGTCGCGAGCAGACCCCGGAACTCCTGCCGCCCATAAGCGTGGCGTACGACCCGGTCTAGCTCGGACAAGCGATGCAGCACCCAGCGCTCGAGCTCCGGCATCTCCGCCGCCGGCACGCGCTCGGATTCAGTGAAGCCGTCGAGCGCGCCCAGAAGATAGCGCCATGTGTTGCGGAGCCTGCGATAGGAATCGACCTGGAATTTCAGGATCTCCGGGCCGATGCGCTGATCGTCCTCAGCGTCGCTCGCCATGACCCAGAGACGAAGGATGTCGGCGCCCTGACGCTCACAAACGTCTTGAGGCGCCACGACATTGCCCAAGGATTTGGACATCTTGCGACCCTGCTCATCGAGCGTGAAGCCGTGGGTCATGATCGCCTTGAACGGCGCTCGCCCGCGCGTGCCGCAAGATTCGAGCAACGAGGACTGGAACCAGCCGCGATGCTGGTCCGACCCCTCGCTGTAGAGATCGGCGGGCCAAGCGAGCTCGGGGCGTGCCTCGAGCACGAAAGCATGAGTCGAGCCGCTTTCGAACCATACGTCGACGATGTCGCGCACTTGCTCGAACTCATTCGGATCGTAGGCATTTCCTAGGAAATCGACCAGCGGGCGCGAAAACCAGGCGTCAGAGCCTTCGGCCTCGAAGAGCGCCGCCGTGCGTTCGAGCACTGCGGGATCGGCGAGCGGCGTCCCGTCCGACCGTCGCACGAAGAAGCCCAGCGGCACGCCCCAGGCGCGTTGACGGCTGATGCACCAGTCGGGGCGCGTAGCCACCATCGATTCGATGCGATTGCGCCCTTGCGGCGGCACGAAGCGGGTCTCGGCGATCGCGGCGAGAGCGCGCTCGCGAAGACCGGTCGCCTCCATCGAGATGAACCATTGCGGCGTGGTGCGAAAGATGAGCGGCGATTTGGAGCGCCAAGAATGCGGATAGGAATGCTCGAGCTTGCCGTTGGCGAGCAGACGGCCGGCCGAGCGAAGCGCTTCGATCACAGCACGGTTCGCGTCGCCGGTCTTGCCCTTCTCGGTATAGACCCGCTTGCCGGCAAAGAGCGCGACCGACGGATAGAAGCGCCCCTCGTCATCGATCGTTCGCGGCACCTCGATGCCGTGGCGGGTGCCAAGCACGAAATCGTCCTCGCCATGGCCGGGCGCCGTATGGACGAAGCCGGTGCCGGCATCCTCGGTCACGTGCTCGCCGGGCAGCAGCGGGACGGGGAACTCATAGTGTCCCATCGCCTCGGCGACATCCCGGAAAGGATGCGCCGCGATCGTAGCGGCGAGATCGGAGCCCTCGAGCGTCGCGACGATGCGCCATTCGGCGATCTTGGATTGCTCCTTCACCGCCGGTGCGAGCGCGGTTGCGATCACGAGGCGCGCGCCTTTCCCAATCGGTGCCTCGCCCGACTCCTCGACCTGGTAGACCGCGTATTCGATGTCCTCGCCATAGGCGATGGCGCGGTTGCCAGGGATCGTCCAGGGGGTGGTCGTCCAGATCAATATGTCGGCGCCGGAGAGCTCCGGAATCGGTGATGCGGTGACCGGGAAGCGAACCCAGATCGTGTCCGAGACATGGTCGTGATACTCGACCTCGGCATCGGCGAGCGCAGTCTTCTCCACGACCGACCACAGCACCGGCCTGACGCCCTGATAAAGCGCGCCCGACAATAGGAATTTGTGAATCTCGCGGACGATCCGGGCCTCGGCCGCCTTGGTCATGGTCAGATAGGGATTGGCCCAATCGCCCATGACACCGAGGCGCTGGAACTCGCCCGACTGCACATCGACCCAATGCTGCGCGAAGGCGCGGCATTCGGCACGAAAATCCAAAATCGGAACCTGGTCCTTGTCCTTGCCCTTGGCGCGGTACTGCTCCTCGATCTTCCATTCGATCGGCAGGCCGTGACAGTCCCACCCCGGAACATAGGGAGCATCGCGGCCCAACATCTGCTGGCTGCGAACGACAACGTCCTTCAGAATCTTATCGAGCGCATGACCGATATGGATGTTGCCGTTGGCATAAGGGGGGCCGTCATGGAGGACGAACTTGTCCCGTCCGGCCGCGGCTTCCCGCGTGCGCTCCTGCAGGCGGATCGCCTTCCAGCGCGCGAGCAGCTCCGGCTCCTTGGTCGGCAGGCCGCCGCGCATCGGAAAATCCGTGCGCGGCAGGAAGACGGTATCCTTGTAGTCGGTCATCGTGGGCATTCGTCTCTGGGCCGGCCCTTATCGGCCGCCCATCCAGGGGGGTCAAGGATTGGCGAGCAACGCCTCGCGCGCGGCCACTTTGTCGAGATCGACCTGGCGGATGAGCGCCTCGATAGTCTCGAAATTCTCCTCGCGCCGCAGGCGCTCGATGAGGCGCACGCGCAGGATCCGCCCATAGATGTCCCCGGAGAAATCGAGCAGATGGACCTCGAGCAGCGGCTGCTCGACACGCCACATCGGGCGGATGCCGAGATTGGCGACGCCGTCGAGCCAAGGCGCGCCGGGCTCATCGAGGCGCGCACGGACCGCGTAGATTCCGAAAGCCGGGTGCATATAGTCGCCCAGCAGCAGGTTGGCTGTCGGAAAGCCGAGCTCCCTGCCTCGCCGATCGCCCTGGATGATCCTGCCGTCGATCTCCCACGGCCTACCCAGCAGCGCCTGGGCTCGCCGCAGCTCGCCATCCGACAGGAAATTGCGGATCGCCGTCGCAGAATAGACCGTCCCGTCGGCCGATTTGGCGGGAGAAACCGCAGTGACGCCAAAGCCATAGGTCCGTCCGGCTTCGGCCAGGCTGGTCATGGTGCCGGCATGCCGGTGCCCGTAACGGAAGCTCTCGCCGGCGACAGCGTGCAAGATTCGCATCTCATCCTTCAGGACATGCCGGGCAAAATCGTCGGGCGTCAGGCGGGATACGGCCCCGGTGAAGGCCAGCACGATCACCTGCTCGACCCCAAGCGCCTCCAGCGCATGAAGCTTGGCCCGAAAGGGGGTCAGGCGAAAAGGCGGCTCCTCCGGCCTGAAGAAGGCGCGGGTATGCGGCTCGAAGGTGAGGACCGACAGCTTCCGCCCCTCGGCCCGCGCGATCTCGGCGGCCCGGGCGATCACCGCCTGGTGTCCCAGATGCACGCCGTCGAAATTTCCGAGGGTTACAACGGCGCCCCGGGCGTCGTCGGGCAGACCGGTATAGTGACGGAAGACTCGCATGCAGGAAGCAACTCTCGAGAACCCAAGATCCGGGATACTTATGCGAGAATCGCCGACGCCGAAAGAAGGGCGGTGTCGCGGGGCCCTAATTGGCTCGCGAAGCGAGTCGGCTTTGGCCGTGAACCGGTATAACCTCGACATTCGCCTCGGGATGGCCCGCTGTCATCCGATAGACGTCGCCCAGATCGGGAACCACGGACTCGCCGCCCGAATGGCGCACGCGGAACACCATGGCCGGCATCCGGCCGACGACGCGAACGCTCTGGGCCCGCCCCGCCGTCACGCGCGCGAAGCGGAACAAGTCGATTTCGGACGCGTAAGCCTTTCGGCCGTAGACCAGCAGGGTGCGCAGCATCGTCGACCTCCCCCAGCAGCGTCGGGGATGGTAAACGACCAACCGTTACAGGACCGCTAACGGGAGCGAAGGTGAGATCATGGGTTATCGAGTAGCGGTTGTCGGCGCGACCGGAAATGTCGGACGCGAAATGCTGCAAATCCTTGCGGAGCGGGAGTTTCCAGCCGACGAGGTCGTCGCGCTTGCTTCCTCTCGCTCGATCGGCGCGGAAGTATCGTACGGCGAGGATGATATCCTGAAGGTCCGGGACCTTGCTCATTTCGACTTCAAAGGAATCGACCTGGTGCTGTCCTCTCCCGGGGCGAAGGTATCCGCCGAGTTTGCGCCGCGGGCCGCGCGCGCCGGGGCCATCATCATCGATAATACGTCGCAGTTCCGTATGGACCCTGACGTGCCGCTGGTCGTCCCCGAGGTCAATCCCGAGGCGCTCCAGGGCTTTAGGGCGCGGAACATCATCGCCAACCCCAATTGCTCGACCATCCAGATGGTGCTGGCGCTGAAGCCGCTGCACGATCTGGCGCAGATCCGCCGGATCGTGGTGGCGACCTATCAATCCGTTTCGGGCGCCGGAAAGGAGGCCATGGACGAGCTCTTCAGCCAAACCCGAGCCGTCTATGTCAACGACCCTCTGGTACGCGAGCAGTTCACCAAGCAGATCGCCTTCAACGTCATTCCCCATATCGACACCTTCATGGAGGACGGCCAGACGAAGGAGGAATGGAAGATGATGGTCGAGACCAAGAAGATTCTCGACCCGACGATCAAGGTGACCGCGACCTGCGTCCGGGTTCCCGTGTTCATCGGCCATGCAGAGGCGGTGAATGTGGAGTTCGAAAATCCGATCTCGGCCGCCGAAGCGCGGGCCGCGATACGCCAGGCCCCAGGCATGGCCGTGGTCGACCATCGAGCCGACGAAGGCTATGTAACGCCCGCCGAATGCGCGGGCGACGACCTCGTCTATGTGAGTCGGATTCGCGAGGACCAAACGGTCGAAAACGGCCTCAGCCTCTGGATCGTCGCAGACAATATCCGCAAGGGCGCGGCCCTGAACGCGGTCCAAATCGCCGAAATGGTGGCCGAAGAGTATCTGTGAGGTTTTGCCCCTCGTTTTCCGGAAGGCCGCCTGGTGAGGCGAGCCTTCCGGGTTCGAGAGAGTCGTTCATCTCTGACACGCCGGCTTAGATGTGCCCGACAACGAGCCAGCCGACGGTCGTAAGGGTTACCAGCGCGATGACGGCGACATCGGCCACACCCTCCAGAACTTCCCAAAATCGGTCCATGGCAATCCTCCTTCTGCAAGCGGTGGATCCCAGAACGCGAAGCCCTGTTCGACGACATATGTATGTTAGTTCACACTTTGAAACAAGCTCTAGATGGGTTTAACTTCAAAGCCTTACCGCATCGCAGCTATGTTTAGTTTGCAATGCAGCACGAGATGTGCCGAGCCGGGACTGCCGCCTGCCCGTGCAAATTTGCTAGATAGGAGGAGCGGCATTGGAGCCGCCCGAACGCCAAGGTGAGGCATGGTTAACGCGAGTCTGCCCAACAATCTCGAAGCCTTCTGGATGCCGTTCACGGCCAACCGGCAGTTCAAGAAGGCGCCGCGCCTTCTGGTCGCCGCCAAGGGCATGTATTTCACCACCCATGACGGCCGCCAGATATTGGATGGGACGGCCGGCCTCTGGTGCGTGAATGCTGGCCACTGCCATCCCAAGATCGTCGAGGCGGTACAGCGCCAGGCGGCAGAGCTCGACTATGCCCCACCCTTCCAGCTCGGCCATCCCGCGGCCTTCGATCTCGCCGCCAGGCTGGCGGCAATGCTCCCGGGCGATCTCGACCATGTCTTCTTCTGCAATTCAGGGTCCGAGGCGGTCGACAGCGCGCTCAAGATCGCGCTCGCCTATCATCGTGTCCGCGGCGAGGGCGGCCGGGTCCGCCTGATCGGGCGCGAGCGCGCCTATCACGGAGTCGGATTCGGCGGCATCGCCGTAGGCGGGATGGTGGCCAACCGGCGCCAGTTCGGCGCTCTTTTCGCCGGCGTCGACCATCTGCCGCACACTTACGACCCCAAGCGCCAAGCGTTCAGCCGCGGCCAGCCCGCCGAAGGCGCCGATCTGGCGGACGCGCTCGAGAGGCTGGTGGCTCTCCATGACGCGTCGACCATCGCGGCCGTGATCGTGGAACCCGTCGCGGGCTCAACCGGAGTCCTCGTTCCGCCCAAGGGCTATCTCGAGCGGCTTCGCGCAATCTGCGACAAGCATGGGATCCTTTTGATCTTCGACGAGGTCATTACCGGCTTCGGACGACTGGGAGCCCCCTGCGCCGCCGACTATTTCGGGGTACAGCCCGACCTGATGACGGTCGCAAAGGGAATCACCAACGCCGCCATCCCCATGGGCGCCGTGTTCGCGCGCAAGCATATCTATGATGCGATTGTTACCGGTCCCGAGAGTGGGATCGAGCTTGCCCATGGCTATACCTATTCAGCGCACCCGATGGCCGTGGCAGCGGCGCACGCGACGCTCGACGTCTATCGCGACGAGGGCCTGTTCGAGCGTGCGCGGGACCTGTCGTCCTATTGGGAAGATGCCCTGCATGGGCTCAAGGGAGCTCGCCATGTCATCGATATTCGCAATCTGGGTCTCACCGGCGGGATCGAGCTCCAGCCCCGGGACGGAAAGCCCGGGACGCGCGCCTACGACGTCTTCACCGGCTGCTATGCGGCCGGGGTCATGGTTCGACAGGCTGGAGATGTGATTGCCCTCTCGCCCCCGCTCATCATAGAAAAATCCGAGATCGACCGGGTCATGGACACGATAAAAACCGTCCTGAGCCAGACCAATTGAATCGCACCCGATCCTAATGACTCGAAATCGTGGGGGAACTCTAAAGCGATTCTCCATTCATCCTGATTGTTCGTTAACGATTGCGGTAATCCTTAACCCGATCTTAGAGTTTGCACAGAAGATTCGACCGCCAACGATGTCGAAAGGCGCCGCGTGTCCCTCCCCTCCTTCCTGGCCCATAACTCCGGCGAATTGCGGTTGATCGCCGCCTTCATCGCAGGAGCAGCATCGACTTTGGCGGCAGGCATGGCGTCCCGCGTTTTTCGGACTCGGCGCATCGAGCTCGCCGAGTCGGCAGCCGAGCAGGCGCTCCGAAGGGAACTCACGGTCGTCAATCTGAAGCTGGCCGAAACGACGACCGATCTCGAAAAGACTCGGCACGAGAGCGCCGCCGCACGCGCGGAGGCCGAACGCGCCAGCGCGGCGAAATCCATGTTTGTGGCCAATATCAGCCACGAGCTCCGCACGCCGCTCAACGCGATTCTCGGCTTCGCGGAGATGATCGAGCGCGAGATGTTCGGACCGTTGGGCCATCCGAGATATCTCGACTATGTCCGGGACATCGAGGGTGCGGCCGAACATCTGAAAAGCCTGATGGACGACCTTCTCGACATCTCGCGCGTGCAGGCCAACAGATACGAGCTCCATGCCGAATGGCTCGATCCGGCCGAGGCATTGGCCGAGCCATTGCGCATGGTGAGCGATCGGGCGGCGCGCGCCGAACTTCGCATCGATACCGATTTCGATCCGATTTGCCCGAAGCTGTTCGCCGACCGGCGCGCGCTCGTCCAGATGGCGCTGAACCTGCTCACCAACGCAATTAAATTCACCGAAGGCGGCCGGGTGAGCTTGCGGACCCGATTGGCGGCGACCGGTGATTTCCTCGTCGAGGTCGAGGACACGGGCTGCGGCATCGCGCCGGAGGATCTGGAGCGGGTGCTGCAACCCTTCGAACAGGTCGACAACGATCAGACCCGGCGCCACCATGGGGCCGGTCTGGGGCTTCCGCTCGTCAATGCCCTGATCCGGCTCCACGAGGGCACGCTCGCGATTGAAAGCCAGCTAGGGACCGGCACGAAGATCGCGCTTCGCTTCCCCGCATCGCGCGTTGCGCTGGAGCTGCCCGATTCCGAAGCCTCGGCGACGGGGCTCCGCGCTTAGGCGGATCCGTCCAGGCTGAGGATCGGCCGATAAAGCTCTGGCCTTCGGTCGCGAAAAATGCCCCAGCCGGTGCGTCTCTGCGCCAAACGATCCAGATCGAAGCTTGCCGTGAGAATCGTTTCCTCGTCCCGCCTCGCCTCCGCGACGAGCTCGCCCTGTGGTCCGGCGATGAACGACGAGCCATAGAAGGTGATGCTGCAGCTCCGCCCGGTTTCCGTGCCGACGCGGTTGGAGGCAACAAGCGGCATGAGATTGGCTGCGGCATGGCCTTGCATGACTCGGCGCCAATGCGCGCAGCTGTCATAGGTCGGTTCTTGAGGCTCGCTGCCGATCGCGGTCGGATAGAGCAGCACCTCGGCGCCACGCAGCGCCAGCACACGCGCGGTCTCGGGGAACCATTGATCCCAGCAGATCGCCGCGCCGACATGGCCCGCGCGCGTCGGAACCGGCGTGAATCCCGTATCCCCTGGGCTAAAATAGTACTTCTCCTGATAGCCCGGCCCATCGGGAATGTGCGACTTGCGATAATGACCGCAGATCGCGCCGTCGGCGTCGATGAGTGCGAGCGCATTGAAATAGGCCTGTCCGGCGCGCTCGAAGAAACTGATCGGGAGAACGACGCCGAGCTCCTTCGCGATAGCCGCGAAGCGCGCAATCACGGGATTGCCGTCGAGCGGCCGCGCCAGCGCGAAATGCTCGGGCAGCTGATCCTTGCAGAAATAGGGAGTCTCGAACAGCTCGGGCAAAAGGATCAGACCCGCGCCTTTGGCCGCTGCCCGACGCACCAAATCCTCGGCCTTCGCCAGATTGGCGGCCGAGTCATGGCCGCAAGCCATCTGGATGGCGGCAACAGTGAGCTGGCGTGAGGCGGTCACGCCCGTTTATCCGCTGGCGGCGACCCCGGAATCAAGTGCCGGCGGAAGACGCGCCCCTTCGACCACCGCGCCGTCGAGCCGCACGCCCACCATGGTGGCGTCGGTCAGATCGGCGCCGGTCATATCGGCGCCGGTGAAGTCGACGTTGGTGAGGTTGGCCTTCTGAAGGTCCGCCCCGTAAAGCAGCGCACCGCCGAGTCTGGCACCAGTCAGATTGGAAGGCCAGAAGCGGCCGGTCGCCCGTCCGACGGAATCGCGGATCGGTGCGGCGCCGAGACGGGTCTGGGAAAGATCGGCCCCCGCCATCATGCTGCCGCGAAGATTCGCGCCCTCGAGCTTGGCTGCCGCAAGATCGGCTCCTTCCAGGATGGCGCGCGACAGATCGCACATTCGGAGCTCTGCCCCCGACAGCCGGGCGCCCCGCAGGATCACGCCGGTCAGAGTGGCGCCGCTCAGATTCACACCGGAAAGGTCGATATAGGACAGGTCCTCGTTCTCGAGCACGCAGCGCTCGCCTTTGCGGCCGCCGGTCTTCATCCATTCGACGTGCTGAGCGATGGCGCGCTGAATGCCCTTGGAGAATTCCTCCGTCGAGCGGCTCATTGTCATGCCTTTGGTGTCGGCCCCCTCGAGGCTGGTCCCGGTGAGCTGGGCTCCTTCGAGATTGGCGTTCTGCAAGCGCGCCCCCTCCAGGACGGCGCCCGACAGGTTCGCGCCGGACAGGTTCGCTTCGCTGAGGTCCGCACCGATCAGGTTCGCACCGCTGAGATTAACCTTGCCCAGCTGGGCGTTGCGCAGATTGGCGCGAAGCAAGTTGGTGCCCGCCATCTGAGCGCCGCGACAGTCGCAGTTGACGAGTGTGGCGCGCGACAGGTCGGCGCCCGAAAGGTTCGCGCGGGCGAGGACCGCGGATTCGAGGTTCGCGTCCTCGAGGGTCGATTCGCGGAAAGCGATCGGCTCGTGAGTCTTGGCGTCGAGCAGCGATCCGCCGCGAAAATCGGTCTCGCGCATGATCGTGTTCTTGAGCTTGGCCTCGCGCAGCACGGCACCTCTCATATCCGCGCGCGACAGGTCAGCGTCCGACAGGTCAGCACGCAGCAGGCAGGCCGCGAACATATCGGCCTCGACCAGGTTGGCGCCGACGAAGTTGCAGCTCATGAGGTTCGTGCCGGGCAGCTTACCTTGCCGAAGATTAGCCCTGGCGAAGACGAAACCCTGCAGATCCTTCATGCTGAAATCGGCCCGGATGCCGCCGGGGCGATTTGCTAACCACCGTCCGTGCTTTTCGAGGGTCTGGACGATTTCGTGCGGATTCATCCCGGGACTCCGATCGCGCCTTGCGGGCACCGAACAGCCCCAATTTTGCGCTGGGGACGTGATCGCCGGAATTTAGACGTGTAAAGGTTAAGACAGTGCTACTCCGCTTAGACTTTCCCCGCATTCCGGTAAGGTGAACTCCTGTCGCTTTTCCTGATTTTTCTGAAGCTTGGGCTGACCAGTTTCGGCGGTCCGGTGGCCCATATCGGTTATTTCCGAAACGAGTTCGTGAGCCGCCGGCGCTGGCTTGGCGAGGAGGCTTTCGCGGACGTCGTCGCCCTTTGCCAATTCCTGCCCGGGCCGGCCTCGAGCCAGGTCGGCATCGCTATTGGGCTGATTCGGGGCGGCGCCTGGGGCGCCGTAGCCGCTTGGCTTGGTTTCACGATGCCGTCCGCCTTCCTGATGATCGGCTTCGCCTACGCCGAGCGGTTGCTCGACCCCGCCGCGGCGGCGGTCTGGTTTCACGGCCTCCTGATCGTGGCGGTTGCCGTCGTGGCCCAGGCGGTCTGGGGCATGGCGCAAAGCCTCGCTCCGGATCGTGAACGGGCGAGCCTGGCGGTGCTCGCGGCGATCGCGATGCTGGCATTCCCAGCTGGATGGACGCCGCTGGCTATCCTGGCGGTGGCCGCGATCGTCGGACGCTGGCTGCTTCCCGCCCGGACTCGCGACGCCACCGCCATTGTCCGAGCCTCCTTCTGGCCGCGCGGCGTCGCGCAAGGAGCCGCGGCGGTCTTCGCGCTGCTATTGTTCTTGCTGCCGCCAGCCGCGCGCCTGAGCGGCCTCTATCCGCTCGAGCTTGTCGACAGCTTCTACCGGGTCGGCGCTCTGGTCTTCGGCGGAGGCCACGTCGTGCTGCCGATGCTGCAGGCCGAAGTCGTGCCGCGCGGCTGGGTATCGTCCGAGGATTTCCTCGCCGGCTACGGCGCCGCGCAGGCCGTTCCAGGGCCGCTGTTCAGCTTCGCCGCCTATCTGGGCGCGGTGTCGAAGCTTGTCCCGAATGGCTGGATCGGAGGGCTGATCGCGCTCGTCGCGATCTATCTACCATCGTTCCTGATGGTGGCCGCAGCCCTCCCCTATTGGGCCGAGCTCCGGCGCGACGCCAAGGCCTCGGCGGCCCTCGCCGGCATCAACGCGGCCGTTGTCGGCATATTGCTGGCCGCCCTCTACACGCCCGTCTGGACCAGCGCGATCCAAGCGCCGAAGGATTTTCTCGTGGCGCTCCTGGCCTTCGGCGCGCTGCAATTCTGGCGAGCCCCGGCCTGGTCGGTCGTCGTCGCGACGACCCTTCTGGCGCGGGCGATCGCCTAACGATCATCCGCGCCGTCGGCCGGTGTCGTAGAACCGGATCGAAATCAGGTGGTCGCCGAAGCTCGTGGGCATTGGGGGCCGCGCGGCTTCCTCGATGGCCGCCCGGAACGCTTGATCGAGATCCTCGCCGCAGGTCGTGACGGGTTGGACATCTGTCACATGGCCGTTCATGTAAGAGACATCGTAGATCGGCTTGCAGCTATCGTCCGCCCCCGGCGGCGGCCGGTACACGTTCGACACATTCACGGCCCATTGATGTAGGAACTCGCTGTAGACGCCCGAGCCGATCCCTTCTTCGGGCTCCTTGCCTAGGCGTGCGGCTACCCGCTCGTCCTCTTTTTTTGGAACGGCGATCGCGAAGCCCTGCTTCTGATCCGGTTTCGCCTGGACCTTTTCTTCCTCTGCCTTCTTCGCAACGCGCGGATGCTCGCTCTGCATCCGCTCGAGCCGCTCCTGCTTCTGCGCCGGAGGCGGCGGGGGAGGAGGCGGCGGTGGCGGTGGAGGGGGCGGTGGTGGTGGAGGTGGAGGGGGCGGCGGTGGTGGAGGGGGCGGCGGTGGTGGTGGCGGCGGCGGTGGCGGCATCCGCATATCGGGCGGAAGATCCGGCACCAACGTGACTTGCACCGGCGCAGGCTTGAGCGCGAGCTCCGGCTGTTTGCGGATGTAATCCTCGAACAACAGGAACAGCAGCAATTCCAGAAGCAGAACGAGAAAAACGAAGAATGGAAAACGCAGCCGCTCCTTGAGCGAGCGCGGCTCCTCGGCGACGCGCGAAAGCGCCTCCAGCTCGGCCGGGATCTCGGGCGCGTTGAAGATATCCGTCACTGGCGCGGCATCGTTCGCAAGAATGAAACTCGTGGTTCCTGGTCGGACAGCGTTTTACGCGCCGATGCGTCCATTCATCCCTTTCAGTTCAAGGGCCAACGGTCAAGCGCTGCGATCATCTAACGCGAGGGCCGGATCGATCCTTCGTCGATGTAGTTCAGGCTGCGACGGCGGCAGCTGCGACGGGAAAGCGCAAAACATGCCGAGTGCCCGGCCCGGGCACCACCTCGATCGTGCCCTCGAGTTGCCGGGCGAAGAGCTGTATCAGCGTTTGACCAAGGCCGGGTTTGGCGTCGGCCGGCATTCCCGAGCCGTCATCCGCGACCTCGAGCTCGAACTCGAATCCGACGGGCCTGAAAGAGACCGCGATCGTTCCGGCGCGGCCGTCGCGAAAAGCATATTTGACCGCATTCGTCACCAGTTCGTTGATCACGAAACCGACCGCCGCCGCCCGCGCGCAATCGAGGATCGAAGGGTGGACGTCGATCGCGAAGGCGATCTCCCGATCTCCCACCATCGATTTCCGAAAATCGCCGCAAAGACTGATCAGAAACTCGCTCATCTCGATCGTTTCGCGCTCGTCGGTGCCGACCAGCCGAGTATGAGCCGCGGCCATGACATGAATGCGGTTGAGGGCGACATCAAAAGCCCTCCGCGCCTCCTCGCCCCTAAGCGCGCGGCGCTGGATGCGAAGCAAGGAGGTGATGGTCTGGAGGTTATTCTTGATCCGGTGCAACGCCTCGCGGAGGAGAAGATCCTTGCGTCGTTCCGCTTTCGCGGCCTGGGCAGCCCGCCGCGCGAGTATCTCGATGACGACGGCGGTAGTCGCCGCGACGAACAGAAACAGCAGCAGCGAGACGACCGCAGCCGCGCTCTCACGCTTCTCCGCTAGAAAGGCATACGCGACAAGGCTCGACAGGAGCGCAGCGTAAAGCCCGCACCGCTCGAGCACTGCCGAGCACAGCAAGACGGCCAACAGCAGAAGATAAGGCGCGTCGATGCCCTGCCCTTCCAGAAACCGGACGGCGCTGGCGACGAGCGCGACCAGCAGGCTCGCCGCAAGATAGCGCGCCCAGACCGGAAGATCACGAGCGAAAGCAGAATTCCAAACCACCAAATGCATAGATGTCATTTAACAGAATAAAATGTTTGATGAAAGAGAAGTTAATTTCAATTTTAACTGTATCTATTGGAAGTTTTATATTAACCAAACTCACGGATTACGAAACGGCCTGCTCGGCTAGCCGCAGGAGGAACGCCTCGCACCGCGCAATCTCGTCGGCCTCAATGAATTCGTCCGGCTTGTGGGCCTGCCCGATGCCGCCCGGGCCGCAGATAATGGTGGGTATGCCGGCGCGGCCGAAAAGGCCGGCTTCGGTCATAAAACTCGCATGGCCGACTTCATCGCTCCCGAGGGCGGATTGGACGAGGCGCACCGCGTCGTGCTGTGCATCGATCGCATAGTCCGGCAAGCGCGAACGCGTCTGGAATTTGAAGCCCGTCGCCGGATCGATGCGCGTCATTTGGGGCTCGATTTCGTCGCGCGCGTAGCGCTCGATTTCGGCGAAAATCGCATCGACGTCGTGGCCCGGAATATTGCGAACCTCGAAGCTGAAGTCGCACAAGGCGGGCACGATGTTCTGCGCCGTGCCGCCGTGAACGGTGCCGCAATGCAAGGTCGAGTAGGGCGGATCGAAGCCGTGGTTGAACGGTCCTTCGGTCGCGATGCGGCGCGCGATCGCTTTGATTCGCGTGATCGTCTCCGCCGCGGCCTCGACCGCATTCACGCCATAGGGCGCGAGCGAAGAATGACTCTCGCGCCCATGCACGCGGCAACGAAAGGAATGAAGCCCCTTCTGCCCCACCATCGGCACCATGCCCGTCGGCTCACCGATCAAGCAGGCGAAAGGCCTTGCTTCGGCCATGCCGATCTGTTCGATCAGCCGTCCGACGCCGGCGCAGCCGACTTCCTCGTCATAGGAGAAGGCGAGATGCACCGGAGCCCGCTTGGCGCGCGCCTTGAGTTCGGGCACCAGCGCCAGCACGGTTGCGATGAAGCCCTTCATGTCGGCCGTGCCCCGCCCATACCAGCGCCCGTCGGAATCGACCATGCGGAAGGGGTCCGATGACCAATCCTGGTCGTCCACCGGCACCACGTCGCTGTGACCGGACAGAATGAGGCCAGGTCGGTCGGCTGGGCCTATCGTGGCGAAGAGATTGGCCTTCTGCCGGGTATCGTCGAAGGTGAGGCGCGAGGCGATTCCCTGCCCGTCCAGATAGTCGCGAATGAAATCGATCGCAGCCAGGTTCGAGTTCCGACTGACCGTATCGAACCCGACCAGCCGGGTCAGCAGCTCCTTGGACTCCATTCGCGCCATGCTCAACTCCAGGAACCGCAAGAGAAACTGGCTCCTGAGCGTGATATAAGCCTGCAAAGCGGGTCTGACCATGCGGCTTTGCACCCGCTTTCCTGTGAAATCGAGGCCGATTCGTGTTCTTCAAACGCTCCTGGCTCCCCATTACGGCGCTGGCGCTTCTCCTCGGCATAGCGCCTGCGCGTGCCGAGGGTCCCCCGGACGGACCGCACGTCAAGGCGAGCCTTGTGGCCGAGACCCAGTCGATCGTCCCCGGACAGCCTTTGCACCTGGCGCTGCGCCAGGAAATCCAGCCGGGCTGGCATACCTATTGGATAAATCCAGGCGATTCCGGCTTGCCCACGGGCATTGACTGGTCACTGCCGGCGGGTTTCGCGGCAGATGGCATCCAGTGGCCGATTCCGAAGCGCATCGTCTACGGACCTCTCGCCAGCTACGGCTATGAAGGATCGGTCCTTCTCCCGATTACCGTCAGCGTCCCGCCCAAGCTGGACCCCGGCACCAGCGTCACCCTGTCCGGGCACGCCAACTGGCTCGTCTGCGCGCAGATCTGCGTGCCCGAGGAATCGGACGTCAGCCTCACTCTGCCGGTATCGGCGGGACCCGCCGCGCCCAACCCGCGCTGGGCGCCGGACTTCGCAGCGACGCGGGCCCAGATTCCGGTCCCGAGCCCCTTCCCCACAGAAGCCAGCAGCGACGGCAAATCGATCCAGCTCAAAATAGCGACCGGAGATTCCCGCCAGCTCGGCGATATCGCGTTCTTCCCGCTCGATACCGGCGCGATCGACAATATGGCCGCGCAGCGGGCCGAGACCGACCGCACGGGATTGACCGTGACGCTCGCGCGTCCGGCCAAAGCGCCCGCGCTCAAGTCATTGAACGGCGTGCTCACCTTCCGCGACACGAGCGCGGGTGCAGATTCGCCGCTGCAGGCGATCGCGATCTCGGCGCCTTTGTCCGTCACGCCGGCAGCGATGCCGATGAGCGGCTTCGGTCTCGTCGAGGCCCTCGCGCTCGCCATTCTCGGCGGCATCGTCCTCAATCTGATGCCGTGCGTCTTGCCGGTTCTTTCGATCAAGGCGCTGGGGCTGGTGAAGCATGCGCAGGAGACGCCGCGCGAGGCGCGGCTGCAAGGCCTGGCCTATATGGCGGGCATCCTGGTTAGCTTCGCGCTCGTCGCCGGGACGCTGATCTTGCTGCGCGCAGCAGGTGCTGAGATCGGCTGGGGCTTCCAGCTTCAATCGCCCGTCTTCGTCACCGCGATGATCTACATCCTGTTCGCGGTGGGGCTGAGTCTCTCGGGCGTCTTCAGCTTCGGCGATGGCCTCGCCGGGATCGGCAGCGGCCTGGCTGCGCGCGAGGGCTACGTCGGCTCCTTCTTCACCGGCGCGCTGGCGACGCTGGTAGCCACCCCTTGCACCGCGCCTTTCATGGCCGCGGCGATCGGCTATGCAATTACCCAGCCTTGGTACATGTCGTTCGCGGTGTTCGAAGCGATCGGCCTGGGTCTGGCGATCCCCTATCTGATGCTGGCCTTCATCCCCGGCGCACGCCGCTTCCTGCCCAAGCCGGGGGCCTGGATGCACCGCTTCAAGCAGGTGCTCGCTTTCCCAGTTTACGGCACGGCGGTCTGGCTGGGCTTCGTCCTCTCATCCGAGAGCGGCAGCATGGGGATCACCGCCGCACTCGCCGGCCTTGTCCTCATCGCCTTCGCGGCCTGGCTCTTCGAAGCCGTGAAGCTCGGCGAAGGCGCGCGCAGAGGCTGGGGACTCGGCTTCTCGGCGCTGGCAGTCGTGGGCGCAGTCGGGCTGATGCTGCTGCCGGAGACCACGGGGGCCGCAAGCAGCCAAGTCAAAGCGGAGCAGCCCGGCGGACTCGCCTGGCAGCCCTTTAGCCAGGAAAGGCTCGATGCGCTGCTCGGCGACGGCAAGCCGGTCTTCGTCGATTTCACCGCCGATTGGTGCATCACTTGCAAGGTGAATGAGCGGGTGGCGCTCGGCGACGATAGGGTCAAGGAGGCCTTCCGCCAAAAGGGCGTTGTGGCGCTCCGCGGCGACTGGACGCGGCGCGACGCCGCGATCACGCGAGTGCTCGAGGCCAATGGCCGCGGCGGCGTGCCGCTCTACCTCTTTTATCCGGAGCGCTCGGCGACCGGCGATCGCAGGCCGCCGGTCGTTCTGCCCCAGATCCTGACGCCGGACGTGGTTCTGGAGCAGATCGCGGGCAGTTAGCTCCTCGCGTTAGGACCGTTTGCGGCGCGCGACGCGGAGGGCGGCTAGGCCGGCGCTCAGCAGCACCAGCGAGGCGGGCTCGGGGGTAGGCGGGGGATCAGCCGTGGTCACCGAAATCACGACGCCCTCGGGATTGGGCGGATCGTTGTAGTCCCACGTATTCCAGCTGCCGTTCAGGTCCAGATAGATGTCGTGCGCATCAAACGATACGCGCGACGCGCCGAAGGTCCCGCCATAGCGGTTGATGCCGTCCTGGACAACCGTCGCGCCCGTGATCGTGACGTCCGGCAGTTCGATTATATCGTACACGCCATCCGCCGCGCCGATATTGATTGCGACCGAAAGCTGATTCCCCGACGTATACAGCCTATCCCAGGTGTACCAGGCGAGCGTGCCCCCGCCCCAGGTGCCGGAAACGCTATTGTAGACGGTCTCGCTGCCCGACGGAGGGCCGGGCGGGTCATAGCTGTAAAAGTAGGCGTCCTCGAATATGACGGACGTCCCATCCAGAGCGTCTGCTCGAGCGTTGCCGGAACCAAGCCCGGCGCCGCAGGCGAAAAGCACGGCCGCGGCTATCGTATGACGTGCAAACATCAGGTCCTCTCGACGATTGTTCTTTCTCGTCGTTAGACGAAGCAAAATCGGTGCCATAATCCCGAAATTACAATAACTTACCGGGTTAGATGGTTAACAGGTTCTGAATGCCGCTCCGGTTGTAAAGTTTTCTGACATTGCGGCCTGGTTAATGACCTGATACTCACGCCAGGTCGCCGGCACGAGCCGATTGAGCCTTCTCGAAATCGAGTCAGCCGCTATCCCATGGTTTTCAGCTCGGTCGTATTCCTGTTCTATTTCCTGCCGGCTTTCTTTCTTCTCTACTATCTGCTGCCCTGGAAGAACACGGTGCTGCTCGTCGCCAGCCTGCTGTTCTATGGCTGGGGCGAGCCCCGTTACCTGCCGCTGCTGTTGTTCGTCATTGTCCTCAATTACGGCTTCGGCCTAATCGTCGGCGAAGGGCGCCATCGGCGCGCGCTGATGATCCTCGGCGTTGCGGTCAATCTGGGACTGCTCGCCTATTATAAATATTTCGGCTTCCTGGGAGCCCAGCTCGATCTGCTGCTGCCGAAGCTCGGCATTTCACCGCTCCCGCTTCCCAAGATCGCGCTGCCGCTCGGAATATCCTTCTTCACGTTCCAGGGCATCTCCTACCTGGTCGATGTCTATTGGGGACAGGTGGCGGCGCAGCGGAGCCTGCTCAAATACGCGACCTACAAAGCGATGTTTCCCCAGCTCGTCGCCGGACCGATCGTCCGCTACGCGCAAGTCGCGGACGCAATGGACAATAGACAGGTCGACGCGGCGCGGCTGGAGGGCGGCATCAAGCTGTTCGCCATGGGCCTGGGCCAAAAGGTGCTGATCGCCAACACGATCGCAGCGCCCGTCGACCAGATCTTCGCATTTCCCACGTCTTCGCTGACGCCCGAGGTCGCGTGGCTCGGCGCGATCGGTTACGGGCTGCAGGTCTATTTCGACTTCTGCGGCTATTCGAACATGGCGATCGGGATGGGGCATATGATGGGCTTCACCTTCCCGCGCAATTTCAATCGGCCTTACGCCGCGCGATCGATGATCGAGTTCTGGAGCCGCTGGCACATCACGCTGACCCGTTTCCTCACGATCTATGTTTACAATCCGATCGTGTTGGCGCGAACCCGCGCCAGGCTCGCCAAAGGCCTTCCCCTGCTGACCGGCCGTAACGCCACGCCCGGTGCCTTCGCCTCGCTGCTCATGATGCCGACGCTCTTCATGATGCTGCTCTCAGGCCTCTGGCACGGGGCTGGATATACGTTCATCGCCTGGGGCCTGTCGCATGGCATATTCCTCACGATCAATCACGCCTGGCGGCTCATCCGGCCACGCTTTTGGCCGGACACGGCAAGTTACAATCGACGAATGGCGCCTTTGGCCTATGCATTGACGATCGTTGCACTCGCCATCACGCTCGTATTCTTCAGATCCGACACCATCGGCCACGCACTTCGCCATCTCGCGGCGATGTTTCGACCCGGTGGAGATCACGAACTGATGGCTTTGACGCGTTTCGTCAGCCCGAGCGTCGCCGTCGCGCTCGTTGTCGGTGCGGCGTTGGCGGTCCTGCCGCTACCCGAAATCGACCCGACTGCAAGGCCGGTGCCGGCTTCAGTCGCAGCGCCGCTCGGCTGGCGCACCGCCATGAGCGCGTTTTGTCTGGCGCTCGTCGGGCTTTCCGCGGTCAGCCTCGCCGCCGGGACTTACAATCCCTTCATCTATTTCCGCTTCTGATGGAAACCGAGCTCCCTTCGCTTTCTAGCGGAACAGCCATCGACGCAATCGAAGCGCCGTCGTTTGGCTTGCGTGCCGTCATACGACGAGCCGGGCGGAATTGGTTCGCCGCCGCATTCGCCCTGATACTCCTGATTCCGGCGGCGATGGAATTGTCGGGATTGGATCCGATTGACCCGGCTGCTGAAAACCGCACGCTCGCATCGCTCCCCGCCCTGCCGCGGTCACTCCATGACCTGGTCCGTTACCCCGCCGCCCTCAATACCTACCTTCAGGATTGGTTCGGATTACGGCAGCAGATGGTCCGGACCGAAAACTGGCTTCGCTTCACGCTCTTCCACGAAGTGACATCGCCCGAGCTGCTCATAGGCAAGCATGGCCGCATCTTCATGAGCGCCCTTCCGGGGAACAAGCCCTTGTCTCTGATCAACGACGTTTGCGGCGCCACCATGAACGATGGAGCATTTCTGGGCACCGCATACCACATCACTTCCCTGATCGAGCGCGCGTCCCACGAGTTTCCCGACTTCACCTTTGTCATCATCCCCGGCCCGTCCATCCTCTATTCCGAGGATCTGCCACGCTGGGCATGGTCGTCTTGTCGAGGATTGAAGCCCAGCGTCGAGCGAACCCTCGACGATCTCCGGAGCCGCCCGGATATCCTGTCTCACATCGTCTATCCGATCGATGTCCTGCAGGATCTGAAGCGCCGTTATTTGATCGTCCCCAAGCGCAACCTGCATTGGGCGGGCGAAGGGACGCTGCGCTACACCGAATTCTTGTCCGAGCACCGATTCGGCCTGCAGCGCACGCTCTCGGTTCCGACAAAGATCGACGACTGGCCTTCCGATCTCAACAGGCTGAATCCCGGACTTAACTGGGTCAATCGCATTCCATGGCCGGACCCCGGCATGGCGGGCGTGTTCAGCTGCTTCGGAGCCGAATGCGATCCGAAGGCCGACCCGCACGTCATTGCGCCGCTCGACCGTTTTCGAACACCCAACCCTAACGGAAGACGACTGCTTCTCCTCGGCGATTCATTCGCGGACAACGTCGCGGGGAACTTTACCGAGTACTTCGGTGAAGTGTGGCACATCCATTTTAATCTCTTGGCCCCCCTTACGCGAGGCGAGCTCGACCAGCTTATTGAAATGGCGTTCAAGCAATACCGCCCCGACCAAGTCCTCTACATATGCAACGATTTCGCGATCTTCTATGAGCCTCTCTTGGCCCAGAATTTCTTCTGGCCGGATCAACGTGTCCAGACACCGGAGTAATCGACCAAGAGTATGAGCACAAACGGAAGCGGGAACACCGGTCTGCCGGACCTTTCAATTTATCCAAGCTTGGCCTCGGTGGTGCAGGCTCAGCTCAGCATGTGGCCTGAACACACGCGATACATCACTCAACGGTTCGGCGAAGACGACCCCGCATTTTTGCAAAGGACCGACGATGTGGCTCGCCTCGTGATGCTGCTCGCCGGAAAAGAATTATCGCAATATTGCTCAGATTATAGATGGATGTGCGCCAACTTCATGGAGGAAGAGCTTCATTTCCGTCGGCACCAGCGCTACCGGCTTCAAACTTTCGCCGAAGCCGATCGAGAAGTCTATTCGAATCCGGCCTATATGTCGCGATATGTAAACGGCATACTCATTTCACAGCTATTCTGGCGCAACCACGCGCAGGCGCTCGATCTGTTTCGGACCGCGTTTCTGCCGCGTCTGCCGGACCGGTTCAATCATCTCGAAGTCGGCCCCGGACACGGGTTGTTCCTGTCCTACGCCGCGCTCGACTCGCGATGCAAAGCGGCGACCGGCTGGGACGTTAGTTCTTCAAGTGTCCACGCTACGCGGCATGCGCTTGAAATTTTCGGCATCCGGCGGCCGATCGATCTGACAGTGCAAAACGTCCTCGAGGCGCCGGCGCAGCGCGAACAATTCGACAGCGCGATCATCAGCGAGGTGCTGGAACATCTCGAACAGCCGCGGAAGGCGCTTGAGACGCTGTTCGCGAGCTTGCGACCAGGGGGCATGATCTTCATCAACGTTCCGATCAACAGCCCTGCGCCCGATCACATCTATCTTTGGACGACGCCCGAGGCTGTCGCGCAATTGATTCACGAAGCCGGATTCGACATAGAGACGTTTTATGAACTGCCCATGACCGGATTCACGCTCGAACGGGCGCGAAGGACCCGGGCAGGCATCTCCTGCGTCGCCTTTGCGCGCAAGCCGTAGTCGCCTCGCGCCGCCGGGCCGCTTCGGTCGCTGCGGAGCGCATCGGTCGCGCGGTTTCCGGCCTCCGAATTGTTCACCCGGTTCGGTCCATTTCAGCCTATCCGATCATCGCCTGGATCGACTTCACAATCGCGCCGACCTTTTCGAAAGACTCGATTTCGCCGATCTTGAATTTCACGCCGAGCTGCATTTCGGTCGCGACGATGAAATTGACATAGTTGAACGAATCCCAATTGGGCACATCCTCGCGCCGCGTCTCCGTGGTCAGCACGATCGAATCATCGTCCAGCAAATCGCGCAGGATCAGCGTCAGCCTGTCGAGAATCTCTTGCTCGCTCATGTTTCGTCCTCAACGCGTGTGATGTGCGTCTGCGCGGGCGCGTAGGAATCCAACGTCAGCGACCAGCGCGTACCACCGTTCGAGAGATCCAAAATGCGGGAGAAACCCAGTCTCCCATACAGATCGGCGACTACGCCATTCTTCGCTGTCGGCGCGTAATCGGCCTGCAGCTTGCGCACGCCAGCGCAGCGCGCGACCTCGACGGCAATGTTCATCGCCTCATGCTCGAGCTCGCGGCCGAACACACGGCAGCTCATCACCCAGCAATCGATCTCGCGAGCGTCCGGCTCGCCTTCGACGGACCGCAGGATCATGGCGCTGACCAGGCCATTGTCGCCGAACCTGTCAACCAATCGGAATCGCAGTGTAATGCAGCCCAGCTCGTCAACGAATCGTGTGATTTCGTCCTGCGTGTAGCGTCGCGTTGTTGGATTGAACTGGTTGGTCTTGTTGATGAGCTGAGTCACGCGCGGCAGATCGAGCTTGGTGATCCGTCCAAAACGAACGGACATGCCGAGCCCCGCCAGGAAATCACCGATGCTTCCGGAGTGCGTTTGAAGCGCGTTGCGCTCGGCATCGGCCGAATACTGCGCCGCCCGCTCGCGATCCTCGAGGGTGAAGCCGACCGCTTCGAAATAGCCGGCATCGGCGAGGCATCGCACGTACTGCGCCGGATCCTCCGGCATCTCCGGAACGGCAACGGCGGGAAGCGCTTCGCGGATGCGCGCGCGCTCGACGGGATTGTCGTCGACGAAGACCAGGCTATCGACACCGACGTTGAGTTGGTTCGCGATGATCCGGAGATTGTCCGCCTTGTCGTTCCAGTTGGCGATAAAGGCAGTGATGTCGGATCGCTTCAGCGCCATCTCGGGATGAGAAAAGGCCGCCTCGGCGATCGCCGGATCGTTCTTCGAGCAGACCGCCAGGATCACGCCGCGCTCGCGGAGCTGTTTGGCGTAGAGCTGAAGCGCAAGATGCGCCTCGCCCGCGGCGCTACCCTGCCCGAGCACGATCCCTTCGAGCCCGTCGTCGCCGGCGGTTCCGCCCCAGAGCGTATTGTCGAGATCGAGCACCAGGCATTTACGCGACAGACCACGCTCGGCAGCCAGGATCCGGACGACGAGGTCGCCGTAGAGCGGCGCGACCTGCGGCGCGATCTCCTGTTTCGCCTGCAGCCAGCGCGCGATATCGAACCAGGAATCAAGCCCGTCGCGCGCGCTCCAGCGCGCCGCATCGACGATCAGCACGCCATCCGCGGCAGCGGCCTCGCTGATCGCGTCATTGAGATGCGCGATCAGTCGTGTCGGCGCGCCCGGCACGATGCGATCATGGCCGCCGAAGACCGGGTGCGTGGTGTCGATGAAGGTTTGTTGAAGCACGGTCGCGCCGATTTCGCCCCGCGCCTTGCGCCATAGCCCACGCAAATCCTCGATCGCGCGATTCACGGCAGCGCGCGCGTCCTCCACGGAGACACCCAGCGGCACCGACCCCAGCACATCCTGCGCGGTCAGAGACAGTAGAATGGCCTTCGGTCTGAAAGCGCGCAGCCGCGCGTTGGGATCGATCAGCTCGGCGCGATATTGCCCATAGGCGCCGACATTGAGATCGATCAGAAGGCGGCGGCGCAGGCCGGCGACACGGATCCCCGGAACCAGATGATCAAGCGTGGCGGAACCCGCAACGGCCAGCCGAACGACCGCGAAGCCCGGCCGCGCCTCGGCTTCGATCGGTCCGATCGCCCGGTCCAGCTGGATGGTTTCGAGAAAGCCCAACCGGTGACCGGAGAGCGAAGCGAGCCGTTCGAGCCGGTCCGGAGCTTCGGTTGCCGCGCGCAACGCGTCGCGAAAGTTCGACGGGAGCGGCGGCAGCCACTGCAGCATCGGCAAGCCGATCTAGCCCTCCAGGGCCTTGATGATGTCCTCGCACATCTTTTTGGCGTCGCCGAACAGCATCATCGTATTGTCGTAATAGAAGAGCTCGTTTTCGATGCCGGCGTAGCCCGACGCCATGGAGCGCTTGATGAAGAGAACGGTGTTCGCACGCTCCACGTCCAGAATCGGCATGCCATAGATCGGTGAAGCCGGATTGTTCTTGGCTGCTGGATTCGTGATGTCGTTGGCGCCGATCACGAAGGCGACATCGGTTTGCGGGAAATCGCGGTTGATGTCGTCGAGCTCCAGCACCTCGTCATAAGGCACGTTGGCTTCCGCCAGCAGCACATTCATATGGCCGGGCATGCGGCCCGCGACCGGATGGATGGCGTAACGAACCCGCACGCCTTCCTTCTTCAGCGTGTCCCCCATCTCGCGAAGCGCGTGTTGGGCCTGCGCGACGGCCATGCCGTAGCCCGGCACGATAATGACCGATGATGCGTTGCGCAGGATAAAAGCCGCGTCCTCGGCCGAGCCGGACTTGACCGACTTGTCAGCGTGTCCGGCGCCGCCGGCCATGACGGCCTCGCCGCCGAAGCCGCCCAGAATGACATTGAAGAAAGAGCGGTTCATCCCCTTGCACATGATGTAGCTGAGGATGGCGCCTGAGGAGCCGACCAGCGAGCCCGTGATGATCAACAGATTGTTCTCGAGGGTGAAACCGATGCCGCAGGCCGCCCAGCCCGAATAAGAATTCAGCATCGAGACCACAACCGGCATGTCGGCGCCGCCGATCGGGATGATGATGAGAATGCCGAGCAGCAGCGACAGCAGCACGATCAACAGGAAGGCGACCGTCGCGTTGCTGATGACGAGCCAAACGATGAACGCGATCAGGATGACCCCGAGCGCCGCGTTCAGCACGTGCTGACCCTTGAAGACGACCGGAGAGCCCGAAACCAGCCCTTGCAGCTTGGCGAATGCGATGATCGAGCCGGTAAAAGTGACGGCGCCGATCGCGGTGCCCAGGCTCATTTCGACCAGGCTGCCGGTCGCGATCGCCCCCGGCACGCCGATCCCGTATGCCGCCGGATTGGTGAAAGCGGCCGCCGCGACGAAGACAGCGGCAAGGCCGACCAGACTATGGAACGCGGCGACGAGCTGCGGCAGCGCGGTCATTTGGATCCGGAGCGCGACCACCGCGCCGATGAAACCACCGATCGCGATCGCGCCCGCGATCGGCACGAAAGAGATGACGCTCGGCAGCGCCAAGGTCGTCGCCACTGCGATGATCATGCCGATGACGCCGAAACGCAGCCCGGCACGCGCCGAGGCCGGGCTCGATAGGCCACGTAGCGCCAGAATGAAGAAGATTGCCGCGACGAGATAGGCGAGAGCTGACCAGGTCTCCACGCTATGGGCCTCTTATTTCTTCTTCCGGAACATCGCCAGCATGCGCTGGGTCACGATGAAGCCGCCGAATATGTTGACCGAAGCGAGCGCGACGGCGACGAGCCCGAACACTTTGGAAACGCCGAACACCGCCGGTCCCGCCGCGATCAGCGCGCCGACAACGATGACCGACGAGATCGCGTTCGTCACCGACATCAGCGGCGAGTGGAGCGCCGGCGTCACGTGCCACACGACGTAGTAGCCGACGAAAAGCGCGAGCACGAAAACTGTGATGCCCATCACCAGGAAGGTCTGCGCGGCACCCGGGTGCTGCGCAGCCAACTGGGCGGCTTGGCCATAAAGCAGGTCGACCTTGTGGCTTAGAGCCTCGACCGCCTGCTTGAGCTCATCGACCGCGGAGGGAAGCGTCTGATCCATTGCGGGCGAACTCTCCTTACGATGAGACGGGTCTAGCGGCCGCGGCTTCGAGCGGAGTGGGATCGGCCGTGGTGAAGGAGGGATGCACGATACGCCCGTCGCGCGTCAGACCCGCGCCGGCCACGATCTGGTCGGACCAATCGAGCTTGAAATTCTTCTCCTTGTCGAAGAAGAGCGCCAGAAAGGCGAGGAGGTTGCGCGCATAGAGGGACGAAGCGTCGGCAGCAAGCCGGCTCGGCACGTTGACATGGCCGACAATCTTGACACCGTCGACGTCCACGACCTCACCCGGCCGAGAAAGCGGGCAGTTGCCGCCCTGCTCCACCGCCAGGTCGACGATGACCGAACCCGGCTTCATCGATCGGACCATGTCGGCGGTCACCAGGACCGGCGCCTTCTTGCCTGGGATCAGCGCGGTGCAGATCACCACATCCTGCTTCTTGATCGTGTCGGCGATCAGCTGCGCCTGGGCACGTTTGTAGTCCTCGCTCATCTCCTTGGCGTAGCCGCCGGCGGTCTCGGCCTGTTTGGTCTCTTCGGTCTCGACCATGACGAAGGTGGCACCGAGACTCTGCACCTGCTCCTTGGCAGCCGGTCGGACGTCGGTCGCCGAGACCATCGCGCCAAGTCGCCGCGCCGTCGCGATAGCCTGCAGCCCGGCGACGCCGGCGCCCATGACGAAGACCCGGGCCGGCGGCACGGTGCCGGCGGCGGTCATCATCATCGGGAAAGCGTGGCTGAACTCGGCGGCGGCGTCGAGCACCGCCTTGTAGCCCGCGAGATTGGCCTGGCTGGACAGCACGTCCATCGCCTGCGCGCGGGTGATGCGCGGCACCAGCTCCATGGCGAAAGCGTCGATTTTGCGCCGCGCGAACTCGCGAATGGCATCAGCCGACTGATAGGGCGCCAGCATCCCGACCAGGATCGCGCCCTGCCGGATCATGGCATATTCGTCGATCCCTTCGGCCGCCGACATCGGCCGCTGGACCTTGAGCACGATGTCGGCGTTGCCCAGGGTCTGGGTTTCCTCTGCCGCCACGACCGCACCGGCGGCCCGAAAAGCATCATCGGTGATGGCTGAGGCGAGCCCCGCGCCCGACTCGATCACGACATCGAAACCCATCGCAATCAGCTTCTTGACCGTATCGGGCGTCGCCGCGACGCGCTTTTCGTTCGCGCGCCGCTCCTTGGGAATGGCCAGCTTCATGGTCGTCGTGGAAGGTCCTTGAAGACTCGTATCGGCCGGGATCGGCCGGACGCAAATTGCCCGAACGGCGCGGGCTTGCATAGACCTAGCGGCGCCACACGGAGTCGCCGCATCAGCGGCCGCCGGTTAAGGGCTTCGAATCCCGTTTTTCGTCAGTACTTTGGCCTGCCGCTTCGCCATCTGGGCGACATCGAAGTCGGCGATCAGCTCCTCGAAAATGCGGTGCCAGTTTACTTCAGCCCTGAGGTGGATGAACACCGAACCGAGCCCCAGCGTGGCGCGGTCCATGAAGACGAATTCGCGTGGAACGTCGACCCCGCCGACCCGCACCAGCTCGCGATGGACCTTGGCGGCGGTTTCCCGCCCATAGACGCCGTTCTTGGTCTCGCCAATTAGACGCGGCCGGTCCTCGAGCAGCGATTCATAGATGAAGCGCGCCCAGATATTGAGGATGCCGACCACCTCCTTATTGAGCTTGCCGAAGCCCCAGGTCCGATAAGCTTCGGCCGCCAGCTCCTGATCATTCTGCTGCAGCGCGCGGTAAAGATCGATCACCGCCTTGACGAAGGGCGCCTTGAAGATCCGGACGCAACCGAAATCCAGTAGGTTGATCGTACCGTCCGGCCGGACGGTATAGTTGCCGAGATGCGGATCGCCATGGAGCACGCCGTAGCGGTAGAAAGGCACGTACCAGGCGCGGAACATGTTGAGCGCGATCGACTTGGCGAGGTCGGGGCGATCGGCGACCGCATCGAGGATCTTGCGGCCATCGAGCCAATTCATGGTGAGGAGCCGGCCCGTCGACAGCGCATCGACCCGCTCGGGCACGAAGACCCCCTTCTCGCGGGCCAGGATGTCGCCATAGAGGGCCATGTTTCGGCCCTCGCGGTCATAATCGAGCTCTTCGCGCAGCCGCTCGGAGATCTCCTCATGGACCTTGCTCGTCGAGACGGCGCGATCGTAGCGTTCGAAAATTCCCAGGATCAGCTTGAGCTGACGGAGATCGGCTTCGACCGCCGACTGCATGTCGGGGTATTGCAGCTTGCAGGCGAGCAGCGTGCCGTCGCGCCCCTTCGCCCGATGGACTTGGCCCAGCGACGCCGCGGCCGCCGCCTCATGCTCGAAACTTGCGAATTGCGATTCCCAATCGGGTCCGAGCTCCGCCCGCATCCGCCGGCGCACGAAGGGCCAGCCCATGGGCGGCGCATCGGCCTGAAGCTGCGAAAGCTCGGCCACATATTCCTGGGGAATCGCTTCGGGAATGGTCGCCAGGAGCTGCGCGACTTTCATCAAGGGGCCCTTCAGGCCGCCCAGCGCCTCGCGAAGCGCCCGCGCATGGGCGTCGCGATCGATCTTGAGGCCCAGATATCGTTCGCCGGCCATGCGGGCAGCAAGCCCGCCGACCGTGGTCGATACGCGCGCATAGCGCGCAACCCGCCCCGCCAAGCTGTTCTTCTCGTTCGCCATGGCTCCTAAAAGTGGCCCGTCGCGGACCGGAGTCCAGCCCAAAGCCGGGCTCGGGCGTTCATGCCAGCTCCCGATACACGTCCAGGGTGGCCGCGCACATGCGCTCACGCGTGAAATTCGCCTCGATATTCCCTAGGGCCTCAGCCTGAATCTCGGCCAGCTCGTCGGGCGTCAGCGCGAGCGCGGCCGAGATCGCCTCGGCCAGCTTGGCCGCATCGCCGGGCGGCACCAGAAGGCCGGTCACGCCGTCGACGATCGTCTCGCGGAAGCCGCCGAGATCGCTTGCGACCACGGGGCGGCCCATTGCCTGGGCCTCGACCGGCACCCGGCCGAAGCCTTCAGGCACCAGCGACGGCGCGACCACGACGGCGGCCATGCTGTAGGCCGCCGCCATGTCGGCGGTCTGCGGGACGATTCTGACGACATCGGAGAGACCGCGATCATGGATCAGCTGGATCAGCTCCTGCCGATAGGCGTTCTTGCGACCGTCCTCGCCGGCAAAGATGCAGCGGATATCGTGGCGCTTGAGCCGGGCGAGCGCTTCCACCAGCACCATGTGCCCTTTGATTCGGCTGAGCCGCGCCGGCATGAGCACGATCGGCTGGTCGTCCGGCAAATTCCATTCGAGCGCGAGCTTGACCTTGCGCTCGATGCTGACCCGCTCGGGGCTGAAGCGGCCGAGATCGATGCCTCGCGGGATCGTCCGCAGCACGTCGGGCGGCACCCCGTAGACACGGCTGACATGCTCGGCGATGAAGTTGGAAATGGCGATGACTCGGTCGCCTTGCGCCATCACTGAATTGTACTTGTGTTTCTGGCGAGAGGTGCCGCCATAGGCGGCGTGAAAGGTCGTGACGAACGGGATGCCGGCGCGGCGCGCGGCCGACAACGCGCTCCAGCCCGGCGCGCGGCTCCGCGCATGGACGATATCGACTTGATGCTCGACGATCAGGCGACCCAGCCGCGCGATATTGCGCCAGACTGTATAGGGATTCTTGGAGGCGAGCGGCAAAAGGATATGACGCGCCCCGCTGCGCTCCAGCTCGCGCACCATCGGACCGCCCGACGAAGCCACGATCGCCCGGCCGCCGGCCCGCTGGATCGCCGCCGCCACATCGAGGGCGCCCCGCTCGGCCCCGCCGCCGATCAGACTTGGTAGAATCTGGAGAATGGTGAGCGGGCCGCCGCGTTTGCGACTGATGAGGTCGGAAGAGGGTTCGGGGTCGTCTGCCATGAATTTCAAAAGATGCTCGACGCCGTTGCCCGCGTCCAACCTTGCCGCGATCATGCGACTCGGAGGTCCGTCGCAGCCCAGCGTTATAACCGTACGATAAAGTGTGGACCAGAGCATGAACGATCCCGATCCGCCGCCGGACTGGCTCGCGCGCCCGAACGCGCCGCGCCTCGCCTATCGCCGAAGCGCAGGGCGCGCGCCCGGGACGGTTTTCCTGGGCGGTTTTGCCTCGGACATGACCGGAACCAAGGCCACCGCGCTCGAAGCCGCCGCGCGCGCGGCCGGCCGCGCCTTTCTGCGGTTCGATTATCGTGGCCATGGCCGGTCCGAAGGCCGGATCGAGGAGGCGACAATCGGTGATTGGCTGTCAGATGCTCTGGCGGCGTTCGACCAATTGACCCAAGGCCCGCAAATCCTGGTCGGCTCCTCGATGGGCGGCTGGATCGCCCTCCTTCTCGCGCTTGCGCGGCCCGACAAGGTTCGAGCCCTCGTGGGCGTGGCCGCCGCACCCGACTTCACCGAGCGCCTGGTCCGCCGGGAATTGTCGGAAGCCGATCGCGAGACCCTCGCCCGGGAGGGCGTGGTCTACCGACCCTCGCAATATGGGCCGCCGACGCCTTTTACGTCCGCGCTGCTGGAGGAAGGCCGCAAGCATCTCCTGCTCGATCATAGGATATCGATCGGAGTCCCGGTCCGCTTGCTGCACGGACAGCGAGATCCGGATGTGCCTTGGCAGCTCAGCCTCACCTTGGCCGAGAAGCTGGAAACGTCCGATGTCAGAATCGAGCTGGTGAAGGACGGCGATCATCGCCTCTCGCGGCCCCAAGACATCCAGCTTCTTGTCCGGACGGTCGAGGAATTGGCCGACTGAATACCGACCGGCCGGGTTGCGTGAAACGGCCCGCCATGCTTTACCGTCCGGCGCCGCGGAGGGGTGGCCGAGTGGTTGAAGGCGCACGCCTGGAAAGTGTGTAGACGGGAAACCGTCTCGGGGGTTCGAATCCCCCTCCCTCCGCCACTGGGAATGCGGGGATTGCCCTAAGGAACATCTGAATAAGTAGCGGCTGGGTCGAGTCTGCTCATTTTTGGTCTTCAGGACGTGGAGTGGGCGGTTGCGGCGGCCGCGTTGCGGAGGTTTTCCTGGTGTCGGTTACCACC
>Ga0070738_10000508_pt1 | contig 110367 bp, 81 predicted proteins | sample Coa_R2_2_FD_66446 | JGI IMG/M metagenome (GOLD analysis project Ga0070738, IMG submission 66446) | Surface soil microbial communities from Centralia Pennsylvania, which are recovering from an underground coalmine fire - Coalmine... | ecosystem: Environmental > Terrestrial > Soil > Unclassified... | reverse complement strand
GATGAACTTCGACTGACCCAGATTGAACTGGTCGTGCAGACCGTGATCGTACAAGCCGTACTTCGCATTACCCAATTCGCAGTTGTTCACGACGATATGGTTGATCGGTACGGTATCATGGACGCCATTCGTACCAAGGAAAAGAGCGCGATTTTGCTCGTTATAGATACGAACGACCATGCTCGAATCGTTGGCGAAGTTACCATTGCCGTGAATAATGAGGTTTTGGATCGCAATATTACTTGCTCCTTCCTCAATACTAAATACAGAACCTGGAACTGAGCGATTATCAACGATCGTAAGGCCGCGCTTCGTTGGTTCTGGAATGAGCTTATCCGGAATACGAACTCCGAGTGGATTATATCCCTCGAACGTCATATAACCACCGAACAGATCGCCAAAGTAGAAGCACGACGGTTTATTACCGGTAAAGGTAATGGTGGGACGGACACCTGGTTTTGGAAGCCACGTTACCGTCGCGTTTGGTCCAAGATCGCGAATACCGCGGAAGTCGAGTTCAGCATTTACGCTGCTGACACGGGATGTGCCATCTTCCGTGTAATTATTATCCGTCATAATGAGACGGAGGTTACCTCCGACGCCACGGAAACGAAGAGAATCCAACGCTGCATGGACCGTCTGGAAGCGCTGACCAACGCCCACGTAAATATCTCCAGAGAGTTCTGGAATGATCGAAAATTGTGAGCATGCCGTGTCATTCGACCGATCGCCATCAGTGGCATATCGCGCGATCGCGCAGATCGTATAGCATCCCGGGGGAATGGCCGAGATATGATACGGACCAGCATCCGTCGGGAAGTTAAACTGGACCAACTTCTGGTCGATATTAAGTTCGGGCATCGTCGAATCCGCCTGGAACACGACGGCGCCATCCGAGCAACGCCTGATCACAACGCGAACCGGAACGTCGAACAGATCCGATACACCAACGGACTGGAACAGCGCTGCCGGCCGCCAAGAAGTTTTATACGGTTTTTCTTCGTCGGGCAGCGGGTTAACTATTGAGTTTGCGGCGGCATCGTATGCAAACCGAACGCTGATCGTCCCACAGATCGTATCATCAGCATGAAGCTGATCATTCGACAACAGGGTGATCGCACACATCGTAAAATCACCGTTTGAAGCCGGAGTCCAATCCGGGAAGGATGTATCGATGGTCGCACCACTGGGCCAATTGGGAATAATCAGCGTGTCACGATATACGACGGCACCGCTCGGGTCCTTGATAATAGCCGTGACAGGAACATTGCTTTGATTATTCGTGCCAACATTTTTAAATCGAACAGACACAGGAGTGCTGATCGCTATAGGTGTTCGTACCCCTGCCGACGGACTTAATATCGTGAGCGGTCGAACATTATTCGGCGGACTGACTGCAAATTCCGAAGTCGTTACGTTATTCGAGGGATTCTGATCCGCAGTCGGCTGCATATTATATACGATCACCGTGTCTTCATACACGCCATAGGCGGTCGGAGTGAACGACGGAAAAGAAAGGATCTGCCGAGTGAACGGTGAAGGCACACTCGCGCCTGTCAAAACCGTATCATGGCTATAGATGCTTGCCTGACCGATCGGCGAGATCTGAAAATGGACCGTCACCGACGCCGGAGTCTGTGAGCCAACGTTCGTAATGCTGACGGAAGGAGTGAGTGCAGTATTAATATTCTTAATAGTCTGATTCGCAGGGTTGATCACGCTATCAGCAGAGAAATCATACGGGTAGGTTGCAACCCAAATAAGCGAATTAGCCATTAGCGTAACACCACTCGTCGTAGTCTTCCAAAAATCACTGCGGCTATCGGTGGAAGGTGGATAGAAATTCAGGTCGACCAAACGTGAATTTCTTGCACCAACATTTTCACGAGCGCAAACCAGTGGAGCACCGTTGGAGTAATTCGCAATGCGATACGCATTGGGATTCAGTGTGGTGGAAGTCGAATGGTAACTGCTTGAACCTCCGTCGAAGCTTGTTACTCCTTGCATGATCGGATGATTGGGCAGCAACACCGTCCCCAAGGTCAGCTCTGTTCCTTGTGTTTGACCGGTAGGAACCAACACTTGATAGTTGGAGAGATTGTTGAATCCGGAGAATGGGATGCTGCAATCAGCAAAGGTCGCGGTAACAACCCCACCACCTCCTTCAACAAATTGGGCGAGAACGGGTCCGACCGAAGAAGGAGCACCGTAATCGGTAAAGCACAACACCGCCTGATACTGTTGCAAATATGCCAGGGTAGGTGCTGTCGATTGACAGTTAAAATAACCGACCGAAGCAAATCGCCCGGTGGCTATTAGTTTATTTTGAACCTCGGTACCCCAGGCACTTGACCCGGGACAAGCGACGATCGTTACGCTTATCTGCGCCGAAGCAACGCTCGCGCCGATAAACAAAAAGACCAGGAAAAATGCGTAGATTTTTTTCATAACGAGTTAAGTATTATGGGTAGCATTTCCCTCTCGATTTGACGTGGGGTAAAATTGAGGAGAGATGCACGAGCGACACCACTCATGAAGCAAATGTTACACAAGCACAGGTTATAAAAATAATATAAACGGCGAGCAGTTGCTTGCAAAACATTTTTTACCTTCTTAAAGGTAAAATTCCAATGGGGATACTTCCGAGAGGTGTATAAGTGAAATAGTTATTTTACCAAAAGCCGTCGGAACGCCTAATTTGGGGCAAACAGATTATCCTTTTGTGATGGCAACACTATTAAAAGGTAATCCCCGGATCACTATCCGGGGATTTGCATTTTGAAGGGTATGACGTTAGGGGGTTGTTGTCTTCTTAACATGTTTATGGTGATGATGAGCTTTGTGAGTTTTCATTTTCTCAGCTTTCTCTTCTTTAGCCTCTTCAGCTTTTGTTTCTTTCTTATGCATCCGATGATGATGCGTCCGATGCATGGTCGTGTCCTGATGCTGCGAAGCAAGGGCTGGCAGCGAAATACCTAAAACAAGTGCGGCAAGTATGCTGCGGATCATAATAGTCATAGTCGAGTATGGTTGTGTTTTAGACAAGAATTAATTTTTGCTCAGCAAATTGTCTGCCGGCGCATCTGATTCATATAGAAAGTTATTTTACGAGAATGTTTGTTGTAACAAGCAGTGTTGTAACGCGTAAATATCTGTCGAAACAAATGTTATGTTTTAGAAAATGGAGAATGTTATGAGTTCAAATGTTGAAGTTTTGGAAAAAGCCACAACGGAGAAGACGGCTGCCGGTTTAACCACGTGGTCGCTGGACAATGCTCACACGAATGCGGAATTCAGTGTCCGTCATATGATGATCGCAAGCGTTCGTGGCGAATTCCGTGAAGTAACGGGATCGCTCCAGCTTGATAAGAATAATATCGAGCAATCGAGCGTACATGTGCAAATCAAGACCGCTAGCGTTCAAACGAATGACGCGAGCCGCGATGCACACCTTCGTAGTGCCGACTTCTTTGATGTCGAGAACTATCCCGAAATGAGCTTCCATTCAACGAAGTGGGAGCAGAAATCGGACGATGAGATTCTCGTACGTGGTGATCTCACCATCCATGGGGTGACGAAAGAAGTAACCTTCAAAGCCGAAGGCCCAACGGAAGAAGTGACCGACCCGTGGGGTAACCAGCGTATCGGTTTTAGCGCCAAGACGAAGATCAATCGCAAGGACTTTGGTCTATCGTGGAACGTGGCTCTTGAGGCGGGTGGCATCCTCGTTGGTGAGGACGTTTCCATCGCGATCGAAGCTCAGTTTATTAAGGCATAAACTTCGAGGGAACGACAATTTGTAAGGACTGGGCGATATGGGGTCGTCCGGTCCTTTTCTATTTTACCGATCGTCTGAGATTGATTGATGGGTTAACTTCGTTCCACACGTACCGATTATGATCTCGCCAATAACGAAGTTGCGGGCCGAGTTAACAGCGGCCCGTCGTGTACCTCCCAGCGTTCTCCGGTTGAAAGAGTTTAGTTATCTTTCCTGGCTCGCAGAACGGCTTTGTTTCTTTGCAGAATTTATATCGCCGTCGATTCTTTTTATTCCGACGCGAAGCCTGATCCATTGGGGACTCCATGATATCGAGCAGGCGGGTGAGAAGGAATCGTATTTGATCGAGCGTATGCGTCATCGTGCTCGGCATGTCGATCTCTACATTGTGAGCAGCATTGTTGTTGAGATACTATTAGGATTTATTCTACTTTCGACCAACTCTGCCCTTGTTCGGATCGTCGTTCAAATTCTGATGGTGATTCGAATTATCGATATTGCACAGGCGAATATTAACCTTAACGTGTTCGACCGATTGCGCTTTGCCGAATCGAGTCATGTTACTGTTTCTGTAACCCGCAATCTTATTATTGCCGCAATAACATACGGTGAGCTAATGCTGGTCTTCTCGCTCTTATATGCAACGTTGCCAGCCGATCTTCATGGCATTCAAGGGGTACACGAATGTCTCTACTTTAGCATGGTGACGCAACTTACTATTGGCTATGGAGATATTCATCCCATCGGCATTGTGCGTTACATTGCAACATTGCAGGGCTTTGTAGGGCTTTTCTTTAGTTTGCTTATCGTAGGGAGATTCGTTTCATTGCTGCCACCAGCGAGGACGGTCTTTGGTGACGAGGGACAGATTCGATCGGAGGCATCAAATAAAAAAAGCGAGTGACAGTTGTCACTCGCTTTTTTTCAAATCAAGTTAAATTATTTCAAGCTATAATCTATAGTCATTGATTGATTGGACGGTTGCATGGTACCTGTGATCGGGTTTCTCGTGCCCGGGGTATTGGTTGCAACTACATAACCAAGTGATGGAGCAAACTGAAGTGTTGTTGCTGTGGACATATTAATTGCCTGTCCAAATACACTTCCTGACATCGCTATTGTCATCTTTGCGTTCTCGGTCGAGAACGATTTACCTTTAATGGTTACAGAACCAGAGCCGGCGCCAGCAACAGTAAAGTTCACATGGAAGGGGTAGCCATCAATTGTCGTATCACTGCTAGAAGTGGTGGTGCCTTGTGATGCAAACGGAATGGTGATCCAGCCATTATTTGTCGGCAACGTCCCAAATCCTGTAGAAGAACTTGCGGCATAGACACTAACGTCGCCATTGGACTCGTAATGAAAATAGTTGGTGTCGTGCGATCCATCGCTATTCGTTGTAATCACTTCCATTACGTTGGTCTTACCACTAAAGGCAAGTCCGGTTTGGACGACATTATCGGTCGAGGTGTCAGAACTCGTGATCATGCCCATAGTATCTTTCGATTGGCTGACGTTCACGAAATAACTACCAGCACCGGGGGTGGTTATGGATGAATTGGATGGGGAAGTGGAGGTTTTGCAGCCGCCAATGAGAAGGCCTGCAACGCTAAGAAGTAGTAAATTAAAATGCAGTTTTTTCATGTAAACAAAAATAAAGGTAACTGCTACAAATATAGCTCATCGAAATCGAGTTATTTCTAAATCGTTAAATCCGTAGCCTTTGAGCTCATCTGTATCGAAGCCGATAAGCTCTGGCTCGATATATAAGTAGAGCCCCGTCTTTTCCATCACAACATTCCGCACCTCATGCACTACGGAAAGGACTTCATCGGCGGTTGCTTTGCCAGTAACGTTCAGCACAATTACGGGCTGTGCAGGATTAAGCATCACATCGCCACGACGATAACCTTTAAGACCACAGGCATCGAGAATGAAGGCGGATGGAATTTTGATTAAAGCTTGCGTTTGGTCATCGGCAGGCTTATGTCGCTCGAGCCGGCTCATTTGCTCTGGCAAATTCTTAGCAAACTTATTCTCGAGTTCTAAAAATTGCTCGTGAGAGATCAAAGAGTTTTTGAAGAATGAGCCAGCATTGCCTTCGATCGATTCGGCAGGGAAGGGGAATTTCCTATCACGAATCTCTTTGATGGCTTGGCGGATCTCCATTAATGTGGGTTGTGCTGTATTTTCAAATCGCTTTTTTACATCGGGATAGGAGAGATTTCGCGCTGGCTCCTTAGAAAGCTCGAGCGTAGTATAAAGAATGATGTAACGATTTTTTTCTCGTGTGTTAAATATACTCTGACGATAACTGAAGCCACATTCTATATTGGATAGCGTTACAAACCGATTTTCTTTTCTATCATAAGCTTCTACGTTTAGAAGGACATTGGATATTTCCTGGCCATAAGCGCCGACATTTTGCACCGCGACCGCACCGGTCCGTCCCGGAATACGTGATAAATTTTCGATGCCCCAAAGCTCATGCTCGACAGCAAATTTCACAACCGCATCCCAGACTTCTCCTGAAGCAATGCGCAAATGTTGCTTATGAGGCTTAGAGCTTGATAGTAATTCGATCCCCTTATTTACGATTTGAACGACAAGTCCTCTAAAACCTGTATCACTTATGAGCATATTGCTGCCACCTCCCAGTATGAGGACCGGAAGGTGTTCGGTCTGAGCAAAGGACAATGCTTCAAGAAGATCGTTCGGCTCGTTTACACTGGCGAAATATTGCGCTGGACCACCAATTTTAAAGGTTGTTAGCGGTTTTAAAGCCCGGTTTTGTTCGAGATGGAGCATGATTCTTGTAAAGCAACTCGTTACATATTGTAGAGTCGCAACAAAGGTTTGTGCTAAAACATGATCGACGAACAATCCATCCGCGTGGTTGGCGGCAGCCGATTTGGCAAATATTTTACAAAGCCGTTATATGAGGGGTATGCATTCGCACAACTTCCTCAAACGATCCGCTCGCTTCTTATGGACGATCAGAGGCATGGCATTCCTTTTGGCCCCCGAGAGGATTTACGCAAAAAATATGATGCCGTTATTCTCTTCTTCATCGATGCGTTCGGCTGGAGATTTCTCGATCGGTATCACGACCACCCCTTTGTTCATCGTATGATAGAGCATGGGCTTATCTCGAAAATAAGTTCTCAGTTTCCTTCTACCACGGCTGCCCATGTAACTTCGATTCACACGGGTCTGCCCATAGGCCAAAGTGGAATCTACGAGTGGTATTACTATGAACCAGTGCTGGATGAAGTGATCGCTCCACTTCTGTACTCATTCGCAGGCGATAAGGAACGTGACACGCTACTCAAAGTTGGCATCGATCCGTTACGTCTATTCCCAGCGGATACGGTCTATTACGACTTAGCGAATCATGGGGTTAAGTCGTTCGTCTTTCAGGATCATCAATACACCCACTCGCCATATACGGAAGTAGTAACAGCCGGTGCAAAGCTGGTACCATACCGTAGTTTGCCAGAAGCGATCGTTACATTGTCAGAACTGATCGAGCAACAGAAAGAGAGGACCTATTATTTTCTGTATTATGATAAGATCGATGGGGTGGCGCACGAGCATGGTCCTAAAGCTCGGCAGTTGGAAGCAGAGACCCGAGCTGTATTATGGATGCTCGAGACGTTTCTCGTGCCGGCCTTACAAGGTTCAAAGCTAAAAACGCTGTTTATGATGACAGCCGATCACGCTCATGTGGAAGTCGATCCCGCAACGACGATCTATTTGAATGAAGTTGTAAAAGAGATCATACCGCTTCTTCGGTGCAATAAGCGCGGACATTACATTGTACCGGCGGGATCCTGCCGCGATATGTTTTTACATGTTAAAGAGGGCAAGGCAAAGGAAGCCTGCGATATTCTGAGCCATAAGCTTTCCGGAAAAGCGGAAATACATCTTACGAACGATCTGATCGAGCAAGGATTCTTTGGCTCCATGCCACCTTCCGCTGCCTTTCTCGGAAGAGTCGGTGATCTTGTGATCTTGCCCTACGCCGGAGAATCCGTGTGGTGGTACGAGCGAGGACGATTTGAGCAGAAATATTATGGTATGCACGGAGGTCTAACTCCTGCTGAAATGGAGACCGTCCTTGCAATGATGAATTTTGGTTGATCGCCTAAGATACGTTTCCTAGCATACGGCAGAGCTTCGATCGGCCTTTCTAAAGAAGGCATAGAGATGGATGGGTTCATGAGCGATGAAACGTAACGCGGCCGAACTAAAGGGTATTGAAAAGATCTCCGAAGATCAGGCGGACTTTTATCGGGATGTTTTAGAAGCCGCACGAAAAACAGGGCTTCCGTTCGCATTAGGAGGCGCCTTTGCCTGGGCAACGTATACTAGTTATCTTCGCAACACGAAAGATATCGATCTGTATGTTCCCAAAGACCTCCGTCACGATTTCATTCATGCTGTTACATCGATCGGTGCTATCGATTATTATGATTTTCTCGGTTACGACCGTCGCTGGATCTATCGCTCTACACGGGATGGATACATTGCGGATATCATTTGGGACATGGCGAACTATGTTCGTCCCCTGGACGACGATTACTTTAATGCACAGAACAGGCTAACGTTGTGGGATACAGAATATGCTGTCATTCCAGCGGAGGAGCTTATCCTTAATAAGTTGTACATTATGCAACGGGGACGCTGCGATTGGTTCGACGTTTTTAACGTCCTGTATTGCACGAAAGGCGATCTGGATTGGGAGCGATTGATTCGAAAAATGGGGCCGGATAGTATCCTGCTTGCCTCTGCCATTAATGTTTTTGCTTGGTTATGTCCTGGTTGTGTGGGATTATTTCCAAGCGATCTTTGGGGAGCTTTAAAGTTAGAGAGACCCTCTGAGGAGGGGCCTGATATTGTCGAATCGCGGGTAAATTATCTCGATTCTCGTCCGTGGTTCATTCCATTGCTTAAACCGGGTGAGCATCCCTTTGCCGAAGGGAATTAATAGCGCTTCACAACGGCCCGGGAGCATACTCCGAGCATCACACGTTTGGAGGCGCAGATGTCGGAAATTCTCGAATTAGTACAGCAAAAGGCGCTTTCTTCTGCCGAAAAGCAGAGGAGTGATGTTCTACGGGTAAACGAGATTTTCCATTCTATTCAAGGTGAATCATCTCGTGCAGGTGAGCCATGTGTGTTCGTCCGAATGACCGGTTGTGGCCTCCGATGCTCCTATTGCGATACAGAATACTCCTTCTTTGAAGGAGAGGATTTTTTAATTGCAGATATCTTAGATAAGATCGCTGGTTACGGTTGCAAGTTGGTCGAGCTTACCGGTGGCGAACCGCTCGAACAGGAGGGAGTCTATACACTGATCCGAGAATTGCTTGCGCGAGGTTATGACGTAATGATCGAGACAGGCGGCCACATGGATATTTCTCGTGTCGACTCGCGCGTTAAACGTATTGTCGATCTAAAGACGCCATCATCGGGAATGATGAAGCGGAATCGTTATGAGAATATCACAGAGCTTACAAAGAACGACGAAATAAAATTTGTGATCGGCTCTCGGGATGATTATGAATGGTCGAGAGAGCAGGCTTTGAAATTTGGTCTTGAGCGTCGGGCAGGTGCAATTCTGTTTTCGCCTGTGTATGGAATGTTAGCACTCGACGACCTTGCCAAGTGGATTCTTGAAGATAAATTGCCAGTCCGGATGCAGATACAAATGCACAAACTGATCTGGCCGGATGTAGTACGAGGAGTATAATGCCAGCAAGTAAACCAGAGCTTATCGTTTTTCCGAATCCATATCCCGAGCGGGATTATGTGATCACCCATGTCAATCCGGAGTTCACGTCTGTCTGTCCGGTCACCGGCTTGCCGGATTTTGGTGAGATATCGATCGTCTTCGTTCCGGATGAACTCTGTGTCGAACTCAAGGCGCTCAAGTATTACTTTTTGAGTTTTAGAAATCGCGGAATATTTTACGAGGCGGTGATCAATGAAATTTTGGAAGACCTGGTGGCTGCTCTGGAACCGCGGTGGTTGGAAGTGACCGGCGAATTCTCAACGCGCGGTGGCTTACATTCCAACGTGGTGGCGAAGTACACCAAGGGAGAGGATAAAGTACCACATTCCAAGCGAATCTCGATCAAACGTCTCAAAAAATCAATTCAATAGATGCTCACTCGCATCGCGAAGGATTTTCGTTGGGAGATGGCGCACCGGTTGCCACTCCATGAAGGTGGTTGCCGTAATGTGCATGGCCATTCATACTGTATGTGGGTCGAGCTGGCCGGTGAGCCGGACGAGCAGGGGATGGTGCTCGATTACTTTGTTCTGAAGCAGATCGTCGATCCGTTGGTAGCGGAGATCGACCACGCGTTCCTCTGTGACCGGTCCGATAAACTGATCGTCGATTTTCTTAATTCTTCGGGTCTTAAGTCGGTCTATGTCGGGTTTCCAACGACGGCTGAGAATATCGCACAATGGTTTTTTGAGCGCCTGAAGAAGCTTTTTTCTCCGATGAAACATTTGCGCGAACTGCGCGTGCGTATTCAGGAAACCGAGCGCACGTATGCCGAAGTGGCTGGTTCGCTTTCGTAATGTAGCCCTCACCACTACCCTCTTTCCATTAAGAGAGCCGTGAAATAATGAAGTCGATCGTCTTACTCTCCGGTGGTATGGATTCCACACTCACAGCCACTATTGCGCTGCGAGAGTCGGACGCAGTGGCGGCGCTGCATTTGAATTACAGGCATCGCACAGAACAACGAGAACTTCGTGCTTTCCGTGATGTATGTGATGACTTACGGATCGACGAGCGCTTAGTGGTCGATATCGAGTTTCTTCGTCGTATCGGCGGCTCGAGCTTAACGGATAGCTCCATCTCCGTTTCGAAAGCTGACTTGAAGGCGACCAATATTCCGAGTTCGTATGTACCCTTTCGGAACGGTAATTTTCTGGCAATTGCGGCAAGCTGGGCAGAAGTAATGGATGCCGGTTCGATCTATATCGGAGCCGTGGAAGAAGATTCCTCGGGCTATCCGGATTGCCGCCGAATTTTTTTCGATGCTTTCGAGCGCACCATCGATCTTGGTACGCGGCCGGAAACGAAGATTCGCATTATGACACCGATCATTCATATGCGAAAAAGTGAGATCGTACGTGAATCATTGCGGCTTGGGGCGCCGATCGCAAAGACGTGGTCGTGCTATCAATCGGAGGAGGAGGCCTGCGGTGTTTGCGATAGCTGTGCACTCCGTTTGAGGGGATTTGCTGAAGCCGGAGTCGAGGATCCTATTCCATATAAAGAGCGGCCCCAATATGCGTGATCGGGCCGTCTTTTTGTGTCTCGTTGCGATCGCCCTATCCGGGCTGTTGGCAAACTCGTTGCACGCTCAAATTACCGCCCCAGCAGATACCTCGAAGACCGCGCAAAAACCCAAGCAGATCCGTCCCGGGATTCAACTGCCCGATTCTCTCTATATTGCACGCGACTCGATCAAGGGCGATGTCGATACGATCGTGCGGTATATGGCAAAAGATTCGACGATCTTTGATGTTCCGAATAAGCGGATGATCCTGGTCAATAAGGCACAGGTCAATTACCAGAATCGAGAACTGGATGCCCATACGATCGTCATGGACTTCCAGCACAATACGCTAACCGCTTACAGCTCATCGTTCGACTCGGTTATCAGCTCGACCATGGCACTTCAACGGAGGATCATTCGTGATACGAACCGTACGACGTCGCGCGGAGCACCAAAACTGACAGAGGGAGGGACGGTCTACGAAGGCGAAGTGATCGTTTACAATTTTAAGACGAAGCGTGGTACAGTGCAACTTGGTACGACGGAGATGGAGGGAGGCTTCTATTATGGCGAAAAGATCAAACAAGTCGCACCTAAAACGCTCTTCGTGGAGAATGGACGATACACCACGTGTGATGCACCGACTCCGCATTATTACTTTGAATCTCCCAAGATGAAGGTGATCATGGGAGATCAGGTTTTTGCCGAACCGGTGTACCTCTATGTGGCAGATGTTCCAATTTTCGCTTTGCCGTTCGGAGTCTTTCCCAATCATGGAGGAGGCCGGCATTCCGGGATCGTTGCCCCCAGCTATCAGACTCAGGGCGATCGCGGATGGGGATTAACACATGGCGGATACTACTGGGTTGTCAATGATTATCTCGATGCTCGTGCACAGGGAGACATTTATACCAAAGGTGGCTACAATGTTGACCTTTTGGTCGAAGGGATGAAGCGCTATTTGTTAAACAGCCCCGCATCGATCGAATATGGTTTTGGTGAAACGCGGTTCAACAGCTCTAATCCATACACTCATAACTGGCTCTTGAGGAGCTCTCTGCCGAACCTCTCCCTGGGTTATGAAACTCAACTCTCCGCCAATTTAAGTTTTGAAAGTGACGGCTATTTTCAAAATAATGCTACTAATGTTCAGCAGTATTTTACGCAGACCGCTACTTCCAGCGCCACTTTCAATACCGGCTGGGCCGATCAAGGGATCGGGTTAAGCCTCGGATATAGCCGGCTCCAGAATCTTCAAGATGGTTCGTATGATGAAGAAAGTCCTTCATTCAATTTCACGAAGTCTACATGGTTTCCGTTTCAATCAACAACCGGTGAGAATGTCGATCCGACGTTAGCTTCTTTGGGTATTGGGTATACACTTAATGCTGATCACCACTTACGCAAGATCACGAATACTCCGGGTCAGCTTACCGATACAACGAAATATACCTTCTCCGAACAATACGGGATTCTTCACAATCCAAGCATCAGTATTTCTCCGAAGCTAGGACATTTTGCAGTTACGCCGAGCTTTAATTATCAAGAGGCGTGGCTGGTTCGAGAGCACGAGAAAATACCTTATTTAACATACGTAACCGATTCCACCGGCAAAGTTGTCGATTCGGTAACGCAGCTTCAGGATGTCGTCCACGATAAATTTAACAGGCTTTATACGTACAGTGCAGGAGTAAACGTCTCCACGACGTTGTATGGTATTGCTAATATTGGTGCATTTGGTATTGAGGCGGTACGTCATACGATCATTCCATCAATTGCCCTGTCTTATCATCCGGATTTGTCTTCGCAGAATTACAGTAATTATTATATCGATCCGAAGACTGGTCAGCGTGTCTACTATAATAAGTACGACGGTGAACCGAACGGTGGGTTGGTAGGGCAGGGTAAATCGGCGGCAATGACGATGAGCCTTAGTAATGACTTCGAAGCTAAGGTAGAACGCACGGTTTCAAAGGACTCTACGACAGTAGATCATGTAAAGCTTTTTCATTTGGATGCTTCGTCTGGCTACGATATGGTCACGAAGATTCTTAGCGGGTTACATCTATCGGGTTATTCTTCTATCGGCACGTTCTTAAGCATTAGCGGCAATGCCGATTTCTCGTTCTATCCCACGAATTACGTTGGTACCGATTCCACGGAAGCAGGCACGCTTATTAGTTTGCATCAGGGCTTCTTGCGTCCGCAGACCGTATCGGCAAGTCTAACAGGCAGCTTTTCAGCTTCGACGACGGTAGAGGGCGAAAATTACGATTCCATCCGGCGTCTCTTTCATATTACCTCCCCCGAAGATGAACGCGCGCTCTTCCTTGGTGGATTTTATCCAGGACCGTATATGGATATTCCATTCCGGCCGAAGTGGAATTTCACGTATGGCCTCACCTACCAGCAAAGTTTCGCCCAACCGCTCAATACCGAGCAGGTAGCCTTAGAACGCGACTTCGGAGCGACCGTCTCCCTCTCATTACCGCTCACGGTTAACTGGCTATTTACAACGACGGCTCAGTACGATCTCACAAACAAGAAGATCATTATTCCACAGCTTACCGTTCACCGCGATTTACATTGTTGGGAAATGAATTTCTCGTACCGGCCGCCGGGTTCGCAGATCTCCGGCTTCAATCTCGAGATCAAGATCAAAGCGCCGCAACTGCAGGACATCAAGCTGACGCGGACGGAGAACACCTATGGTGAATTCTAGCCCTTCTTTGTCCGAAAAAACACTGACAGCACTTCGACAGCTGGAAGTAAGTGATAAAGCGTTGATCCTTGTCGCAGTTAGCGGTGGCCCTGATTCTCTTGCATTGCTTCACGTTTTAAGATCGTTTCGTGATTCGCAGAAATACACGCTTATTGCCGCTCACGTCAACCATCAGCTTCGTGAGGAAGCTGGGAAGGATGAAGACCTCGTTCGCTCCTATTGCACCGAGTGGAATATTCCTCTTGAAGTAAAACGGGTCGATACACGGAGTGTCGCTCGATCGAGCAAAAAAGGTATTGAAGAGGCAGCTCGCATAGAGCGCTACTCCTTTTTCAAGGAATTGGTTGGCCGATACAACGTGCAATATGTGTTGACCGCTCACACGGCAAACGACCAGGCAGAGACGGTCATCCTTAATATGATCCGTGGAGCCGGCGTGCGAGGGCTTGCCGGAATTCCACCGAAGCGAAAGTTTGGTGAAGCAATGCTTGTTCGTCCTTGGCTGAATGTTACACGTGAGCAAATTTGCGAATATATTGAGGAGCATGGTCTTCAGCCAGCCCACGATGTTTCGAATGAAGAGTTAACCTATCAGCGCAATCGAATCAGACACCGTGTGCTTCCGGTGCTGAGAGAGGTTTATCCGGACCGTTCTCCGGTGCGATCGCTTTCGCAGCTTGCACAGCGCATGAGCGAGCTCTCCAGGTTTCTTCGAATACTTACGGAAGAGAAACTGGAAATGCTACGGCGAAATAAGGGACTGTCTCTCCCCGCCTTAAAGAATATTCGTGGATTTTTACTGCATGATCTCATCGAGGCATGGATCGGTGAAACAGGAAATCATTATAAGTTGACCGACCGTGAAACTGCTCGCATCGGTGCATTTTTCGACTCTAAGTCCACTTCGATGGAGCTTCGGCACAGCTTGCACTTGCGAAAAGAAGGGGACACGCTTCTTCTTGAGAGTAGCGGTAACGGTGATTACTTTCAGCCGATTTTGCTTGCCCCCAAAAAGAACGTCAGTATTCCGGCTGGTACGATTACCATGAGATTGTTGGATAGCGTCAAGATAGAAAAGGACCCGAGCAAAGCAACCTTCGACCGTGCATGCATTGCTCTGGAATCGCTAATAGTCCGTCCCTGGCAGCCGAAAGATCGTATGGTGCCCTTTGGCCTAAAAGGAAAAACAAAATTAGTTAGCGACCTTTTGAACGAAGCGGGCATTCATGGAAATAAGAAAAAGAAATGGCCGGTCGTGGTTGATACTAATGATAATTCTATCATTTGGGTACCGGGTGTTCGTGCGAGCAATAGGGCAGTGGTAACTGCTGAAACGAAAGACGTTGTCATTCTGGAATTCGAACCAGCCGATTGAACCCGGACTCTTCCCGTTTTATGAATGTTCTCTCGTGGAACCTCACCGCTTACCCGATTCTTAAATAATTGATGCGCCCTCAGTTACCGTTAGTTTTCATTGCCGTAATTATATTTACGGGCTCGCTCTATGCTCAATCAGGGAAAACCTCTCTGGATAAAAGACGAGATGTTTCCAAACGGACAAAGTATGGTTTGCAATCCGTTCATGGCAACGCGATCCTGACGATAAAGAACGTCGATATTACCCATTTCCCCGAAATGGGTGTGATCTTTTCTGCTGTTGACAGCCGTAATCAATTTATTCGTACTCTCCAGAAAGAGGATCTGGTCGTGCTCGAAAATGGTATCGAGCGGCCCATCGTCTCTCTCGATCTGGTAAGTGGCGAAAGCCGAGTGCCGATCGATATTGTTTTTGTGGTCGATCAAACTGCTTCCATGACGGACATGATCGGTTTCGTCAAGGATAATATCAAGCACTTCGCAGAGACTTTACGCTCGCACGGGTTTGATTTTAGGTTAGGACTTATTCGATTCAGTGATATCATCGAAGGAGTAAGCCCGACATTAACGGACGATGTCTCCGAATTTGAATCGTGGGTGACAAATCTTCAGACGGTAGGCGGCGGCGATCCAAATGAAAATGCACTGGAAGGATTACATGCGATCGAGCGGCTACCCTTACGGCCTATTGCAATGCGTCTCGCCGTTCTTATTACAGACGCGATGTGCCATCAGCAGGGTGATAATGGCGACGGCACTACGGACTTTACATTGAAGACGATGGGGGATTGGCTGTACGAGCGGGAAGTTCGCCTTATTACCGTTACACCGCCTGAGTTTCCTCAATATCACGACTTGGCTGCCGCTACGGACGGAGCGAGTTTCGATCTAAATCAGAATTTTGATAGTGCCGCCGCTGCGATCGCGAGTAATATTACCAGCTTGTATTCGCTGAAATACGTCTCGCAATCGACCCTTGCGCCGGATTCAGTGCGGATCGATCTTTTGCGAGCGGAGGATCGCTCGCCGCTTTCGAGCCGGAAAATGCTGGCGATGGAAGTGGGCCGCAGGTTTGTGTTTGAGGATTTGCAGTTCGAACCGAATGAAGCGCAGTTAGCTAATGAGTTTATCCCGGAATTAGAACGCGTTGTTCGCCTCATGCATGTTCGGCCTTCTATGCGAATTCGGATCGAAGGACATGCCGATTCAACCGGACGGCCAGAGGTAAATATGAAGTTATCGGCTGAACGAGCCATTGCCGTAAAACGATATCTTATGCAATCAGGAATAGCGCCGGATCGAATCGAGACGATCGGTTATGCTGCAACGCGTCCCATCGCTTCGAACGCCACAGAAGCAGGCCGGCGACTTAATCGCCGCATCGAGTTTTTGATACTCTCGAAGTGAGAGTTACTTTATGACGTCGCCGGTTGCTAATAATAAGCTTGTAACGCCCGAAGTGATCCTTCGAGCTTACTATCAGGGTTTTTTCCCGATGGCCAACGAGCGTGGCGAGATCGGCTTCTATTGTTACGAACCCCGGGGTGTTATTCCGTTGGACGAGCGATTTACGGTCCGTCGGTCAGTTCGGCAAATTCTAAAGAAAAAGAATTTCGAGGTTACCTTCGACACGGTCCCGTTGGAAGTGCTTCGAGCGTGTTCCAGGCGGCATGAGTCCCCGCTCTACGAGCAGTGGCTATCCGATGACCTCATCCATTTATACATGCGCTTGTTTCAAATGGGGTACGTTCATACCGTGGAGGTATGGCAATCGAAGGAAGACTCGAAACAACCAGCTCTCGTTGGTGGGCTTTATGGTATGACGATCGGTGCGGCCTTCTGTGGAGAGTCAATGTTCTCTCGTGTTCCCTATGGATCACAAATCGCCTTGGTGCATTTGGTAGAACGCCTGCGTCAGAGAGGATTTAAATTACTCGATGCACAAATGCCAAGCGAGCATTTAAAGCAGTTCGGATTATACGACTGCTCTCAAAAGGAATATCTTGCGGAGTTTCACAAAGTTGCCGGCCAGAGTGTAGCGTTTTAGCCGGCAACTTTTAGTGTGGCGTTATTGCACCAACATCTTCTTGATCTGCGTCTTTGTACCATTCGCTTCAAACTCGTAGAAGTAAGCTCCCGAGTTGAGGCTCGACGCACTGATTTGAAGGGTGTAGTGGCCGCGATCATAAACGGCGTGGTCTACCGGACGTAATGCCTCCCTGCCCGACATATCGATGATTCGAATGGTTACGATGGTATTATCGTCACCGACATCGAACGGAATTGTGGTCGTACCTGCGCTTCCTCCGAATGGGTTTGGCGAATTCTGCTTGATATAACTTGCGATCGGGAGACCATTCAAAAGATGGATCGTGCCGCAGGTAGAATCAAGGAAGATCGAACTTACAGCCGACTGCGCGATAGCCTCATCTGTACCTGGGATCGTATCGAACGCAGTAAGCGGTGACGATGCGCCCGGTTGTAAGTCCGGATGAAGCTGGAACGTCAGGTTCAGTAAGGTACCTGTTGCGTTAAAGATATTCGTGGCAGAGGAAATATCGTAATGGATGGAGCCAGGTACTGACTGTACGATCGTAGTTACCCATTGGGGTTGAGGTACAAGAGCTCCTGCGCGACCACCGATGTAATCAACGACCGTTGGATCGAAGGTAATTACGCCACTGATGTGCTTAATACCGAGCGAATCCGGGATAGGGGTCAGCATATTAAAATCGGTGTAGATCTTATCCCCTGGCCGTCCGAAGTATGGATGGGAGAATCCGAGCTCGACCTTAAGTGGCGGCACATCGCGTGCGATAAGGAAGAGGGTGTCCTTTAGTCCATTATCGAGTGTCCAGATGACCATTGCCGTACGGGGCGCAGTCTGCGTTGCGGACGACGCCTTGAATACGATGCCATACATTGTGCCCTGGCCTTCCGAGATCGTTGTATCGTCGATCGCGGCAGTAAAATCTGCAACGTTCGGTCCACTCCAGCCTACAGTGGTAATGAGCGGCCAGTTGCCGGCATTGGTCAGCGTAAAGCTACGCGGCACGGAACGGCCTCGTGCGACGAGACCGAAGTCGATCGTATCGGTCGAAAGCTGAGGAACGGGTGCTGCACCAATACCTTTGAGAACGACAGCGTCGTGATCGCCGAGCTGGAATGGTGCGGATACACCGCCTAAGACCGTCTGCACGCTGCCCGGTGCCGTCGGTGTGAACGTAACAGGGATCGTTGCGCTGTCATAACTTCCTACAGTAACCGGCGGAGTATATGCCGCGCTGAATGGGGAAGTTATAGCCGTAAGATTGCTCGCTGTAAGCGCTCGATCCGACGTGTTGATCAAATGTACTATTTGTGTTGGCGATGGAACGGTGCCCACACGCACCTTGCCAAAGTCGATCGTATCTTCTCTAAATACCAGGAACGTCGAGCGATCGTAACCGATCAGCTTTACCGTTTGGACGGTGGAATCGTCGAAATGGAAGAGAAGCAGTGCTTCATGATCCGGCAGCTTCGGAAATTTCGGCGAGAACTTCACCGAGTAAGCAGACAAGCTACTAACTGCAACGGAGTCCATACGATCATCAAAGATCGTATCGCCGTTTTCGAGCGTCACTGTAAACTCACTGGCAACGTCACCAACCTTTTCAATGCGGACGTACGCTGGATAGTCACCAGTATTTTTAAGAGAGAATCCTTTTAGCAGGCTCGAAAGGCCCAGATCAACGGTATCACAATTAACCGTATTGGTTGAAAGAGCAGGTAAGGGCGCCACTCCGGTACCAGTTACCATTATTGAATCTTCGTTGAACTGTCCTCCTGCGCCATGCAGCCAGCCTGCAAAGTATCCTCTCGCACCAGGAGCAAACACGACGCTATCCGGCTTGGAGGTTTTTGGCGTAACGGTAAGCGTGGCAGAGTCACTGATAAAAGGACCACCGCTGGTCCACAACTTTCCGACGGTAAGCGTACTGTAGGAATCGGTATTACACAGGAAAGCAGGGAGCTTCTTGGTGCGATTTACACGTACTTTACCGAAGTCCAGGAAGTTCGTACAAAAATTGATAAATGCGCCCGCTTCTCGTGCAATAAGCGGGACAGTATCCATCGTGCCGTCACAATACTGAACCTGCAACGTTGCATGATGTATACGAGACGTATGGGCGTTCGTGGTAAAATTTAGGAAGATATTTAATCGGTCTTGTCCGCCTTCATGCACCGTATCCGGAAATACGGTGGGAGAGGTCACCGTAAATTCACTGCTATCTTCTCCGATAATATTAAGGCCACAAACAATGAGCGGATAATCGCCAGTATCTCGAAGCGTTGTTGATCCAACATTAGGAACGACATCGTTCACTGAGCCGAAATCAACCGGCGAAGGATCGAAAATAGGCATCGGCGTTGCGCCGTATCCATAGAGATAGATGGAATCATATTTCCCGTCACACTGAATGTACATCCACGCACTCGCGGGGCCGGGCACGGTCGGCGCAAACGCTAAGTGCATTGTGTCCGAACCACCTGGGAAAAATTTATTAGTGGTCGTGTCATAGAACGTGCCGGATGGCACGAACCTATTACCATATCCTGATGGATAATTATTCAAATTCTCCACGCCCAAGGGGCTATATTTGACCGAGCCCACTTTCACTTTGCCGAAATTCAGCGAGTTCGCATCGTAGTGGATCCGTGGTTTCTTCTCATTGCCAATGAGATGAATGACACGGGGTTGAGAGGCATCATCCAGATAAAATAGAAGGGACGCAACATGCTGTGCGTCGATCGCATAACCGGGATTGAACGTTACCGCAAAAACCTTTTGAGAGTCAGCGTTCAGGAAAAATGATTGATCGACAGGCTGACGCGAGAACGAGTTCTTTTGGCCTCCGATAATTTCTACGTCCACCACATGAGCGGTCCAGTCACCATCATTGCGAACCGTATCATATAAGGTTTCCTGATCGCCGGTGAACACCGTTCCAAAATCGAGAACAGAATCAAGAATAGTAAATACGGGCTCGGCACCTTCACCTCTCAGAATAATTGGAGTTTTCTTACCGTCGCTGGTTGAAATTACGAACGTGGCCGAGTATGGTTGTCTTGCGGTTGGAGAAAACCCGAAAGGAATTGCCTGAAGTCCGTTTCCACCATTCACACTGGATGGAGTTACAAAACTCGTGCTGAAGACCCCATTGCTTTTGGGAGTAATAGAATCAATGGTAAGTGCTGCATTACCTGAGTTAAAGACGATCACGCTCTGCGCATCATCATTAGGTGATGTACCAACGCGTACGAGCCCAAAATCCAACGTTGTTGGACTTATTGCGCCGTTGGGGGCTGCACCAGAACCGGAAAGGGATATTTGACGCAGTGTATCAGCGGGATCGGCGTTGGAGCACCGAATGTACAGCGTTGCCTGGTCCAATGCATCTGGAGTGAGCGGCGAGTACGAAACGATAAATTGATTTGCCGATTCATTTCCTAACGAGAAACGGTTGCCCCGCTGAGAACTTACGCTAAAGTACGACGCATTCGGTCCCGCAATCCAAACGCTATCAACATTGAGTGCCTGCAGACCATAGCCTGCAATAGAGTCGATGAGCCTGCTGGTCGAACCAACCGTAGTCTTTGGAAACGTGAGTGACGTACGTTGGATCGAGATCGCTGGTGTATACTGAGCGATAAGAGCTTTAATACCGCCTTTTGCCTGTGAGTAGTAAAAGCCGTCGGGCTTTGTATCCAGCCGATTATAAATTCGAAATTGGAAGATGCTCGAGCCGCCCTTGTACAACGCAGTGTATTGATGCGACGGCATGTAGAATGTTTCGAGCGTATGTAACGAATCACTATTCGTTTGCGAACCATCCGCGCTGGCCTGGAAGTACACATTATAGCTCGTGCCGTTCCAGGATACGGGGGAAGGCATTGGAAGCGGCGCATTCCATCCGGGAATATTATAGCACCAGCGTGCATCGAAGTTGGTCGAATCCTGACCGGAGAAGATGCCGAACGTACCGCTGAGCGTCAGCATGTACTGGATCGTCGGATTCGTATGAAGGCGACCTTGCGACCACAACGGATTCGATGCCGGGACGTATACCGTGTCGCGAGGCGTCGGAATTCGCCATTGTGCATCAGCACCTTGTGTGCAAATACATGCGATCACAACTAGTGCGACGATAACCCGTGCTGACCGAACGTGAGCGAGCGAATTAAACATGTTTATAGCCCCATCGATGGTCGTTGTTCGTTCGACGTCCATCTGGTCTCGATTAATTGAGTTCATGGTACAGAGCCGTTTTGCCAACAGAAGGTGATGAAGTCTGATTCATCGCCTGCTATTGATTTTTGGGACCTCGAGGCTCCGGGGCAAGGATCCTAAAGGCATACGATACATTCTCGAGCACTCTTAAAGAGACTCTCTCTTTTAGAGAACCCTGGGCATGCGGAAGTCGAAGAAGGATTCGAAGATCAGGAACGGGCAGTTCCCTGGGCGGCTTCAAAATCGCCGGTCTCTCGCTCGCATGGGCTGGGGGCAAATCCCACGCAAGCATGATTCCGGATGACCGCAAACTTGACCCGAAATCATGAGGTTTCCGTAATAACACGATATGGTTGAGAATGGTTAAGAAAGAATAGAAAGTGGGGAAATATGGGGCAAATTTTGCTCAAATATTCTCTTTTTCTATTATCTGCCAAAATCTATATATTATTTTAGTAACCCTGAGGTCGTTGTTCGTTCTTCCTTAGCACGGTGTTGTAAGGTTGCGAACGTTGCGAATCCTTGGAGTTTGATGTCCGTCTGATTGAACCAATTCAGTGAGCGGGCGTTCATAACTCGCTGCTTTCTGCTGATTTAGAACTGGGCGTCGATCGCCTTGGAGCACTGTTCGGGAATCGGTTGCCGGTGCTGGTGATGCGATTCGCTTTAAGGACACGTTCGCCGGCGCCCCGTTTTAAGGTTAGGCCTCGCTGTAACAACAAACGAATCTACGAACTTGAGTTGCTTCGAACTATACCGGTGTGATGACCGGAGTGTTGAAAAGTGACCGTTAACTTCGATAGAGTTAGTAATACCACCCCCGTAATTCACGTGACTGACCATATGAAGGTTCACATGACGATGAAACCCCTAAGGCTTCTTCAACTTCTTCTCCTACTCGGCATTTCGAGTGTAGCCTGGAACCCCTCAACCGCGGCGACACGAGATTCCCTCAGTATTCGTCTGGTACCTACGCCGCCGGTTACACCGGATACTGGCAAAAGTGCCTTCGCAAAACTGGTCGTAAAAAATTTAGGACCGATTTTAAATTCTAAATATAAAGAATTCTCGCCAACAGTCACCGCTGACGGACGCACGATGTTTATAGTTTCAGATCGTCCGGGTGGTGTCGGTGCGCAAGATTTTTGGATGACGACTAGTCCCGAAAATAATGATACAACGTGGGCTGCACCCATCGATGTACAGGAAATCAACTCGACCGTAGATGACGGTGCTGCTTCCATTGCCGCAGACGGACAAACGATTTACTTCGCGACCAATCGAAATACCACTGCCCCGAATGATGTCAATATCTGGGTGGCTACCCTTGACGGTACACATTGGAAAAACGTGCATGAAGTAGGCGCCCCAATCAATACTTCGATGTGGGAGTCCCAACCTTCTATTTCGCCGGATGGCAAGAAGCTGTTCTTCGCGTCGAATCGTCCTGGAAAGATCGGTACAGAGGCGAAAGATAATGTTGATATTTTTGTAAGCCATCAGCTTCCAGATGGTCGCTGGAGTGAGCCGGTAAACCTCGGCTCGAAGATCAATACCGCCAAATACGACGCTTCGCCGTTTATGGCTGCGGACGGAACCACGTTGTACTTTTGCTCAAACGGTCATGGTGGCCTTGGTGGCTTGGATATTTTCCAATCGGAATGGAAGGGACCATCAGATACTGATTGGACGGACCCAGTAGCATTGCCGGCCCCGATCAATTCGAAGGACAATGACTTCTTTCTTACAATACCCGCTTCCGGAAATGTTTTATTCTTTACCAGTGACCGTGCTGGTGGCAGTGGTGATTATGATATTTGGGTAGCCACCAATCCACCGGCACCCAAACCGACGCTCGTACTTAAAGGTCGTTGTTTCGATGTCAATACGCAGCAAAATTTAGGGGCGCACGTTGTGATCATCGACGAGCGCACGGGCGATACCGTGTACAATAAGCTCGCAAATAGCGCAACCGGTGAATACTTGGCCGTTCTTTCGAGCGATGCGAAGGGAAATTTGGGCGGTCCGTACCTCATCAGTGCAACGGAGCCAAATCACTTCCCATATCCGCCCACGAGAGAGAGTATTCCGCTTCGCAATGATACATCGCGAATCATCACGCACGATATTCCGATGAATAACGAGGTGCCGCCAGTGGTGCATTGGGTTACGCAAACACCACAACTCCTCGTTGAAAAGCCATCGCTCTTTCCGAATTTCAAGGGAGTGGTCATTCGCGAGCAGAAGACGATCGAGCTGTTTGCATTGCTTCCAATGGTATTCTTCGACGCCGGCAATGGAGCACTTCCGAACCGTTACGTTCTTTACTCGAGCCCCGCAGAGACCAATGGCTTCAACGAGGATACGGTCTCGAGTACGCTCAATGCCTATTACAATTACCTGAACATTCTGGGTCTGCGGCTTCGTAATAATCCGAATACACAGATCAGCCTGACCGGTACCAATTCGCAGGATACATCGGTAGAAATGTCGATCGATCTTTCTCGTCAGCGTGCTGAAGCAGTGAAGAAATATCTGGTGGAGATCTGGGGAATTCAGCCGGAACGTATTAAAGTAGAAGCCCGCAAGCTTCCGGAGAACCCGACGCTTCCGACGACGCCGGAAGGCATTGCCGAGAACCGCCGTGTAGAAGTAGGCAGCGATTCATGGGAGATCGTGCATCCCGTACTGCATAGCGCGATCGTAAAGCGACCGGATGCGCCGACCGGTGGATTTAAGTGGGAAAACGGACTTCGTGATGAGGTAATCGCTAAACGTGATCTCATGATCAGCTATCAAGGCAAGCCCTGGGCAACGATCTCCGATCTTGGACCGCTGAGCAACACTACCTACAACACGTATAATTGGCGTTCTTCGCAGGGTAATAAGCTGCCCGAAGGTGAGGATAAAATGTCCGTCCAATTGAAGGTTACGGATAAGGGTGGTCGTGAAGTGCTTTCGAATGTCGATCAGGTCGATGTTCGTCAATTCTCTGTGAGCGATGTCGTAGCGCAGCATTTGGGTGACAAGACCCGTGAGACCTACAATCTTATCCTATTTACGTATAATAAATCGGACATGGGTAAGTGGAATCACCATATTCTCGATACCTATGTGTATGGTCGTATCCAGCCGAACTCCGACGTATCGGTTAATGGATACACGGATATCCTCGGCACCGAAGACTATAATGCGAAGCTTTCGACCAACCGGGCGAATGCCGTAAAGAATGACATTGCTGGCCACATTAAGGGCCGCGTAAAGTCACTCACGGCTCACGGATATGGCAAGACCCAGCCGCTTTATCCGAACGATCTTCCGGAGGGACGGTACTATAACCGCACCGTGCAAGTGCTGGTCGAGACTCCGATCAACACCGCTCAGTAGTTAAACCGCCTATATTAGTTCAAATCAGCGGCCTTGCCTTTGGCAGGGTCGCTAATTTTTCGGGTGTTTTAAATCAGAGCGCAATAGTGTCTATAAGAATAGCCGTATCTTTTTTATAAATTTTTTGTAACCGGACGGAGTCCGAGCGTTTTAAATAGTTGAGAGGGTTTCGAATAACTCACGTCAGCAGGATCAGGAACCATAAACTGGCTTACTGGCGATGTTAATAGCCGTTCATACGAGGGTAGGCTGTTAGGGCCGAATTTTAATTGGTCGCTTTACTCGTTTTGGGCGTATCTTCCTGACTTTGCTGCTTTGGTTGTGCTCCAATAATAGCACATGGTTTTTTGTAATTGATTCTACTGCTTATCACGCTACCATTTAGCGAAACCATGAAATACGTTAACCATTTCATAGGGTCTGCTCGCAAGAGTTTTGGACTCGTCTTTTTATTCTTAGGGATGGCTGGTCTCCTCGGTGCTTCTCCGGCATCGGCACAAACGATCACGACCGGACGCATTACTCATACGATCGTCAAATCGAAGGTCACGCCGCCTTCGATGGGCCGCGAATTTTGGGTCGCACTGGCTCAGAATTATTTGGATGAATCCGGTAAATATTACCGAATCTATATTACGTCAGCGAACAATACGACGGCGTATGTTCAGATGGGTAATGGTCCGGTAACGGCGGTGCCGGTCGGTGCCTATAAGATCGGAACGGCAAATATTCCGCTCGGATGGGAAATGAAATCGAGCGGTGTCGTCGAAAATAAAGGCGTTCACATTTGGTCGAACGATGCCGACATTTGCTGCTATCTTATGTCGCACAACCCATACACATCCGATGGCGAATACATTATTCCGAATATTGGATGGGGTACGGATTACGTCGTAGCAGCTTATGGTGCTCTCTTCGAGGGTTTTGGCAGCTATGTATTCGATTTCCCATCGGAGTTTACGATCGTCGCTAATCAGGATAATACGGTTTGCACGATCACCCCATCAGCTGATCTTCGTCAGGCAGCTGCTTATCCGGGAAATAATACGGTGGTTGCTTATCCAGCGGGCGTACCGTTTACGGTCCAACTAAATCGTGGTCAGTCCGTTCAATATCAGACGGTCAAAGCGCAGGGCGTCGATGGCTATGATGTGACCGGTACGATCATTCACTCGAATCAGCCGGTCGGTGTTGTTGGTGGTTCGCAATGTCCGAATATCCCACCGGATTTTCCCTATTGCGATCACGTTACGGATATGATTCCGCCGGTACGAACCTGGGCACAGACGTACTACACAACATCGCCCGCACAGCCGATGGGAATGTCGGGTCACGATTTTTCTTTGTACCTGATAATATCCTCGAAGCCCGGCCAAATGATCTACAGGCAGGATGCCACCACCGGCATTCACCAGGAGTGCATAATCAATAATAAGTATGGTACCTATTGGGTGGAAGAACAACTTTCTAACAAGTGGTTCAGCGATGCGCCTTTCTTGCTCGTTCAGTACTTGAACAGTTCGACCTATCCTGATTATAACAACGGCAATGGCGATCCTGCGGAAGTTGTTGTTAATCCACGAGAGAACTTTACGAAAACGGTGGTATTCCAAACGCCGGTAAGTATCGGTTCACAAACACCGTACGATAACTATGCGAATATTATCGTCAATGTCAATGATGAGCGTAATACATTGTTCGACGGTGGCTCGATCTTGAAATACACTCACCAGCCTGTCGATGATACCTTTGAAGTATTCGTGGTGCCGCATATTGCTCCGGGTGCGCACGTCGTAAAAGGTGACACCAGCGGTGTCGGTGTTTACATTTACGGCTATGGTTTTGACGAATCGTATGCATGGACTGGTTCATTTGGTACCGGTACATTCCATTCGCCAGACACGGTCCCACCGCTCCCCGTGATCACAGGCGAGTGTTATCGTGCGTTAGTCCATCTGTCGGACTCGGGTAATTTACCAGGAATTACTCCTCCGCAGCCGCAAAGCCATTTGAATGCTATTCACGTCGATACGATCTATAACATGGCGTATCAGCCGGACCCGTATCCGAATTGGATCGAAGGTGCCGGATTGGATACATCCGGTTATAGTATGTTCGTTGCCGATCGCACAAAGCCGGCTATCCTTGTTGTAGAAACGATCGACCTGGCTGGTAATGTAACGACGATCACCAGTACCTATACGCCGCAAGTAGCGGGCATCGCTCCGCCACTTCAGGATTTTGGTGTCGGAAAACTTACTCCGACGTACGAATACGATACTCTTATCAATCAGGGTAAGATACCATTTAAGTTTACGAATGTCTCCCTGCTTCACGGCGATGTTGGTTTCAAGATCGACAGTGCTGCAACAGGCCCCTTGGCCGTAGGGGAGAAGCGGATCATAAAGATCTCGTTCTTGCCCGTCAAGCAAACGACCGTGCACGATACGATCATCTTTGGAGATGAGTGCTTAGTGGATTCTGCAGCGGTTGTTGGCAGCGGTGGCGCACCTGACTTCTGGGTAGCGGATGTTATCTGGAAAGATGTACCGCTTACGCCGCCATCTCCAGGTGCATGGGTCGAAAAAGCAGCCGCTATTCACAATACTTCCAAGCAGGATGTGCTGCATATCAATTCGCCTTCCTGGACCGATTCTACGCACTTCGTCCTAATTCCGGGACAAACATTCCCGCGGGTGGTACAGCCGCTCGGTGTTGATAGCGTGCAGTTCTGGTATGAACCAACTGACCTGAACGGTAATACAGCGGTCGGTACCTGGACAGCACAAGAAAATGGTACTGATGGTAATCCACTATCGCATACGGATAAGCTGATCGGTAATGCTATCGCGCCGTCCGCAGCATTTGGTGGTAACGATACCATTAGTCTTGCATGTATTACGACGCCGGATACCGCTCATTTTGCATTCGTTCTTTCGAACGTTGGCAAAGCATCGCTAACGGTCCGGCCAATTATCATGTCGAATACGACCGATTTTATTAATTTGGTGGGACATGATATGCACCGCGGTTCATGGGATGCATCACGACAAACGGAGACGCTACTGGAGGGTGACTACGATACGATTCTCGTAGATTTCCCGGTCACGCCGAATACAAATCAGACCGCGACCACTACGTTGATCGCCATTGATGCCAATACGGGAGATACGATCGGACGAGCAACAGCTACGGTAAACGTGGTCTATCGTTCGCAGCAGATCCTTCCGACTTCGCTCACGTTCGGTGCTCCTACTCCGATCGACTTTAGAGGAGCGCCGCAAAGCGCAACCTTCAACGTGACGAACTCGGCTTCAGAAGATCTCACGATCACATCCATCGCTCTGGAGAATGGTGGTGCATACAATGGAGCGTATACCATTACTGCGAAGGATCAGGCGAATCAACCGATCACCTATCCGTATGTAGCGAAGGCTGGGGTAAGCGTCCAAGTCACGGTAAATTTCGATCCGTCTGCTTATCCGGATTCTGCTCAGGCAGCAAACGTGCTTGTGAATACAGATGCGTGTGTTCAGCAAAAAGTACCGTTGATGGCTTACGTGGTCGTGTCCGGTGCGGCCGCTATCGGGCACACCTTCCCGCCGATGCTGTCGTGCGATCAAGGTTCGGATTTCATCACCGTTCTTAATACCAAGCCAGTTGGCTTCGTCGATACGATCGTAAGCGCTAGCTGGGTACAGAATACGGGTAAGTTCACCACGCCGAATGTCATTCATGACATTGTCGATGGTAATGCTTCACTGAAATTCCCGGTGAATTTCAACCCTGATCCGAATGCAGCAGCGCAGACCGTATATGATACGCTCGAGTTGATCATGCATAACAATCACATGCTCAAGAACGGGACGTACTATGACACCGTATTTGCACCGGTGAAGGGTACTGCTGCACCGATCATGCTCACTGCTACATCGGACTTTGGTACCGCTGGTGTTGATTCCGCGTATGCCGGTCAGCAACTGACATTGCCGATCCACTTCTCCGTTAATTTGAACGGTCTCGACGCGTCTGGATACACACTCGCGAATGAGAATATCACCAAGGTCGTGCTGAAATATTATATTCCGCATCCGGACCTTCTATCTGTTCCGACCGCGAGCGATATCAGCGGCCTGCCGAATGGTTGGAGCGTTTCGAATCCTCAAATGGTCGGCGATACGCTTATAGTTACGCTTACGGGCACGCAGCCGCTCGATGAGAAGGTTACGTCGCTCGGTCAGATCCGATTCAATGTCTATCTGAGCAAATCGGACGGTTCTACTCAGGTACAGCTCGTTTCGATAACGCCATATACCAATGCTGGTAACACGCTTGGAAGCTGCGTTCAGACGTCCGTACAAAGCGGTACGATGAACCTCATTCTTCGTTGCGGTGATGCGACAATGCGCGCAGTCATGAGTAACCAGCCGTTTAGCTTCGTCCGCCCGGTAACACCAAACCCGGTGACCGGTGGCCACATCACGTTCGACTACCAGAACCGTGGCGCGATGAATCTCACGCTGGCCATATACGATGTGCTTGGTAAAGAAGTCTCCCGTCCGATCGATAATATTCGTCACGATGCTGGCGAGTGGATGACGACGGTCGATGTTTCGAATATGCCGAACGGCACGTACACGTACCGAATGAGCAGTGGAAAAGACGTAATTTCCCAGCAGTTCGTAATTCAGCGTTAATTTTGCATCCCTGCTAATGCCCCTCTCGAGTGGAGAGGGGCATTAGTCGGGAGGAACTAATAAAATCCGGGACGTGCTGTTTTAGGTATAGTTTATCCCATCAGGCAAGCGTCCCCTTAAGAGTGTTAATCTTTCAGATACTTTAGCTATGCGTAACCGACTTATTCTTCTTGCTTCTGCTTTCGCCGTTTTGGCCATCGCTGGTAGAGCATCCGCTCAAGGTGTTTTGACTCCTCAAGTCCAGGCTGGCTTCCTCGTTGGTCCGGTGGGCGGCATTAACCTCGTAGCATACAACTCCGATGCTTTCCCGATCTTAAATTCCGAACCTACGTGTTTCCAGGCCCAGAATGGGTCAGGGGTTGCACCGTGGGGCGGTCTTTCGGTCGAATTCCCATTAGGTAATGCCAATGAACTCCAGAACTTCATCGTAGGTGAAGTTCTGTATGATTCGAAATCATCGAAGTTTACGTCGCTGAATGGTGCGACGGCTTCCACGCCGACCAAGCTCAATGGCTTCGTCGACCAGAATTCTTCGGTCACGACGGCTCTCGATGCGAGCTTAAGCTACCTCGTGATCAACCTGGGTTATAAGTATAACTTCACGCCGGGTCCGTCACCGGTCGGCCCTGGTATTCAGGTCGGTCCGTCGGTCGGCATTAAGATGGCCGCAAACTTTAACAAGACCGTTACGGTAAAGGCAATTTCGCCAACGGCCACCGCCGATAACCAGGAGTCTGAAGTGACGGTTACCTCATCGACGGCCGTTCCTAATGCGCAATCGCTTCGCCTCGCGTTGCGTGCGCAAGCTACGTACGACGTGTCATTCTCGCCGGATTGGATCGCGACACCGACCGTCGGTTATGATTTCCCGATCACCAAAGTCGATAATGCAACGGCCACTGTTACGAACTGGCATGCATCATCGGTATTCGCCGGTATTTATTTCCGGTATTTTATTCGCGGATAAGTAGCCGCGCTGAAGTTTGTGTTTTCCAGCCCCCTCTCCCTATCAAGGGGGCTGGATATTTAAAGTAGTCCCCATATAGTTGCTAATTGCTGTCCCTTCCTAAGAAAAGGATGGGTTCAGAAGAATAGGTACCGTCAGTTCATTCTAAATCGCTTGCATCTATGTTAATCCTCACAGGGCGCTGCGAGCATCGTGGCTCATGGGCTCAGCGCATTACCCTTATCCTGGCACTTCTGGCTTGCACCTTTAGTCTCTTCCCACTAACCCTTCACGCGCAACAAGGGCAGACATCCATCGGAACCGATTTCTGGGTGGGTTTTATGCCTAATTCTTTTTATTTAGGGTGCTGCCCCCCTCAGGGATGCACGCTATTCATCGGATCGGGGACGAATAACGTCGTCGATGTTGACGTCTATGGAGGTTCGCAAATACCGAATGAGCATCATCATCAGGTTATGGCGGCGAATACGGTCTGGACTCTTCCGGCGCCGAATGAAGCCAACTGGGAAACCCCGAATCCTTGCGAAGTAGCGAACTACCGAGCGATCCATGTCCACTCGGTAAATCCCGTCGTTGTGTATGGCTATCAGTACACGGGGGCTAATACATCATCGACCGATAGTTACCTCGCAATTCCGACACCAGCGTTAGGGACGGAATATTATCCGTCCTGCTATTACGACGACCATTACACACTGGGACCGGCGAATCCGTTGGCCGGCCAATTTTTGCTGATATCGCCGTATGATAACAACGTTATTACGATCGGTCCTGTAAAGTCATCCACCCGTTCGGACGCTGGTGGAAGCATTATCTTGCACTCCAAAGGTGATACCTGGAGCATAACGCTAATGAAGGGACAGACGTATCTCGTCCAGTCGACGGGATTGATGTATGGAGATGAAGATATAACCGGTACTCACATTGTAAGCTCTTTACCACTTGCGCTTATCTCGGGCCACCAACTTTGCTCGATTCCCATCGGTGAATTGGCCGATCAGAATGGGTCCAAGGATGAGATAATGGAGATGATCCCACCACTCAGTGAGTGGGGATATGAATATTACGACATGCCGACCGCTACACGCAATGTGTGTGGCGATCTTGTTCGAGTGATCGCCGGAGAAGATGGTGAGTCGATCACCGCTACCAGCGTAAACGGACAGCGCAATGCTATTTTAGATAAAGCCGGCGACTTCTATGATTTCGATGAGGTTACCGATCCGACGGTTTTTGCTTCCAAAGGTAACAAAAAATTTCTCGCAGTTCAGATGGCGTACAGTCAAGGATTCGATGGCGATCCGGGTCAATCGGATCCGTTCTCGATCGTACTGACGCCCCGACAGCAATTCCAGAAAAAGCTTATTTTTCGTATTCCGGATCGTGGCAGCTCTTCAGGATTCGTGCACTTTGCGACGTTCTTATGTCAGGACGATTCGATCCGGAAGATACAATTGAATGGGGTGCCAATCACGAGTTACCAGTATGCGGGTTCGTTGCCGATACCGGGTACGACACCTCCGATGTCGGCGTACCGCATTCAATTTCCTCCGAAATCGAATACATTCGTAGCCACGTGCGGGGCTAAGTTCGGATGCTATCTTTACGGATGGAATCAGTTCGAAAGTTATGGTCATCCGGCGGGTATGGCGTTAGGAGTTATTTCGCCCGATACGCTTCCGCCGCTGCAATCGCTCGATTCCCAGTGCGGCAGTTTCCATGTAAAGCTCATGGAATTACGTCACATGCCGCAATTCAGTTTTGAAGATACTCGAATCGCCGATCTCGCGATGATCACGGATACCAATGATTCGCGGTGGCCAAAACCATCCTATAATTATAATTTCCAGATCGATCCGGCCCATCCCTTTACACCGGGCGATAGTGTTGCATACTTTATTCTTACGGTGATCGATGGAAGTAGAGATGCCTATGCTGCAGTATGGACGACCGATCGTGCCGGCAACGATACCGTATACGAGTATGCTTATCATGCTCCCAGCTTAGTGACCGTTCCAAAATCACCATTCCTGTATCAGCCGGTAATTGTATCGACCGATTCGTGCCAGACGATCACGCTGAAAAACAACACAGCGAAATCGATCACGATCGGTACGGCGCAGGTCATGGGCAGTGCGGTAGGTGGTAAGTTCACGGTTACGCCGACCGCGATCAATCGCACGCTGCAATCCGGAGATACCGTTCAGCTTCGAGTGTGCTTTACATCGCTGGACACGGTGCAGGCATTCGATACGCTTGCATTACAAGTCGGCTGTCTACCATTCTTGTATCCTATGGTCGGATTAGGAGTGACGCCACAGATCTACGCGTCCGATCTCGACTTTGGCAATGTACTCGTAGGAGATACCGCATGCAAGCAGCTTACGATCAAAAATGTTGGCAATGCGCCGCTTGTGATCGACAAAAATTGGTTGCTTCACAACTCGAAAGAATTCTCATTCGAAGATACATCGGCCTTGCCGATCACTATTGCACCAGGCAAATCGACGTCGCTTTTCCTGTGCTTCCATCCGGATACCACCGGCACATCGACCGGCAGGCAGGATTGGGGTACTAACCTCCTCACGCCATTCCAGCATTCGATCAAGGATACTTCTTTCCTTACTGGTGTCGGTGTGCAGGCTGGCCTTAACTGGGATCGATCGAAGCAAGAGTACACCGCACAATGCGATTCGGAAGTCATCCGGATGTATTTATTGAATACTTCTTCTCCGCAGACCGGATCCTCAATTATCATTCAAAATATTAGTATTACCGGTGCGGATGCGAATGAATTTAGCATTCTACGGACGCAGGTTCCAAGTACGACGCTATATCAATTGGACCCGGGAGCTAGCATTTGGGTCGATGTCATGTTTAAGCCGGACCTTACTAAGGGATACGCTCTGCGCAGTGCACAGATCGCTGCTTCGGGTAAAGATCTTGCGCATCCCGAGCATGATTTCAATCCGGTCATCAGCTTCAGTGGCATTGTTCGTCATTCGAATATTCGTATCACCCCCGCAGCGTACGACTTTGGTACCGTCCCACCGAACGACGCGCTGACAACGACGGTATGGATCCATAATGACGGTGATACCGCGTTGACACTTAATAATGTAGCTCTTACCGGTACGCCATCGGGTATCTTTACGGATAGTGGCTTTACTCCGGGCCAGATCATTCCGCCAGGAGATAGCATTCCAATAGTGATCAACGGAAATTCGCAGGTCGGTACGATGCAGGCATCACTCACCGTTGGTGGGGATTGCGATACTGCAAAAATGGCGACCTTTACTGCCTTTAGCTCGCGCTTTGCAGCGGTACCTCAGGGCGCTGATTATGGCAACGTGTACGTGTGTCAGGATTCGACAATGATCGTTAGCATTTCGAATAATGATAACTCCAAGAATGCTTTTGTCGATAGTGTCTATATCATAGATACCCTTGGAACGACGGGGGCCAGTCAGTTTACATTTACCGATGGTAAACAATCGAAGGGGAAACTCAATCTTGCGATCAATCCGGGCCAAACGATACCGTTTACCGTGAAATATACACCTTCGATCAATGGTGGGAATGGTGCGAAGATCGTGTTCCATCTGATCATTCCGGAAAATGACCCACCCGATTCGAACTATGTTGCAACCCTAAAAGGCGTCGGTCTGCACTTTGCAAATACCGTAAGCGCCCGCAAGAACGATGTCGATACAAACTATTCAGTACTTCCGAATAATACGATATCAGTACCGATCACACTTGCGCAGGCATTTGACCCGAAAGCGAAGGTCTACGGCATTACATATACTCTTCGTTATCGCAGGGATATGTTCGTGCCGGAGCAGGTGGTCACGTCTGGAGGTCTTTCTGGTTCTACGACTCAGCCAGTACCGGTACTGGACAAAACCGATCCGAACTATGATCTTCTGACTGTGACAGAAACGTCGGGTTCCCCGATCCAGGGTATTACGACGATCGCTAATGTTGTATTCCTGTATGTGGTGAATAAAGACAGCACGACGCCTATTCAGGTCCAGGATCTGGCCTTTATGAATGACAAGGGTAACACCGTATGCTGGGTATCGAAGGACAGTATTCCGGGTACGTTCGTGGGGCAAAACGAATGTGGCGACCTGACGCTCCGCAGATCGTTGGAGGGCTTGCCGCCCGTGTGGGTGAAGAGCGTTGTACCAAACCCGGCCTCAGGCCCGGCTACCGTACAGTATTCTTTACGGGAGAACAGCAAGGATATTTCGATGGAGCTCTACGATATGCTGGGCAATAAAGTCATGACGATCGCTTCCGGGGCAATGGCCTCCGGTGACCATACCGTCAACTTTGATGCTACCGAGCTTGCCAGCGGCACGTATGTACTTCGCTTAGCATCCGGCGCGTACATTAATTCTAAACGGATCGTAGTGCAAAAATAAGATAGCGTTATTTTTGGAAAACAAGCCCTTGCAGCTACTGCAAGGGCTTGTTTTTTGCTATTCAGCGAACTGCTCGGCTATGGTATGGAAGCTGTTTTCATGAGCCGGAGCCTAACTCGCTTACGAGCCGTTCCAAAGAAGACAATTCGGCTCTCAAAGACGATTAATTCATCACCTTTTCTTTTTCGTAGCAAATGCCAAATTCCTGGAAGGACGTCGAACAGCTCGGACAAAGCTTATGGTACGATAACCTGAGCCGCTCATTCATTTCCGGCGGCAAGATCGCAAGTATGATTGACGAGCTCGGCCTCCGAGGTATTACATCTAATCCATCCATTTTTGAAAAATCGATCTCCGGCAGCGACGAATATGATGATGATATCGAGACGGCTATCCGCGAAGGACTGACGACAGCCGAGATCTACGAGCGGTTGACGACCGACGATGTGCGTAATGCTGCCGACGTGATGCGTCCAGTATTTGACCGTACCCAAGGTGAAGATGGTTATGTTTCGATCGAGGTGGATCCCAGGATCGCTTCCAAAACGAAAGAAACGATCGAAGCAGCTCGGCGCCTCTGGAAGACGGTAGACCGTCCCAACATAATGATCAAGATACCCGGGACTCCGGAAGGACTTCCAGCAATTCGCCAATGTCTTGCGGAGGGGATTAATATCAATATTACGCTTTTATTCGGGATCGAAAATTATACGGAGGTTGCTCATGCCTATCTGGATGCTCTTCGCGAGCGTAAAAAGAATGGCAAGGACATAACGAAGATCGCCAGTGTGGCGAGCTTCTTTTTGTCTCGTGTCGATACCAACATCGATAAGAAGCTCGAAGCTAAGATCGGTGCTGCGGATGGCGTTGCCCACGAACCCCGTCAACTGTTGGGGAAGGCTGCTGTTGCCAATGCAAAGCTGGCATACGAGCGATATTTGCAAATATTTCATGGCGAAGAATTCTCTGATCTGAAGGCGGCTGGTGCGCGCCCGCAACGATGTTTGTGGGCGAGCGTTAGCACGAAAAATCCGAAGTATAGCGACGTTCTCTATATCGAGCCATTGATCGGGCCAGAAACGGTTACGACCGTGCCCGATGAGACGATCGAAGCATTTGCGGACCATGGCAAGGTCGCTAATACGTTGGCTGACGGCATCGCTGAGTCGCACGATGTGATCGATCGCCTTAAAAAATTGGGTATCGATACCGAACAGGTAGCTGTGGAGTTGCAGGTCGATGGAGTAAAGAAATTCGCGGATGCATTTGCGTCACTCTCTCAGAACCTGGAAAAGAAACGCCACGCTATTGAAGAAGCTATTGCCTGATCCACATGCCAATACCGGACGTCGCCAATGAAGCTACCACCCTTCCTGTTGATTTACTGAATGCAGTTCAGGAGGCCATTAAGCAGCGCCTGGTCACACGCATTTGGGAAAAAGATACTACTGTTTGGTCGAACGATGAACAGGTCTGCAAAACCATTGCAGATCGTTTAGGTTGGCTGACGGTACCCGATTGGTCGCTTGGACGCCTTTCAAAGATCATCGACTTTGCCGACGAAGTACGAAAAGATGGTATTACATCGATCGTGATACTGGGCATGGGTGGAAGCAGCCTATGCGTTGAGGTGCTTCGCGATACGTTCGAGGCAAAAAAAGGGTATCCCAATCTACTCGTGCTCGACTCAACACATCCCGATCAGGTTCTTGCGGTCGAGCGGGCATGCGATCTAAAAAAGACGCTATTTATCGTTGCCAGTAAATCGGGTACGACACTCGAGCCGCAATGCTATTACGAGTACTTTTGGAATAAGCTCGAACAATATGGCAGCGACCGAAGATTAAACTTTGCGGCCATTACGGATCCCGGCACACCCCTCGAAAAAATGGCGATCGATCTCCAGTTTCGAGGTGTATTTGCTAACCCTCCAGACATTGGCGGCCGCTATTCAGCCTTATCTTATTTCGGTATGGTGCCGGCCGCGCTTATTGGCATCGATATCGAGGAAGTATTATCACGAGCAAGCTCTGAAGCTGGTCTCAGTAAAGCTGAAGATGAACGAAATGCGTCGCTCATTCTCGGACTTTTTATGGGCCGTGCAGCAAAGGATGGACGCGATAAACTAACCATCGTTACTCCTCCGGAGCTTCATTCCTTTGGATATTGGGCCGAGCAACTGATTGCCGAAAGTACAGGAAAGCTCGGCCGTGGCATTTTACCGGTCGAGGGAGAAAGCGAGCGTGCTCGTAACGAACAGCGTGAACGCCGCATTTATACGTACTTTACGATTGGTGAGGGTGCGCTAAGTGATGATGAACGCCGCGATCCTATACGATTAGAATTACATCTTGCTGACCAATTGGGCATTGGTGCTCAATTTTTCCGCTGGGAATTTGCGACCGCTATTGCAGGCTCTATCCTTGGTATCGATCCATTCGATGAGCCGAACGTCGCAGAGAGCAAAGCCAAAACGAATGAGGTACTTGCAGGTTACAACGGCCAGCATCTGAAGTTTCCGAATGTTAGTGGCAGCATTGACAATGTTGATGTGATCGGACAACCACTGGCACAAAACTTATCTCAAACACTCAATCAATTTTTGTCCAAGTCAGTCCGACCAGAAGGTTACATTGCGATCATGGCGTATATCGAGCGAAATGAGCGTTCGATCGCAGCCTTGGCTGAACTACGAGATAAGCTATCCCTTAAATATCACGTACCGGTTACTGTTGGCTTTGGTCCGCGTTTTCTTCACAGTACCGGGCAACTGCATAAAGGTGGTCAACCGACCGGGACCTTCATTCAACTCACCGATACACCGAAAGAAGATATTCCGATTCCAGGAAAACCTTACACCTTCGGCTCACTCATTCATGCCCAGGCCATCGGAGATTTTGAAACGCTCCGAAAGCACGATCGTCCGGTTATTGGATTTTCGTTGGGTAATGATCCACTCGCTGCGATAGCGGCGCTCGCTTAATCCAGCACTTCGAGCGAGTTCATCAGGCGCGGAAGCATATCCATGATATCATCGGTCGAAACAGCTCCGACCGATAGCCTGAACCAACCGGTGTTCTCCTCCGAACCGAACGCCTGAAATGGGACGATCGCTAGTCGGGCGGATTCGAGCAAATACTTCCGAATTTCCTCGTTCGTGTTCAGGACCTGACCGTTTGGCGTTTTACGACCAATAAGATTAAAACGAGCCGTGAGATAGATCGCCCCCATGGGTGGGATCGCATCGACGGGATATCCATTGTTCTTTAGATTCTGTATGCCATCAAAGAGAGCGTTCAAACGAAGTTCTATCTCTGAGATCATGGTGGCATGATAGCCATCGATCGCATCATCATCGAGCAAGAGAGCGGCCGTAGCCACTTGTTCGGCACGTGGTGCCCAAGCACCAACATGGCCCAGAATGTTCGACATACGATGCGCGACATCCGGTGCCGCAACGGCCCAGCCGACACGGACGCCCGTGGCAGCAAAGGCTTTACTGATACCATCGACAAAGATCGTATTCGAGGCAAGTTCTGGCCGAAGTGATACAGGATTGTGGTGTACTGTTTCGCCGAACGTCAGCATCCAATAAACCTGATCGTACATGAGGAACATGGGGCGCTCATCGTTGCCGCGGCGATCGTTCTCCTGAATGATAAGATCACAAATTCCAAGCAGGGCTTCGCGTGTAAATGCTGTTCCGGTCGGATTGAGTGGCGAACAAAGCGACAGCAACATTGCGTCCTCTAGCGTACCTTCCAGGATTTCGCGAGTAGGAAGAAAGGAATCTTCCGGGCGGCAAATCGCAGTCTGGACCGTGGCTCGGCTGATATGACAATAGTGGTTGTTATTCCAGGAAGGAATCGGATAGACTACTTTATCACCTTCATCGATCAGCACATTGTACGTGGCATAAATCGCTGGTCGAGCACCACTCGTTATAACGAACGATTCCAACGGATAGTCAAGCCCCAGGCGTCGCTCATAAAACGCTTTCACAGCTTTCCGGAGATTCAGCATACCATCCGAAGGTGGGTAGTTCGTTTCACCCGCTTGCAATGCTGTTTCAATTCCGCGTTTCAGTGATGCAGGAATAGGGAAATAGCGAGGGTCGAAATCGCCGACGGTGAGATTGCAGATCGTATGGCCTTCGGCGACCATGGCGCGAATATCCGCAGCAATTTTTAAGATCTCCGAGCCGATGAGGCCGCGGGCCATGTGAGAAACAGGCGGTACATTACGGACCTTAAACGTTGGTCGAACAATATCCACTTCGGCAACTTCAGTATTCATGCAGGTTCTCTACTTAGGAAAGCACGCGATTTTCTCTCACGTGCGGAATACAAATATTATACGAATATTTTCCGTGCCCGTAAAATCCAGATTTATAATTACGAAGGTCTCAATTGAGCTGCCATTTCTGGGATCGAGATGCTATCTCGCCAGGCACGCACTTCTTTCTCATGAAGAACACAGAGAAGAAACCCGTCTTGAGGATGAAAGAGAAGACGGTGGAGCGCCCGAGCCGTGCGAGTACCGCCCTTCATCTCAAATTCGCTATCGGGCAACTGAAAAAGCGTGTGCATTTGGAAACTCGTAGCACCACGCTTTAAATACTCGAACGCCATTTTGCCGGTCGTAATGTTGCCGGTTGCTGAAAGCGGTAGTGAATGGCGCCACTGTGAAAGGATAGATAAATTGCGATCGCTAAGGTCTGGTCCGCCAAAGGCTACGCCGCTCACTCCTTCATATTCCTTGTTTGGATCGAATAGGCGATTGCCATAGATCACATAATCCGCTCGCTCCTGACCAGAAGTCGATTCACACATATTGAGCATTTCAAGCTGGAAATCGTCGGAGTGTGCAGCGTTGAATATCTTAAGCCCGAGATGAATATTAGGACCAACGGAGGTTTTGTGGATCTGGCTCGGTACTTCACGAAGCCACGATAAGATATTTTCCCGTTCGCGCGAAAAATTCATATCACCTGCCAGCGTAGGAGAAAAGTCCTTCTCCAGCGGCATTGGTGATGCGTTATGTTTATTCCAAACCTCGTACAGCTTACCGGTTGTGAATTCGTATTCCGAACTTCGCCAGACATTTTCATCTGGTCTTGGAAGATGGTATTTGACCGAAGGTATAACCAGGGTTTCGTTTTTGCGACCAATTTCTAATGCTCGATCGAAGAATTCGAGATACGCTTCAAAGGTCTCACTCCATCCGCGGCCCTTCCAGGTTACGGTCCACCCCTTCTCGCCACGCACCGTTTCGCGTGTGCCGATAATTTCTTCTACCGTCATACGCGCCGCAGGGATCGCCCATGCTTTCATTGATTGCGCCCCGGACGCATCCTGCGCGATAACCGTTTTCAATACTGCGAATCCTAATCCTGATCGCGCATCCCGTTCGATCTGATTAGCATTGAGAGAAAGTTGACCGGATGCTTTCCCAAAGGGGTTCTTTATTGCCAGATTACCATAGGTACTAGCAAGAGAGATCGCATATTGTTCTAAAATGTACTCTTCGAGGTTATCAGGTAGAGCGTGCTTAAAGCGCTCGAAGTCTTCTAAAATTTGGGACTGATATGACGACACCGTATTAATGCTTTAACTCGGTGGGTAATGCGGTCAAAAAATCGCCAACTCGGTCAATATCGGAATCCGATAACGTTGGTCCCCACGGATCGTAGACCGCGTGGGAGGAAACAACACCAAGCCACGACAACGCATAGAGCATTCGGCTAATGTAACCTTCCATGGGATCCATGAACGTTGTCATCGAGAATCGATCGATGTATCGCGAACGGTAATGGAAATCGTCAAAGGCTTGCGTGTAGTAGGCTTTCATCATATCCGCCTGCAGGGCTGTAAGGGCAGATCCCATTCCAACCAGTGCAGAATCGGCACCAGCCATTAACGAATAGCCAAGAAACCGGTCTTCGCCAGAAATAAGCAGTTTCTCCGGATACTCGGATTTGATCGACGTCGCAAGATCCTGAAAGGTCATCACACTATCCAACGTCGCGATCTTAATACCAACGACATTGGGGAGGTTAAATAGTAATGAGATAACTCTTGAAGAGTAGCTAAGTCCGCCTGCAGCCTCGTAAAGATAAAACAGTATTAGAGGTAGACCGGCTTTTGCGAGTTCACTATGATACTGAAGAATAGCTTCTTCGCGCTCTCGTTCGGGGCGGTCCCAGAAACGAGTAGGTGGATGGCATAGGATAGCATCTGCACCGAGTGCTCGTGCATGTTCTGCCATTGCTCGTGCGTGCGCGATATACTCGTCATCTGACTTCGCTCGCTCACCATTCGAACTGGGACATCCTGCGCCTGCGACGATCACCGATTGAGGCAGCGACTCTCGCCAATGTGTTAGTACAGTAGCGCGCTCCTCTTCTGTTAAATAGAGACCTCGACCTGTATGTGCCCATACCGCAACACCAGGGACAGGCATATCCTGAATGTATTCCGCCATTCGGATATGCGAATCGAGATCGATGGTGCGTTCCTGGGTAAATGGAACAGGAAGGGCAGGGATCAGCCGGTGGCGAAGTTCGCCGATTAGGTCACGCGATTTCATACGCTAAGCTCGAAATTCTTTTGTTTCGATCGTATATCGCTTCAACTTTTGCCGATCGACGGAAAATGGCATTGGTGAAGAGTCATCTGAAACAATGAATCCGTCATTAGAAATCTGTATAAGAGGCCGAATAATATCATCGACGAACCAGCGCGAACTCGCCTCGATATCGGTCGGATAAACGAATCCCGGCAGGGTGGCCAGTGATAAGGCCTGAGTACTTGCAATTCCTAACTCAGGCATCGTACCTAACCAACACTGTAATCCCGTTTGGTGGGCTCTATCGTGCATTCGTTTTGCATTCCAAAGGCCACCTACGCGCTGTACTTTAATATTTATAATAGAAGCCGCTTTAAGGCGAATGATCTCTTCCAAAGCGGTCAGAGAATCGGCCGATTCATCGGCACAAAGTGGCGTTCGAAGGAGTGAGGCAAGCTCAGCCATATCTGAAAGCGCTCCCGCCGCAAGTGGCTGCTCGATCATCATAAGATCGAAAGCGTCGAGGGAGCGAAGTATCTCTCGATGCTCTCTCAGGTTATACGCAGCATTGGCATCGACCATTAGCGGGATATTTCCGAAGCGCTTCCGGACTGCGGTGAGCGGCTCAATATCCCAACCGGGAGCGATCTTGATCTTAAGGCGCTGATAACCATCTGGCAAATATCGAGCGATCGCGGCAAGCAATTTGTCGATTGAATCGTAGATACCTATAGCCAGTCCGGAAGCTATTCGTCCTTTGGGGGCGCGGAATAATTCGTTTAAGCTTGTTCCGAGCTTTTTAGCAGTAAGATCCCAAACGGCTCCTTCTATTCCAGCTCGAGCAAATGGCTCTTTGATATAGGCGTCCAGCACGTTCGCATATTCGACAGGATTTTGGATTGTTCGAGTAAGAATGTCCGGGACGAGGCCCTGTGTAAGCGCCTGCCACGTCGTCTCCGGCGTTTCTACAGAATAGAACGAGCCACTCATGGGAGATGCTTCACCATATCCGATAAAGGAGTCCGAGTGAAGCTCCACAATAATGCTTTCTTTTTCATGCACAACACCGTTCGAGATGCGAAACGGCTCTCGCATGGGCACACTGACACGACGAAGAACAGCACATTCGATCTTGATCTCGGTCTCTCGCATTGTCAACCTTTTACTCCGGTCCGCAAAAATGCATTGGTTACGAACCGCTGGGATATAATATAAACGATGAGAATAGGGACAATGCTGATAAGTGTGCCAGCCATGAGAAGATCGTACCGGAAATTATGCTGAACGGTTTGTAGTATTGCAAGCCCAAACGTAAGCGGCATTTTTTCTTCGCTCGACAGGAACAGCACCGGACTAAGCAAGTCATTCCAAATTCCCATAAAGACGAACAAAGCGAGTACCGCGAGCGCCGGCTTCGAAAGTGGAAGTAGAATGGTCGTGAAAAAGCGGAAGCGGCTTGCGCCGTCAATTCGAGAAGCATCTTCTAACTCGCGAGGTATCGATTCAAAGAACTGCCGTAACAGGAATACTCCAAACGCACCCGAAGCAAAAGCGCCTCCGAAAAAATGTGGAATGATGAGGGATGCATGGGAATCAAGCCATCCCAGCCATTTCATTATAATATAGACCGGTATCATGGTTACCTGAAATGGGATCATCATGGTAGAAAGAAGAACGGCAAAAAGGATCTTCTTGCCCCGAAACTCCATTCGAGCAAAAGCAAATGCCGCAAGAGAAGCCGCGAGTAATTCGCCGAGCGTTCCCAGTAAGGATATTTTGATCGAGTTAAAGAAGAACGTACCGATCGTTAGATCGCGAAAGACCTCTGAGTAATTCGAGAACTTCGGCGACGTTAGGATGAGGTCCGGTGGAAATTTTACGAGTGTTTCCGGTGACTGAAGCGATGTAACGATCATCCATAAAAAGGGTACAAGCATTACAAGCGCCACCACGAGGAGCGCTATGTAATGCAAGGACTTCGAAGCCCTTATTGCTGGACGACCCATTTACGCCGAATAAGAAACTGCAGGGCTGTGACGATCACTATCAGCACAAAGAAGAGATAACCCAACGCACTGGCACTGCCAAGATCAAAAAATTTGAACGCTGTTTGCCAAATATAATAACTCAATGTGAGTGTGGATGTGCCCGGGCCACCATTCGTCATGACGAAGGTCTGTTCAAAAACTTGAAACGCACCGATCGTTGTAACGGCGAGTACGAAGAACGTTACAGGGGAAAGCAAGGGAAGTGTGACGTACAGGAATCGATACCATGAACGCGCACCATCGAGGCGGGCAGCTTCATGGTAATCTTTGGGAATCGTTGAAAGCCCGGCAAGAAAAATCATCATGTTGTATCCGGCATTCTTCCAGATGCTCATGATCGCAATAGCCGGCAACGCCCAATGAGGATCCTGCAGCCATTTAGGGCCGGTGATCCCCAGAAGAGAGAGTATGTAATTCAATAGGCCAATGTCACTATTATAGAGCCATGACCAGATGATGGCGCCCGCTACCATAGAGGTTACAACCGGCAAAAAATAGATGGTGCGAAAGATCGCGATGCCACGAATTTTCTTTTCGATCAACAGCGCCAGTGCAAGCGAAACGACAATACTGGCAGGTACATAGAGCAGCACGTAATACAATGTATTGCCGAGTACCTGCCAAAATAGACTGGAGCGAAGCAATTCAACGTAATTAGCAGTCCCGATAAATGTTGGAGTCTCGCTTATCCCATAATGTGTAAAAGAAAGAATGAGCGACGCCACTACTGGCCCAACCGTAAAAACCGAAAGGCCAATAAAAATGGGAAGAATATACCAAAGGGCCGATCGTGATCTCACGGCGATGTTGCACTCCGGCTTAAGACCTCACTGATCTTCGCATCGATGGCAGCACAACCATCGTGAACCGATTTACGGCCAGCAAGCATGTCTTGCACGTTCGGTATAAAGCCGTGATCGCGCCACTCTTGCCAGCCCGGTGTTATGAGGGTGAAGAGATGTCCTGACTTATTGATATCGAGAAGCGCCCTTCGATCACATTTAGGTGTGCCATCCAGATATTCGCTGGAATAAGCGAGAGGTTTGTATAGTGGCATGGCAGAAAAGAAGAGATCGTTAATTCCCTTCTTGGTAGGTAGTGTGACAATCCATTTAATAAGCTCCCATGCAGAATCCGGATGTTCGCAGGTACGGGCGATACCGAACGCCTGACCGTTCTGGCGATCGGCAAGACCAGTGCTGCCCCGCGGAGGGGCCGTTAAGTCCCACTTAAATGTGGCGTGTGTAAGTTCAGTCTTCGCAAAATCGATGTGAAGCATCATTCCTGCATGCCCGAGAAGGAATTTCTGCCCCAACACTTGCGACGGGTCTGGTGGAGGTGCGACATGTTCTTTTTGCACCAGATCGACATACGATTGCATGGTGGAAAGAGTAGCCGGTTCCATCATGGCACTACGGGTCTTATCGTCCGATAATATTTTGCCGCCGTTGGAATAAATGTATGTATCTATACCAGTAAAAAGGCCATCGTCGACAAGAAGCCCCCACGTTTTGTCCTGCGGGTTAGCTGCATTATTGGTTAGCTTACGGGCAGCATCGAGAAGCGTGGCATAGGTCCAGGTGGAATCGGGATACTTTAAACCCGCTTTATCAAAAAGATCTTTGTTATAAAAAAGGGCGGTGACTCCACCCGAAGCAGGCATTGCCATAAGTGGGCCGCTTGCCACATTGCCTTTTCGCCAGACGGTAAAAAACTGGGTAAAGAAATCGCTATCGTGAAGATCGCGATGATAAAAGCTATCGAGTGAGATCGTGTAGTTGCGTTTGAAAAGATCCTGACCGAACCAATCGTCTATCAAAATAACATCGCCGATCGAGGTGCCACTTGCCGCCGCTGATAAGATCTTGGTCGTGTACAGTCCGAACGGTATCGCTTCGACCTCCACATCGATTCCAGGATGGGTCTTCATAAACGGCTCGATCACATCGTGCTGCCAGGTATCTTTTTGATCGAGATAAAAATGAGTAAGCTTCAGGTGAACTTTGCCATCGGTTGCTTTCTCCTGACCACAAGAGACAAGAAAACAACCCACAACCAGAACTAATAATAGACGCAACCTCATGTGTTATTCTTTAAGCTCTCGTAATACCGTTGCTGATGCTTAGCGATCTCTCCGTACTCTTTCGAGTAAAGGTCCATTCGAACTAATGCTTCCAGGTCCGCACGAGTGTCATCTTGTTCGTGGATCAGTACCACATCGGCTGTCTTGCGCCGCTCGTCGAGATCGATGGTAGCGACTGCGACACCGGCCCGACGGCCGCTTTGCACAATAATATCACCGTTAAAATCAACGATACGAGCATTGCCCGGATAGAATCGGCCGTTATACGGTGCATACGGCGGGTGCCCGGCGAGATTAGATTCTACGATATACAACGAGTTATCGATCGCTCGTGACCGTAGTTGTGCTTCCAGGCCATTCTGTGTGGGGCCATGCGTTGTCGTGGGCCAAAAGAGGATATCGATCCCCTTCATCGCATAAATGCGAGCGATCTCCGGGAAGTAGATGTCCATGCAGATCATAATGCCGACCTTTGCAAAACCAAGATCGATAACTGGAAAAGAGCTACCAGGAGTAACCCATTTCGCTTCTGAACCCGTCGGTTGAATTTTGCGGTAATAACCGAGGGTATTCCCAACGGGACCGAAAATCGTTGCCTGATTATATATTGCATTGCCCTCTCGGACGAAAAATGGGGCAACGATCGCAATGGAGTTTCTAATCGCTTCCGTGACAAAGAAATCGGTCCAATGGAGGTAGCCATCGGTCTCGGCTTTAACGTTGGCGACACCATTAGTGGTTACCGTCTCGGGCAGGCACACGATGTTGGCCCCATTATGGCTGGCCTCTTTAATATATGAAGCAATTCGATCGAGATTCATCTCAACCGAATGAGGCTCATCTTCCATAAGGAATGAGACGGTGGCAATGCGGATGTTACGCATAGTGAGGGCGAAAACCTATAGTGAAAAGGCAAAACTCGGAAGAACAATCCCAAAAACGCAACCCAAAGTGTCCTTAGATTTGCAAGCCGTCGCTAATCTTGCAATGATTGCCAAAAAAACACCAACTGAATGCATCTCTCGGAAGAACTGCCCACTCAGAACAGCATTAAGGTAGAAATACTACACGGACTAAAAGAGTCGCCAAAACGGATCGCCAGTAAATTCTTTTACGATGACTGCGGCTCGAAGCTCTTTGATAAGATCACAGAGCTTGAAGAATATTATCCTACCAGGACCGAGCTTGGAATTCTTCGTCAATATCTTTCGGAAATGTCGCATCTGATCGGTGCCGGTGCTATCATTATAGAATTTGGAGCAGGAAGCGGCATTAAAACACGAATGCTTCTCAAGGCACTGGAAAAACCAAAGGCTTATATAGCTATCGACATTGCGGAAGAACAATTAACACAATCTTCTTTACAGCTTGCACAAGAATTTACAGAGATCGATATTCGCCCTGTCTCCGCTGATTACACTTCAACGGTAGAGCTTCCGATCGATAACAATGAAAAGGGAAAACGAGTGATATTTTTTCCCGGTTCAACGATCGGTAATTTTACACCGGAAGAAGCAATTGCCTTTTTACGGAATGCCGCACAGTTTATTGGAGGGAACGGTGCTTTATTGATCGGTTTCGATCTGGTTAAGGAAACGCAGGTGTTAGAGGCCGCCTACAATGATAGGCAAGGTGTAACAGCAGAATTCAATCTCAATCTGATCCACCGTATTAATCGGGAATTTGATGTAACAATACCGGTCGTTAATTTCCAGCATTATGCGTATTTCAATACAGGGGAAAGCAGGATCGAAATGCACCTGGTAAGCCGCTTCGACCAAACAGTCGTTTTAGATGGCGAAGTTATTTCCTTTGAGAAGGGTGAGCATATTATTACCGAATACTCTTACAAGTATTCGAATAAGGCGTTCGAGAAGATCTTACGGCAAGCAGGCTTCGAGCCGGTGCGATCGTGGACCGACCCGAAGCAATATTTTGAGGTCTGCTATGCGACGGTTAGAGATGATAATTCGGTGCTTCCTTCGTGATCGTAACATCGTGCGGGTGAGATTCGCGTAGCGATGCACCGGAAATGCGAATAAATTGTGCTTGCTCCTGAAGGTCTTTGATCGTTGCGGAGCCGGTGTAACCCATAGCACTCCGAAGACCGCCGATCATTTGATAAACCGTCTCTGAAAGCGCGCCGCGGAACGGCACTCGACCTTCGATCCCCTCCGGTACGAGCTTTTGAAGTCCTTCCTCAGCATCCTGGAAATAACGATCGGCTGCGCCCTGTGCCATGGCGGAGAGTGAACCCATTCCGCGATAGGTCTTATAGGTACGACCTTCTAAAAATACTTTCTCGCCCGGCGATTCTTCAAGTCCGGCAAATAAGCTTCCGATCATGACCGTAGAAGCCCCGGCCGTGATAGCTTTGGGTATATCGCCGGTTTGCTTAATACCGCCATCGGCAATAACCGGAGTGCCGCTTTTACGACATGCTCTGGCTGCTTCCATAATGGCTGTAAGCTGAGGTACTCCGACACCCGCAACGACGCGGGTAGTACAGATAGAACCAGGTCCTACGCCAACCTTTATGGCATCCGCACCAGCCTTTAATAAGGCCTCGGCACCTTCGGCTGTGGCAACATTGCCACCGATCACTTCAAGCTTTGGAAACGTTACCTTTAAGCGTCGCACCATATCCAGGACGCCTTGCGAGTGACCATGTGCTGTATCGACGATGATCACGTCCACTTGGGCATTGACCAACGCTTCGGCACGCTCGACGGTATTTTCCGCAACACCGACCGCAGCGCCGCAAAGTAAGCGTCCGCCATCATCCTTTGCAGCATTCGGAAATTTCTTCTTCTTCTGAATATCTTTGAATGTAATAAGACCGCGGAGTTTACCAGCCTTATCAATTACCGGCAGTTTTTCGATCTTATTTCGCTGAAGGATCGCCTCGGCCTGCACGAGCGTAGTTCCGAGCGGCGCCGTGACAAGATTCTCCTTTGTCATGATCTCGTTTATCGGGCGATCGAGTTCTTCCTCAAAACGAATATCGCGATCGGTAATGATACCGGCCAGAAGGCCGCCGTCTGTCGTTACAGGGATACCGGAAATGCGATACTTACGCATTAAGGTAAGCGCATCGCGAAGTGTCCGATCCGGCGTAAGGGTGATCGGGGAGAGGATCATGCCACTCTCAGATCGCTTCACGATGTCGACTTCTTCCGCTTGCCGCTCGATCGACATGTTCTTGTGAATAATACCAATGCCGCCCTCGCGAGCTAACGCGATCGCCATCGCCGATTCTGTTACCGTGTCCATCGCGCTCGACACAAGCGGTACCGATAACCGAATCTTTTTAGTAAGCCACGTCGAAGTATCGACGTCTCGTGGCAGTACTTTGCTATGTCCCGGTATCAGAAGGACATCATCATACGTAATGCCTTCATTCGGTAAGACTTTTACTTTGGATTCGGACTTGGAAGCATGAGATCCGTTCATAGTGCTAATAACACTACGTGGTTTCGTGCTGGATTGTACTTTCTGGGAAAGTCGAGAGGAATGCGAGCTTGTGCGGTTGGCCATTGAAAAACTCCGTGGCTGGCTATAGCGTAGGCTATGCCACCCTCAAAATAGTTTTTCGTGCAAATATAACACCGCGGAAGCTTGCTCGCATGAAATCGTTAGTACTTGCTCATTTACAATGAATTTTGAACCATCAAAGCAATATACGGCGTTCAATCTTGAGGCAAGATAGATGGCATCGGCGGATACATTACGGTCATTTGGGGAGCAATTACGGTCGGAGCGCCAAAAACAACGGCGGAGCCTGGATGATATTGCGTCCTCCATCAAAATTCATCGTCGCCATTTAGAAGCGATCGAAGCGGGCGACCTTACCTCATTGCCACAGGGCCCCTATGTTATGGCCTTTGTGAGGGAATATGCCCGATCGCTTAATGTACCGCTTCCAGCAGAATACGCCCCACCTCCAATGGCGGCGGGTAGATCGTCTCGCGATCCCAACGTGGTAAGCCATCCTGCCGGGAAGGGACCGGATATACCGCCACTGTCACAAGTTGCAAAGGAAACGGCGAGGATCGCTAATACGGCCGTTAAATCTGCAGTAAAGACGGTCACAAAGACCACGGAGAGTGTCGTTAATCTCGTCGAAACCGGGGGAAAAGAAGCACTCGAGGTACTAACGTCCAAGAGTTTATGGGAAGAGGCCGAGGATATCCGTCGAGAGCGGCATGGTTTACCACCGCTTGAACGGAAACCGGAAGCTCCGAAAGTAGAACCCCCTCGAAAGGAAGAAACTCCTGAGAAAGAGGAATCACCGATCTTTGCGGAAGTAACGCAGCGAGTTTCCAAAGCACGGACATCCAAGAGGGCGACCAATGTTGTGATCACGTTGTTGGCAATGGTCTTTGCTGTTGCCGCTTATTTCGCGATCCGTATGTCGCACACTGGCAGTGAGCAATCGGCAGCGAGCAAGGAGTATGTTCCAGCGCCATTGGAGAAGCCGCAAATTCCTGTTGAACGCAAAGTAGAAAAAGCCGCGACTCCGCCTGTTGCGGCGGCTCCTGCGATAAAAGACTCACTTCAATTCATGATCCGTGCGACGCAGCCAGTGTGGGTTTCGATCGCTCCGGATGGTATTCCTGCCTATAAAGGTGAGATGAAACCAGGCGAAGTAAAGACGTTCCACGCCGGTACCAAATTCGTGGTAAATATCGGTAATCAGAAGAGTGTTTCGATGGCATTCAACGGAACACCGTTATCTGGTCTGCCGACGATACAAAACTCGAGCGTTGTGGTTCGCGACCTTGTTCTCATGCGCGATCGCGTGTTATTGGGAGGTAACGCTGTCGATTATCAAAAACTTACTTCGACACCACCACCGCCTGCTCCGAAAGTAGCATTGCCAACTGCCGTCCCTTCACCGCAAACAAATGCAAAGGTGAATGCAAAATCTGTTAATGCTAATGCAAAGTCTGCTAATAATAGGCCGGCAACTACTCTAAAAGGGAATACAAAAACGAGTGTGAAGTCAATGGCAAAGAAAACTCAAAGTAATAGTGCGGTGAAAACTCCTACTTCAAAACCTGCTTCAAAGCAGACACAGTCGAGTGCTTCAAAACAGACAACAAATTCGAAAACTTCGAAAAAGTCGTCGGCCCCACAGATTCATCCGGTCGAGCCGATTCCACCCAGTCCCTAATAGATACATAGTATGAATGTCTCGGAGCCCGGTATCGTTACGATCCAGCTTAACGGTCCTAACCCATTATTTGTAAAGCGTGCAAGAAGGTTAGGATTCATCGCGACCTTCTTGTCCTTTCTCTTTACAATCACAATTCCTCTTAGCTGGGTTGTCCGGTACCCTATCCTGCGAGCTTCTATACCGAAGTTAACTCCTGCCCACTTATTGGGTGTCTCGTTTGCTCTTATTTTGCAACTCTCTGTTTTGGCATTATACAAGAATGCCTATCGATCTCTTTCAAAAGTGTTGTGGGGAGTGATCATTCTATGCTCTGCCATTGTCGTTTTGGAATATCTGACGCCTGAAGAATTGCCGTTTGCAGATCTTATACGCGTTCTCGATCCGGTTGAAAATATTGATAAGATATCACCGAATAGCGCCCTGTGTCTCTTCTTTTCGAGTGTAGCAGCGCTTCTCATTTCGTTGCGGGTGCCAAGCAGTATACGGTGGGGACATGCCCTTGCTTTGCTCTCTTCCATTGTTGCCGGGTTGGCGTTGATCGGTCACGCGTATACGATCCAGTCGCTTTATGCTATCAGCGATTATAGTCAAATGTCAGTATCCGGAGCATTAGGGTACATCCTTTTGACGGTATCGTTATTATGCGTCGTACCCACAGAAGGGCTGATGCGAATTCTCGTTACAGAAAGTCCTGCCGGTGTTATAAGCCGTCGACTGTATGCGACCGCGATCACCCTCCCGCCGATCCTTGGGTTTTTAGCTCTTGTCAGCTCGGGCATTTGGAAGTGGTATGACATTACCTATGCGATCGTACTCTTCGTTATGGCGAGCATTCTTGTTTTTACGGCCATGGTTGCCATTACGTCACGTCGCTTGGAACGAGCAGATCTGTTTCGCCTTCAGGCCGAGGCCGATCTTCGTGCCTCTCGCGAACGGTTGCGAGAACTTTCGGCGCATATTCAGGTCATGCAGGAAGAAGAGCGCGTGAAGATCGCGCGAGAGGTTCACGATGAGCTAGGTCAGTCGCTTACGGCGCTCAAAATGGACGTCTCGATGCTCAAAAAGCAATTGCCAACCGATGAAGGGATCAACCGACGCATGAATTCAATGCTCGGGCTTGTAAATGGTACTATACGTAGTGTTCAGCGAATATCCTCGGAGCTCCGGCCCAGTGTATTGGACGATCTTGGTCTTGCGGCGGCTATCGAGTGGCAGACCAAAGAATTTGAAGAGCGTAGTGGAATTCGATTCACATTGAAGTTGCCGATAAAAGAGCTTGGAGTAAATTCGGCTCAAGCTACGTCGCTGTTTAGAATTTATCAGGAAACACTCACCAATATTGCCCGCCATTCTATGGCACGGCATGTCGATGTAGAGTTAACCGAATCAGCAACCGGCCTTCGTCTTATTGTATCCGATGATGGTATAGGTATTGACGAATCTTCCCTGACGAATGGACAATCCCTTGGTATTATGGGAATGCGCGAACGTGCCGCATTGGCAGGAGGCACTCTCGAAATTCTGAGTGAACAAAGCCAGGGCACTACGATCGTTGTGACTATGCCGAGGACGCTCATGGTTAGCACAGAGTCCTTTGCCTGATACAGATGTTCTTCGCCATACTATGACTGCAAAAGAGGCTCGCGTTAAGATCGAATCACTACGTATCGAAATCCTCGAGCACGACCGGCGATATCATGTTTTAGCTGCGCCGATCATCAGCGATCGCGAATATGATCGGCTCATCGAAGAACTTCGCGATCTGGAAGCAAAATTTCCGGACCTGATCACTCCGGAATCCCCGACGCAGCGGGTTGGTGGCGAGCCGACGAAGCTTTTCCCTCCTGCCGTCCACCATGTGCCAATGCTTTCGCTCGCGAATACCTATAATACGGAGGAAGTCGAAGATTTTGCGCGTCGTATTCGCGATCTTTTAGGCCACGATCCCGAACAGGGTTATATCTGCGAACTGAAGTTCGATGGTGTCGCAATGAGTTTGTTATACCAAAACGGGAAGCTCGTTCGAGGTGCTACTCGCGGCGATGGCACAACAGGGGATGACGTTACCGCGAATGTCCGAACCATACGTTCGATCCCTCTTTCGCTACAATCCACGTCGAAATTAAGCACGGAAAGCTTTGAAGTTCGTGGTGAAGTATTTATGGACCTGGAAGGCTTTCGACGATTGAATCAGGAGCGCGAAGAGCAGGGAGAACCGCCCTTCGCAAACCCTCGCAATTCGACGGCGGGATCGCTGAAAACGTTAGATCCACGAGAAGTAGCCAAGCGACCGCTTCGTTTTAGTGCCTATCAGTTACGGTTCGACGACGAGAAGATCGAAAATTTAAGTGAACTCGATACACATTCCAAGCGCCTCGAACTCCTTAAAGAATTCGGCTTTCCAGTTTCCAAAGAGACTCGCGTAGTAAAGGATACTGCCGGTATTATGCAGTTTGCGATGAACTGGCAGGACGAGCGCGATACACTTTCGTTTGAGATCGACGGTGCCGTCATTAAAGTAAACTCTCTTCCCGAGCAAAATGAGGTCGGTTTCGTCGCAAAATCTCCGCGCTGGGCTATCGCATATAAATTCGAAAGCAAACAGGCGAAGACTCGGTTGAATGGCATCACTCTTCAGGTGGGGCGTATGGGGACGATCACGCCAGTCGCCGAGCTGGAGCCAGTCCAGCTCACCGGTATAACAATTCGTCGAGCGACCCTTCATAATGCCGATGAGATCGAGCGAAAAGATATTCGAATTGGCGATCTCGTCGTTATTGAACGTGGGGGAGAAGTAATACCGAAAGTGGTCGGTGTGGACATATCGCAGAGGCCGAAGAATGCCAGGCCGTTTGCGTTCTCATCCACTTGTCCGGAGTGTAATTCGCCGCTCGTTCGTCCGCCGGGAGAAGTGAATTGGTATTGCGAAAATCCAGAATGCCCTGCCCAGGTGATCGGACGCTTAACACATTTTGCTTCGCGCGGTGCTATGGATATCGTGGGATTAGGCGGACAATCGGTCGTGCAATTTGTGGAGGCAGGTCTTCTAAGAACGATCGCGGATATTTACGATCTTAAAGACCATCGTGACGAACTGCTCGCCCTTTCGCGTATGGGTGAGAAGAAAGTCGATAATCTTTTAAAAGGTATTGAGGATAGCAAGAAACAATCCACTGCCAGATTTCTTTACGCTCTTGGCATTCGTCATGTAGGAACGAGCGTCGCAAAGTTGTTGATCGACGAATTCGGATCGATCGATGCTGTTGCCAATGCGACCGAAACAGCTATCGACGATATTCCGGGTATTGGTCCGGAGATAGCGTCGAGCATTGTTGCTTATTTTGAGCAGAGAAAGAATAAAGATCTACTCGAACGTCTTCGCAATGCCGGTCTCCCATTCACAGGAGAAAAGAAGCGTGTCGAACTTGCTCCGAGTGAATTCTTTGCAGGTAAGACGTTTGTTCTTACCGGTACCCTCAGCGCGATGACCCGTGACGAAGCGAAAGAGAAAATAGAACTGCGCGGCGGCAAAGTGACTGGTTCTGTTAGTAAAAAGACCGATTATGTGGTTGCCGGAGTTGAGGCAGGATCAAAACTGGAGAAAGCTGAACAGCTGGGGGTAAAGGTGCTGAATGAAGAAGAATTCTTGAGCGAATTACAATAACATCGTATCTCTCTACTAAGACTGTAATTACCGTTGATCCCATCTCGTCCATTAAATCTTGCGGAGACCGTTTCAGAAACAGCACGCATTTATATTAGGGCTTTCCCGAGATATGCGCTGCTCTTCGTGCTATTGTTTGTACCGGGAGCCGTTCTCCTTACTAGCGGAATCTCTAGTTTTGGTACCGATGCAATGAGTGCTGCGGAGCATGACCTGCATCTCTCGGATAGTGATGCAACAGTTATTCGAAATGACTTTCGGGCGTCGCTGCGTGAGCAAAATCCATTCTTTCTCGCCGAGGAACAAGCACTGCTAAGTAATACTGGCGCACCATTGCCAGATACGAACAGTGTTGAAATTCACCCCCAAACTCAACGGCTTGCTGCATACTTTCAAAAGAACGCTACTCTCTTCGTTAACTCCTATCTGCTATTCTTTTTCGGTGGATTACTCCTCCTTATTGGTTGCTTTACGCTGATCGCTTCCTCTATCGATCTTTCCTGCCAGATCTTCGAAGAGCGGCCACAGGAACCGATCTATGCATTGTGGAGCGGTTTGCGAGGGAATACGTGGAAAATATCATTGCTCTACATTCTTTACACCATTGCAGTAGTTCTAATTAACACCATCATTGGTGTCTTTCCCGTTCAGGTTGGTAGCGTTCTTGCCTTTTTCTTAATGATCGCTCAAATATATATTCTCGTTCGGCTGGCAGCCGTTTTTCCCGCGATGATAAGCGAAGAGCTCGGTCCGTTCGAAGCCGTGCGACGAAGCTGGGAGCTAACACGCCATTTGGGTTGGCGCATCTTTGCTTTTTCGTTAGCATTCGGATTAGTGCTGATCTTCGTTAGTATTGTCGTAAGTGAAGTGACCGGATTGCTTTTCCCGAATATCACTTCATGGGCTAAGGATTTTCTGATCAAGAGTCCGATCTCTTTTCAGTGGTTTATAGACACTCTGCCTGGTATCCTGTGGTCGATCGTCGCGGAAATATCGCTATTCCTATTGTTCTTATTCTTTTCTCTTCCCTCTTTTCTTACAGTACTTTACTACGACCTCCGCACGCGTCATGATGGGCCGTTAGTATACGTAGAGGATGCCACCTGAGCTTAAGCTTCGCACCAAGCTCGCACGGCGTTTGTTATAGCATCGTACGATAAATAAGCGACAGCAGTGAAAGCACGTCTTTCTCTGCATTGCCGCATTTTGCTATTTCTATAACAGATTTTTGTGACTCCCCTTTATCGGCTTTTATCGCCACTTGTCACCGCATTGCCGGCTTATGCCGATTTTCGGAAAGCAATTACTGGCGAGGGCGACTCGATCTATTTGACGAATCTGGTGCCTTCACTGGATGCTGTGCTTATTGCTTCCGCGTTCGAGAAAGAGTCACGGTCGTTGGCACTGATCGTTGAAGAGGCGCAGGATGCGGAACGCCTCTATGATGATCTAGCCAGGCTTCTCGATGAGGAACACCTTGCATTATACAGTGAAGGCGCTCATGCTTCGCTGATCAAGCGGGAGAAGCAAAAACGAGCACAATCCGCGGAAGCCACAGCACAACTGTTGGAAGCGGTCGATCGGCTGGCTCGAGCGGAATCTCCGATCATCACTATCGCGGACGTTGCTTCACTCGGTACATTGCTTCCACCAAAGCAGCAATTTGCCGGTGAAGCACTCATATTAAAGGCCGGTGAAGAGAGGGGATTCGAACACGTAATAAAATGGCTCGAAGCTCATCATTTTGAGCGAAAGCAGTTTGTCGAATCGGCCGGTGAATTTGCCGTTCGTGGCGGCATCGTGGATGTCTTTCCATATACCGAGACACTTCCTATTCGAATCGAATTCTTTGGGGATATGATCGAAAGCATGCGTGCGTTCGACGCCATTAGCCAGCGCTCGACCTCCGGGCGACCCGAGTTAGTATTAGTGCCCAACGTCCTTACCGAAGCGAATGTCGTAAATGAGGCGACACTCGTTGATTATCTGAACGCTGGCACCGTCGTCATAAATTTTGAAATAAGCCGTATCCAAACGAAGCTCGAAGAAGAGAATATTTCACCGGATGTGCTTGCAGGGTTTTCGAAATTCTTTAACATCCATATCAGCGCATTCCCACCCTCCGGGAATAGAATAATCGACTTTGGCAGCCGGACCCAGCCGAGTTTTAATGCCAATGTAAAGCTCATTCGCGAGCACATTCAACAGGTCGTTTCTCAAGGATCGAAAGTGATCGTCATGTCCGAGTCACGCGATCTTGCGAAACGTTTGAAGGACCTGCTTGACGTCGAAGAGGAGCCTGAGCAAAAAGATATCGAAGCTTTAAAGCTCGATGGAGTAGAAGATGCCGGTACGCACAGCTATAGGGCGTTGCCGACGTTTATCGAGCCATCGCTTGCTCAAGGATTTCAGCTTCCCGGCGTAGCTATCTACACGGAACATGAGCTCTTTGGCCGGAAACGCGAGCGTGGTGCTTCCTCTCGTAAAAAAGCCGCACGTACCAAGGGTATATCGCTTCGAGAGTTACGTTCGCTCAAGCGTGGTGATCTGCTGGTGCATGAAGATAAAGGCATTGGCAAGTTCATGGGTTTGGAGACGATCCAGGTCGGCGGCAAGAAGCAGGAAGTGGTGAGATTGGTCTATCGTGATAACGACGTGCTGTTCGTTAATCTCGATTATATTAATCGCCTCTCCAAGTATTCGACCGGTGAAGCAGAAGCTGCTCCGAAGCTTTCGAAACTGGGCTCTGCGGAATGGCAGCGAACGAAAGAGCGCACCAAAAAGCGGCTCAAGGATATCGCCCGCAATCTTATCCAGCTCTATGCGAAGCGAAGAAAGGCCGAGGGGTTTGCCTTTAGTCTCGATGACATCATACAGCGTGAAATGGAGGCGGCCTTCTTGTATGAGGATACTCCAGATCAGGCTCGTGCGACGGAAGAGATCAAGCGCGATATGGAGTCTGTCCATCCGATGGATCGCCTCATTTGCGGTGACGTCGGATACGGCAAGACCGAAGTAGCCATGCGCGCGGCGATGAAGGCGGTACTTGACAAAAAGCAGGTCGCGGTACTCGTCCCGACCACCATTCTTGCCGAGCAGCATTATCGCACGTTTACCGATCGCCTCGAACGCTTTGGCGTTAAATGCGCCTCGCTTTCTCGATTCCGTTCGAAAAAGGAGCAGACCGCCATTCTGCAACAATTGCTCGAAGGGAAGATCGATATCCTGATCGGCACTCACCGGTTGCTTTCGAAAGATGTTGTGTTCAGGGATCTTGGCCTTCTGATCATCGATGAAGAACATCGGTTCGGCGTAGCGGCAAAAGAGAAGCTTCGCGAAGTGCGAGCCAATATCGATACGCTGACCTTAACGGCAACTCCTATTCCGCGTACGCTTAATTTCTCCTTACTGGGCGCGCGCGATCTTTCCGTCATGGAAACGCCCCCCCGAAACCGGTTGCCGGTCATGACCGAAGTGCTGCCGGGTTATGACGAACACGTCATTGCCGAGGCGATAAAGCGCGAACTCGCTCGCGGCGGACAGATCTATGCCATCAACGATAAAGTTGGTGACATCGAACTCTTTGCCAATAAGCTGCGCGAAGCTGCGCCGCGAGTGCGTATCGGTATCGTGCACGGGCAAATGCCGCCATCATCGATCGAGAAAGTCATGCGCGATTTCATCGAGCGCAGGATCGATATTCTCGTGGCGACCAAGATCGTCGAGTCCGGACTCGATGTGCCGAATGCCAACACGATCGTGATCAATCATGCGCAGAACTTTGGGCTGGCGGAGTTGTATCAATTACGCGGGCGCGTCGGGAGATCGAACGAGCAAGCCTATTGCTATCTCATAGCACCACCGGTCAACGCGCTATCGCAGGACGCCCTTCGTCGCCTGGAAGCCATGGAAGAATTCTCAGATCTCGGCGCCGGATTTCAACTCGCGATGCGCGACCTCGAAATTCGAGGAGCCGGTAATCTCCTCGGTGCCGAGCAATCCGGCTTTATTAACGAGATCGGTTTCGAGCTATATCAGAAGACCGTTGAAGAGGCCGTCGAAGAACTCAAGCGCGAAGAATTCAGCGAACTCTTTAAGGACGAACTCGCCCGCCAGACGCGTACTGCCTTTGGACGTAAACGCCTCGCTACCGATGGTGATGGGAGCGGCATTGCTGCTCCGGTTACCGTTTCTCTCGGCGTTGATGCGCTCCTGCCCGACCATTACATTGAAGACGATGCCGAACGATTCCAGTTCTACCAGCGGCTCGCCGGGGCGCGTACCGATGACGAGGTCGAAGAGATCGCTCGCGAACTACGCGACCGGTTCGGGCCGCTGCCCGAAGAAGCGACCGCGCTCCTTCATGTGGCCCGCGTGCGGCACCGCCTTACGATACTCGGTGCGCGAAATGCGACCTACGAAGAGCCGACACGCACCTTACGCATTCTGCTGCCGCAGGACTCCGAAGAGTTCTATTATCAAAATACCTTCCCCAAGATTCTCGACCGGTTTCCTATCATCGGCGAGCAGAATGTTCGGCTACTCGGTGAAGGAAAGGCGCTACGTCTTGTCATTCGGCTCAAAACACGCACGGACGGTGAAGAACGTTTGAAGGAGATCGAACAGGCTATCACTACGCTGACACCACCCGAGCTTCGAGAACAAGTTATCGAAGAACAGCTATCCGTTTGACCCACTCGGACATTCCAGCCTGCACAGCGACGTAATACGTGCCTGCTCGTAAGTTGGCGGGAGATAAGGCGATCGAATTTACTCCTTTTGTCGCAGGCTGTTCAATCGACAAAACCTGTTGACCCAGCACATCCATAATCCTTATCGTGACCGGGATTTCCACACGTGAGGCGAAGCTAAGGGTCATACCGGATTCACTGTTTACTACTACAGGATTCGGTATTATCTCGATGGAGGAGATCATCGGCTGCTCGCCCCGTAATACGATGCTAAGCAGACTATCGCCACATTGTGTAGCAAGATGTACATCGATGCTGGGTTGTTCTATACCAGAGGATAGCATGCAACGTTCATACATTGGGTCGGTAGGAGTATAGGCGATATTTGTCAGTGTGATCGGCGACCACAATGAATCAGAAACTGTCGCCGTAAAGCTGATGGTGCATAGCGCATCCTTTGGGGCGATCGCATTGGCTGAGCCTCGGGTGCAAAGCAGCGATAAATTACCGCGTGGTGCGGATTCCTGCTGAATATTCCATCCGTTTTGACCGGTGATCGAGCCAGGTGTTAATACATTATCGTCATAGGTCAATTTGCACCTTAAGCTTTGCAGGTTCGCTGATGATGCAACGCTATCAGCAAAATAGAGGCGAGCGCTGGTGCTGGCCCCCGCGACAAGATTTAAAGATGAGCCCTCGGCTGTGATCCCAATGCGGGCTGCGCTGGTAGGAATCGTCGAACCTGAAATGCTTTGAGTGAACCGATGACCATTTTGAGTGGCGCTAAAGATAGTATTACCGGAAGCGGAAATATCACCGTGATACACTACATGCAGTATCGTATCGATACCTGCTCGAAGGGTGATGGGTAATGTAACTGTTGATAGAGTAAATTGCGTGGGGTCGCTTCCCAAAAGTCTTAAACTATCGATCGTAACGGTCGAGCAGCCGTTGTTCGAAAGAACGATCGTAGCTGTATCCGATCCGCAATAGCTCGCCGTAAGGGTCGTTCGATGAGCGGAGAAAGCGATCACATTGTTATCCGATGCAACGGTTAAATGAAGTGGCACGATGGTGTCTAACCTGGTGCCACTTAAATGAAGAGTACCGTCGATCTTCTCTCCAGCCATAGGAGCGTAACTTAGTGTAAACCAGAGTGTATCATGAGGACCAAGTGTAGTTGGCAACGGGCGGCTCGCATTGAGCGTAATGCCTCCATTCCCATTGTACGTTATCGTGGATAACGTAATACTACTATCACAACTGCCCGATGCAGTAAAGAAGAAGGTTGTGTCAAAGTGCCCGCAGGGAGCGAGGCTATCCTTGATGATACTTGCCGTACTGATCGTAAGTGCTCGTGCCGCCGAATGGACCGAGCCGGACAATATGAGAGGATATTGCTGTTGAAACGCGCCGTTATCCAGCATAATATCGAGCTCATCGTAATAATCTCCCGTGCCATCCGCGCCTGGCAAAGCGATCACAAAAGCAATACTATCGCCATATCCCATTCTCCGGCCGAGGTTGTTGCTGATAACTTTGAAAGGGCTGCTAATACTGATGAATTGTTCTGTGATCGTTACCGAGTCGCAGGAAGTATTATGTAGGTAGATCGTATCGTATTTCGTATCGCACGAAAAAACCGTGTCGAATAGTGCGTGGGAAGTGCTTAACGATGCTTGTATGCCGGAGGGCTTAACGGTACCATGTAATGGTACGATCGTATCGAGCGGGTAGCCTGCATACGTGAGTTGAATTAAGAGAGAATCCTGGTAACTGCCCCGGCCAGTAGGGCGAGCATGAATTGGGATGGTGCAATTGGAATCGGGGGGAATAACGATCGGCAAGTGAACGGATGGAAGACGGAAGAGGGCCGAATCGAGCATCGAAAACGAGGAGAGCAGGATCGTATCGCAGTGATTGTTGTGGATTCTAATGGTCGTATCTAAGGAAGTGCATTGGTCCTTCACTGTGATGTTTACCGATGGTAATGTCGGCGGTATCATCGGCTGCAAGGTGATCTGTAACGGCAATAGTGTATCGGTGATACCTGTCTGCGTTTGAATAAAAAGGCGTAGGGTGGCCGAATATGTACCCGGCGTCTCTCCCATACCTGCAAGATGAAATTGGAGTGAGTCTCCCTGCTGTAAAGTAACCGGTAATTTAACCGGCCCCAGCGACCATCGTAAGGAATCGCTTAGGGTTGCTCCCTTGATCGTCAGTGGAATGCATGATAGATTCTGAAATGCTGCAAGAGCAGTACTTTTGCTACATCCGGCAGCTTGCACAAGCGAGATGTTCGATGGCTTAAATCGAAGCGAAGGCCAGTTGCCGGTACCAGAGGGAAGTGACCATACATTACCGGCAATATCACCGGCAAAAATATCGGTCGATGTTACATAAAATCGAGTATCATAAGTGTTGCCGGGACCACCGATCGCTGACCAGTTCGAAAAATCCACCGACTCATAAAGCCCCACCGAGGTTTGTACATATATAGCACACAGACCTGCACGAACGCAACCAGTTAAGGGATAAGGTACCCAACCTCCACTGCCCCAGGTTTGTCCAGCGGAGGTCGATAAATAAATATTATTCCCCTGGTCTTGCGCAGATACATACGATAAAGAATTAGGGATCGCACACGGAGACCAGGAATGCTGACTATGATTCAAGCTCGTCCATGTTTTTCCACCATTCACGGTTTGATAAAAGGAGCTGGCCGGCGCAGTCAGTATCCCATACGAGGGATTGCAAAATGCGAAGCCGTTTTGGTTGAGCTGATTATTGAGCGCGGTCCAGGATACACCATCATCCATTGAGATAACAGAAGGCGAGCCAGACGATCGTACTGAGAGGCAGAGAATTCCCGACGTGCTGTTGTAATACACATCGGTGGCATCTCCGGTAACAGAAAGTGGTGCCCATGTTTGACCGCCGTCCATCGTGCGATATATAGCAGGCAATGATTTGGAGCCGCCCATACTGCACCATCCGGTTCTGCCATCTTTGAATGTAAAGTCAGTAGGCTCCCCCTGGATGCCACTTAATACTTGTTTCCAGGTCTTCCCTCCATCCACGGTGCGATAAATGCCACCGGATGCTCCAACGAATCCCACGTTGGCAGCACCGATCTTGTCGAGGAAAAAAATACAGGAGACGTCGGACGACCCGAAATTACCGAGCTTCGTCCATTGGGCTGTAAGCGTTACGGCGCTACAGCATTGCAGTAGGAGTATACCAATAAAAAGAGACGAGAACATCCGCATATTGACTGGCGGCTACGCGATCGGGATCACCAACAACTCGCACTGTACCATTACAACGAGAAGGAAAGCCTACGGTTCCGGTTGCTACCGCTCGTTTCTATCAACGAACTGGAACGGTACGGTGGCCCAGTCGATCGGCTTGCCGCTTTTCATTTGGTGAACGTAGGTGCGAATATCGCTCATCGTAAAACGGAAATGCTGCGCCTCGTTCGTAAAGACGAACGCGGCCTCGGCGGGATCGGCGTTCGGCTCGAAGCGGAAAAGAAAGAGCGAGCCATGGTCGAGATATTCGGCGAAGAAATCGAGAAGCTTTTTGTCTTCGCTGGAAAGATTGAAATCGGGCCGGTGGGTAAGGATCTCGATGAGTCGGTCGTTCATTTCGGGAGGATATAGCGTAGGGTATAGAAGGTCTGCTTCTATACCCTACATCAGCAATTTTAGTGAAGCACCTCTACACGCTTCGTAACAGCTCTGTCGCCATCGGAAATACGTACGAGATAGGTACCGGCGGCGATGGAACGAGTCGGGATCGCGAGCGATGATTCACCGGCGTCGAGCGTATTCTGAAATACGATGTGCCCCAGCAAGTCGAGCAGTTGAACGGTCACCGGATTCTGATTATCATTCAGGAATCGGACGGTAAGTGAATTGCTCTGCCCCACGGGATTCGGGAAGAGATCGGTGATCGATAGCCCTCTGATATCCGGAGAACCACTCACCACACCAACCGGGGAAGACTTAAAGATCGGAAAAGGATTGCTGGTCGCGGGTTGTGCAGTCCCTTCCGCATCCAAAATTTGAATCTCGGCCATGCGGTTGGTATCCGGTACCGTCCACGAGTAGAAAGTATCGGTGACATGAGTCGCAATTGGCGTCCAGGATGAGAACGCACTTTGCTGATCGGCGAGTGAATACTGTAAGGTCACGCCGTTCACAGCATACTTACTCCACTGGATAAGGAATGGCTGTTTGGCGTGCGCCGTATCGGTGGCAAGGGGATGAATGATGCGAAGGAAAGGCGCGAAAGCAATTGTAAATGTTCCGCTTTGAATAACTTGTAGGTTTGCGTTATCGACAGCAACGAGTTTGATCTTACCTTGAGTGGTGACGGAGTCGGGAATGGTCCAATTGACCTTCGAGAAGAGCGACTTAGCGATAAAGCGCCACGTCGTGCCATTGTCCAGCGAGTAGTAGGCGTTGACACCACCTGGAAGATTAGTACTGTTAAAGGATATTTGAACACTCGTACCAGGATTGAATGTGTGCCCATTTAATCCGGTATCGATTAATGCAAGTGTCGGAGCGGGTGATTGAAGCGTATCAATGTCTTTCTTCAAAACCGCAGCGTTAACAACTTGGAAATTGCCACCATGTGTCTGCTCAACGAAGCCAATAAGCGTCATGTCTGCTAATTTCCACGACGGATTTTGTGAAGGAGTTTTTATCGGCTGCGACCATACGACGTGTTTTGTCACTCCGGCGGCAGCTCCGCCGTGAACGATCACGAACATACCGGTATCTTTGACCGTAATAATTCGAACAACATCGTTTTGTGGCGTAGGTGCTGGATCGGAACTGCAGCTTACCTGATTATTGGCCGCAGGAATGAAAGGTACGTTGTCTTGTGTGACCGCGAAACGGAGTATTAGGGAGTCTGGAATTGCCTGTAACGTTGTAACGGAGACATACGCAGTCAGCACGTAAGGACTTCCAGTTTTATCGATGGTTGCACTGTCCAACGTGATCGTTGCAGCGGCTGGGTTAGAGTACAACTGATTGATGGCATCACTCCAATCGCTAGTAGAGCCGCCAGTGGTATTGGGAGAAACCCGCGTTCCATTGCTATTGAAGATAGCTCGGTCGACAGCGCCATAAAAGACAAGGTTGCCTGACCCAGATAATCGTGTACCCGCAAAGCTCGAGTTCACACACGATTGTGCGGCCGGATCGCAAATGTTGCCAATATGATGATTTAGCCAAATGATCTTTGTGCTATTACCTTGAACGGTCGATTTCACTGCATCATTGAACGGCTTGCGAATACCCGTTGCCGGGCACGGGTCGCATCCATTGTCGAAGGTCTCAAAGAGTACGGTATGCTGAGCGTAAGTGGGATGCACCGCTAACAGAAGAAGCGCGAAGAAGAGGAGGGAAAGAAGGCTGCTTAGCCGGGTAACTTTCATGGTTTAATAGAGTTTGAGGTTCTAAACACTTTTGAAGCGCTGTACTACAACACACATCGTTAAAAGAGAACGCCCGGTCATTTCTGACCAGGCGTTCTCTTTCAACTTTCGTCCTTTGAAGAAGGGACCATTATCATCGCACAACCGGAGCTATGCAGTAATTCTGGCCCTCAAGACTTCGGTCGAGAAAAAGTTATTTTTTCTTCTTCTCTTCTTTCTTCTCTTCCTTCTTCATCATCTCGCCGCCGGCCTTTTTCGCCGTATCAGCCGACTTCATTGCGGTTGTATCCGCAGGCGGCGGTGGCGGTGGTGGTGGCGGCGTCGCCGGAGCGGTCGCCGGGGGAGCGGTGGTCGTGTCGGTCGTCGCGTTGTCCGTCTTCTTGGAGCACGAAGACATCGCGCCTACGAATGCTACTAAAGCACTAAGCACAATGAGTTTACGAAGCCTCATGGCAATTTACCTCTTAGTTTAGTTTGTGGAAACACTAACGGACAAGTTGCACCGGTGAACGGAGCAGAACTCCTTACACCTGCATACTTCTTACCCGCCCATGGACCGGCTTAGAAGTCGCCAGCTCATGTTGTTATTCAGCAATTGTCAAAAAGAACGTTGTGGAAGATTCCACTGCGGAGGAGCGATAATTCACTGACAAAAATACGAAGATGAAGGCGGAAAAACAATAGTAACACGACGTGGATATTTACTTTCGATCCCTATCCACTGTACCACCAGCCTTCGCAAACGTCCCACGAAACCTCTCCTCGAGCCGCGCACTGGGCGTCTCTTGAGCTTCGCAGTCCTCTCACAATGACAAATATACGGCACACAGAACGGGGACTTATGAATTTTGTCTGCAAGACAACTTTGGGTTTATCCGATGATTTTCGCCATTTCTTTAGTGATGCCGTCAATCTCATCCAGAGTATTGTAAAAATGAGGAGCGATACGGATACCAAGAGGTGGCCGGTAGTCCACAATGAAGCGCCGCCGGATCAGCTCGTCGCAAACCGTTTTCGTCGTTAACGTCGAATGCTTCTTTAACCCTAACGGGTCGATGGTCAAGGCTCCGCCGCGGCGTTGCTTTTCACGAGGAGAATTTACCTGGAAGCCATACTCGTCGCATCGCTCGATCAGCCGATCTGTTAGTGCGAGTGATTTTTCTCGGATCGCTTCGAGGCCGATCTCGCCGAACATTTTAAGCGCGGGTCGCGCGGTGTGAAGACACGGTACCTGAATACTCGAGGTCAGGAACCGGTGCATGCCTTCCGCAAAGTTAACGTTCGGCATATGGAATTCGAACGGCTCCTTATCACTCAGCCATCCACGGATCGCTGGCATGAACTGCGGCTGTAAATCGCGACGGACATACATAAAGGCTGCACCCGGTCCACCACACAGCCATTTCAAAACACCGGTTGCAAGAATATCGACATTGAGCGCTTTAACATCGATCGGTATCACGCCTGCGGCCTGATAGGAATCGAGCATGACCAAAGCGCCTACCTCGTGTGCTCGATCGATGATCGGCTTTACATCCTGCAAGCCACCGGATCTAAAATAGACATGCGATAGCGCCACAAGCTTCGTTCGCTCGTCGATCGCATTTAGATATTTTTCGGTCTCCGTCCAGATGCCATCGCTCTCGATGACATACGGCTCAGCGCCGTACTTCTTCCAACCTTGCCAGAGATAGGAAATAGTGGGGAAGTGAAGATCGGAGTAAACGATCCGATTTCGTGGACCCGAAAAATCTAAACAACTCGCGATAAGGGCAGAGCCGATCGTGAGGTTATGAATGAGCGTCACATCGCGTGCCTCCGCGCCGATAAGGTTCGCAACGAGCCCGCTTACTTCATCGACGAACGGAAACCACTCGTTCCATGCTTCGACGCCTTCGGTTTGCCAGAGCGTTGCATACGATTGCAATTCCGTCTCTACTTCTCGCGGCATTGCGCCTAACGAGTTCGAGATCATGTAACAGCTCGTTTCTAAGATCGGAAAATGATGACGATATTTTTTGGCGAGTGAGTCCATTCCGTGTAGCCGTGACCTTTAGGTCACGGCGAAATTTATTAAAGGTTATCTTGAAAATGCGAACGCAATTGAAACAGAGACCGTGACCTAAAGGTCACGGCTACGAAAGAGATCGTAACCTAAAGGTTACGACTACAAAAGGCGGCAATCCTTGAAAGGATTGCCTGGGCGCATTCTTCTTTCGTCATTAGTGGTAACGCCTCCCGTTCACCTGATCTTGTAAAGATCGTGATCTTGTTCGTATCGTAGCCAAAGCCGGCGCCTTCGTCGGCAATATTATTGAGTACGATCATATCGAGATTTTTTTTCTTTAGCTTCGACTTCGCGTAATCCTCCGCGCTTGTTCCTTTCTCGAGTGCGAACCCGACCAGTATCTGGTCGCTCCGCTTCGTTCTTGCTACCTCTGATAAGATATCCGGCGTCCGCTTCAGCGTCAGAGTCATCGACTCCGACGATCCCTTCTTCAGCTTTTCGTCACTTGCTTGCTCTGGCGCGAAATCCGCTACGGCGGCGCTCATAATAATGATGTCGGCGGTGGCCACTTCGCTTTTTACGGCGTTCAACATTTCTTCGGCCGTTTCGACATCCAGCCGTTTTGCGAGACCGTCCGTCCCGATCGGACTCGGCCCCATGACGAGCGTTACCTCCGCGCCCATTCGCTTTGCTTCCAACGCTATTGCCGCTGCCATTTTGCCGCTCGACCGATTCCCTATAAATCGCACGGCATCGATCGGTTCGTAGGTCGGTCCACCGGTAATGAGAATTCTCTTCCCGCGGAGGCCGGTGCTTCCAGCCCGACCAAAACTCGTGGTGGACAAAGCGGACGTATCGGACGCTGTGGTTTCTGGTAAAGCCAATTCAAGAGCTTTAACTATGTCTGATGGTTCGGTCATCCGTCCGAATCCCGTTAAGCCACTCGCCAGGGGACCCGAAACCGGCCCGATCGATCTCACTCCATGCTTCTTCAGCCACTCGAGCGCATCCTGAAGGGCCGGTTGAAGCCACATCTCTTCATCCATTGCCGGAGCGACGAAGAGCGGCGTGGTTCGAGGGAGAGATGCGGCCAATAACGTTACGGGATTATCGTAGATCGCTCCTCGCAATTTCCCGATGGTCGACGCCGAACATGGCGCAACGATCATCGCATCGGCCGAGCGAGCGAGATGGACATGCCACACGGCATCACCTCGAGGTTTCGCAATATTTTGCCTGTCAAAGTCCCCCCTCCTTTCGAAGGAGGGGGACAGGGGGTGGTTTTGATCGAAAGAGAATATCTTGGTCACAACGTCCTCTCCCGAAACACCCCTCAATTCCTCGACGCTCACAAATTCGAGCGCATTCTCAGTCACGGCGCAGTTAACGATCGCTCCCGCCTGAACGAGCTCACGAGCTATCGCCGGCGCCTTGATCGCCGCCACCGATCCCGTCACGCCCAGAATGATCCGTTTACCTTTTAGAGACATGTTCGACAAAAATACGGCTCACGGTAGCCTATTTCGTTCTTTTAGGTCCTTTAACTTTTTAGGCTCACTTTGGAGAGTTTACGCCCTTTTAGGATTTTATTTTTCGCGTTTTAATTTAATGAATTATACGGGGTTCCTAAATGTAGGAAAATTTGCAACAAGGATGTTCCTTTGCGACTGATGAAGTGTTCTTCTATAGCCCGGAAGTAAGGAGCCACAAGAACGGGTAATTTGACACCGGTTATAAAAGCAGTCTTCACATTAGGTCCTATGGTCAGAATACAATTTCTCGCGCTTTTATTATTGGTTTCCATTTCAGCTCGTGCTCAATGGCAGCAACTTCCGGGGCCTGGGGGTGCTTGGGTATACGATTTCGCAGAGATTCACGTTGGCTCGATCGACCGCGTGCTTTTGGCAACCGATAATGGCATATGGCGCTCTGAGGATTCATTGCAAACATGGTCGCCCGCAGGATTAGAGGGATATTCCGTTCAACGGTTATTCGTTTACTCACTAGACTTAACGCACAGAGCAATCTTTGCGACAGCGCAAACCTATTTGGATACGGCCAGTAATTATTTGCTCGCTCCTCAAACTCTTTTTTGTTCGCTGGATAATGGTACCCACTGGTCAGCGGTGAACAAGCTTCGATCGAGTGTTATTGGCTTAGCTAAGGATCAGGGACAACTTATCGTTGCGACGAATGATGACGTTTATTTTTCGACGGACTTTGGTAAAACCTTCGATTCAATTGCGTATCCAACGATTGGGTCAAATATCCCTCCGAATATCCTCAGAGTAGAGCTGAGCGGCGATAATCTCATTGCAATAGGGTGGTTTCTGTTGAACGACAGCATCTCGTATGGGGCAAAATATTCACTTGTGGACGACAGATGGTCAGCGATAGACAATATTCCTATAGGAACAACCGACCTTTGGACCTCAGGTGATACACTTTATGCGGGTGCTGGCAAGCCGTATCTTATCTCTCTGGATCATGGTGATACCTGGAAGGTGGATAGTTTTAAAACTGGGCCGACGAAATCGATCTGCGGTAAATGGATTAGTTGTTCAAGCGGTGGTCCACCACATTACTATACATATTCCACCGTACATGATGAATACATTTGGCAAGTTGCGACAAGCGGCACAAATCTTTTCGTGGTTTCGAACAACATCTTGTATGGAAGTACCGATCATGGGATGACGTGGGAATTGCAGGACTCATCTTCGAGCTATGCGCCAAGTTATGGCAATGGATTTTTCCAAATTGGCGACACGCTCTTTGCCGCAATGGCATCGCTACTAAAATGGAATGGCAATCGTTGGGTAAAGGTGGTGGACACGATTATCCAATCGCTCGCTGGTGATGGACATATTATTTATGCTGGCTTGGGATATAACGGAACACAGTGGCAAGGAACAGGTGTCCGCTCGACCGATAACGGTGCAACGTGGTCATTTATACCGGTTCCTCCGGCTGTGGAAGAATCGGATATAGCGTATCTGTTATGTGATGGCGCACGAGTATATGCCTTAGTGGAAGGATGGTCGGGAGAATTGCATTTAAACGTCTCAACTGATAGCGGATTGACATGGTCACCTACCAATACTCCTTCTGGCTGGTATAATCCAACGGCGTTTATAAAACACGAAGGTGCTTTATATATTGCTGACGAATATGGGTTGTGGCGATCAGACGATAGCGCTAAAACATGGACCAAAAACTTGATGATTGATAATGCTACCTTTTTGCATTCTGTAAAGGGCGCCCTCGTTTTCGATGAAGCAGACCCCAGACTAAATAACAAACAATATTTGGGACGCGTCCAATACCTTTTCGATAACGGGACCATTCGAACAGTTGCGTCGGACGACAGTTTGAGTCTCGTTCGGACCTTTGGAGTGGATAATACTTATGCGTATCTTGGAACAACAAGCCGTGGTTTATGGCGTGCAAAACTTAGCGATGTTGGGCTTGGTGTTCTGGATCATTCATCAGTTTCCAGCAAAGGATTATCTATTTATCCAAATCCTTCCACCGATAAGATAGTATTCTCCTTTGACCTTGCCGAGCGATCGCACATCACATTAAAGCTTTACGACGCACGCGGTACACTTTGCGCTACAATCTTCGATGGTGAGCACGAAGCCGGCGATGTTTCCATTCCATTCTATGACCCGCATCTTGCCAACGGCATTTATGAAGCCATCCTCACCTATTCATCTGGCACGACCGGGAGTTCAATAAATCGGGTGGTGGGCCGTCTTGCTATATGCCGCTAAGCTGTTTTACGTGTTATCATTGGAGGTCTCTGGCGTTCTACCGCTGGGCACGGGTATAGCTGTTGCGGCGTTGAACCGAATTACGGGTAATCGTGCCGGACGAATGGTCGTCGGCTAAGGGTGTAACGGTCCAGTTCACGGCTCGTACACAGCAACAATGCGCATGGGCGGTCCTCCACGGGGTCGCTACGATATTGCCCAAGAGCTTATTTAATGTCAGAATTAACGAATACCACACAAAATGGGGATGGTCGTCCGTCCTCGGAATCCCGCCCATCCTCGTCCGATGTGCGGGTAGGCAACACGCCGCCATCCGGCTCGACGCCTTCAGGCTCGAAACCTTCGGGCTCGGAGGATCAAGCTCAGCAGGAGACGAAGGACCGTTCGCAAAAGCAGAACGGCCGTCGCCGTCCGGTTTCGATGCCGCAGGGAGGGAAGCGCACGAACGGTCAGCGCCGTCCGAATGCGCCGCGCCCGCAGGGTCAGCCGCCTCGCCGCGAAGAGATGGATTTCAGCCATATTATGCGTACGGTCCTGTTGTGGGCGGTGCTGCTGTTAGGCGTTGTCTTTCTCGTCGTCATCTTCAACCGGAATAATAATGCTCCGGAAGTCGAAGTCTCGACGACCGAATACCAAAATTTACTTAACGCCGGTGATTTCGTTGCCGGCCGAGTCGAACAGTACGGTCAGAACCAGTATCGATTCCATGGCAAGCTGAAGACCGACATGCAGGTCATGACGCTCGAGGGCAAGAAGACCGCTCACGACATCGTGACGAACCTTGTACCCGAAACGCTCGCCGATCAATACAAGCAGTGGCAGGAAAAAGGCGTCCAGATCACGAAGACCGATAACTCGGGTGGTTGGGGAGAGACGCTGATCACATTCCTTCCCTATGTTCTCATCGTTGCGTGGTTCTTCTACATCATGCGCCGTATGCAAACGCAGGGCATGGGCGGTGGTGGTACGAAGGGGATATTCAGTTTTGGCCGATCGCGCGCGAAGCTCGTAACAGAGAATGCACCGAAGGTAACATTCAATGATGTCGCCGGTGCGGATGAAGCGAAGGTCGAGCTGGCAGAGATCATCGAGTTCTTACGCGAGCCGGGTAAATTCCAAAAACTTGGCGGCAAGATCCCGCGTGGCGTACTTCTTCTCGGACCTCCTGGTACCGGTAAGACGCTTCTCGCTCGCGCCGTTGCTGGCGAAGCGGGTGTTCCGTTCCTTTCGATCTCGGGTGCTGACTTTGTCGAAATGTTCGTCGGTGTAGGTGCATCGCGCGTTCGCGATCTTTTCGACCAGGCGAAGAAGCATGCACCGTGTATCGTCTTTATCGACGAGATCGATGCTGTCGGTCGCCATCGTGGCGCCGGTTTAGGCGGCGGACACGACGAGCGCGAGCAGACGCTTAACCAATTGCTCGTCGAGATGGACGGCTTCGACCAGAACTATGGCGTCATCATTATGGCGGCGACGAACCGCCCGGACGTTCTCGATCCGGCGCTGCTTCGTCCGGGCCGTTTCGATCGTCAGGTCGTTATCGATCGCCCCGACGTTCGCGGCCGCGAAGGCATTCTCAAAGTTCATACGCGTAATACTCCGCTCGGGCCGGATGTCGATCTTACAGCGCTCGCGCGTGGTACCCCAGGGCTTTCGGGTGCCGATCTTGCGAATCTTGTGAACGAAGCGGCGCTGCTGGCCGCGCGTCGTGGCGCCGATCGACTCACGATGTATGATTTCGAGAACGCGAAGGATAAGGTCATGATGGGTATCGAGCGTAAATCGGTGCTTATCAGTGACGATGAGAAGAAGACGACCGCCTATCACGAGTGCGGACACGTTATCGTCGCGAAGATGATACCGGAGGCCGATCCCGTGCACAAGGTGACGATCATTCCGCGTGGCCGAGCACTCGGCGTGACAAGCTACTTGCCAGTGGACGAGAAGCACACGTATTCGCGTGAATATCTCGAAGCGGTGATCGCCTACGCGCTTGGTGGACGCGCCGCCGAACGGCTCGTCTTCAATCAGATCACCACCGGCGCCGGCAACGACATCGAACGAGCTACCGATATTGCACGTAAGATGGTGTGCGATTGGGGTATGTCCGAGAAGTTGGGTCCCCTTAAATACGGACAGGCCGAGCAGGAAGTATTCTTAGGCCGCGATTACGGTCACCAGAAGACGTTCTCGGATACGACGGCGCGTATCATCGATGAAGAAATTCGTCATATCGTCGAAACCGGTGCGGACCGCGCTCAGAATATTCTGAAAGAGAAATTCGAGGTCCTGCATAAGATGTCGGCGGCGCTGCTCGAACGTGAAACGCTCGACTCCGGCGAGATCGATCTTATCCTGGCCGGTGAAGAGCTTCCGCCGTTCAGCAAAGAGAACCGCACGTTCAATCTGACGAAAGCGGTGGAAACGTTGAAGAAGGCGCAGCAAGGTGGCAACGGGCAACAGCCCGCCGGTCAAACCGCTAACGGCGAACCACCACCGGAAAAGAAGGACAATCCCACCGCCGGCGAAACCGTCGTCGGCCCAGGGGATAAGGGGGATGCGCTGTAAGGGCCTGAACCTGGATTACACAGATTAGATGGATTTTCAGGAAAGACCTGACATCAATATGATGTCAGGTCTTTTAATTTCGCGGTGGTCTTTGGGGTGGTTTCATCGGCGCATTTTCACCACTATTGCGAAGGGAAGACAATGCTGATTTGTCTCGATATCAACAGGCATGTAAGCTTTGCGCGAAATCCATCCAATTCTGTGTAATCCCGGTTTAGTGGGCGATCACAAAATTGCACTTGGCAGTCGTGCTGCCTAGTGAGGCGACTGCAACATAGACTCCTGTTGTAAGATAGGAGAGATCAGCATTAGCAGACCATTCGTTTGGTGCCGAGCCGGCACACTCGATAGTGTTGAATACCACTCGTCCAGCGAAGTCTACTATCTTGATCGATGGATTTTCACTGCCATCACTGATTCCCTGAAGTAACTTCACATCAAAATGCATGGCGCCGGTCGAAGGATTCGGTGATGCTGTGATGCTTATAGGAGCCTTTTGTGTTCGCCGCCAGTGAAAGCGCCACTGCACAGGCTCTGGGATGTGCTGGCGATAACAGCCATCATTCGATAGAATATAAACGGTGTTGGCATCCGAAAAGGCGATACTGCTGTAGCAAGATGCTGGATGCATAAATTGAGGGACCGGATAGGTGGGACGCCACCAGCGGCCACCCGATTGCGTAAAGTACACCGCACCACTATCACCGACGACATACCCTACACTATCGTTTATAAATCGAATTTCATTCATGTTTTGCCGAACACCCCAGCGTGCCCAGTGGGATGCACTGTCATCGGTTCTCATAACGATGCCATCGTTACCACAGGCAAAGCCATGTTTGGCATTGGTAAAAAATAGCTTCCTAAGCCCCGCGGCATTTTGTAGTGTAGGATACCACGACGCTCCTCCATCCGTTGACCGATAGATCGTGCAAGTATCAAACGATAACGTGGTGTCTCTCCACGCGTTATCGATCTCGAGTGTCGTATCACGGCGTGTGATCGAGTCGGCAAGGATGTACCCGGTATAGGGATCGGGAAAGCTGGCGCAAACCGCGTGCTCGCCAGCTCGTAACGGCAGCGCGGATATTGTTATCGAGGATAAACTCGTATCCAAGAAATAGATCGCTGAATCGGTAAGAAGATAGATATTCGAATAGAGCTTGTTTGTCCATCCCAGTTGCAGAATGGGCCGATAGATCGATATCTGTGGTTGAAGTTTCGATACGGAGCCGCTCTTTACTAACGAGAGAACGATCGCAGAAGTATCGTGCGGTTTTGGGTGCGTGGCAACGAGCGCTGCATCATCGGATATCATGAGCGATGCGGTAGCAGTATCCGGAAGTATGGTCCTGCACCACGTGATTGCCGAGTCATGCGTGAAGTACAACTCGTTATACCGTGTGATGAGGCCATCCGAAGGAGAGAAGAATTCAATTGAATGAATGCCTTGTGGCCCGGTTGATTGAGTATCCTTGCCGGACGTTGCCACTATTTCCCCGGAGGAAAACGGTGCGCGGTGCAACTCCTTCCAATGCGTGTAATTCCGATCCGAGACGCAAATGAGCCCCGGTTCTCCAACAGCGTAATAAAGCGAATTGGCGAATGTGACCGAATGAGTACCTGTGGGCAGAGGATAGAGGCTTGCGGGCAACGTAAGTCTTGCTCTTTCCACTTTCCATTCTCCATTCTCCGTTTCCCAAGTGCGGCCAGTGTCATTGGAGACGAGCTCTGTTACACTATCCAACACAGCCACGACTGAACCATCGCTCCCTTGATAAATCGTATCGATCGTTTCACGACTGTGATATACTTCATGCCAGGTAAGGCCGGAATCAGTGCTGAGGAGAATATCGCCGGGGAAGCGGACGAGGGCGATGTAGTCACCACTAAGACATGTAACTGCGTTAAAAGAATTGTTGGTGATTGCTTGCCATGACTGCGCTTGAAGTATACATGGCAAAAATATAGTAAGGGTTACTAGGTAGGTTCGAATCCGCATGATTTGGAAAAACAAGCACCCACCCTTCAAACTGGCCAGTTCATTCCTTCACAAACTTCAGCCTCGAATTACCATCGCTGACGAAATAGGTCCCTGGCGGGAGTCCTGAAACATCGAGCGTATTTCCACTTCGTTGTACTCCATAACTCCGGCTTAAGAGATCGAGAATGGAGATATTTCCCTTTATCGAAGAAATATCAAGGACGCTCGTTGTTGGATTTGGAAATAAGATCGTTGTAATATTCTGGGGAGTAGAGGTTACCGCTGCCGGGACTCGCTCCAAATACGCAAGCGATGAAGAGCCGATGAAGTCACCATTACCTGCAACCCCTGCAAGCACGCGACCCGAGCCCGTAACAGTGAATGGCATAATGGAATGATATGAAATGCCAGTGCTTAGCGACACAGTATCGCACTCCCAATGCATTCCGCCATCGAAGCTTTGGACGATGCGGCCAACAGAATCGTTGCCAGCTATGACCATGTGATTCCAGTCTAGCGGTGCTTGAAGAGCGGTCACTGCGAAATAGATGCCATTGTCATGTGGGATGGATAATTCAGCCCAGTGTTCTCCGAAATCTGTAGAAAGTGCCATTGCTACGGACGCCTGATAATCAGAAAGGTCCTTCCAGCGCCACCCTTCAATGGCGAGCGTATCGCCCGAGCCCAAAAAAAGGTCATAGGGATGAAAACTTGTATCTGTCAGCAAGCTACCAACTGAGATACGCGTCGTATCCCACGTACTCCAATTATTATGGGTAGTAAAAATCTCGTTGGGCATACTAAACAATCGAAAGGTACTATCCCCATACGAACGACAGGAGACACCATTCGCAAATACCTCGCGCCGCCAGTGATTGCCAGAATCAACGGTAGTCCAATAAAAGCCAAATGGCTCTTGCATCTGCCTTCGGCAACATTGGCAAAGTTAACACTGTGGATGCCATCCTTATTGCTGCTATCGACGCGCCAGGTCTTCCAACCATCGTGTGTAATAATGGTTACACCATATTGCTTGTCAGCCACGATTGCATCTAAGGAATCGATTTGTTGCGAAGCATCAAAATAAAGGCCTACTCTGCTTTTCCCCAAAGAATCATACTTCCACCGGGGAATACCAGCTGCAACTGGCGACCACGACATCCCTCCATCGTGACTGCATAGGATGACATTTGAATCGCCTAGCAAGCGATCTTGGTGACTCAAATTAGCATAGATAATTTCTGTTGCAATGCAATTTTCACCGCTGCACGAAATACTGGAAAAGCCCCGATAAAATAGCGTGTCAATCGGATCGGGCAGGACAACGTGCCAACGGTATTGCGCATGCGTGCCAGAGGACAAAGCGCCGACAATCAATAGAATTAAAAGAAGATGCCTTCTCATATTTATCCCCTTACAAATTTCGACAGCCCCGTTTACTGATCACAAATTAGATCCACTATATAGAGACATTATAGTCCAACGGTATTGTGCCCGCAAGCCTGAATTGTTCATCAGGCTTGCAGGCAACGAAAGTTTTACTCTCTCCACTTTCCATTCTCCACTCTCCGTTTGCCATGTGCGGCCAGTGTCATTGGAGACGAGCTCTGTTACACTATCCAACACAGCCACGACTGAACCATCGCTCTCTTGATAAATCGTGTCGATCGTTTCACGACTGTGATATACTTCATGCCAGGTAAGGCCGGAATCAGTGCTGAGGAGGATATCGCTAGGGCAGCGGAGGAGAGCTAGGCAACCGTCCCTTCGGTTAGTGACGCCAGTGTATGCGTCATTGCCAACACATTGCCACCGTTGAGCCCAAACAAAAGAAGGGATAAATAGAAAGAGTATGAATGCGTAACGCATTTTTGATTACAGTATAACTCTTATTTCTCTATTCGATATTCAATACTTTTCCCCCGCTTGAGAAGGTCGTCTAAGATAGCAAGTTCGTTATAGTTTAATGTCCCTGAATTCTGGAAGAGTTTATCGTAAGTACTTACTCTCATAACATGCTTTCCTCTATTATTCCATAATAATAATGCTGGAGTTACATCTGTTGTAGTTGTAAACTTATTAACCGGATCACTCGTATCTTGGCTTTTATTGGAAGAATCGCAAGTTTTGAACAATATCTCGGCGGTCGGAAATATTCGCATACAACGCTGACGTGCAATATAACGAGAGTAGGAGGACTCGCTGGTGGTTAACAAACAAATCAGCTGGCAATCCATTGTATCATGGAAGTCAGAATACCACCAGTTGCCAAGTTCGGACTCGCACGAGACGCATGGATCTTGTAGAAGGATTATTATCGTTGTTGGTTTAGAAGACTCTATAAGTGAGATGGTATCCTGCCCTAAAGTAACGGCTCGATTTTGCGTCTTTCCGGACGCAGCCATTATGACTGATAGCGTGGCGATTAGTATACCGTAATGCCACGTAGTCATTGCTTATTTCTCGACCGAATAAATGAAGATACAAAGGATTGGATCATGCTTCGAAATATAATTATTTTCGAGGCGTTTCATATCCTTCATGCGCAGCCCTAACTTTGGGGTTGCCGATGAAAAGCGCGGTGAGATTAATAACTTGTCTCCTGCTGCAACATATTGGGTGTTGGAGTATCCGCTTTCCAATGGATAATATTTTTTCGTAAGTATCTCAGTGTCAATGGGCCTGGAGTCTAAAAAATCTTGATTAACTAGTTTCCAACTAGACGCATCTCTTTCCCATAAATCCAGTCTACGTGTTCGGGGAAATATGTCACCTTTGGCAGGGATATAGCGAACGAGGAGCGTTCTTGAATCTAAAAAATCTACTGATTCAAGGCGACTTGCAGCTTCTTCAGGACCAGATAATTCCTGAATTGCTCCATGTGCACCTAAATGCTTTGCATGAAGCAGTGAAATAACCGTGGTATCAAACGGACTCCAATTCTGCACGTTGCGGTTCAGGATATTCAACAACTTTAAGCTGGTATCATATATCGCGATTTCATAACGGGTGGTCTGGGAAAAGGCTATCAGATTACCGTAGACATCAATATTGTGGAAGGGGCTAAAATGAGTTAATTCAATATTATTGAATTTGGGATAAAGTGGTTGAAGGAATTTCCGTGTATCGAGATCATAAATCGTCAGCATAGTCGGTTGAGCAGCGTCCAGCCGATTAAAATCATAACATCTGCCAACAATCAATTTATTATTGCTTACGTGCGCGAAAGTAATACTTTCTGCAAGCGGTAAAAATTCGTGAAAACTCAATTTAGAGCTATCTCTATTTATGATTAAGAGATTTCTCCCAAACCCTAACACTATATAATGTTGGTCGCAGGTAAACTCATCTGCCAGAGGTGAAGAAATACGCATTGTAAGACCGGGAATTACCACTGATAAAGTATCTAAGTGCATACCCGGAAGAAGAATCTGCAAAAATTTTATTGTATCATTATCATCCGGAGACGGGAGATAAATTAGAGCTTCATTTTGATTACCCGCGATAGCAATTCGGCTTTCGAAACAACTTGATGCCGGAATTCGGGTCTCTATGATTGTGTCTAAAGTTATTAAATGTGCAGAAACCGGAGCGGAATGACTCAGTAATCCGAAAATCAAAGAAAGAATTAGCATAGTTTTGTGGCTTAACACCGCTCCCCGATTAATCGGAGCGGTGTTAAGCTAATTGTTAATCACTCGTTGACATTAATCTGGCTATTATCGCCAAAGGTATCGTCAGATGTCCAAGTGGTTGTCGTACCATTAAACGGATCACTGTACGTTCCGGTAAGTACCCCCGCTGAAATTTGCGTCATTGCATAATCAACACCTGGTTGTTCATGCGGGTTATAAGCGATGGTAGGGCAGGGAGTATTACCTGACCCGGCACATTGGATAGTTGTATTGCCATTATTATCGACCGTTTTTGAGGTCTTGTCAAAACCACCTGCTCCGCCACCCGATGTTACACGGATATACCACGCGTTCGAGACTGATGGTATCGTCAGAGACAGAAACATAGCAATGGCAATACTGCCAACGATTTTTTGTCCTAGCTTGTTTTTCATATGTATTTATGAAATGAGGTATAGTGCACAGCTGCTTCCGGCGTTTCCGGTCCAGCTTTTTGAAGAGTCCGTGGCTGTTTTAATCTAATCATTCAGCTTTGAACTTTTAAGAGCCCATAATAGAGAGCCAGCACCCATCTGAAATGTGACACAACTTCGATATTTTATTTGTGGCAAGAAGATCGTTCTACGTTCAGTATTTTTTGTAATTTTTTAATTGCTCGCTGTGCTTGTTTTCGAATTGCGGCGGGTGTTCTATGCTTTTCTTTGGCTATCGAATCAAAAGTCCTTCCTTCACTGTAATGTAATTCGAGCAGATATTTATCTCGCATTGGGAGCATTGCCAGGTATTCAAATGCACTCTCTATTCCCATCAAATCAGGCTGGCCTAATTCGGAGTATTTGCTAATGTCAGGAAGGTCCTCAAAAAGGATGACTCTTCGCGATCGATTAATTTCCTTCCAAAGAAGTCGCGTTGCTGTTTTTAATGAATATATAAAGGTGTCATCTGGTCTTTTAATAAGGTTTTGGATAATTTTTGTGGTAACTATCGCGATTGCGGTCGCCGCTGCATCTTCAACATATTGCCGTGGAACGCGAGGATACTTCTGTTGTAAAACTTTTGCAAGACTTTGAAGTGAATGCATTTGACCGGTAATTATCATTGGTTGAATCATAAGTCAAGGGCAAACTAATTAATGAATCGTCGTATTGTTTGTTACTTTGTCACCAAGCTCAATCCAGGTTGTGCTGTGCCACGTTACGGTGATGTAAGAACCATCCGATAGCTGCACTGCCTGAGAGTTTGGGTAGCTTACATATTGCCCGTTAACTTCCACCCATAGCGCCGTATAGCAAATCGTGGTATCGAAGTTACCTTGGCTTGTCACATCAACGCTGGTTGCATCGCCGTTGCCATCCCCGATAATAATCCCCCCAGGTGCGAATGAGGAGCTGTTCGTAATTGTAAACGTGTTACAGGATGGTTGACCCCAGCTTCCGCTGGGGTCAACGAGAATAAATAGGAGCGGTAAAACAAGGATTATTTTTTTCATTGGATCGAGAGTTGGTTGCGAATTATTTTGTTGAGACTTCGCAAACTTATCCTCCGACCGTCCAATAGTCAATGTCACGAGAGGCCATTTTTTCCGCCCTCCAAAATGAGCGAAAATCGCGACTTTTGAGTAGAATTGCCCATGTTCGAAAAATCTTCTAATTCATTTTTACGACTACAAGAGCTGGTCGATATTATTAACAGGTTAGGGCCAACCAAGCAGCAGTTTGTATCTCGTCACATGTTGGAGGAAGCCTCTGAGAGTCAGGAGGCTCTTCTTTATCGAACAATACTATCTACTCAACAACCGGGAGAACGAGCTGTTAAAAAGAATCTTCCGGCAGACTTTAATACTGAGAGATACGAAAGAGTTAAATCGGAGCTGACCTCAATTTTACTAAATCTGGTATTTGTGCTCGATCTGAAGCGAGCCAAATATTCGGAGTATAGTCAGCGGTTGAATGAGCTTCGTAAAGCTGAATTTCTTGTCAAGACCCTTGCCTCTGCTGGTGCCCGTGTCGTAGCAATGACGATCGCAGAAGAATATATTGTTGAGGCTCGAGAATTAGAAGAGTGGTCTACCGCTCGAGAGCTTATATCCCTGTTGCGGGATGCAGCTTCGATGGCGGGGGATGGCGAACAGGTCGAACGATATACGAATGAATCCAATACGCTATTCGAGCTTCTTCGTTATGAAGAGCTCTCACTGGTTGCACAAGAGCGGTTAACAGCAGCATTTGCTTCCTCTCGCTCTGAAAAACCATGGTTAAAACAAGAGGTTGATAAAGCACTGAGTGAATTAGCGCCAGCGCTTCACCAGTACAAAACATTCAAGCTGCAATGGAACGCCCTTCGATTGAGGAAAATGGGGCTTCAATTAGAGATGAAGTACCACGAGGCATTGAAGATCACACTGGAAACCGATGTACTCTTGAAAGAATATCCTCAGTTTACCAATCGATCGAAGCGCGGATTGAATGCTGCAACCAAGCTTATGTGCCAGGTTCAACTTCAGCATTTCAAAGAAGCTTTCAAAACGGTTCAGTCCTGCGAAGAAAACATAGATAAGGATTCGAATAACTGGTTCTATTTTAAGCAGCTTCAACTTTTACTTTTATTCCGCAGTGAGCAATTTAATGAGGCAAAGGAAATTCTCCGTGAAGTCCTTTCGAGTAAACGGTATAATGTACAGAGCGAGTCTGTAAAACAGGAGTTTCAGCTATTCCTATTATGGGCAGATTTCTTGACAAACCGTCCGTTGCTAGCGGAGGATTGGGAGCAGGTGATGATGAAACCCGGCGACATTACAAAAGGCTTGCTTAAGCTCCTACCCGATCTGAAGGATGATTATACAGGTTTTAAAATGTCTGTCATTGCATTGGAGATTCTATTGCTCCTGCAAGGACGAAGACAGAAGCGCTCGTTGATTGCACGTATTGAATCCCTGAAGCTGTATCGCTCGCGACATCTTACTGGAATTGCCGGTGAACAGGCGAGTCTGTTTATTCGATTGCTTGATAATCTTATTGAAACTGACTTTGATCCTAAAGAGGCAAAATCAATTTCCCAAGGTGTGTTGGCTGATCTGAAAAAGTCGTTAGCTGATAATGGTCTTCACGGCGGCCAAATTATGTCGTATGCTTGGCTTTGGAATAAGATATTGCAAACTGTAAATTGACGCAATCTTTGGTTTGTTAGTTGCTGTCAGGTTTCCTCCCCTCATTCGTTTATAGTGCAAACAACTGTCTTTTAACGTATCATTTGAGTCCTATGAGATCCCTTTCCCGATTTTCATTCGTATTGCTTGTTGGTGCAGCGCTTATCGGCGGCTGCAAGAGTAATAGTACAAGTGCTGATTCAACGACAAACAATAACAATAACGGCGGCAATAACAACGGAGGTAATACCAATACCGTCGGCATGACGGCCACCGTTAACGGCAAAGCCTGGACCGGGCAGGTCGTCGGGTTTCGTCATGCGCCGGGGTTGAATGACGTCCAGTTCGAAGGATGGGTTAACACACCGTTTCAGCAGATACCCATTGTGCTCAGCCCGGATATTTATACGACCGGCACCTATCCGTTTGTGAGAGATGTCCCGCAAAGCGGTCAACTTGCTAACACGGCGTTCAATACGATGACGGGTTCATACTCAGATATTCTTCAAGGCTCCATTACGGTCACTGCGTTTACCAATACGAACATTCAAGGCACGTTCTATTTCAGTGCTCGCAGTGGTATGGGTGATACGGTGGTCATCACGAACGGCAAGTTCAACGTGCCGCTTCAATAACGGTTGTCTTACGGTCGCAGGTAGCCGTTTTAACACCAATCTTTCTTGCAGATCAGGGCGTAATTGCTGGCAATTACGCCTCTTTTTCTTCCTTTTCGTGAATTGCTTTGGGGAAGCGCTTTTTAATGTTCAAATGCTTGCTTTGTTGTTCTCAAAAGCTTATATTGCATTTCCTTCTGCTCGAGGGAGCAGGAGTAGCTGTCTTAGAGCTTAGTTTGGTTGCCAATACAATTATCGCTCTGAATTTTGGCCGCGTGCTACTAGCGGCCAGTAGGAATCGCTTATATGTTACGGTTAGTACTCGAACAACGCATTTCGTCGCTCTGGGAAGCAGAGCAGCACGTCTATGGTATCCCCGCCGCCGGGACGATGCCCTCCCGTCATTGGACCTCGCTGACCTCCGAACGCCGTGTCCATCTTCGCTCGCGCGCCATTGAGATCTGGAAGCGTTACCTGGAGAACGAGAATGCCATCTCGCCGCATCCGCCGATCGTAATTCCCGAATACCGGCAAATGCTCTCTCAGCCGGATGGTGAGTTGATCGTGGAGGAAGTGTAGGTCTTATTTCTTTATAAATAAGTTTTCGAATTGTTTTCCGGCTATACGCACGTGGAGTCCATAAATTCCACAGGCAAGATCGCGCACGTCGATCGCATAAAGCGATGGTCCTGATGAGAGCGTAAATGTGCCTTCCGAGCATGTGTGACCAAGTGCATCTTCAATCGAGAAATACGCAGTAGCCTCCGCCGGAAGCAAAGATGTACTTTGTACGGTAATGATGTCGGATGCCGGGTTCGGAAATATTTCGAAGTGAATAACTTCCTGGTTCAACGCCAATTGCAATTCCGGATCGCCGCACTGCTGTAGGAGAGTGTAAGAACTTGAATCCATCACTACATCCGCAATGCAGTTGGCAGGACGGTCGAGTTCGGAAGTAAGTTGAACATCGGAAAGCCGAAGGACGGTGCTCGAATGTGCTGCCCGATAACTTCGGAACGTCAACACTGCGATGACCGAATCTCGAGAAGGCGAGGTGACATGGAACACCTGATAGACAAATCCATCGGCCGATCGTTGGCTGCTGAGCGATTGCACGGTCGAACGATCGGTTGATTTGAATTCAAGTAGGTCAGCAAAATAAAATAGAGAAAAATCAAATGCTGAAACATCGGATGGTAACACGCCGTGTTGAATGATTCGGTAGGATACGTTCTTCCCGGCGAGCGTGCTGTCCGCACCGCTCGGTTCGATGGTCCACGAAACCGGATAACGAATCTCTCGTGTGAGCCTGATCGGTGCTATGGTACTATCGGCGTCAGATGTTATAGTGATGAAGGCAGAATTCTGCGCCGGATGTCCCAAGGTATCGATATGAGTGAGGACGTGCAGTGTATCAATATCGCCGGGACCAAGGCAATGTGGCGACCAATTACCGGTCAGTTGAAAGTCCTCGGACGAACTCGAGACCGATGAGATGCAAACGGTATCGCAGCTAACATTTTGAAGAACGATCACCGAGTCACGTTCATCACAGATCGCTAACGTATCAAAATCGATCACCGAAGCGCTTGCAATGAGGGTCGTATATCCACGGGTAATGTTTACAACGATAGCGATCGCAGTATCGCCCGAAATAGTACCGGTGGAATTACTATAGCGAAACCTTAATGTGTCGTAGTCAGCACCGTGGTGGATGGGTGAGAACACGACCGATAGATTCGCATCTTTATTCGGCAACAAGATCGTATCGAGCGGTGGATTCAGGTAAAAGTCCTCACCGCGGCCAAGATGCACATTCGAAATGTACAGTGTATCACAACCGAGGCTACGTAACGATAATGTAAGGGTTGTGTCGGAGCAAAAGGATCGCGAGCCAATGTCGCAACGTGCAGGTGATAATAATATTCCAGAGGTTGAAGAAGGGACCTGTGCGTTCAACTCAAAGCCAACTGAGTCCTGACGTGACGTACCAAATACATAGTTTATTGTAAGATGGTATGCGTGTGATCCAGAGTGATTGGAAAAGAAATGAACGTATAATGTGTCCGCCTGACCAGGGAGAAGAGTTTGTTGGCCGCCATTGAAATCAATGTTCCAACCATTCGAAATAATGGGTGAAGTGCCTAAGTCAAACGTGACAGTGTCGCATCCATCATTCCAAATGATTATGTTCGTGTCAATGGAGTTACAAGCTGTAGGTTGTGCGTAGTTCAATTTGGAAAGTCCGGCCCAGCCGAGCGTTGAACATACATGTGATGTTCGTACGATAAGTGGTACCGTCGTGTCGAATGAAATGCCAGTTGGTAGTCTCGAGCCGGTGATACGAATGAGAGAGTGAATGGTTGTGTCTTTGCCGGCTGGCAGAATATTAAGTCGGATACTGTCCGTGCCGACAATTGTGGAGTCGAAGGGAAGTACCATTATTTCTGGAGAGGTCGAGACGGAAATGAATCGAAGCGAATCACAGTCCATATCGGAGATAGTAAGCTTCGACGAACCAGCATTACAAATAACGACAGGTGATTCGACCTTGATCTGCGGCGGAGTCAAATGCGCCTGGCCGAAAAGAGGATGCGTGATCGGACACAGGCCATAGTCGAGAGGCGTGATCGTAAACTGCGCGCGATGTGAAAGTAGATCTCTTGCATGAAAGCGAACGAATATCTTATTTGGCTGTGTCGCCGATTCCAGTGTGTCGGGGCTGACCAGTTGAAAGACTCCGGCAGAATCGCTGTCAATGGATATTTTCAATCTTCCGAGTTCGAAGCCGCGATCCATTTGAATGGTAATGAGGGCGGTATCGCAGACATTTGTGGTGGCCGAAAAGGTGGAGTGAAGTTCGCCGGGATCAGGAGCGTCCCAACCATTGGCGATCCATACGCCGCCGCCATCATCAAAGGCAATGACTGCCTGGCCTGTACAGCCAAACACAAAAAAGCGAGCTTCATCGGAATTGGCACGCGCTGGTCCGCCAAGGTTCGTCCAGGTACCACCCTTATCACTGGTTACATAGATGCCGTTCGATGTTTGGATGTAGGTATGATCGTAGATGCCCTCGACATCATCCATCATAAAGAGGTTTTGCGGGATCGAGGTAATGATGGTCCAGGTGCGGCCCGAATCGCTCGAACGGAAGAGCCCCGGAAATCCCGATTCTACGCAAGCATAATAGAGTTTGTTGGTCAGATCGACACAGGCGCCGAAGCCACAGTATACGTTATAGCTGGTCGGAGGAGGCGTGACATAGGCGCCTTTTTGCCAGGTCTTGCCGCCATCCAGAGTATAATTAGGCGGACCAGTGCCCCAATAATCGAAAGTTGAAACGATGTCCTGGCTATCGAGCCGAACATCGGTACTGCCGCGAAGTACCGGCGTTTGTGTTTTGTAATCCCACCAGACGTCCGGACCGTCTACCCAATTCCACGTGCTGGAGAAGGACGTTTGCTTCCAGGTAACACCACTATCCGATGAGATCCATAGCTGGCAAGTATTCTTGTTTCGAAGGACCGGTGCATAAAGGGTGGCGCCGTCGAACGAGCGGATAGAATTGACGTACGATGTATGAGGAAGCTGCTGACCTGCCTTCCAAACGCCCCCTCGGAGATAATAGAATTGTCCGCTGCCGGTAGCAACAACGCCGGTACCACGATTCCAAAAATAACCACACTGAATTCCAAAGCCAAGCCGAGGACCGATCTGCTGCCAGGTTTGCCCCAAAGCAGATTCGCTCAGGCTCGCAACGGTGAGAATAGCCGTTAGGAAGGATGCGGAGTACCGGTTCATTGCACAACTCTCCATATAGAGGACAAATGAACAGGCCAAAAGTTACAGTAAATCAGTTGCCGAAAGACAGATTAAAATCCAAAATTCCTGCTTTCCCCATCCCCTCAACAACTTACAAACACGTTGATAAAAGCGGTGGATAAGTGAGCCGGTAATATTGAAAAAATGTGGGAAGAATTGGGTCATTAGGGCGAACAATTTGACCGAAAGTTTAGTAAAATTGTACGACTTGAATGCAACACGGATTGTGGACATCCGGCGGATAACGGTCGAAGGACCGAGATTCCGAGTGGGGCGTTTCAAGGGGTGCTCATTGCGAGATTAGAGAGGACAAGTAGCATCGCCGCATGCAGCGTAGTGTTAGCGTATAACGCGTTTCAGCGTAGTCGCACACCGCTTCAGGCCTCGATGCTCCATGAACAATGGCCGGATCAAGATCCGGCAGCACACAGCACCGGCTCATTTACAAAGTTTTTGTTTTTCGAAGGACGAAGCTACTTAGGAAGACTTGTGTGATCGATCATTCGTGATGGGTCACCAGGATGCCCGGCTCACACCGGTCATTCGTGTTACTGCCCCCGCTGTCTCTTGTACAGCAGTCCCTAAGCCCACAGATCCTTCCACGCCGGCGACGAAAGGCATTCATGCCCGTGCGCTGGCAGGAGCACTATGGCGCATCCATAGTACGCCCGCGATGCACCATTGGTGTTCGCGTCACAGCCGCCCCACTGATTGAAATAGGATAATCACACCCGAGGAAGTTCATACAATTCGTGTGAACTGCCACCCCGGCCCGTCGGTTTGCGCTTACGGGAAATAGCCTTCGCTTTTTATCCGGTGAAGGTGGGGAGCGTATCGCCGTAAATTGAAAAAAGCGGTAATTCCGAGGGCAAAAAAGAGTATCGAAGAGCGCATGAAAAGCGCTTAATCTCAGCGCCAGAAGGGCGTTTTGAGCTAATGAATCAAGGACAAAAACGGTTATAATTCGGATATGCAGATCACTCGTCGATTTACCGCCTCAGGCAAGAGTCCGTTCGATCAATTCCAGTACACGAAGCGCGGCACGACCCTTCGTAACCCGGATGGAAAGCCCATCTTTCAGATGGACGACATTGAAGTACCGAAACACTGGTCGCAGGTTGCGACGGATATCCTCGCCCAGAAATATTTCCGCCGTGCGGGCGTACCGCAGATAGATACGTTCGGCACGCCCCTGCGCGACAAAGCCGGCAATATCATTACCGGACCGGAAAAGTCGATCAAGCAGGTAGCGCACCGCCTGGCCGGTTGCTGGCGTGCCTGGGGTGAAGAGCATGGCTACTTCAATACGAAGGAGGACGCGCAGGCATTCTACGATGAGATCAGCTATATGATCCTTCGCCAGATGGCCGCCCCGAATTCACCACAGTGGTTTAACACGGGTATCGCGTGGGCCTATGGTATTAATGGTACGGCGCAAGGCCATTGGTATGTCGATCCGAAGACGGGTGAGATGACCCGTTCGCAGGATGCCTATACGCATCCGCAGCCGCATGCGTGCTTTATTCAGTCGATCAAGGATGACATGCTGAACGAAGGCGGCATCTTCGATCTCGTAACGCGCGAAGCCCGCATCTTCAAGTACGGCTCGGGCACCGGTACGAACTTCAGCTCGCTTCGCGCCGAAGGCGAGCGTGTTTCCGGCGGTGGTGCAGCGAGTGGCGTCATGAGCTTCCTTAAGATCAACGATCGCGCGGCCGGTGCAGTGAAATCCGGTGGTACGACGCGTCGTGCTGCCAAGATGGTCATCCTCGATATCGACCATCCGGATGTCGAGCAGTTTATCGAGTGGAAAGCATTGGAAGAGCAGAAGGTCGCCGCGCTTGTTGCCGGTTCGAAGATCTGCGATGTCTTCCTCAATATGATCATGAAGATCGCTGCCGATGGTGGTACCGACCGCAAGGAGAACCACGATCTCGATATGGCGATCAAGAAGGCGCTCGGCCGTGGCGTGCCGATGAACTACATCGTTCGTGTGCTCCGCATGGTCGAGATGGGTTACGATCACATCGACTTCAAAACATTCGATACGCATTACGAAGGCGAGGCTTACCAGACCGTTTCGGGTCAGAACTCGAACAATTCGGTCCGCGTGACGAACGATTACATGCACGCCGTTCTAACCGATGCGGATTGGGAGTTGAAGAACCGCACGAACGGCAAGCCGTCGAAGAAGCTCAAAGCAAAACAATTGTGGGACAAGATCACGCTTTCGGCGTGGATGTCCGCCGACCCGGGCCTGCAGTACGATACGACGATCAACGAGTGGCACACGTGCTCGAATGATGGTCGCATCAATGCATCGAATCCGTGCTCGGAGTACATGTTCCTGGACGACACGGCGTGCAATCTGGCATCGCTCAATCTCGCATACTTCTACGATGACGAGACCGGCGCGTTCAAGCTCGATGATTACAAGCACGCCATTCGCTTGTGGACGATCGTGCTCGAGATCTCCGTGCTCATGGCGCAATTCCCGTCCCGCGAGATCGCACAGCGTTCGTACGATTACCGCACGCTTGGTCTCGGCTACGCGAACCTCGGTACGATCCTCATGACGGCCGGCATTCCGTACGATTCGCCGGAGGCTTTGGCGATCGCCGGAGCGCTTACCGCGATTTTAACGGGTGAGTCCTACGCGGCTTCGGCAGAGATGGCGAAGGACTTAGGTGCCTTCCCGCGCTTCGATGCTAACCGCGAGCCGATGCTCCGCGTCATGCGCAATCATAAGCTTGCGGCGTACAACGCTGCGCCGGAGCGCTACGAACAGCTCACCATCAAGCCGATGGGCATCGATCCCGAGCATTGCCCCGAGGATTTGCTCGAAGGCGCACGCGATGCATGGGACCGAGCGTACGAACTCGGCGAGAAGCACGGATACCGCAACGCGCAGGTAACCGTCATCGCGCCGACGGGCACGATCGGCCTCGTTATGGATTGCGACACCACCGGTATCGAGCCGGATTTCGCGATCGTGAAGTTCAAGAAGCTCGCGGGCGGCGGCTATTTCAAGATCGTCAATCAATCGGTGCACAAGGCGCTGATGAAGCTCGGATATTCCGAGAAGCAGATCGAAGAGATCGAGAAATATTCGAAGGGCCACGGCACGCTCGTCGGATGCCCGGGTATCAATCGGCACTCGCTCAAGGCGAAAGGCTTCACCGAAGAGAAGATCGACGAGATCGAGAAGCTGTGCGATAATGTATTCGATCTCAAGTTCGCCTTCAATAAGTGGACGCTCGGCGAAGACTTCTGCGCAAAGCTCGGCTTCACGCCCGCGCAGCTCGTCGATCCCAATTTCAACATGCTCGCCGCGCTTGGCTTTACCAAGGACGAGATCAACAAAGCGAACGATTACGTCTGCGGTACGATGACGCTCGAAGGAGCGCCAGGCCTTAAGGACGAACACCTTCCCATCTTCGACTGCGCGAACAAGTGCGGTAAATATGGCACGCGCTTCATTCCGTACGAGGCTCACATTCGCATGATGGCCGCGGCGCAGCCGTTCATCTCGGGTGCGATCTCGAAGACCATCAACATGCCGAACGAGGCGACCGTAGCCGACGTCTCGAAGGCCTACTTCGATTCGTGGAAGCTGATGCTCAAGGCCAACGCGCTCTATCGCGATGGAAGCAAGCTTTCGCAGCCGCTCAACGCTTCGAATGAGGATGCCGACCTCGCCGAGGAAGTCCTCTTCGACGACGTCGAAGATCCCTCGAAGGAGACGATCGACGCGGCGAAGCTGCACCAGCTTGTGGAAGCGCAGGCGATCGCGATGGCGCCGGAGCTGCGACGCCATAAGCTGCCCGTCAAGCGACACGGATGGCTCCGCGAAGCCGTCGTCGGCGGACACAAAGTCTATCTCCGCACCGGCGAATACGAAGATGGCTCGCTCGGCGAGATCTTCATCGATATGTATAAAGAGGGCGCGTCGTTCAAAGGCTTGATGAATTGCTTCGCCGTGCTCGCATCGAAGGCGCTGCAATACGGCGTGCCGCTCGAAGAGCTGGTCGATACGTTCACGTTCACCCGCTTCGAGCCGGCGGGAGCCGTCCAAGGTCACGAAGCGATCAAGAACGCGACCTCGATCCTCGATTATGTCTTCCGCGCACTCGGATACGAGTACCTCGGCCGCCAGGATTTCGTCCATGTAAAAGCGGTGGACGAACCGAAGCATGCACATCCGGCACCTGCTACGCCGGTGGCGCAAGAAGAAGGCGACGGCTCGCTCGCCGATGCCGTCTCGACGACACAGATCGACGAAGAGGCGAACATTGCGCGGTTGCGCGAAGAGCGAGTAGAAGAGCCGGTAGGCGTGGTAAGCCCACGCTCCGGCGAGGAACACCGTAGCCTGAAGGCTACGGCTACATCACTCCGCGCCGAAGCACGAAGCAAGGGTTACACCGGCGAGCAATGCTCCGCCTGCGGAAGCATGCGCGTAAAGCGCAACGGCGCCTGCACGGTGTGTGATGATTGCGGCACGACGAGCGGATGCTCGTAATCTCTAAATCTTTGGCGGACTATGCCTGACTCACATCCAACCTTTGGCAACGGGAAGATCTGTTACCTGGAAATTCCCGCAGCCGACATTCAGCGATCGGCCGCTTTTTATGGCAACGCCTTTGGCTGGCGCATCCGCGTCAATAACGCCGGAAATACCGCTTTCGATGACTCGGTCGGTGAGGTGAGCGGTAGGTGGGTGCTTGGCAAAAAGCCCGCGACCGAAGAGGGTATTCGCATCTCGATCATGGTCGATAGCATTGCCGATACGCTTCATCTCATTACCGCCAACGGCGGACGAGTGATCGATCCCGGCGACCCGAACGCGCACGAAAAGCTCGCGCTCTTCGCCGATCCCTTTGGCAATGTGCTGCAACTGTACGAAAGCAAACATTAAGGGGAAGGCGCGACGATTGCGGCATCACGAGCGGGTGCTCGTAACAAGTATGAAGTATGAGTTATGAAGTATGAAGGGAGGCACCTTCATACTAAGCTCCAGAGGAGCGACAGATTTGTAGCCCCGGGTGGAGCAAGCATCGGCAACGATGCGCAGCGGAACCCGGGGTTGCGAGTTAGATTAGATTTGTGAGCCCCGAAGGGGCGACAGGATGAAAGCCGAAATACCGGAATGGGTTATTCGCGACGCGCGATACGTCGAAGGTTATAAGGTCGAACTCTGGTTCGCGGATGGTCTTCACTCCACAATCGATTTAGAGTCCGAGTTGTATGGTCGTATATTCGAGCCATTGAAGGACATTGTACGCTTTCGTGAAGTGAAATTCAGTCACGAACTCGGCACGATCTATTGGCCGAACGGTGCCGACATTGCGCCGGAGCATCTCTACGAGTTGGCTCGCTTCGGCGTTTGTACCGTTTGCGGGACCACGAGCGGATGCTCGTAAGAGGCGGTTTTAGTAATCACTTTACAAGGCCGCATTAAGCGGCCTTTTTTATTTATGGCTCAGGTTCGAGGAATTTGTAAGCTATGTCACAAGGAAGATCTTCTTTGCGAGTCACACATTATTCCAGAGTACTTCTTTACTGGAATGTATGATGAAAAGCACACTGCCCTTGCATTGAGTGCTTTACCTTACTCGGAAGGAAGAATAAGGAAAGGATTCTACGACCGGTTGCTTTGTGCATCGTGTGAGCATTTCCTAAATTCAGAATTTGAAACGTATGCGATTGGAGTTTGGCAAAGTCAATTCCCGGGCGAGGATCATGGAAGCGGATATGTGATGCGCGGGCTTGACTATACGCGCTTTAAGCTCTTTCATCTGAGTGTCTTGTGGCGTGCGAGTGTTTCGAACAGGAATACGTTTAGAAACGTCAGACTTGGCCCGCATGAAGAGGTCATTAGAAAAATGATTCTTGACAAGAATCCGGGTAGGGACGATCAATACACGTTTTATGGGAACTACCAGACATTCGAGGGCGACTCAATCACATACGTTACCGAGCCAGGGCCTGCCAGAATGGAGGGACACAAGGTTTACGTTTTCGATTTTGGATCATGTATTTGGCGGTACATTGTCTCGAGCCACCCGATAGGAGAGATAGGCCCGTTCTGCTTTAACAGCCAAGGCATATTACTTCTTCCAAAGAAGGATATTAAGAATGATCCACGATTGCTTCGAATTACAGCAGAGGCACGCAAAAGCGATCTCTATCGAGAGGGCGACAAAAGGCACCACTTGATAGATAGGAAATGCGCGTGACGCTGGCTTTTCTGTCTTCCTCGAAGCGCGAGTCGAGGGTTACATGGAGTCGAATCACTATTTTGATCATGTAGACAATGAACAAGTACATCGCACTTGTAAATATTCTAGATCAGCTGCGAGCCGAGGCCGGCGCGAAGTACTCCAAGCTTTACGCCTTAGGAGAGTCGGATATAGACAAGATAAACGCTGCCCGATCCCGGTCATTCATTCATCTTTATCTCAAGGTTGGATTTGGCATTATCGACTTTGAGGAGCGAGAGCATTGGATTACCGATGGATCCAACGATGGTGGAATCGATGGCTATTTGATTCACGAGGATTCAAAAACGATTTTCTTTATTCAATCTAAGTTTCGAACAACTGCGCGCAACTTCGAAAACAAGGATATAAAACTTGAAGAAATCCTCCGAATGGATATCACTCGTATTCTGGACGGTGAGGAGTTCGATGTTGAAGGCAATGAGTATAATGGCAAAATAAAGCAGATGCAGCGAGAGGTATCCTCACTTGATGGAATCGCACGCTATAAATACAAAGTGATTTTGCTTGCTAACCTCAATGACAAATTGCCGAAGGGGAAATTAGAGTCACTAACGGGAGGCTATTCAACCGAGATTTTCAATTCCGACAGGTGCTATGATAGGCTTGTATTCCCGGTTGTTTCGGGGACCTATTACAATGCGGTTGATCTCAATATCAATATCGACCTCAGCAATAAAAACGCAGGCAGTAAAATCCGTTATGACGTACAGACAAGTAACGGCGACTGCGAAATAACGGTATTGTTTGTGCCGACTTTAGAGATTGCTAAGGTGATGAATCGCTATAAGAATTCTATTCTGCATTACAACCCTCGGAGCTACTTAGAACTCGAGGGCCAAAAAGTTAACGCGGCAATACGAGGCACTATTCTTGAGGAATCCACAAATGAATTTGCCCTCTTTAACAATGGTATCACCATGATTTCGGATGAATCTTACTTAAACGAGAAGATCGGGCAGAAGAACAGAGCGCAACTAACGGTTAGGAATCCGCAGATAATAAACGGAGGCCAGACTGCATATACTCTCAGTAGAATCTTGGAGTCAAGTGGCGAGTCCGTATTCAACAACAAGGAAGTGCTTCTCAAGGTGATAACCCTTGCCGAATCATCCGATGAAAGCAGGAAGCTCGGTCTCATAGAGAGCATTTCAACGGCAACCAATCAGCAGACGCCCGTCATCCCCGCAGACAGGTTTTCAAACGAAACGTTTAACTTAGAACTTCAAAAAGTCCTATTCTCCCGATATGGACTACTCTTTGAACGAAAAAGAGGTGAGTTCTATGATGGGTTGAGTCATAATTATCTCGATACGAAGTCAGTCATTGAGCGAAATCTTTTTTATCGTCTTCTTTACGCCTCGGAAGGGAGACTGAATAGGGCTACTACAAAGAAGTTATTTCAGAACGCTGAAGTTAATACTGGCCTCGTACGGGATTTCGAGCGGCTTGATAGATTCTTCTTTGCACTTCTTTGTCTTCAAGAGCTTATATCAGATTCTAAGTACATAAAGCGTAAGGACAGGAGCGTTTTCGGGCAGGTTTATGGCTTTACCCAGCGCTATATGCCAAGCAACATTGAAGAGTTTGATGAGGCTGTAAGCGCCAATACCGCAAACTTTCTTGACGAGTGGAGTGAGTTTGTCGACTCTTACATCAACGATACGGACAGATTTAACTTTCTTGCCTATGACAAAGAGACTGGAGAAGCCAGGAAAGTGTTCAGGCTTGATCGGTGGTTTCGTAGTAAGAGATTCGAAGAAGCCGTACTATCTTACTTTGGTACTTACTCGCCCACTACTATGCCAGTGTCGTTGCCGATAGAAAGAACAAGTGGTGTCGCTTCAGATTGCTAATAGTAAGCCACGCGACGAACCAGAGCGCGGTGGAAATCAGCAAGCGCCTCGCGGCGCTGACGCACGAACCCAAGTACGCGCTCGCGCGCGAAGGGGCGGAGCTTGCGAGCCTTATGACGGGAGACTACTGGTGTTTCTACGGCACTGTCGAGGTGACGCGCTTCGAACTCTGGCGCGCATTCTTGCGGCGCTTGTCATACGTAGAGATGCGTGGCACACTTCGGCAGCAGGGCGATTCAACCACGATTGATCTCCGCATCCTGCCGCGAGCACCATTCTATTACCACACGATCGCCGGGCTTATCGCCGCATTAATGCTCATTCCGGAATACGGTCCCGTCGCGCAGATAAGCGATTCGCTCGATGGCGCTCTTCCTCTTCTAATTGTCCTCGCTGTTTATCTTGTGGCGATGATCGCCTTCAATATCGCTAGTTATCTTCTGCGATCCAATCTAGTTGAAGCGATTGATACACCGTTGGAGTGAAGAGGTGCCGCCCGTCTTCGCAAGCATCCGAGGCAGCCACCGCTACCGCAGTACGACTGCTTTAACTTGTGAAGGAGGTCCGAAGCCGGCCCAGTCGTAGGTGTAGGTGTTGCCGACGACGTAGTTGATCTGGCCAACCCCGCAATTCGAAGGATAGGCAACGATATAGACGGTGTCGCCGGTGGTCATGTGGTGATAGCGCAACGAAACATATAGGGGGTATGCCTGCGCGTTGTTATAGGTAAAATACGAACTCGTATCGCTGCTCGAGACGGTCGGCTTTCGTCCGGCGAATTCGTAGACGTTTGGGGCGAGTGCTGCTCCGGTCGAATCGGTCACACGAAGCTTTGGAAACGAAATGTTGAACGATGTGTCGCCTTGCGAGATGTAGCGAGTAACAATGGCCGTGTCGAGCGTCGTCGTGAAGTTATTCAACCTCGCCAGACGTACCGGGGTATATGGCATCTGCGCCCAATACATTGTTCCGCCCGGGAAGGAGATGCCGGACTCGATGAAATGAGTAAAACCAGGTTTCGAAAATTTGAAGGTGTAGACGCCCGCCGGCATATTATCGATCTGCCACGTTCCGGTATTATCGGTCGTGGTCTGGTAGTTCGTCCCAACCACCTGGACCGTTACGCCGGCAAACGAAGCTGAATTCGAGCAATCCATCTCCATGAGTGATACGACTCCGATAATGTGATTATCCGACGTAGAGGGAGTGGAAGGCTGATTGCTGCTGCTGCATCCGGCAAGCAGTCCGAGCAGGAGCACAGTGGAGAGGTATTTCATGATCAACTAAATCTTAAGGGTTTAAGCAAGTCTCCCGGCTATTCGACACTGAGCTATTCGACACTGGGTAGAATAACACTCGAACTTGCGGGGAGTTACACCTACTTTAAGAGGAATCCTTTCGACCCTTCGGGTCTGGTGCGTTCGATATATTCCCTTTACCGTGGGCTCGCGCCCACGGCTAAGTCCTTTCGACCCTTCGGGTCTGGTGCGTTCGATATATCGCTTTTACCGTGGGCTCGCGCCCACGGCTATTTCCTTCTGACCCTTCGGTCTATTGCGTTCGATATATCGCTTTTACCGTGGGCTTACGCACGGCTAAGTCCTTTCGACCCCTTCGACAAGCTCAGGGCAAGCTCTTCGGGTCTGGTGCGTTTGATATATCGCTTTTACCGTGGGCTTACGCCCACGGCTAAGTCCTTTCGACCCTTCGGGTCTGGTGCGTTTGATATATCGCTTTTACCGTGGGCTTACGCCCACGGCTATTTTCTTCTGACCCCTTCGACAAGCTCAGGGCAAGCTCTTCGGGTCTGCTATGCGCTCTGTCGGAAAGGGGCCACGTTGTTAGATTCGTCCCGAAGGGACTTAAGGACTTAGCCGGGGACGCGAGTCCCCGGTAAGAGGAGCAAGAATATTCTCAGAGTCCCGAGGGGACGAAAGGAAAATCCTTCGACCCCTTCGACAAGCTCAGGGCAAGCTCTTCGGGTCTGCGGCGTAATCAATCGGATAGAATTAATTTGATATTCCTAAAGAAATAGGTGCCCATATGGGAACCTTTGGGGGTCCGTTCGTGTTCTACTTCTTCCGGGTTGGAGTGCCCTCAGACACGAAAAAAAATACTCCTAGCGGTTCCGATCCTACCAGGCAAACACGCCTCTGCCCGTACAGGCATCTAGAAATTAGACTTCGTGCGTGATCCCTACCATTTTGAAGATAGATCGTCGCTACGGTCCTACACGAAGTCCGAACTCTGAAAAGAAGAAGCCACCCGCGCTACTGGTTCGGAGACATTGATGGACCTCGTTCTTTGACAGTATATTGAGTTCTGGCGTGTGTACGTACGGCAGAACTTAAAGACGACCAACGGCTAAAAAAACGGCTAACGGCTAAGAGGGCTGACGGCAGTTGCGAACGCTACTCGCGATCGCCTTGTGGCTCGTTGCCTCGCGGCTTCGGTCCGTGCCCGCTCTCCGCTTCCATCTCCTTAATAACGTCGTCGGAGGTCATCGGCTGTGCATTGGAGGGAAGCCAGGGCAATTGCCAGCCACGATAATCTTTTGCCCCGCGCTTGCTCCCGCTGTAGGCAAGATAACCGAATCCCGCCGCGATCAGAATAGCAACAATAATAAATGTGGGACTCATACTTCGGCAATGCCCGCGCTCCCCATCCGGTTCCGCGAGGGCCTTTATCCCGCTCACTTGAGACCGCCTCCAAATTCTCTGATCTCCCGGAATTGGAATACCCTAACGAAGCTGTTGGTACTGCGTACCACGATATGAAAGACATCCCAACAAAATCATTTGCGAGCGCGGAAGCATGGCACAAGTGGCTTCAAAAGAACCACGCAACATCGGATGGCATTTGGCTGCGCATATTCAAAAAGGACTCCGGCACAAAGACGGTCACGTACGCGGAAGCACTCGACGAGGCGCTGTGTTTCGGCTGGATCGACGGACAACGAGACAAATACGATGCGGAGTCGTTCGTGCAGAAGTTCACGCCTCGACGTCCGAAGAGCTTGTGGTCGAAGCGCAATCAGGCACATGTCGCGCGCCTTGAGAAAGAAGATCGAATGCAGCCGGCGGGGTTGAAGGAAGTCGAGCAGGCGAAGGCGGATGGCCGGTGGGAGAGCGCGTACGACTCCGCCGCCACGATGAAAGTGCCGGATGATTTCGTGAAAGAGTTGAAGAAGGACAAGAAAGCCTATGAATTTTTTCTGTCACTCAACAAGACGAATACCTTTGCTATCGCCTGGCGACTCGCGACGGCGAAAAAACCGGAGACCCGCGAAAAGCGCATGAAAGCGCTCTTAGAAATGATGCGGTCGGGGAAGAAACTTCACTAATGGTATGTGGGTAACGCGTAGGTCGAGCGTCCCTTCGGCAAGCTCAGGGCAGGCTCCCGCTCGACACATGTCTCATCCCCAACATGTCGAACGAGGACGCTCGACCTACGCACAAGAGGAAAAGATAAACGCGAAACGGAAAAATATGCGACCCCTGCGATATTCCATTAACATCACACTCGACGGATGCTGCGATCATCGTGAAGGTATCGCGGACGAAGAGTTACACCAGCACGCGGCGGAAAACATCGCGTGGGCAGATGCGCTCCTCTTTGGGCGGGTGACCTACGAAATGATGGAATCCGCATGGCGTTCATCGCCAACGGGAGCGATGCCCGATTGGATGGAACCTTGGATGCAGCCGTTCGCCGAGACCATCGATGCGGCGAAGAAGTATGTTGTGTCGAGCACGCTGGAGCGAGTCGATTGGAACGCGGAGCTTCTGCGCGGAGATCTGGCCCAGGCGGTTGAGCGGCTAAAGCAGCAGCCAGGTAAAGGTCTGCTAACAGGAGGCGTCCAGCTACCGTTTGCCTTAGCGGAGTTGGGACTCATCGATGAGTATGAGTTCGTCGTGCATCCTCGGATCGCGGGCCACGGACCGACGCTATTCGCCGGACTACCCAAGCGTATCGACCTCAAACTGGTGAGCCGGCTGGAATATGCTTCCGGTGCTGTGGCGTTGCGGTATGAGCTGAGGAAGTAGGGCTTTATGCAGAGTACTCTTACAGGTCGAACATTGTAGAAGTACCTTCTGCAACCTCTTATGGAATCACCATTGCAACCGGTGTACTGAGTGGCCCAACCGCTGGGTATATATTGTTTCCGCTGGAATCGCTATAAGATAGCGTCGAACAATTATTCATAAAACCGGCAATTACATACACAGTATCTCCTGCATGCAGCCCGATCATTTTTTCTGAAAAACTAAAGTGTGATTGCAGGCTCACCCATGACCCTGCATAAAAGTACGTTGAAGGATCGAGCAGATCCACATTCGGGCTTTTGCTGCAATAGAGTGTGAGCACATCGTTTTTCGACATTGCAGTAGTCGGTGTTGCCAGAACGTTTACCGTTACAATGCTATCACCCTGAAATCTTGATGGAGTCGAGGAAGCCGCCACTGTTGTTGTTACGTTCGACAGCGCAACGGTAGTAGTCGATCTCGGTCCAAGGTGCTCGGCGCCTGCTGTTGGCTCACGCAGATCGAGGTCCAGAGTGCCGGCGCCTACAAACTCGACATTATTGACTCTCGATCGAGCATAACCTGGTTTGCTAAATTGAATATCGTAGTATCCCGCTGGTATTTCGGAAATTTTCCAGATACCATCCGTATCGGAGAGTCCCTTGAATTTTGTACCCAAAAGCTCGACCGTGACGCTGTCGGGAGAAGCATAGTTACACGATGCGTCCACTAAACTCATTGTACCTGTCATGATGCCGGTCGTTACGGTATCCGTCGTTGTTCGGCACGAGTCTATGCTACCAGCAATAACAAGAGCAAATAAAAACACGAGACGACTATTCATAGTGGTATTGGATTTAGACTAAGATAACACGCGCTGAAGGCGCTAGTTACGAAAAGACGGGTCACAAATTTATCCCTTCTTTCGCGTAGGTGGAGCGTCCTCGCTGGACAACTCAGCCACCAAGTCGAGCGGGGACGCTCGACCTACTGCTTGAACGTCGTGTAGTATATCTTGCAGGAGATCGCGATGGAGTCGGCGGGGTCGTGGGGACGGGTGCGATCGATGCTGCATCCGAAGGAGTACCGCGTGCTTGGTAGCGAGGAGGTCTTGTTTCCAACAGAGAAGTTAAGGTACCACACATAATTGGTGCCGCCTCCTCTCTGGGGTGCGGGATGTGGAAAATATGCCAATTCGTACATCGGCCCGAAGGCATGGGTGAGATCGGAGAGAGGCGGTTCGGAAGTATCGGTCTCGCTTCTTTGAAAGTTAGCCCACTGGAAGGAAAGTTGGTACTGCGCCTCGCAGTCGTTGCAGGCGGGTGGTGTTGCAAGAAAGTACAAGTCCGACGGGTTGTGAAGGACCGTTGCGGAATCGACCATTGATTCAAACTTCGTTCCGAGGCAATTTCCGCAACTTGAAACCGTATCCGAATTGGAAGCCGTGCTCGATGTCACGGCGCAGGATTGCATGACGCACACGAATAAAAGCACTACACCACAACCGATAGTAACAGATAAGGAACACGACATACACACCTCCATAAAAAAGGCGACATGAATGGAACGTGCAAATATAGCAAATTCCCGGGCTGATCCTCTCATCCAACTGGTGCGTAGGTCGAGCGTCCTCGCTCGAAGCAGGATTGGAGACGCAAACTGGCACTCTGGGAGTACACCTATAGCCGGATCCCTACTACACAGCTCCGAATATCAAGACGATTGTTCTAACAGCCCATCACCGGGCAGCCCTCGTCGGCCCTCGAATACGCAAGCGTGAAATCTATAGCCCGTGCCCGGCGACAGTGCTGGAGACATAGCTCAATCCCGTTCTTTGACAATCTATTGAGTCCTGTTGCAGTGCACGGTGTGATGGGACTTTATGTGCGATCTGCTATGCGAGCCTTCGCGTCACACGTGCTGGTCCACCAGGATCGGATTGCCGTCGGGATCGGTGGTCATAAAATAGCCGGGACCGGCAGTGCTCTCGTCCGCTTCGGGACTCAGTGCAATGCCGCGCGCTTTTAACTCGCGCTGGATCTCGCGAACGTCGGTAAACGCCGCAACCGGATTTCCCTCGTTATCCCACCCGGGATTGAAGGTGAGCATGTTCTTGTCGAATATTCCCTGAAAGAGTCCGAGTCGGCAATATCCGTTCTTGAGTACGATCCATCCTTTTTCCGGCACGCCGCTCACTTGTGTGAAGCCAAACTTTTCGTAAAATGCGCGCGAAGCGGGTAGATCCTTGACCGTGAGACAAATAGCAAAATTTCCAAGATCAATAAGATTAAAAGCGATGAGTTATTGAACAGAAAAGAAACGCTCGGAATGATGCTTGGATTCGATGTCCCGACCTGAGTGTATATTTGCGGGTTCGTCGTATTCTCTTTCTTATATGAAAACCCGTCGTCTTCTATTACTGCTATCGATCGCGTTCATTTTTTCACGTTGCTCTTCACCGAATAGCGTTACGTCGAGTGGGCCGTCGGTATTGCAGGTCTACAATACGCTAAGTGGTACCGGTACCTTCTTTACGAGCGAATATCAGAAATCGGGGAGCCCAACGGAAGCGCTGGGGAAATTGGAGGAATGGCTTCGAACGCAGGACGGGGTCGGCACCGTCGATGATATGGATAGCGCGTATGCGTATATCACGATGAAGTCGGGTCTTGTCAGTACGATCAACGTCGAAGAGCTCGATGCAAATGGGATCGCGATCGTTCGAGGCGGTTTACCGAAGGGTGATGGAGCGAACCTCCAAGCATTCGGCAAACGCGCGACGAATGAGATCAAGAATAAAAAAGTGCTCATCTACGCGCCAGAGTATTCTTCGTTCTACAGTAGCGGTGAATTGCAGAAGATACTCGATCGCTTTTCGTCGTCGGGCGTTGGATTTGATGTAACGGTATTGAAGGACGGCCAGGCAACCCCAGATCAGGTGAATCACTTTTCCGAGTATGGGTTCGTCATCATCGATACGCACGGCATGCCGGATCGCTTCAAAACCGGTGGTGTCCTGCAACTCAGCGGACTTCCGGTTACCGAGCAAAATATTCTCGACGACATTGATCATGACGAGAGTCCGGGTACGTCCGAGAAGATCAAGGACCAGCTCTTGGCATTCGGCAAGACGTTCAAGGTCCAGGGCCCGAAAGTCGATACGCAACACCTGAGCTTCTGGGTGACTTCCAAACTCCTACGCACTACGCCGAGCCTCAGCGGGACTGTTGTGTTTGGTAATATGTGCTACAGTGGCTGGATCCTTTCGCAGTACACATCACCTTCGACGGGCAAGACGTATACGATACAGAATCCGATCCAACCGGCATTCCTCTCTCTTAATCCTATTACGTACTATGCCTATACTCGCAACGTGCCTCCAGGCGCATCACGTGTAGTGCCGAATGAGTTTGCGAAAGCAATGGAGGACTCCGTGGTCCGAAGACTCTGTGACGATCTCGATAGCACCGGTATTGCACACCTGAGTGTGGATGGCTTGGAGCATGTCGATCTCGACGATCCCCAGAATGGACTGTGGGGGGATTTGTATCTTCGCCAGTACGGCAAAAAAAACTACAGCTATGTCGGCTGTCCCGATTCGCTCGTAGATGACCGCGATGGTCACGTCTATAAAACCGTCTGTATCGGTAGTCAAACGTGGATGGCAGAAAATTTAGCCTACGACCTTCCTGGCAGCATCTGCTATGATAACGATCCGAACAACTGCACGACGTATGGGAAGCTCTACTCGTGGCCACAGATCATGCAAGGGGCATCCGCAACGAACGCATACCCGAGCGGGGTTCGCGGCATCTGCCCCAAAGGCTGGCACGTACCAAGTGCCGCCGAATGGGATACGCTAATTCGCACACTGGGAGGAACACAGGTAGCCGGTGGCGCAATGAAGGCGGTATCGAGTCTGTGGAAATCCCCAAACACCAGCGCGACAAATTCTTCGGGGTTCTCAGCGTTGCCGGGTGGCTTTTGGTTAGGAAGTCAGAATAACCCATTCACCAATCTTGGGCTCACAGCGGATTTCGGCACTACAACAGAAGTGAATCAAAGTCCGACACCACTTGAGTATAACGTTACCTATTGGAATTCAGCGGCGAGTCCCGGTAATATTTCCGAGACGATTAAGCTTTCCTGCCGGTGTGTGGAGGATAAATAAAACTGGGGGCTCCTGCTGATGCTGCTAAGCTAATGCATCTGCGGCGTATATACTACTCCGGTAAGAATGCCTTCGGGGGAAAGAAATCGAGTGACGGTTTGTCCCCACGGTTCGGTGCGGTTCTTCACAAGGAGCTTGTAACCTTGCTCTTCAAGCACCTTCGAAGCCTGGGCGACATCAGCTACCTCGAATTCCATCCACGCCTGCGGCTCGGGAATATTGCTTGGCCACTTCCCCGATCCAAAACACGATTCCGCCGCCTGCTCAAGCGGCCACAGCCCAAAGTGCTTTACACCTTCCACAGTTTGTGTGTGAAGATAATCACCGCCCGTTTCCTCAAACTCGATACCGAGCGTTTGTTCGTATAGTGCTTGGCTCGAACGATGGTCCTTTACGATCGGGCCAAAGCCGGTGATAAATAGTACGTCTATGTTCATAGGTGACCTACTGATCTTATGTGGAGGCTACTTTCGATCTCGTCCGTACGGGTCGCCGCGCAGCGATTCGGTGTGAAGCGAGCAAACCCATCTGCCATCCTTGCGAATCCAAACGGATGTATCGGCGGCGTCCATTTGAAGTGGCTTTCCTTCGACCGTCAGTTCTTCATGCACATCGTAGGAGCAAATGGCAACATCCGGTGATGGGAAGTATACTTGCGCATTTTTAAATTCGAATCGATGTAAGGTCCAACTGGGTGACGTCATCATATTTCGAAACATACCGTGATCGATCGTTGCAGTGCCTTGCGAACCGGCAACGACACACGGATCGTCCGTAAGCCGAAGGGCGGTCTCGATGTCACCATCGATCATGGTCTGCCAAAAAGCGTGTTCGAGTTTAAGAATCTCTTCCGTTGCTGTCATTAGAATTAGGAGTTATAGACTGCAAATTTACGCATGCCATGATGCTGGTCCCCGTAGAGATTACTTTTCAAAATCGCCCTAAAAAGATGACAAAAATAGTCCACAGAAGATACCACTAATTGATCTAATTTCGGCACAGCGTATGCTCGGGTTAAAAGCGCCTATTCCTCTTCAATTATTCAAGGATAAAGCTGAGCTAAGTGGCGCTCTGTGGATACTTCTGTATTACCTGAACGGATCGAGCAAATTGCGGCCGAGGCAGGCGCTCGCAATATCGGGGTTGCATTTTACGATTACGAAACGGACCGATCGTTTGCGATCCATGGCGATACGCCGTTTCATGCGGCAAGCACGATCAAAGTACCGATCCTGCTCACGGTCTTCGATGCGATCGATAAGAAGCGCTATACGCTGGAAACAAAGGTCCACATTCGCAACCGGTTTTTCAGCCTTGTCGACGGCGAGATCTTTCGGGTATCGGCCGGCAGGGATGCGAATTCGAAGGTCCATGCGGCGCGAGGAAAAAAGCTGACGATCGGTGAACTCGCGTATCACATGATCGTCACAAGCAGTAACCTCGCGACGAATCTTCTGCTCGGCGTAGTAGGTCTCGACCAAGCGAAAGAGACATTGCAACGGCTCGGTCTTACCGGTATCGAGCTTTACCGTGGTGTCGAAGATGAGCGTGCTCATGAGCAGGGCATCGATAACCGAGTTACGGCGAACGGTCTTGTCGAAGCGTTTCGTGTGATCGAAGAAGGCCGGGGGATATCGAAAGCGTCCTCAGAAAAAATGCTGGAGATCCTTCACCAGCAGGAGTTTCGCAGCGGGATACCGGCCGGTCTTCCATCGAATGCGAAAGTTGCACATAAGACCGGAGAGATCTCGACCGTAGCACACGATACCGGACTCGTCTTTCCCGAAAATCGAAAGCCCTATGCCTTAGTCATCCTCACGGAATGGGAGCCTGATAAAGGAGAACGCCAGGCAACCTTGGCGAAGATCTCGAAGCTGATCTACCAAGAGGTTGCCGGAAGCGAGGTGGCCCATGCCTAAGGAGCTCGAAATCGTTGATGGCCTCGGCTTCTCCGAAGATCTGCGGAGAGTCTATTGCCCCGATGAAGAGATGCGGGATCGCGATGGTCTCGCTCATCGATTGCCGCGCTACTTTTATAAAGTACCGGATTGGGATGCGGCACTCAATGTGAGACTTACGCCACATTTCGATTTGTGGGAGTTTATGATCTGCGATTATAAGGAACATCCTCTTGCAACTCAGTATCCAAGATATATTCCATGCGCAGTATCGCTTATCGCAGCGGCGCTCGAAGTAGTAAGGGCAGAATTTAATAGCTATGTACATATAGCAGCGAATGGCGGCTATCGTTCGCCGTGTCATCAGCTTTCAACCTATGCGTCGCCACATTGCTGGGCAACTGCAGCGAATATTTACCGCATCGCGGATGAATACCTGGAAGATCAGGAAAAGATCGAAAAATATAAACGAGTAGCCGAGCGTGCAGTGTATGGACTTTGGGTCCGCCCATACGGACTGACTGTCAATTTTACAAGCGATCAACTGCATCTCGATCTCGGCTACTCCCTTTTTTTGCCATCGAACATCGGAGCACAACACGATGGCAAATAAGAAAACAGAGTACCATTCGAAATCGAGTGATAAGCACGAACGCTTGCAATTAGCAGCGATCGGGATGGAATCCGAGTTCTCTGTTTTTGTGAACGATGTTCTCGTTAAACCGGAAGATGTTTTTGGCTCCCCACGCGCGTTTATTCGAGGAGACCTGATGCACCGTCAAGGGACTTCCTATCACTTGCCGACCGGTGGCGCTGTATATTTTGATACCGGTGTTATCGAGATAGCGACACCGGTCATCGAAATCGAACGCGGTTGTGCTGCCAGGTGTGGGCGTTCGTTGTGGGAGAGCATTCTCTTTCTTCGAAGTGAACTCGACGATTGGGAACGAAGAAATCATACGTCCGTGCGACTTGCGGGATTCAGTACGCATTATAACATTTCGTTCGAACTCGATCGCAGCGAACAGGGTGCGACAAGGACCGTTAAAAAACTTGCGCTTCTTTTAACCTACATTCTTCCCATTCCGGTAATGCTACTAGCGGCAAATAAACGATCGACCGGGATCGGTGTCAGGCCTCGCGGCGATCGGATCGAGATCACGGCGGACTTTACGCCGAATGCTTCACTTATGATCGCAACAGGCTCGTTAATCACCGGTATTGTACGAAGCGTAATGCAATGGCCAAGTTATGAATTGGAGATGATCGATAAAAAGTCTATTCCGATTATCGAGTGTTTTTCACCGATGAAGCACACCAGTCGCAAAGGATGGCTTGCTAAAGATCAGTGCTTCCCCAAAAATCCGTTTACCTCTGATATTGATTCAGAGCAATGGGAAACGACTGAAGGACGCAAGACGCTGCGGGAAATTGCTCTTCAAATTTTCGATACATTTTGGTTATCCATCGCGCGCTTATCCGACCCTTTCACATTTCGCCTCATTCGATCGGTGTTGAATGGCAAAGCACCTTCGCTACTGGAGCTACCAGATAGACCAGAAGAATATGAGCATGTCGGAAGGCTTTGTACCTGGGATAATCTTTTTCCGGAGGAGTCGCTGGAGCGCTCACGTTATGAACGCGTGCTGATCCATGCTATTGCAGGGGAAGAGCTGACTATTCAGGGTGATCATTACAGGCCTGTTGGTATGCGAGGCTGGTCGCGAGTGATCTTTAGAAGATTACGCGATGGATCGAAGCATATTTTCTCCATCGATTATCTTTTAGATCATCTGAAGAACTGGGAGGCAAGTCTTGTTCGTGGATAGTGATTATTTGTTTACGGTTATCTCAGGGAGAGCAACAATATTTTAGTTGCTATTTCGTCTTACGAACGCGTGGTAACGAACCACCAGTTGGCCTTTTCCAAATCACCATAAAGATGGATCTCTACGCATTTGTTGCCGGACTACACGTTATTGTGGCAGTCGGTGGGCTCGGACAAATCTCTGCGATCGGTGTAATGTCACGAAAGCCAAAGTTGGCAAATCTTGAGCTGATGCGCCAGCTCTTTCGCGCTGTTGGGGGCTCGCTTGTCGTCATGCTTATTACTGGCGTCATATTAATGCTTATGAGTAATGGAATATTTGAGCATGCGTGGTGGCTAAGAATAGCCATTATCCTTTTCCTTGGGCTCGGTGCTGTGCATGGTATTGGGCAAGGGACCTTAAAAAAGATAATCGCAACCGGCCAGCCGCTCGAATCTTCACCGCTACACGGTAAGCTTCGCACGATGTCGCTTCTTTCAAGTATTCTGTTAGTGGTGATGGTTTACCTTATGGAGGCGAAGCCGTTTTAGGAGTAAGTGAATTGGCTGAGCGTTCAGCGAATTGTGTGCACAATAATTTATTTGGTCCGTGCTGACTATTACCACTGAATATACGACTCAAGTGGTCTCCTCCAAACCCGGATCAACCAAATAAAACTCGAGACGAACACCAGCCCGAGTATGGGAAACATAAAGCTGAGAACGAGATCTTCACGTCCCGCAATTTTAGAGACGACCGTTGCAATGCCGTTTGCTCCAACGATGTAATAAATATTAAGCGCAATAAGCAATGCGATCACGGTCGAGCGAGCGGAGCTACCAGTAGTTGCTTTTGATGTAAAGAACCGATAAAGGCTGAAGCTTACGAGCATCATTGCAAGTATCACCGCGTATACAAAAAGGATATCACTAAGGGTCGGTTTGGTAATATGTGCGTAGGCCCAAATAAGAACATAACCTAACACAAACCCCGGAAAGCTACCGATGAAGAAATTGCGGATAGCATGTACCGAATTCTTCGCTGGTACATTTTGCATTGCATTCCAATAGTTGACGTCGCTTGCGGGAATGTCAGCACAATTCAACGAGCATCGGAAACAACTCTTTGATCCTGCTAAGGTAGCGCAGCGCTTATCATGTATTGTAATTGGTGGTGCAGCACCATAGAGTTTCTCGACCGGATACACAGGGCATATCGTTGCACACCAGCCAGATTTCCAGGGCATCAGAAATCCCATCATACCCGCGATGGCTACGATAGAGAGAATGAGCATGCCAGTTGCAGTTGCGCTGCTGTTGAATAATACGAGCCTCATGGGTACGACCACCCACAATATTACAGCCGCGACGATGAGCCCGTACCGGCGAAGCCAGTGCGCAGCTTTAGCCGGAAGCTTAGCAGCAAGTGGCTGCCTTCGCCGATGCGGTAAAGACGGGATTGACAGATTCACTGTCGCGACCGGGCAGACTTGTCGCCAGGTTTGCGGTGAAACAAGCAGCCAGATGGGCACTAATGGAACAATGCCTTCCCAAAACAGATCGAGGATGGTAAGGGAGCCATACGATGCCTGTGCAAAAAGACCTGTAACAATGGCAACGACAGCAAGGACGGCGATCGTGCGAATGAGAACTAGCAATCGATTCATTCTGCCTCCATTTGGTTTTGAAGAAAATTTGCTGAAGTCGATATAAAATAATGGTACGTCACTGGGAGTCATGTTGTATTGAGGAAGAGGACTGATACATCGAGGACCAGACCAGAACGAAGAACCTTCGCGCTTGGTAAGTGTGAAACAGGGGAGCAATCGGGAAAAATTCGAGCGATTTTGATACAGCGATTGAGTGTTATAAACGTTCACTATTGTTAACGTTAATCGACGAAATTGAACAATACGAAAAACATCACCATAATTGCTAAAGGTAATCGCGAAGTTGTGATGACTCGCGAATTCGAAGCGCCGCGTTCGGTCGTGTACCGCGCATGGAGCGAGCCAGAGTTACTCAAGTTATGGCTTGGACCTGCCGGATGGTCATTGCCTGAATGCGACATCGATCTTCGTGCTGGTGGAAGCTACCGTGCGAAAGGCCGCGCTCCGGATGGTACGGAGATGAGTTGGGGAGGAGACTATAAAGAAGTCATACCTGAAGAGCGTATCGTTCAGACCGAGTCATTCGATGAGCCCTGGAATGCAGGGACAAATATTGTAACGACCGAATTCGCTGAGCAAGACGGCAACACTGTCGTCACAACCACGATCAAATATGAGTCTCATGCTATTCGTCAGGCTGTGATGAAATCCGGAATGGATAAAGGTGTCGCTGAAAGTTACGAGCGACTGGATAAGGTACTTGCTGATTTAACAGCAGCGGCCTAAGCCTTAGGTGGTTCTACAGCCGTGGTCGCTGTAATACGATTCCAACAATTGATGACGTTGATCACCATAACCAGATCGATGAGTTCACGTTCGTCGAAGTGCTTACGTACTTCCGCGAAAATTTCTCCGGTAACTTCCTCTTCGCTCACTCGCGTGAGCACTTCCGTGAGATGAAGTGCGGCACGTTCCTTCTCAGAAAACATTCCGCTCTCTCGCCATGCCGCGAGCACGTTAAGCCGCCGCTGCGATTCGCCAAGCTTAAGCGAGTCAGCCACGTGCATATCGAGGCAAAACGCACAACGATTGATCTGGGATGCCCGAATTTTAACCAGTTCGATGAGCTTTTTATCGAGTTGAGTTTCGTGACTGTACTTATTAAAGGCGAGCATTGCCCGAGTGGCTTCGGGGTTCGCAGTTTTATAATCGAATCGCATAGAAGGCTTCTACGAGCCGATCAAAATCAGTTACGAAATTCTTGGATTTTTTTGTGCTTGATTAATTATGGCAAAAAATCGAATTCCACAGTCCCCGCCGAAGCGATTAATCTTAATGCTGAAACGGCTTATAGATAATCATACACGTTACATCGATGCTATCCTTAGGGTTTGCCGAAGGATCCATCATTACCCATACGCCATACTGCGTAGGATTATTTCCATTTCGGTTACCGATCTGAAAATTGATGCTCCAGACGTTCTTGTCGGACTGAGTCGGTGGCATATGTGGAAAGTAGGCAAATTCGCCAGATGGTTGGAAGGCATGTTCGAGATTTAGTAGTGGAGGCATTTGCCAATTTGTATGGAAAGTTGAGAAGTCATGCCACGAAAATTTAAAATCGTACGTAGCTTCACAGCTATTCTCGGCATCCGGCGTTTGCATGCTAAACATGTCGCCTGGTCCGAGTACTTTACCGAAAAAGATCGACTTCTGATTATCACATGGGCCGGACGTTTGCGTGCCTGTTTCACATGCGATCAATAGAAAGGCGAATGCTCCAATAATAACGTACGTGAACGACCGTTCGATAGAGAGCGAGGTAAGCATACAATACTCCTTTCAAATGAGAAAAAGGGGGAGCAGCTCATGGATGAGCCAAAAGTATGCCCTTCAGTACTCTTTTAAAAGTCAAGCAAAGAGAGGAAAAATCGCATCATCATAAAGGATGTCCAGCGAAAAGATTTCTTCGCAGTGATAGAACTTCTTATTGTATGTGATCTCCACTTTACACAAAATGTCCCTCAGAATCCCGGCGGCGTCCGGATGCCGGATTCGAGGCCGATTTTCTTCGCGGACCATATGGTGAGCGATTGCTCGGCTTCAGCGAAATATCCTCTTCACGAGCCTTCGCTCGAATTGATGATTCACTTCTGCCTAACTCCATACCGATGAGCCGTGTCGGCATATTCTTCTTTGCAAGGGTACGAAGCTCTTTTACATCTTCATTATCCCAGGCCTTGCGGGTATTTCGTAACGACTTAGGAAGTTTTTCGCCAGCTTCTAATCGCTCTGTTGGAGTCATATCGATCGGTTCGAAGATGCGACGACCCGAAGTTGTACGGGTATTAGGAGACGAAGGAAAACCGTGACCGCTCGAACGGGAGCGGCGTCTGGTCGAGCTGGTTGCACTTTTACTGCTTCGCTTGCTGCTGCCGCGACTTGCGCTCCTGCTCTTCGTTGTCTTACTGTTACTACTCGTTCGTTTCGTCCGTGGCATAATGCTACTCCTTTTTTCTGCGATATTGTGCTTTCTGAGGCATCTAATAT